>Ga0315282_10001445_pt1 | contig 44707 bp, 45 predicted proteins | sample YL17G07_20_MG_FD_203693 | JGI IMG/M metagenome (GOLD analysis project Ga0315282, IMG submission 203693) | Sediment microbial communities from Yellowstone Lake, YNP, Wyoming, USA - YL17G07_20 | ecosystem: Environmental > Aquatic > Freshwater > Lake > Sediment | place: USA: Wyoming | collected... | reverse complement strand
GAAGTAAAATGAGCTTAATCTTAATCGACCTTTATCTCATTTTACTTCAATATTTTCGGTCAGAAATTAGATGATTTAATCAGCATCCCTTTGGTCAGATTTTAGATGATTTAATACGATTGCTTTTTTATTTTTCAAAAAATTGTTATACTATACTAATTTGTTTTTATTTAATTTTTTATGAAAGCCGTTTGCGATTTTCATATACATTCAAAATATTCCCGGGCTACTTCGCGCGATATGGATTTGGAGAACCTTTATAAATGGGCGAAAATTAAAGGAATTAAAGTTTTGGGAACCGGAGATTTTACTCATCCGCTTTGGCTAAGAGAATTAAAAGAAAAATTAGAGCCAATCGGAAATGGACTTTTAAAATTTAAATCAAATCAACAGTCAACAGCCGACAATAAACAACAAATATACTTTATTTTGACCAGCGAAATTAGCTGTATTTATTCAAAAAATAATCGGACAAGAAAAATCCATATCATTATTTTTGCTCCGGATTTTCAAACGGTGGAAAAAATCAATGCTCATCTCGGCTGGATAGGAAATTTAAAAGCCGACGGCCGGCCGATTCTGGGATTGGACGCCAAAGAGCTGGCAAAAATTGTTTTAAATATCAATCCTGATTGTTTTATTGTTCCGGCCCATGCCTGGACTCCCTGGTTTTCAATTTTCGGTTCAAAATCCGGTTTTAATTCGATTGAGGAATGCTTTGATGAATTTTCAAAAAATATTTACGCCATCGAAACGGGACTTTCCAGCGACCCGGCAATGAACTGGCGGCTTTCGGCCTTAGATAGAATTTCTTTAATTTCCAACAGCGACAGCCACAGTCCTTCTCGCGTCGGCCGGGAGGCGAATGTTTTTGAAATCGCCGATATCCAGAATCTTTCTTATCGAGAGCTCATCAGTATAGTCAGGGAAAAAAATCCCCAAAAATTTCTCTACACAATTGAATTTTTTCCCGAAGAGGGAAAATATCATTATGATGGTCATCGTCTTTGTCAGATAAGATTCAGCCCCGAAGAATCAAAAAAACATAATAATATCTGCCCGAAGTGCGGTAAGCCCCTGACCATCGGGGTAATGAATCGGGTTGAGGAATTGGCTGATAGAAAAGCAGGCGCAAAACCGGAAAATGTCATTCCTTTTAAAAACTTAATTCCTTTGGAAGAAATAATTGCCGATGCGGTGTCTCAGGGAGTCGGGACAAAGATGGTGACAGAGTATTATAAAAATCTGACGACTAATCTTGGAAATGAATTTTACATTTTATTGGAGGCAAGCCGTTCGGCCATTGAAAATTTTTCAAATCAGGAAATTGCCGAAGGCATAATGCGGGTTCGGGACGGGAAAGTCAAAATTGAACCTGGATATGATGGCGAATATGGAAAAATAAAAATTTTTGAAGAGGGCGAACAAAAGGGCCTTTCAAAACAGAGTTCATTGTTCTAATATAAATATATGAAGGATATTTTAGAAATAATTAAAAGTCGGCGAAGCATTCGGGAGTTTCAGTCAAAAGCGATTCCCGAAGAGACTCTTGCCAAACTTATTGACTCTTTAATCTGGGCTCCGTCAGCCGGCAATTTGCAGTCTCGGAAATTTTATTTTGTCCTCAACCAGGGACTGAAAAATGAAATTGCCAAGGCGGCTTTTGAACAAAGTTTTATTTCGCAGGCACCATTGGTTATAGTTGGTTGCACCGATGACAGAATTGAAAAAAGATATTATAAGCGCGGAAAAGAACTTTATTCAATTTGCGATGTTGCCTGTTCAATTCAAAATTTAATGATTCTCGCTTGCGAGCAGGGTTTGGGCACGGTATTCATTGGCTCTTTTAACGAGGAAGAAGTTTCAAAAATTTTGCGTCTTCCAAGAAATTTACATCCGATAGTAATTGTTCCAGTTGGCTATCCGGCCGAGAACCCTGAAATTCCGCCAAGGGTTTCGCCGGACCAGGCCATCGAAGTAATAGCATGATTATTGAAGATTATCATTTTGGCTCAATGACAGTTCGCGGTGAAGTCCATGAGAGCGATGTTCAGATTTTCCCGTCGGACGAGATAAAATCCTGGTGGAGAAAAACCAGCCACGAGGTGTTTCTGGATGATATTGAAGAGGTTTGGCAAGATGAGCCGGAGATTATTATATTTGGGACCGGTTCGCCAGGGATGATGACAATTACGGATGAAGTAAAAGAAAAAATCAAGTCCCTCGGCATCGAGATGATAATAGAGCCGACAAAAGAGGCGGTGGAAAGATTCAATGAATTAAAAAAGGAAGAGAGAAGGGTGGCAGGCTTTTTTCACTTGACATGTTGAGCTGGTTTTGCTAAACTGCCAATAGTCGAATAAGTCGAAGTATTCTAAGTCAAGTCTTTAATTTAAAAAATTGAGGACCTAAGTTTAGTACAGCGACTCTTATTCGTAATTAAAGGTCGCTTTTATTTTTACAAGCCTACAAAATTACAAATCAGATACAAATATACATATAAATATAAATTTGTATATTAGTAAAAAAATTCGTAATTTGTAGTAGTAGTCATAATGTTTAAGAAATTCGATAATCGGGGAGGGGGAGGTTTCGCTCCTCGGAAAATGATTCAGGGCGATTGGGCATGCAGCGAGTGCGGAGCAAAAATAACCGAACTTCCCTTTGAACCATCTCAAGACAGACCGATTTATTGCAAAGAGTGCTGGATGAAAAAAAGGAATGAGAGATTTAGCCGATAGGCTTTAAAATTCTGAAATGTTAAAGGCGAGGAAATTTTGTTCACTCGCCTTTTGTTTTTTGTTTGGTTTGGTCCGGGTAGTTATTTAGAGATTATAAATTATTGCATAATTAATAATTTTTTGTTATATTTAAGTAGTAATTTGAAAATTTAATAAAACGGAGGCGGAAGATGAAGGGATTTCCAATTCCTGCCTGGATAACAAGAAGGGGGCCGCTCAAGACAAACCCTTCTCATTTCGGATTGGATTTTAAAGACGTGAGCTTTTGTACTCGTAAATGCCAAGACATAATTTTGCTTCGGGGATGGTATATTCCATCTGAAAATAGCAATAGATGTATAATCGCAGTTCACGGCTGGGGAGCAAACAGGGCTCACCGAGAAGTAGAAATGCTCAAGCTCGCAAAAGAGTTAGTTAGCAAGGGGTATAACATTTTAACTTTTGATCTTCGAGCTCACGGAGAGTCAGAAGGCAATAAAGTTTCCTTTGGATATTACGAGACCTACGATGTTCTCGGAGCTTACGATTTTGTTGTAAAGAAAAAAAATATTCCTCCTCAAAATGTTGGCCTAATAGGATTTTCTTATGGGGCCATGATAAGTATTTTAGCGGCGGCGAGTGAGAGAATTTCCGGTGTTATAGCCGACAGCGGTCCCGGAGATACTTTTGGATTTATAGAAGAAATCACATTGGTAAAAGTAAAATGGTGTCCACCGCTTTTTTATGCAGCCAAAGGTTTAACAAAAGTATTGATGTTGATGATGGGAAAATTATTCGGGATAGATGTTAGCGCCCTGAACACGAAAGAGGCGGTAAAAAAAATATCCACCCCCATCTTTTTTATTTACGGCGCAAAAGACAATATTCCTCTTTCATTGGTTCAAACATTGCATCAGTCCAAAAAAAGAAATCCTTTGGATAGAATATGGATTACCGATGCCCGTCACGTTAAATCTTATAAAACTCATCCCGAAGAGTATCTAAAAAACATAATTGATTTTTTTAATGAAACATTAAAACCTGCTTAAAAATAAGCAGGTTTTTTGATAGTTCGAAAATTAAAAAATGTTAAAGGCGAGGAAATTTTGTTCACTCGCCTTTTTGATTCTTTGTTGGGTTATCTCCGCAGGGAATATTATTTTCCCTTTTCGGCGGTGGCATACCGTGCCGTGGAGCTTTGGCTCCGTGCCTCCTTAGAAGAGGCGGCTAACCTGAAGTGATACAGACCGAAGAAGGAGTTAGCAATCTTCTTCTTTGCTATCTTTTGCCAGTTGTTTTATTCCCTTCCTGAGATTTTCAATCAGGAGGTTTCTCCGAGAGACCTTGTCAGAGAGCTCTTGTACTTCGTCAGCATAACGAGTGAACCTCTCAGCAATTTTCTCTGGATTTAATGGTAGACCCTCTCGGAAGCATTGCCAAAGGGGATGGATGACCTCGACCTCAAATTCTAATTTCTTCAATCCTTTCTCTCTGATTTTTTCTTTTAGTTCTGATTGAGAGAATCCAAGCATCTCTTTAAAATCACCCCAATGCCCTATGCTTCCATTGAATTGCTCTCTTGGCGAATCAATAAGTCTTACCCCCGACTCGTCAGCCAACATCATGAAAGCCCCCAAACCTGCCCAGTGGAGTTTTATCACTACTTCAGGCAGACAGGGATTACAATGCTGGTCAAATCTAAATGCATATTCTGCTACATAAACATCACTCATTTTGTTCTCCTTTTGCCACCAAAAGGAGATACCCCAACACTATATAATAGCATATTTCTGATAATTTGTCAACCCCGTTAGAAGTCCGCCAAAGTATTTATTGGCCGGAAAAGTTCTAATTAGAACTTTTCCGGCAAGAGTTTAAATAAGCTAAAATTGGTAATAAAAATTTGGCTCGTTAAATAATCGCGGACTTCTAACGGGGTCAAGTTTTTATGGGTATCCATTTAATTAAATTTCCATCAATCTCAAATTTCCCATCTAAGAACTTTTCAATTACCCAGATGTTGGTTTTGCAATGATTTGTGATTTCGGAAACTGTAACCTGACTTTGGCCTTCGGCCAGGGCTAAATAAGGGAGAATCTGGTCGGCCGAGTGTTCATCCAAACAAGCCTCGGTTTTTTGTTCTTTTAATAATTTCAGAGCCGCTTCTTTGCCGACATCTTCGGCTTGCTTGCCCAATTTTCCCAAATTATCAGTTCCGATTACAGTATTTTCAAATTCGGCAACTAAACAAATTTGGCTGCCGGGAGAGTCTGTTTGATAATATTCAATTTTTTCTTCAAGCGGCAGTTTTAATTTTCCCAGAATCTCTTTTACTCCTGAAATTTGCCTTTCGGCAACTTTTTTATTTTTTAAAGAATCTGAAGCTCCAGAAATAATTTTGATTTGTTTGAGTACTCCCCTATCAAGAAGATTTAAAGAATTCAATTTGGGGCAGGGATAAATTTTTGCTTCAACTTTAGCTCCGCCCGAAGGATAAAATCCGCGTTTTAAAATACTAATTTCAACCTTACCTCCGATTTTTTCCAGAATTTTTAGAAATATATACCTGAAATAATCAATGGTGGGGGAGAAGAAGGTATCGGTGGCTCCGCCGTCAAAAGTTATTTTAACCGGGCCAGCCGAAAAAATCGAAGCTAGAATTAAGCTTTGTAAAACCAAAGTAATGCTTCCGGCTGTTTCAATTTTAACATTTACAGAATTTACAGAGGTCGGACCTCTGTAAATCTTCCCGGGATAAAATTTAATTTCTTCCGAGCCGAGTTCGGCACCTTCCAAATAACCATTACAAAGTCGAGATAGGGCTCGAATTCCCACCAGATGTTGAGTCATTAACCCTGGTTTGGGTCGGCTTTTGCGAATATTAAAAATCCGACAGGGTTTTCCTGTTATTGCCGAAAGAGCAGTGGCAGTGCGCAAAATCTGTCCGCCACCCTCTAAATATGAACCATCAATTTCAATCATTATTTTATTTTAGTTTATCTGTGTTAAAATTTAAATATATGGAATGTAGAAGCAGTCAAAATTTAATTACCTGTCCTTGTACTTATTATCCCGATTGTCCGAGGAAAGGAATTTGTTGTGAGTGTTTAAGGCACCACCTCAAAGCGAAAGAGTTGCCGGCCTGTTGTTTTTCAAAAGAAGCAGAAAAAACTTACGACAGGTCTTTTGAGAAATTTATTAAAGACAATAAATAATAAATAAGATGTTTTTGGACTTAATCATTATTATTGGTTTGGTAATTTTTGAAGTTGTCAGCAGCGTTGATAATGCCGTTGTCAATGCCCATGTTTTAAAAATGATGAGCGTTCGCTGGCGGAAGATTTTTCTTTTTTGGGGGATAATTACTGCCGTATTTATTGTCAGGGGTTTGCTTCCCCTGGTTGTTGTTTGGCTTTCGGTTCCGGAAATCGGATTTTTGGGGGCTTTCCGTTCAATGTTTGAAAAGTCGTCGCAGATAGCCAATCTTCTCAAAGCAAGAGAGGGGATTATTCTTATTGGAGCCGGGGTTTTTTTGCTTTTGATTTATCTGCACTGGCTGTTTTTGGAAAAAAAAGACCCTTATTTTATACCTGATAAATTAGTAAAACCGCACTTCGGCATTTGGTTTTTTGCTTTCGCGGCAATAGTTTTGGTACTGCTCCTTTATCTGGCAAAATTTTCTCCTTTTTTAATGCTTTCGGCAGCTGTTGGTTACGCAATATTTTTTATTATGTATGGATTTAGAGAGCAGGCGGCCCAGCAGGAAGAAAGAATGATGGGGCAGAACTCTTATTTAAGTGATTTTTCCAAATTATTGTATCTGGAAGTTCTGGACGCATCTTTTAGCGTTGATGGCGTTTTGGGCGCTTTTGCTTTTACGACTTTTATTCCGTTTATTTTAATTGGAAATGGAATTGGGGCTTTGATTGTGAGAGAACTTACCATTAAAGGCATTGATAAAGTGGAAAAATACAGATGGTTAAAAAACGGAGCAATGACTTCAATCGGCGTTCTGGGAGCCTTTATGATTGTCAAAAGTTTTGGAATTTACATACCCCATTACCTTCCCACTTTAACCACTGTTTTTTTTGTCGGTTTAACTTTTTTTAAATCCCATCAATTTTTGAAAAAAAATGGTTTGGCCAAAAAAGAAGAAGAAAATTAAGGGTAAAATCTTTATTGGGACTTCCGGTTGGGTGTACAGCGACTGGACGGGAATATTTTATCCAGAGGATTTATCAAATAAAGATAAATTGCAATATTTTAGCCGACATTTCAAAACAACGGAGATAAATTACTCTTTTTATCACCTGCCAAGGCCCGCTACCTATCAAAATTGGTATAGCGAGGTCCCGGACGATTTTATTTTTGCCCTGAAGGCCAGTCGTTTTATAACCCACATCAAAAGATTAAAAGATGTCAAAGGGGCTTGGGAAATTTTTTTAAAAAACGCCCGGAATTTAAAAGAAAAACTTGGCCCGATTTTATTTCAATTTCCCCCGAGTTTCCAGGCAAACAGTGAGAATATCAAACGATTGGCAGACTTTCTAAATTTAATTACAAAAAAAATAAAATATTCTTTTGAATTTCGCCATCAATCCTGGTGCGATGAAAAAATTTACAAACTTTTGAAAAAATATAATGCCGCCTGGGTAATTGCCGACTCCCCTCGCTATCCGCGGGCCGATGCGCTGACAGCCAGCTTCGTTTATATTAGAATGCACGGCCCCGAAATCCTATTTGCTTCAAAATACAGCGATGGAGAATTAAAGATTTTGGCTCAAAAAATCAAAAAATGGCAGAAATCCGGAAAAAACATTTACTGTTATTTCAACAATGATGTTTCGGGATATGCGGTTGAGAACGCAAAAGTCCTGATTAAATTTTTAAAGGCCAAATAAAATCTGATCAGCCGAGATAAAATACCTTACCAAACTAAATTTCGGTTAAAAAAATCTTTAAGAGCGACGAAATGATAAACCCGTCCTTTCTGGCTTTGCCAATGAGGGCGGATTTTTGTTATACTGTAAGTAATGAGGAATTTTTTAAGAATCTTCGGACTTTTTTTCTCTTGGTATTACAAGGATGCGTCAAAGAGTATCCTTGGAATTTGGCGCAATTTTATTTTGTTTGTTTCAAATTATTTTTCGATTGTTCTGCTATTTAAAACCCTTTTTGCACCGTGGAAGATGATTTCTGAATCTTACGGCCGTGGTTTTGATATTGGAAGATTTGCGAGCGCCCTCACCTTGAATTTATTATCAAGGACGTTAGGCTTTATTATCAGAAGCGTTGTTATTGTTATGGGATTTTTAGCTGAAATTTTTGTTTTAATAATTGGCGCCCTGGTTTTCGTTTCCTGGTTTTTTTTACCCCCCATTTTAGTCTGGATTTTTTATCGAGGAATAATTTTAATTTTTTAGACAATGCAAAAAACACCAATTTTTATTGCGATTGACTTTAACAAAAGATTGCATGGTTTCTATATCGTCGTTTTTGTATTTTTGCTGATTTTGTTTTGGCTAAAGCCCCCTTTAACCCAGGAGCAGGTCAGGGGTTTTTTGTATATTTTTATCGCTCTTCTTGTTTTCTTTTGGCTCTGGGAAGCTTTTTTACGCCAAAAAATAGAAAAGCCAATTTACAGAATTTTATTGGAAGAAAGCTTGGAGCTAATAAAAAAAGGCGGCCAGGCAAATTTAATGGAATATGTCAATTTTGATTGCGCTAAAATTTTAAACAGAGCCGCCAGTCTTGCCAGGAAAAAAAAGAGGGTCCTGGATTCTTTGATTATTCTTTCGGAAATTTTGAAAAATTCAAAAATAAAATTTATTTTTGACAGGTCCGGGCTTAATTTTAAAAATTTTCAAAAAGAAGTTAGGGAGGCTTTAAAATCAGGAAAAGAAGGGACAGATTTCCCCTTGATTTTAAGAACGGCTGCCGAGCTTGCCAACTCTCGAGGCAGCAAAGATATTGAAATCGGGGATTTTTTTGTCGCTTTTTCCCAGGGAGATTCAACTTTTCAAAACATTCTTTTTGATAGCAAGTTGACTTCAAAAGATATTTTAAATTTAGCAACCTGGGAAAAAATGGCCAGAAAGCAGAAAGCGAGAGAGGGAAAATTCTGGGACTATCATAATTTAATGAGAATTGGTTCGATCGGCAAGGCTTGGGCAGCCGGTTATACCCCTACTCTTGATTATTTTTCCTTTGATTTAACTCAGGCGATGGCAGGATATTCAACGGGTGCCGTGGGCTGGCAAGAGGAAATTGAAAACATCGAGCGGGTTTTGTCAAAATCTGGAGAAAATAATGTCATAATTGTCGGCGATTCGGATATCGGAAAAAGAGGCGTGCTTTACGGTTTTGCAGCCCTTGTTATTAATGGTCAGACCGTGCCGAGTCTTAATTTCAAAAGAGTAGTTATGCTTGATGTTGATAAAGCTCTTTCCGGGCTCAAAACGCCTGGGGAAATAAGATTGAGAGTTAATCAAATTTTATCGGAAGCTGTCAGGGCTGGAAACATAATTTTGGCGGTTGAAGATATTCATAATTTTGTGGGAAGCGAAGCTTCGCTGGGTATTGATATTTCAGCAGTCCTTGTGCCCTATTTAAAATCGCCGAAATTTCAACTTATCGCTATGACTACCTTTGAGGGCTATCACAAAAGCATTGCCAGATCTCTTTCCTTTGTCAATCTTTTTGAAAAAGTTGAAGTGAGAGAGCCGACAAAAGAGGAAAGTTTATTAATTATTGAAAATTTTGCTCCGGAACTTGAAAAAAAATACAAACTTTTTATTTCCTATGGGGCTTTGAGAGAAGTGGTTGAGCTTTCGGAGAAATTTATTCAGGATATTCCTTTTCCCGAAAAGGCGATTCGGCTTTTGAACGAAACCGTTATTTTTGTTGCCAGCCAAAAGGGAAAAAAATTGGTTTTGGCGCAGGACGTTCAGCAGATCGTTTCAGGAAAAGTTGAAATTCCTATAGGAGAGCTTCGGGCGGAAGAAAAAGAAAAACTGAAAAACCTGGAAAAAATTATGCACAATCGTATCGTCAATCAGGAGGAAGCGATTGAGGCAGTATGCAGTGCGATGAGGCGTTCGCGGACCGGCGTTGCCGCCACCAAAAAACCGATTGGCACTTTTCTTTTCCTGGGGCCAACCGGCGTTGGCAAAACCGAAACCACCAAAACTCTGGCTGAGGCATATTTTGGTTCTGAAAAAAGAATGATAAGACTTGATATGTCTGAATACCAGCAAATAGATTCTATCAATCGCCTTATCGGCTCTCCTGACGGGAAAGAACCCGGTCATCTTGTGACAGCCATCAGAGAGGACCCGTTTTCTTTGGTTTTGCTCGATGAAATTGAAAAAGCCCACCCCGATATTTTAAATTTGTTTTTGCAGGTTTTGGACGAGGGGAGATTGACTGATAGTCTGGGCAGAACAGTGAGTTTTCTAAATGCCATAATTATCGGCACTTCAAATGCCGGGGCAGAGTTTATCAGACAGACTATTCTGGAGGGCAAAGATTTGGCTATTTTGAAAAAGGAGTTTTTGGATAAACTTCAAAGAGAAAATATTTTTAGATCCGAATTTTTAAACCGTTTTGATGAGATAATTATTTTTAAACCGTTAAACAGGGAACATCTTTTAAAAATTGCCCATTTAATGCTAAATTCCCTAAACAAAAGATTGCTTTCGCAGGGAATTGGCGTTTCCATTACTCCCGAGCTTTTGGAAAAACTGGTGGAACTTGGAAGCGACCCGGTTTTTGGAGCGAGGGCAATGCAAAGAGTAATTCAGGACAAAGTTGAAAATTTTGTCGCCAATAAACTTTTGGAAGGGACAATAAAGAGGGGCGAAATGATCTCCCTTGACCCCGGCCAGTTATAACCAAAAAAGTTATTTTAATAATGTGGTAAAATCTTGATTTATTTTTTTCCGCAAAATGGACAGTGGGGCAGATTTTTAATTCTGAAATTGCCGCAGATAGGGCACTTTTCTTTTAGAGGCCTTCCGCATTTGGGACAAAAATCAAAAGCTCTGTCAACGGGGAAGGAACAATTTGCGCATTTATTTTCTTTCAAGCGTCGCAAAGCCACTCTTTTTGGGTCAAAAACCCTTTTCTGGATTAAATAAACAATTCCGCCAAAAATTGCAATTACAAGAAAGGTCGAAATATAATAGATAACATATTTTAAGGCAGCCACTTTCATCAAGATTTTGAAAATTCTTTTTAACCATTCCATTGGTAAAATTTGATAAAGGAATATTAGGGCTATTTGCAAAAACAGAATTGAGGAGGCAATCAGAATCGAGGCAGCGATTATTGCATGGGGGCTGTTTTTTCTGTGCAGTTTAAAATAATAGCGTAAAGATACGGCAAAAAATGGCAGGACAAAAAGAAGTTTCAGCAAAAAAACAATTAAATTATAATAAGCTTCTTTGTTTTTGAAATATTCCCGCGCTTCTTTATAGACGGCCCTTAGGTCGGCCAAGAGAGGTTCGGCTTGGGTAATTTTTTCATCCCTTTCCAGAGTTTTAGTGGATAATTTTTCTTTTAGGGCATTTACTTCGTTATCAAGAGCAATAATTGATTTTTTAATTGATGGTTTATCCATCAAGGAATCTTCTTTGGCAATAACTTCCTGCAAGCTGACATTATACCTGATTAATAAATCCCTTAGTTCATTGTTTTTTGAGGTAATTTGATTTTGAATTTCGCTCACTTCTTTGTTTAGAGAAATTATACTTTCTATTGTAGGCTTTACTGCCTCAAATTTTTTATCTATTCTGAATTTCTTGTCTATCTCGTTGAATTTTGGAGTTTTTAACTGAAATTTTTCAACCAAGGGTTTGGAAATGTCCAAGACCGGAGCAGCCGGCGGCGCGCCGATTTCCTCGATTTGGTCAACTTGGCACTCCGCCCCAATTTTGCATTCTTTGTTGGTCACCGGTTCTATATTTGAATTCTGTTCTGCTGGCAGGCTGATTATATTTTTCAGATTTTCTTTGTCCAAGTTAATGTCGTATCCATAGAAAATAGAAGTTGGCGGAACTGGTCTCTGGGGAATTTTTTGGATATCAAAAAAGACTCTTTGCCCCACTATAATCAAAAAAATTACGAGCATTATTAAAAGCGCGTATCCCAATATTGAGGTTTTCTTTTCGCTTATTTCTTCGTATTCGTCTGTCGGCTGATTAATTTTTTCTTTTTTGCGGAATTTTAATTTAAACATAGTTTTTATATTTACTGATATTTTTAAATTTTAGCATCTTTTTGCACTTGATGCCAGGGCGGAGGATTGTTAAGATAAGATAATATGCTTAAATTTATTAATAGGGTTATCAAAGTTTTAATAATGTCCGATTTTTTGTTGAATGCCGGCTGGGGCCTGCTCGGCCCGATTTTTGCTATTTTTCTGACAGAGCAAATCAGGGGCGGCGATGTTAAACTGGCTGGGTTTTGTGCAGGTGTTTATTGGATTGTCAAATCAATTTGTCAGCCTTTTATTGCCCATCATCTTGATAAAAATCACGGCGAAGTTGATGATTTTTATTTTTTGGTCAGCGGTTATTTTTTGGTTGCTTTTGTTCCAATCGGCTATATCTTTGCCTTTTTGCCCTGGCATGTTCTGGGATTGCAAGTTATTTATGCTTTAGGTATGGCTTGCGCTGTACCAACCTGGGCCGGGATTTTCACCCGCCATATCGATAAAGGCCGGGAAAATTTTGAATGGAGTCTGGAGAGCACTTCTTTGGGTTTTGCTGCCGGCATTACCGGCACCCTCGGAGGATTGATTGCGAGCTTCATTGGATTTAAGCCCTTGCTGGTTGCGGTCAGTCTTTTTACCCTGGCTTCCGGCCTTGTCCTCTTTTTGATTATCAAATATATTTCTCCCCGGGCCGAGCATTTGATTCGGCCGATTCCCGAAGTGAAGGAGCCGGCCTCCCCGAAGTAGGAGGCTCGCCCGCCTAAGTTTTGCAAAGCAAAATTTTGGCGGGCTCGCCTGAGAGAAAAAATAAAAACCACATTTTCTCGCCAGAAAAGAAAAATAAGATGAATTTTTCTATAAAAACAAAAGGCAATAATGATATTGTTAATATTACCGACAAGGTGGTTAAATTTGTAGAAGAATCAAAAATTAAAGACGGCCTTTGTTTGATTTCTTGTCCTGGTTCAACTGCCGGATTAACCACTATTGAAAACGAGCCGGAACTTCTGAAAGACTTCAAAGAATTTTTGGAGAGATTAGTGCCATCCGAAAAAGATTACCGCCACGATAAAGTTTGGGGCGAAAAAAATGGTTTTTCCCACATTTTGTCAGCCCTGATAAAACCGTTTTTAACCGTACCGGTTGAGGACGGGAAATTAGTTTTAGGTCAGTGGCAACAAATTGTCTTAATTGATTTTGACAATAGGCCTCGCGATAGAGAAGTTATTGTCAAAATCGCAGTTTCCCCCGTGTTGGAAAAACAGCGAGCGAAGCCGAGTCAGACTCGGCGAAGCGAGTGTTAGAAACCAAAGGTGTCTAAAAGAGGGGGGTCGGGGGAAACTGTATGACCGTGATTTTGACAGCCGGCCGAGAGAAAGAGAGATTTCAATAAAAGTAATCAAGGGCTAAATAATTTTTGGATATATTAAAAAAGTGCCAAAACGGCACTTTTTTTAACATTTTCCTTTTAGAAATCAAAAAGAGGGTGAGCTTTGCTCGACCCTCTTTGTGCCCGGATTCCTTACCACGTTAATGGCAAGGGTTTGCGAAAGGTCAGCTTTGAGACATCGTAGATGGCAACCTGCCTATCCACGTAGGCCTCAATCGGATTTCCTTCAGCATCAATAGCGTCAGGAATCCGAACTCGCTTGACCTCGTACCGAATGGGATGGGTGGGAACCGGTTCATCCACGTTTTCGTGGTAGTCCGGATCGCCCCACTCTAAGACCGTTCCGAATTCCGTTGCTCCGCATTCATCGCAGAGCTCTGGATCATCGGCGATCTCGTGGTGCTGCGTCTGCTGCACCAGATGCCCCTTCGGACAAAACCAGGCGATTCCAGGTGCTCCCATGGCTTCCCTCCTTGCGGTACCACGTTCCGTGGCCGACCGCTCTTTATAAATAAGGAGGGTTCAAATATTCTTTCATAAAGCCACAGACAGGGTCGCAAAGGAAAGCCAATTTTGGGAGCTGTCGGGGAGAAACCTTGTCCGCCTCGGGGTTTCTCCTTTTTCTAAAAGCAAAAAATAAATCATATTATGGTCTGTTGGATTTTGATTGGACGCTGCAAGTAAGGCGGTCTCTCCTTGTTTTGTCCGCTCGCCATCCAGGAGGAGCACATACCTTTGCTGCTCGGGCCCCTCCTCTCTAAGTTCCTTTTAAAAGAAACCCAGAGAGGAGAAGAGGAAACAGAGTTTCCTCTTTAATTTCGGCCGGGGGCTTGACGCATCAAGCCCCGTCCATTTTCTCCGGGCGTTACCTCTTATTTGCCCGGGCTGTCTTTTGGAGCAAGATCGTGGACCCGCTATCAAGTATGCCTTAGCAAGACTGCGAACCCGCTCCTCTCTAAACCCTTCGGCTCGCTTTGCTCGCTCAGGGCAAGCTCCTTCGAAAGGCGCAGAGAGGAAGGGAGGATGGATAGCTTTACTCTCACCTCGCCGGCAGGCTTGGCTCCTTTTTGCCACTTTAACCTCCGGCTAGCCACTCTGGGCCTTGAGTGCGGTGATGCCTTCAGCCATCCTTCTTTTTTGAAGTAATTTTTTTATTAAGGTGTGGAAGACCCCGCTGTCTCTTTTAAAGACTCGTGTGGTAAAAACTCGTACGAGCGGACAGCAATTTTGAAAGGCCTCCTCCTAAGCCTTCCCTTAGCCCTCCTCTCTATTTTCCACCAAAAAGTGAAACCCAGAGAGGAAAGGGCAGTCTATGTTTCTAAAGACAATTTTCTAGCGCCTCGCATCGGCGACTGCCAGACCACGGAGGTCGCGCTTTTCTATACAAAGAACATCGGAGGAGCTCCAGTTTCCCTGCCGTCGGGTCCCACTGAAGAGGGTGCTTTAAGGCAATTCCCGGCCGTAAAATTATAAACCTAAGTATTTGTATATTCATCCTCCTCTCTATTTTCCACCAAAAAGTGAAACCCAGAGAGGAGGAGGCAACACGCTTTTTCAATGTTCAGACAGCTATATTATAGCATATCCACAGAATTTGTCAACCCCGTTAGAAGTTTTGCATGAAAAAATTTTATCCTAAAATTTTTTCTAAGAGAATAACAAAGTATTAACAGAATAAATATTGATATTATTTCGTTAGTTGTTCATTTGATTGAAAACAAACTTCTAACGGGGTCAAGTACCTGCAAAATAAAAAGCGATATGGTAAAATAATATAATGACTAATCAGGAGCTGGCAAAAATATTTTACGAAATAGCGTCTTATCTTGAAATGGAGGATGTGCCTTTTAAACCCCAGGCATACGAGCGGGCGGCTATGGGACTGGAAGCCTTGTCAGAAGACGTTGAAAAAATTTACAAAGAGGGCGGCGAGCCGACAATAGAAAAAATTCCCGGGGTTGGGAAAAGCCTTGCTGAAAAAATTATTGAATATTTGAAAACCGGAAAAATAAAATATTATGAAGATTTTAAAAAGAAAATGCCGGTTGCGATGGAAGAATTGACAGCCGTTGAGGGAATCGGGCCAAAAATGGTTCGCGACCTCTGGAAATATTTAAAAATAAAAAACCTTAAAGATTTGGAAAAAGCCGCCCGGGCCGGAAAAATCCGCAAGCTCCCGAATTTTGGCGAAAAATCGGAGCAGAATATTTTAGAAGGCATCGAATTTTTAAAAAGAGGCCAGGGAAGATTTTTGCTAGGAGAGATTTTGCCGGAAGTCAAAAGAATTATTGAAAATTTAAAAGGTTTCAAAGAGATTGATAAGATAAGTCCGGCTGGCTCAATCAGAAGGATGAAAGAGACCATCGGCGATGCTGATATTTTAATTACTTTAAAAAGAAATGCTAAGCCAGATAAAATAATGGATTTTTTTGTTACCCTGCCCGGCGTTGTCAAAATCTGGGGCAAGGGCCAAACTAAATCTTCAGTCCGAATGAAACAGGGTTTTGATGTAGATATCAGGGTTGTTCCTCAGAAAAGTTTCGGTTCAGCTTTGCAATATTTTACCGGCTCAAAAGAGCACAACATTGTTTTAAGAACTATAGCCATTGATAAAGGATTGAAGCTCAATGAGTACGGGGTCTTCCGGAGAAAAAGAAAAATTCCCACCCGGACCGAAGAAGAGGTTTATAAGGTTATCGGGCTTCCCTGGATTGAGCCGGAACTTCGGGAAAATCAAGGAGAGATTGAGGCTGCTTCAGCCGGAAAATTACCAAAAATTATTAGCTACGACGATATTTTAGGAGATTTGCACTGCCATTCCAATTGGGATGGCGGAGAAAATTCAATTAGCGAGATAGCAAAGGCTGCTCAAAAAATGGGTTATGAATATATTGGCATTGCTGACCACACTAAGTTTTTGAGAATTGAACATGGCTTGGGTGAAAAACAACTCTCTCTCCAGCGAAAAGAAATTGATAAACTAAATTTAGGTTTTAAAGTTCAAGGTTTAAGGTTTAAAGTTCTTCATGGTTGCGAGGCGAATATTATGCCCGATGGTTCAATTGACATAGCCGATATGGCTTTAGCAAAACTTGATTATGTAATTGCTGGAGTGCACAGCCAAATGAAACTTCCAAAAGAAAAAATGACCGAAAGAATTATCAGGGCAATGAAAAATCCCCACGTTGACATTATTTCCCATCCGACCGGCCGCCTTTTGCAAAGACGCGACGAATACGAAATTGATTTTGACAAAATTTTGAAGGTTGCCAGGGAAACCAGAACAATTCTGGAAATAAATTCTTTTCCCGACAGACTGGATTTGAAAGATACAAATATCAAAAAAGCCAAAGAAGCCGGAGTCAGGATGGCAATTGATACAGATTCCCATTCAATTGAGCATCTGGGGCTGATTGAATTTGGCATTGCCCAGGCAAGAAGAGGCTGGGCAGAGAAAGAAGATATTATTAATACTCAATCTTTGGACAAGCTCTTAAAATATTTCGGCAAATAAAAACGGAGCATTAATACTCCGTTTAAGATAAAAGTTGCTTGATTCTTGAGTCTGTTTCGGAAACTTCCCGAGCTTTGGGGCATTTATCCATTTGCATGATTGTTGGTATCAAACATTCCAGACATTGTCTTTTAGATGTGCTGGAAACAAACTCATAAAACTCGGGTTTTGAAATTTCTTTGCCGTGCAATTCAATTCGCCAGTTTTGGATTCCAAAAATTTTGTCTATAAGCTTTAAGCCTTCTTCAGTGGCCCGCAGTTCATTGTAAAGGCAGCGAAGATGTGGCCCTTTCTCAAGTTGTTTTTTGGCTATTGAACAATTTGGCCCCTCTACTCCGGCTATATGATGCCCGATTTCATGAGATGAAAATTCTTCTATTTCGCCGATGTTCAAATTTTGAGAGATTAAGTCTTTAATTTGCCTTTCCGGCAAGACTATCGTTGGTCTCCAGCCCCTTAATACTTTTAAAACTAATAAAACTAAAATTCTGGTCCTGCTTTTTTGCTCCTGCGGAACGACAGATACCATCAGGGGAATATCTTTTTTGGGATTTTGTCTCATTGATAATCCAAATTCAATAAAAAGTCCAAAGGGAGCTAAAGTTATTTTTCTCTTTTTAATTTCTTCAACCAATTTTTTTAAAAGCGGACTGCCGTTGCTTAAAAGCTTTGCTAATCTTCGATGGTCTTTTCTGACCGCGACTTCATTAAAAATTTTAGACAAAGTAAAAAGGACCGCCAGAATTATCAGAAATTCGATAAAAGTCATTCTTCGCCTCCAGAAAAATCAGGTATTAAAAATTTAAGGAACTTTCTATACTATATCATTGTTAACTAAATTAACCAAGTCCCCAAAGGGGACAAAAATATAACATGCCCATAGAAAAATCAGCCGGAGCTATAGTTTTCAGAAAAGATAATAAAAAAATTTATTATCTGCTTTTGCATCATGAGCTTGGCCATTGGGATTTTCCCAAAGGATGGATTGAAAGAAGGGAGAAATTGGAAGAAACGGCAAAAAGAGAAATTGAAGAGGAAACCGGGATAAAAGACATAGAATTTATTCCTGGATTCAAAGAGCACCTAAAATATTTTTTTAAATGGAAAGGGAAAAACATTTTTAAAATTGTCACCTTTTTCTTAGTTCAAACCAAAAACAAAAAAGTGAAAATATCTTATGAACATACAGGGTTTAAATGGCTGTCATACAAAGAAGCATTAAAGCAGTTAACATTTCATAACGCTAAAGAGATACTTAGAAAAGCCCACAAACATCTGACAACCCCCACACCATAACGAGCTTTAAATTATGTTTTTTGTTTATATTCTAAAAAGTAAAAAAGACGGAGATTTATATATCGGTTATACAAGTGACCTTAGAGAAAGGTTTAAAAAACATAATTTAGGACTTGTAAAATCAACAAAATCAAGAAGACCTTGGTGTCTTATCTACTACGAAGCTTACGCTTCGAGGCAAGATGCTACAAAAAGAGAGGAAAATTTAAAACTACGAGCGAGGGCTTTAAGACAACTTTTAGGTAGAATTAAGAATTGCCTTGAAGCATAAGCTCGTTTGGTGTGGGGGTAAAAATGCCAAAGAAATCCTCAAAAAAGCCAATGGCTTCCTTTCAGAAAAAAATTTATGAGGTAGTAAAAAAAATTCCGCGAGGAAAAGTCTTAACTTATAAAGAGATAGCCCAAAAATCTGGTTATCCAAAAGCTTGGCGGGCGGTTGGAAATGTCTTGAACAAAAACAGGGATCCTGAAATTCCCTGCCACAGGGTTGTCAGGGCCGATGGGGGAGCGGGAGGATATAATCGTGGGGTAAAAAAGAAAATTGAGCTATTGAAAAAAGAAGGCGTTAAACTCTAAAGAAAAATTGCAATTAAAAAACAGCTCCGAATTGGCTGTTTTTTATATAAAAATAATCCAATTTTATTCTCCGGCTTTTTCTATAATTTTTTTGAAAATTTCTGGCTCTTTATTAGCTAATTCGGCTAAAACCTTTCGGTCAAGTTCGATTTTGTTCTTTTTGAGTCCGGCAATAAATTTACTGTAGGAGAGATTATGTTCCCGGCAGGCGGCATTAATCTGGATTTGCCAAAGTCGGCGGAAATCACCTTTTTTCTTTTTTCGGTCGCGGTAAGCATAAGTCCAGGCGTGCAAAAGAGCGTCTTTTGCCAGGCGATATTTTGATTTGCGCCCCCATCTGAATCCCTTTGCATATTTTAGCAGATGCTTTCGGCGCTTATGAGCGATTTTTCCTCGTTTGATTCGTACCATAGGTTTATTAGCGAAGTGCTCGCTTAATTCTTTTCGCCTCGGCCCTTGAAAGGGTAATCCATTTCCGAAATCGACGGATTCTTTTTCCCGATTTTTTAGCTCGAAAATGGTCCTGACCCGGCGGCCGATGAAGGACTTTGCCGGTCCTGGTTATTTTAAATCGTTTTAAAATGGATTTGCGAGTTTTCTCCCCTTTCATATTTTTGAGATGAGCACGGTTATTCCTTTGGGCATTCTTTTTGGTTCCTGCTCAATTTTAAATTCAATTTTTTGTTTAATTATTTCAAGAAATCCGCTAAACTTTTGGCGGGCAAAATCCTGCAAGGCTTTTTCCCTTCCTTTAAGAAACATATCTATTTTTACCTTGTTTCCGGCTTTTAAAAATTTTTCCGCCTGGCGTGCTTTGATTTCCAGGTCATGGGTTGAGGTGGTCATTCCAAATCTTATTCCTTTAACTCCTCCTCCTTTTTGTTTTATTTTTTGGGCCCTTTCTTTTTTTTCCTGCTGGTAGATGAATTTCCCGCGGTCCATTATTTTGCAGACTGGCGGAGAAATTGAGGGAACAATTTCTATCAAATCAAAATTTTTTTCCTGGGCCATTTGGATTGCTTTCCATGTTTCAATAACTCCGAGATTTTTTCCGGTTTCGTCAATAACCCTGACTTCGTTAACCCTTATTTGATTGTTGACGCGATAACGTTTAATAAACTTGCAACTTACAACTCACAACTTACAACACGTTGTTAGTTGTTTGTTGTCGGTTGTTTAGTCTGGGTATTAGAACAAAGTGGTGGAGGTGGGGAGGGTGAGCTCCCGTCCAGAAAATTTTACCAAAATAGCTCTACAGGCTTAGCCCGATTTGTATTTTGATTTGGAAGTAGAAATCGGGCAAAAATTTTCCAAATCTATTTCGGTTTTATTTTCGGCAACACTTCCCGAAAAAAAGAATTGCCTATCTCGATAATATGACACCCGTTCTTGTCCATCGAGAATCAACAAGTCGGATGTACGCGTTTTACGCGTAGGCAAAGCTTGGAACTAAGCAGGGCATTCTAATGCCGCAAGCAAAGTTCTTCACTTTTTCAAATAAGTTTGCACTTATTGTTTTGCTGGAAGTTTTACAAGGAACCAACACCTTGGCTTGCCCATTTTGGCAAATATTTTTGTCGATACTTGACACCCCCATCATTTTTCATGCTGCTTAAGCAACCTTTCTTTTTGCCGTTCAAATTCCCTCTTTTTGACTTTTTCCCTTTTATCAAATTGCTTTTTCCCTTTTCCAAGTCCAAACTGCAGTTTTATTTTACCTTTTAGAATATAAACTTTCAAGGGCACGAGTGTCAATCCTTTTTGTTTTATTTTTCCAATCAAGGATTTAATTTCCGACTTGTGCAAAAGCAGTTTTCTTGATCTTCTTGGGTCGTAATCTTTCGGCGTATTTTTTGGCTGATAGGGAGGAATAAAGGCGTTTAGCAAAAATAGCTCCTCAAATTTTGGAACAACAAAAGAACCGGTTAAACTAATGTGTCCGGTTTTTATTGATTTTACCTCATGGCCCAGAAGAACAATTCCCGTTTCGTAGGTTTCCAGGATTTCGTAATCGAAATAAGCTTTTTTATTTTCGCTAATAATTTTCATCCTAACTAAATTTTATCATTTTGGAGAAAATATAAAAAGAGCATATTTAGTTTTCAATTATTGCGTTTTAATAAAATTGATGCTAAGAAGTAAATGGTGAACCCCGTTAGAAGTCTGGCGATATTCCAGATAAGATTATTATCTAAAATAATGCAGAATTTAAATTTGCTTTTCATGTTGTTAGTAATAGAAAAAATTTTTTTAAAAATTTTTTCGTGCAAGACTTCTAACGGGGTGAACTTTAAAAAATTTGAAAGGAGCGGATATGCCGGTTACCGCAATTATTGGAGCCCAGTGGGGAGATGAGGGGAAGGGGAAAATTACCGACCTCCTGTCCCAGAATATGGATCTGACCATACGGGCAAATGGCGCTGACAACGCTGGTCATACAGTCAGAAATGAATACGGAGAGTTTAAATTGCATTTAACTCCTTGCGGGATTTTTAATCCTAGATGTCTTTGTATAATTGGCAATGGGGTGGCAATAAATCCCAAAGTCTTGATTGGAGAAATCAACGAACTTCATTCAAGAAATGTTGGAACGGAAAATCTTAGAATTAGCAACAGGGCCCATCTTATTATTGATTGGCATACCACCCAGGATAGACTTGAAGAAGAATCTCGAGGCAAGGGGAAAATCGGTACCACCCAAAAAGGAGTGGGTCCGGTTTTTTCCGATAAGGCAGCTCGTTTTGGTTTAAGAGTCGGCGACCTTTTGGATAAAGAGAAATTTGAAAAACGATTCAAAGAAATTTACGAAAGAAAAGAAAAACTTTTCCGTTTGGTTTATAAATACAAAGATTTTAAAAAAGCTGATGATATTTTGGAAGAATATTTTAAATACCGAGAAACTCTTTTGCCTTATATCATTGACGCTCAAAGTTTAATCTGGGAGGCCCTGGATGAAAATAAAAACATTTTACTTGAAGGAGCCCAGGCCACACTTTTGGATATTGATTTTGGAACTTATCCTTACACCACTTCTTCGCCCTGCACCCTCGCTGGTCTTTGTCAGGGTTCGGGCATCCCCTGGTCAAAAATAACCGAGGTAATAGGCGTGGTTAAGGGCTACACCACCAGGGTGGGCGAAAAAGTGGAGCCGTTTCCGACCGAAATGGCAGAAGATATTGCTAATCCCTTCAGGGAGAAAACTAATGAATTCGGCGCCACTACCGGTCGACCAAGACGGATCGGTTGGCTGGATTTGGTTGGCTTGAAATATACAGCAAGAATCAACGGGTTTACCTCTCTGGCAATCATGCGGCTTGATAGTCTGGCCGGACTTCCTTTCGTAAATGCTTGTTATGCTTATAAACTTAAAAATGGCGAGATTGTCCAATCTTTCCCATATCAATTAGAAGATGTTGAAAAGCCAGTTTATTTATCAGTATTTGGCTGGCCAGAGGGCATTAAAGATTGTCAAAAATATTCCGACTTATTTTCTGATCATTATTTTAATGCTGGACAGTATCTTACAATAATTGAAAATTTTGTTGGGGTTTCGATAAAATATGTTTCAATTGGCCCGGAGAGAGAGCAAACTTTAGTGAGAGAATAAAATAAATGTCCTGATGAAATCAGGACATTTTTAATATAAAAACGGGAGATTGTTTAGTCTGACATAAGAACCGATCGGGCGTTATGTCAGAATGAGTAATTTGGCATTGCTGGGCTTGACGGAGATTTAAATTTTTGTTAAGGTATCTACGATGCACTTTGATGCACATTAAAAATAGGAGGGGTGAAGAATGCAGAAGCATCGGGATGTTGTGGAGAATCTGACCTGCAAATGCGGGGCAGAAATAATTAAAGCAGGCAAATTAACTTGTCCCCGCTGTCATCAATCAGTCGATATGACCTTTGAGTCAGACGTGGTTGTTGACGAGCAGGGTCGCTGGAAATGCCAGAAGTGCCTTGAGCACGGCAAAAAGCCAAAGACCTTAGCAGTGGGGAATGAAATCCAGTGCCGGAAGTGTAAAACTAAAAGTTCTTTAATCCAAAAGGAGGAGAAAGTGGAAGAGAAAGTAATTCAGGAGACTAAAATTGAAGGAGATTTAGTTTTTGATGGAAAAGTTATCTTTGAGAATGACATCGAGATTACTGGTTCATTAAAAGTAAAAGAGGTTTTAGCCAAAAAGGATATTTATGTTCACCGAGATTATTTGGTGGAAAGAAGGGACGAAGTCGGCGCGTATCAGAGAGTCAGCGGCTTTCAGGAAGTCGGCGCCTACCAGAAAGTCGGCAGGTCCCAGATAGTCGGCGGGTCCCAGATAGTCGGCGCCTACCAGACAGTCGGCGGGTCCCAGACAGTCGGTGGCTACCAGAAAGTCAGCGGCTTTCAGGAAGTCGGCAGGTCCCAGATAGTCGGCGAGTCCCAGAAAGTCGGCTGGTTCCAGAAAGTCGGCGAGTACCAGCTAGTCGGCGGGGATATAGTAGTCGGCACTTCAATTTGTATCGGCTATTATATTAAGGCGAAGGGGAAAATTGTCTGCGGTGAGCAGTATCGAATCTTTGCTGGCGTTGCCGCAAGGAAAGACTGTCCGGAAGATCAAGTTATAGAAGCAACCGAGGTTCAGGGAGAAGTTGGTTCTGGTATAGTAAAACTTATTTCTCCGAAGATAAAAATAACTATTAATGGCCAGGAAAAAGAAGTTTCTCCAGAGCAAGCAGAAAAAATAAAACAGATTTTAGGATAAAATTGGAAGCTAAAAGAGCAGGCTAAGCCCCGCTCTTTTTAAATTTTCTTTACCATATAAGTATCTTTCAGCTTGTAGCCGAGCTTTCGGTAGTAGGGCCGGACGCCGATGCCGGAAATGACGGCGATGCGGGAAAGACCGAATTCTTTTTTCGCTATTTTTTCTGCCTCTTTAACCAATTTTCTCCCTAGGCCCCGATGTTGTGGAGAACTTACAGAGGTCTGACCTCTGTAAGTTTTTTGAAGGGGGTGGACTTGGCCATAAGTGTGGAGTTCTCTAATTAAGGCCGCATTACGAAGAGCGGCAATAAAGTGCTTTTTTTGAGAGGGGATTCGCAATCTTAAAAAAGCAATAATTTTATCATTTTTTTTATCTTCGAAAGAAAGAAAAATTTCTCGTCCATCAGATGCCGCAAAGTCCCGGCGAATCAATTTACAATTTGCAATTTTAAATTTTAAATTTTTAATTTCCCGGCATCTGATACATTTACATTTCAGTCCTCTTTTTTTCATTTCCCCTTGGACAACTTCTCTCAAATTGGAGATTTTACAGCCGGCCTCAATTTTTTGGGCGGGGATGTCCCTGAACAATCTTCCGACCCTGACGAAGTTTGGCAAAACTTGAGATTTAATTTTAATTAAAAGATTGATTAATGTTTTGGCGCTGTATGGTTTGTATTTTTTATTTTTCCAGATTTGATAAAGTTTAGAGCCCTTGCAAACTACGCAGGGATAAATTTTTAACCAGTCAGGTTTAAAATCGGGATTTTCAAAGGCCGTTTTGAAACTTTCAAAATCTTTTTTAGGATTGGAACCCGGCAAATTCAGCATTAAATGGTAAGTTACTTTGAGACCCGCATCTTTTAATATTTTTGTCGCCAAAATCACGTTCTTTATGCCATGCCCTCTTTTGTTGAATTTCAAAATTTTATCATCAAGAATTTGAGCTCCCAATTCTACTTTCGTCACCCCCAATTTTCTTAACCAAATTACCTCCTTTTTAGTTATTAAATCAGGTCTGGTCTCGACTGTCAGTCCAATAATTCGACATTTTGCTTTTTCGTTCTTTTTTTGTTCTTCATTTAAGGATTTGATTTTTCGCGTCAGTTTCGCGTTACATGCTGCGAAGCAGCGCGTAACGAACCATTCTTGATATTTCTTGGGATAATAGTTAAAGCATCCCCCTAATACAATTAGTTCGATTTTATCAATCGGATGGCCTTGGGCCTTCAAACTCTCCAATCTTTTTTGAACCTGTAGATAAGGATAAAAATTTAGATTTTTTGCCCTCTGCGCCGCCGGCTCTCCTCCCAGATAACTTTGAGGAAAGCCTTTTTCTAAAGGGCAATAAATGCACTTCCCGGGGCATTTGTAAGGTTTGGTTAGAACGGTAATCACCGCCACCCCCGAAAGCGTTCTTATCGGTCGTTTGGTCAAAATTTTTTCAAGATCCGGAGATTTTTTGACCCTTTTTTCTTTTAATAATTTATGATATGCTTTTAAAAGTTTGACATTGGACGGACAAGAAAGTTTGTATTGTTTTGCAAACTTTCTTTTTAGGAAATTCAAATCATCGCGAGTTTTAATTCCCAGTTTTAATATCTTTTTAATTATTGTTTCTTTTAATTCCATGAATAAAGATTACGCAAATTATTTACTAAAAAAAAATCAGGAAGATTATGATAAAATCGCCAAAGATTTTTCCAGCTCACGCTACTCTATCTGGGAAGAGTTTAGCATTTTTAAGGATTATATCAAGGATGGCGATAAAATTTTGGATTTGGGCTGCGGCAACGGAAGATTACTTGAATTGTTTAAAGATAAAGATATTGAATATATCGGCGTAGATACTTCCGAAAAACTTATCGAGATAGCGAAGAAAAAATATCCGGATGGAAAATTTCAGGTGGCCGACGCCCTAAATCTGCCATTTGAAGATAATTATTTTGATAAAGTTTTTTCCATCGCTGTTTTGCATCACATTCCCTCAAAAGAATACCGCCTTCGGTTTTTAAAAGAGGCAAAAAGGGTTTTGAGGAAAGACGGCATTTTAATTTTAACCGTCTGGGATTTATGGCGAAGACAAAAAACATTAAAATTAATACTCGAATACACTTTATTAAAAATTTTTAAAGAGTCAAAACTGGATTTCAAGGACATTTTCGTCCCCTGGCAAAATAAAATTTTGAGATATCTTCATTGCTTCACAAAGAGAGAATTAAAAAATTTAGCAAGAAAAGCCGGATTTAAAATAGAAAAAATTGGAATTTTTAGACGAAGAGAAACCATTAATTATAATATTTATTTAGTAGTCAAGAAACAGTGAAGGAGCTCCTTGAGGAAGCCCTAGCTTGATGATAGAATAAAATGACGTCCTCATAGCTCAATGGATAGAGCGCAACCCTCCGGAGGTTGAGATGAAGGTTCGATTCCTTCTGGGGGCAAAAAAACATAATACATTAAAGTTGTTCTGCGTTGGTTCTGCGTACTATTCTGCGTTAGTTCCGCGATAAAAGGTTTTGTCGCGGAACAGACGCGGAACTAAAAACGCGGAACAGACGCGGAACTTTTCAAGGAATGTACTTAACCTTTTGCGGCGGAGCCAAAATAGTTTCCGGCTCCTCTTTCCTTGTTGAGACAAAAAAAACCAAATTTTTGGTTGATTGCGGAATTTTCCAAGGGGAGGGCCTGACCGAAAGAAATCATCAGCCATTTTTATTTGACCCGAAAGAAATAGATTATGTTTTTTTGACCCACGCCCATCTTGACCATTCAGGACTTATTCCGAGACTCGTAAAAGAAGGTTTTAAAGGTAAAATATTTTCTACTCCTCCTACCCGGGATTTTTATCCCTTGATGCTTTTTGACGCCCAGGGAATTTTGGAGAAGGAAGCGATGGATTTTGGTAAGCTTGCGATTTTTTCTGCCGAGGATGTCCGAGAAAGCATCAAACAATTTGAAACTTTTGATTATGGAAAAAAAATTAAACTCGGCAGAGAATTGACTTTCGAATTCCGGGATGCAGGCCACATTTTAGGTTCTGCTATTATAGAAATTTGGGTGGGGGAGGGGGGTAAGAAGAAAAAACTGGTCTTTTCCGGCGACCTTGGAAATCCGCCCGTTCCCCTGCTTAGACCAACCGAATTTATTGAGGGCGCCGATTATGTTTTGGTGGAGTCAACTTACGGAGATAGTCTTCACGAAGATTTTAAAAAAAGAAAATATTTTCTTGAAGATGCTGTTGAGGAAACGGTGTCATGCGGCGGGGTTTTAATGATTCCGGCATTTGCCCTGGAGAGGACCCAGGAACTTTTATATGAATTAAACGATTTGGTAAAGCACAGACGGATTCCCGAGGTTCCGATTTTTATTGATAGTCCGATGGCGATAAGGGCCATTAAAATTTATAAAAAATATTCCAGATATTTTAACAAAGAGACAGCTTATCTTATTGAATCGGGAAAAGATATTTTTAATTTTCCCAACCTTGTTTTTTGCAAAACTAAAGCCCAATCCAAAAAAATTAACGATGTCCCTTCTCCAAAAGTAATTATTGCGGGCTCGGGAATGTCCCAGGCCGGCCGGATTTTGCATCACGAAATCAGATATCTTCCCGACCCAAAAAGCACCCTTCTTTTGATTTGCTATCAGGTTCGGGGAACCTTGGGTCGGGCAATTCTGGATGGCGCAAAAGAAATTGAGATTTTCAACGAAAAAGTAAACATTGCCGCCCGAATCAGAATGATAAAGGGATACTCGGCCCACGCCGACCAGGATACTTTGATAAGATGGATAAAGAAAATAAAAGATAAAAATTCAATTCAGAAAATATTTGCTGTTCAGGGCGAGGAAAAAGCGGCCAAGACTTTAGCTCAAAAAATCCGCGATAATTTGGCTGTTAATGCTTCTGCTCCCGATATTGGAGACAAAGTTGAATTGTAATGCTATAATAAAGTCATGAACCCCGTTAGAAGTCTCGGGCAGAAAAAATTTTGATAAAAATTTTTTCTGCTCTGCAATAACGGGGTATAATAAAAAAACAAAGGTCTGTTTGAAATTAGCCGTCCGCTATATAATAACAGACTTCTAACGGGGTGAAGTATACCATTTGCGTATCCGGGGCAGCTGACACAAGTTATTGCGTCGGGGATGCTCTAGAAAAAGCGAAAGAATTGGGAAAAGAAATTGTCCGTCAAGGCGCGGCTCTGGTTACCGGTGCCACTTCCGGCATTCCTTACTGGGCAGCCAAAGGAGCCAGGGAAGAGGGCGGTTTTTCCGTTGGTCTTTCGCCGGCTTTTTCGGAAAAAGACCATATTGAAAGATATCATCTTCCAGTAGATTTGTTTGACATTATGATTTACACGGGGTTCAAGTACTCGGGGAGAAATTTACTGCTTACTCGTGCGGCTGACGGAGTAATTTTTTGCTGCGGTCGAATGGGAACTCTTAACGAATTTACGATAACTTTTGAAGACGATAAACCGATTGGCGTTTTGGAAGGAACGGGCGGGACGGCTGACATGATAAGAGATCTTGTTTCAAAAATGCATCGCGGGCCAGGAAAGATAGTTTATGACACTGAACCGAAGAAATTGGTTAAAAAGCTTAAGGAGTTAATTAAAAAGGAAAAAAAGACTTTGGAAGAATAAATTAAACCTGCCTGTCCGGCAGGCATGGTCGAACAAAAATATAAAATTTCTAATTTCTAATTTCTAATTTCTAAATTAACTGCGCTGAAGATTGCAGAAATTAGCCGTTGGAAATTAGCATGTTTTTAAATATGTCGAATGGTTCTTTTGAGGATGGTGAACTAATCGGGAAAATCACCCATTATTACTCAAAGATAGGAGTGGCAATTATTGAATTGGCGGGCGATTTAAAGGCTGGAGACAAAATAAAAATTAAAGAGGGAGAAAGCGAGTTTGAGCAGGAGGTTGAATCAATGGAAATTGAACATCAGAAAGTCAAAGATGCCAAAAAAGGCGATGTTATTGGATTGAAGGTTAATGAAAAGGTCAAAGAGGGCACTCTTGTTTATAAAATATAACCCACTAATAATCACTGATATTGAACTAACAAACACTAAAATTTTCGTGGTATTTAGTGTTTATATTTAGTGGTATTTCGTGGATTAACATGGATTTTTTAGACCCCCAACAATTAAGAATAATGGTGCAGCTTTTACTGGCTGTTTTTCTTGGGGGTTTTATGGGAATTGAACGGGAGTACGTTGGCAAAGCCGCCGGAATCAGGACTTTTGCTCTGGTTTCTTTGGGTTCTTGCCTTTTTACCGTTCTTTCCCGGGAGGCTTTTTCGTCTTTTTTGGGCCAGGCCGGGGTAAGCTATGATCCTTCGCGGCTTGCCGGAAATGTTGTTATGGGAATTGGTTTTTTGGGCGCCGGTCTTATTATTTTTCGGGGAATAAAAATAGAAGGTTTGACCACAGCCGCCGGACTTTGGACGGCTTCGGCTGTCGGCATGGCTGTCGGATGCCGGTTCTACCTTATAGCCATTTTTTCAGCCCTGCTTGTTGTTTTGATTTTGGCCGTCTTTCGAAGATTCAGAGTGGAACAATTTTTTGAAAAAGAAGAAAGAGAAGAATAGAAAATGGTTATTAGAAAGTAGAAAATAGTTATGGAAAATAGAAATTAGTAAAAATTTCCAATTTCTCCCGCCTTTTGCGGGATTCCACTGTGGCATCCCGCTGTGGCGGGACAATTTCAAATTTCTATTACTAATTTCCAATTTCGTGGTAAGACTTGAGAGGGCATTTTTTTATTTTCTGTTATTTTGCTTGCCATTTCAGACAAGACTGATTTTGAGGGAATGGGGTGGGGAATTCAATGAGTGGAATTCCGCTTTTTTGTATTTAACCGATTTGCTAATTCTGGCAATTTTATTTTTTTGGATATATCGGGAAAAATTAAATTTAACAAAGATAGTAGAAAGCAGAAAGAACATCATTTTGATTTTATTTTTTTTAATTGCCGCAATATCTTTGATAAAAGCTGAAAATCTGGGAATAGCCTTTTATCAGTTATGGAAACTGGCGGAATTTGTTCTTCTGTTTTTTTACTTAAAAACCAGCTTTAAAAAATTGTTTAAACTGGAAAGCGTTTGCCTGATTTTAATCGCAAGCGCTCTCTTCCAGAGTTTTTGCGCGGTTTCTCAATTTTCTTTCCAGTCAAGTTTGGGTCTCAAGTTTTTGGGAGAAAGTCCTTTGAGTCCGAATATTGAGGGGCCGGCAAAAATTGTGGTATCAGGCGTAAAAATGATAAGGGCTTATGGAACTTTTCCCCACCCCAACGTTCTGGCCGCCTTTTTATTATTTGCTATTTTTTGTTTCTACTTTTTTTATCTGAAAATAAAGGAGCCATCTTTCGGTTTAAAGCTTGTTTTCTGCTCCCTGTTTGTTTTTTTGGTTTTTGGCCTCTTTTTAACTTTTTCAAGGACTATTATTATTTTGTTTTATATTTTTAGCATCGCTTTTCTTTTGTACAAATTTTTTCGCAAGAGTTTATATGGGTCGTATCATAAAGGGACAGCAATGCTTTGCGCCGCGCTTTTACTTGCCAGCTTTTGTTGCGGCCTGCCCATGTTCCCTGAACTTCGTTCAAGATTTGTTGTTGATGCCGTTGACCCGGGGATTAATCTTCGGTATTTTTATAATTTTATAAGCATATCAATGATAAAAGAAAGCCCGATTTTGGGAATCGGGGTCGGAAATTTTGTTTGGAGACTTAATGATTTCCAGGGAGTTCTACGCGCGGCAAATTTGATTTATAAGCTCGATGTACCTGAAACCAAAGTTATTCCGTACAGAGCTCCTTCCTGGCTTTTCCAGCCAGCCCACAATATTTTTCTGTTGATTGCCGCCGAAGTTGGAGTAGCCGGTCTTTTATTTTTTCTGGTATTTTTAATTTCTTTGGTCTGGCCCCTGATTAAAATTTTGAAAGAGGGTGACTTATCCATTGTTTTTCATCTTTTATTTTTCGCTTTTTTGGCCGTCTTTTTGCTTGACCATTTTTTCTGGACCTTGCAGCAGGGAAGATTGATGTTTTGGATTCTTTGCGGAATTTTAGCCAGTAGGGGTTGATCCCTCACTTGCTCAATTTAAGGATAGATTAAGCACAATCTCCTTTTATTTTATCATCCCAATTTAAAGAATTTTCTGAAATTAAAAATGCAAGTGAGGGGTTGACACATTGCTTTAGTTTGCTATACTTGAGATTGATCAGAATGATTGTTAATTGCCGTCCGTTTAGGAGGGCTATTTTTAATAATTACTACAAATTACGAATCAATTACAAATATACAAATTTGTATATTTGTATATAAATTTGTAATTTGTAGGAAAACTGTGGATTTAAAAACATTCACTTCGGCAATTTCCCAGATTGCCGAAGAAAAAGGCATCCCAAAAGAAAAAGTCATTGAAATAATAGAAATGGCCATAGCCGCCGCTTACAAAAAAGACTACGGAGTCAAGGGTCAGATTATCAGAGCAAAACTGAACGAAGAAACCGGTGAGGCAAAATTTTCCCAGATAAAGATAGCGGTTGACAGTTCAATGATTCTTTCGGAAGAAGAAATTGAGGAATTAAAAACCAAAAAGGAAAAAATTATCGGCGCTCCGGAGCAGATTGAAGAAGGCGAAAAAAAATTCAGATTTAATCCGGAAAAACACATCTTAATGGAAGAGGCAAAAAAAATAAAGCCAGACATAAAACCAGGCGAGGAGTTGGAATTTCCTCTGGAAACCCAGGCTGATTACGGAAGAATTGCGGCCATGACCGCAAAACAGGTGATAATCCAGCGAATCCGCGAGGCGGAAAGAGAGGCGGTTTTTGAAGAGTACAAAACAAAAGAGGGAGAAGTTATTTCCGGCATTGTCCAGCGGATTGAGGGAAGAAATATTTTCTTTGACCTTGGAAAGGCCATTGGAATTTTGCTTCCGCCGGAGCAGATTCCGGGCGAATTTTACCGGATTGGCGCCAGGCTTCGCCTTTACGTTTTAAAAGTCGAAAAAGATGTTAAGGGGACAATTATTCTTCTTTCCAGGGCTTATCCAAAATTTTTGTCAAAACTTTTTGAAATTGAAGTTCCCGAAGTTGCTTCAAAAACCGTGGTCATCAAATCAATTGCCAGAGAGCTCGGTTCCCGTTCTAAAATTGCTGTTCATTCAGAAGTTGAGGGAATTGACCCGATAGGCTCAATGGTCGGGCAAAAAGGGACAAGGGTCGGGGTGATTATTGACGAACTTGGTGGCGAAAAAATTGATATTATTGAGTGGTCAGAAGACCCGGAAAAATTCATTGCCAGCGCCCTTGCTCCGGCAAAGGTTTTGGAAGTGAAAATTTCCAAGACAAGAAATCAGGCCATTGCCATTGTCTCGGAAGAGCAGCTGTCCTTAGCTATCGGCCGGGACGGTCAAAATGTCAGACTTGCTGCCAAACTGACTGGCTGGAAAATTGATGTGAGAGCTCCTGAAACCGCCGCCCTTGAAAAAGAAAAGAAAAAAGAAGCAAAAGAGCAGGGGGAGGAGAAAGAAGAAATCAAAAAGCCGGAGGAGAAAGCAAAAGAAAAAAAAGAGAAGAAGGCAAAAGAAAAGAAATCAAAAGAAGCAGTTGCTGCCAAAGCCTCTGAAGTTAAAGAAAAAAGCCAAAAAAGAAAAAAGAAACAAAGAAAAACTAACAACCGACAACTAACAACTGACAACTCAACAAATTAAAAAGTTGTAGGTTGTAAGTTGTATGTTCATTCAAGGTATATGCTTTATTTTCCAATTATTTCAAGCGCCATTGCTCTTTGCTTTGGTTTTTATTTGATTTCCTGGATTAAGAAAAAGCCTCAAGGTTCAGAGAGGATGCAGGAGATATTCAAGATAATCAAGGAGGGAGCAAATGCTTTTTTAAAAAGGCAATATAAGACTATCGGAATTATCGCCGGGATACTCGCCCTGCTTTTATTTTTAGTCTATGGAGTGACTGGAAATTGGCTTTATGGTTTTCAGGTTGGAGTATCCTTTATATTCGGAGCGGCCTGCTCTTTGCTCTCCGGATTTATCGGGATGTGGATTTCTGTCCGTTCCAATGTCCGAACCGCCGATGCGGCTAAAACCAGTTTTTCAAAAGCTTTAACCATCGCCCTTCGGGGAGGAGCGGTTTCGGGAATTACGATTGTGGCAATGAGCCTTCTGGGAATAAGCTGTCTTTTTCTCATCTATACTTTTTTTGGATTTAAAGCCGCAAATATTCCTTCTTTAATAGTCGGGTTTGGATTTGGAGCTTCCTTGGTCGCTCTTTTTGCCCAGCTTGGAGGAGGAATTTATACAAAAGCGGCCGATGTCGGTGCTGACTTGGTTGGCAAAATTGAGGCCGGCATTCCAGAAGATGACCCGAGAAATCCAGCAGTCATCGCCGACCTTGTTGGAGATAATGTTGGCGATTGCGCTGGCAGAGGAGCCGACCTTTTTGAATCAACAGCCGCCGAGAATATCGGAGCAATGATTTTGGGAGTGGTTTTATTTCCCCATTTTGGAATTAACGGCATTCTTTTTCCGCTGGTAATCAGGGCCTTTGGGCTTCTTTGCACCATCATCGGGATTTTTGCGGCTAAAGCCAAAGAAACCGATGAGCCAATGAAGGCGTTAAATAAGGGCTATTTTGTGACGAGTATCCTTTGCGCCCTGTCATTTTATTTTGTGACGATGAAAATGCTGGGGAGCGTCTGGTTTTTTTATGCCGGAATAGTAGGAATTTTAACCAGCATTGCTTTTGTTTATATTGCTCAATACTATACCGAAGCCAAATATCGGCCGGTAAAAGAAATTGTTCAGGGTTCGAGAACCGGGCACGCCACCAATGTTATTGCCGGGTTTTCAGTCGGACTTGAATGCACGGCCGCTACCGTAATTACCATTTCCCTTGCTTTAATCGGGGCTTTTAAATTGGGTTCAATGAGCGGGTATCTGGGCGGAGGACTTTACGGGACGGCTGTTGCCACCATGGGAATGCTGGCTACCTGTGCTTATATTTTGGCTATGGATACTTTTGGTCCCATCACTGATAATGCCGGTGGAATTGTTGAAATGTCCGGCGAGTCAGGAGAAGTTCGAAAGATAACTGAAAAATTGGATGCGGCCGGCAATACCACCAAGGCTTTAACCAAGGGATATGCGATGGGCAGCGCCGCTCTTGCCGCCTTTTTGCTTTTTTCAGCTTATCTTGAGGAAGTAAAATTAAATATCGTGGACCTGGCTAAAGTAGAAGTTTTTGTGGGCGGATTAATCGGGGCAATGCTGGTTTTTCTTTTTAGCGCTTTTGCCATTAAAGCCGTTGGCAAAGCCGCCTCTTATATTATTCAGGAAGTTCGTCGGCAATTTAAAGAAGACCCCGGAATTATGGCTGGAACCCGAAAACCAGATTACGCTAAATGCATAGATATTACGACCAAAGGAGCTTTAAAACAAATGGTTTTGCCCGGGCTTCTGGCAGTCGGCGTTCCGGTCCTAACCGGATTAATTCTTGGGGCAGAAGCTGAAGCCGGGCTAATAATGATAGGAACTATTGTAGGCATACTTCTGGCAACCGTAATGAATAATGCCGGCGGTGCCTGGGATAATGCTAAAAAATTTATTGAAGCCGGAAATTTTGGAGGCAAGGGCAGTCCGGCTCATGCCGCCTCGGTTACCGGCGATACGGTTGGCGACCCATTCAAAGATACAGCCGGGCCGTCATTGCACGTTTTGGTTAAATTATTGAGCACTTTAACTTTGGCTTTGGCTGCCTTATTTCGCTAAGGATAAAAAAATGCCCCCCATTTTTAGGGAGCATTAAATAAGGGCGCTTACCCGGTAGTCTGCTACCGGGTTGTCTTACCGGGCTTATTTAAAAAATAACCAGGAAAAACCAAAATACATTCCACTGACTATCAAAAAAGCTCTGAGAAAATTTAATCCGATTAAGAGGGGTAGAGCATATTTTTTCTTTTCGGCTAAAGGAAAGACAACCGCCATTGGGATCAAAAAAGGAATGATTGGTATTAAACAAAGAAAATAAGCCAGAATTATCCCCCAGAGTCCCCTTTTTTCCAGCCGGGCAATTATCTTTTGGAAAAAATCATTCTTCTTTTTTGGTAAATTATTCTTTTTTTTCTTTTTCTTCCAGAAAAAACCAAAAATGCTTTTGACTATGTCAAATCCGAAATAGAGCAAAATCAGAGTAAAACTGGTAATACAGCCAATCGCAATGGCGGCTTGCCAAAAAGGATTTCCGGAAGCAATCCAGGCCGCGATTCCCAGATATTCATTACCGTATATTGAAACTATAAGAGTGGGAAATTCATAAAGATGATCAAGAAAGAAAAAAGGGAAAACAAAGAAAATGACCAGGACGATAAAATAACCTTTGTGTTTTTTAATCCAAAGTTCCACTACGGGCAATCGAACTTTTAGCGAAGGCCAGGCCGAAACAATCCTTTTCTTCACTTGCCACCATTCCCTTATCAAATATTAGGAATTTCAAAGACCTCGCCCTATTATAAACCCTAATCAATTAATATGCAAGTATCAATTCAAAAACTCCCGAAATCTCAAATTGAATTAACCGTGGAAATTCCTCCGGCTGATTTTGATAAATATCTGGAAAAGGCAATTGAAAATTTGTCAAAAAACTTGGAAATTAAAGGATTCCGCAAAGGTTCGGTTCCAAAAGAAATTGCCAGAAATTATCTTTCCCAAAAAGATGTTCTGGAAGAAGCGGCAAATTTGGCAGTCAGCGAGACTTATCCGGCGGCTCTTGAGGAGAATAAGATAGAGGCAGTTGATTCGCCAAAAATTGAGCTCATAAAAATTGCCCCCCGAAACCCGCTGGTTTATCGGGCCAGAGTTTCGGTTTTGCCCGAGGTTAAGCTTCCAGATTATAAAAAAATCTCGGCGAAAATCAATGAAAAAAATAAAAAATCTTTTGCTAAAAATTCAGAAGTAGAGGAAAAAGAAATTGACGATGCCCTCTTTTGGCTTCAAAAATCCCGGGCAAAATACATTACGCAAAACCGTGAAGCCAGGGTAGGGGACTTTGTAAAATTAAAAATCAAATATCAAAAATCAAAAATGAGCGATGGTCCATTTTTTCACGATCGTGAAAAAGTTAACCCTATTAATCGGGGGGCGAAAGTTGGGGAATTGGGAGAGGAAGAGCATGAGGGAATTTTGGGCTCGGGATATTTTTTACCTGATTTTGAGAAAAATTTAATCGGGATGAAAGCCGGGGAAAAAAAGAAGTTTTGCGAGCAAGTTCCCGAAGCCCATCCTTCAAAAGAGATGGCCGGGAAAATTATTTCCCTGGAAGTTGTAATGTTAATGGTTCAGGAGGTTGAACTTCCCGAAATCTGCGATGATTTTGCAAAATCTCTCGGAAAATTTGAAAACATGGCCTCGCTCCGCCAAAGTATTTCGGACAGCATTAAAATTGAAAAAGAAGAAAAAGAAAAGCAGAGAAACCGCGCAGAATTGATTGAAGCGATTGTCAGGGAAAGCGAGTGCGATCTGCCTGATGTTTTGATTGATAAAAATGTTGAGCATGAAATCCATCATATTAAAGATGACATTGAGGGAGCGGGCGGAAATTTTCAAGATTACCTAGCAAATATTAAAAAGACCGAAGGAAGTCTGACTTCCGAAGAAGATTTGAAAAAAGATTTAAGGAGTGCCGCAAAAACACGGGTTATGATTTCCCTGGCCCTGCGCCAAATCGCCAAAGACGAAGAAATAAAAGTTTCCGAAGAAGAAATTAAAGAAGGGGTTAATAAATATCTGAAAAGATTTTCGGCTATTGAGGAAGCCAAGAAGGTTGACCAGGAGCAGCTAAAATTGTATTATGAAGATGTAATAAGAAACGAGAAAACTTTTCAACTGCTTGAAACATTTTGACACACTAATCAACACAAATATGAACACCAATCAACACAAATTTGTGTGAATCTGTGTTCTTATTTGTGTGAATTTGTGTGGTAGAAGGTATGAACCTTATACCAACCGTAATCGAAAAAACCCAGTATGGAGAAAGAGCGTATGACATTTATTCCCGGCTTTTGAAAGAGCGGATAATTTTTTTGGCCGGGCCGATTTTGGACGAGATTGCCAATTCAATTATTGCCCAGATGCTATTTCTGGAGCATCAGGACCCCAAAAAAGACATTCAGTTTTACATCAACTCGCCCGGCGGCTCGGTTACGGCCGGAATGGCAATTTACGACACAATGCAGTATTTAAAAAGCGATGTTTCAACAATTTGCGTCGGAATGGCCGCTTCAATGGGAGCGACATTGCTGGCAGCCGGCGCCAAAGGAAAAAGATTTGCCCTGCCAAATGCCGAAATTCTTTTGCACCAGGTAATGGGCGAAGCCGGAGGCCAGGCAGTGGAAATTGAAATTTCGGCCAAGCATATTATCAAAATCAAAGACAAACTGGACCAGATTCTGGCAAAACACACCGGCCAGCCTCTTGCCAAGATTGAAAGGGATACAGACCGAGATTTTTATATGTCAGTCCAGGAGGCAAAAGAGTACGGAATCATAGACCAAATTATTAAAAATAGAAGATAGTCCAAATTTCAGTTTGACAAAGTCTTTGGTGAGGTTAAAATAGTAATATAATATGCCCAGGAAAAAAATCACAATTGAAGATTTGGCCAGAATTACCAAAAAAGGTTTTGATGAAGTCTATGAGAAAATGGATAAAAGATTCGCTGAAACTCATGAAATAATGAATAAAAGATTTGAAATAGTTGATAAAAGATTTGAAGAGATTAATCAAAGATTTGAATTAATCGATAAAAGATTTGAAGCAATTGACAGAAGATTTGATTTAGTTGACAAAAGACTTGAAAAAATAGAAGCTCAAATTGATCAAAAGTTTGATAAACTTATTACCACCCTGGACCATTTTCTTAAAAGAATGACGGACCTTGAGGACGAATTTACCATAATGAAGCACGACCTAAGCAGAGTAAAGAAGGTTATCAAAGAAAAATTGGGAGTTGATTTGACCTGAATTTTGATTTGCTAAACCCAGTAAGCTATTTGTTTTGCCGAAGTTAGCGCTTCGGCCTTTTTGTTCATCCCGAACTTATTCTTAACGAGGTTAAGCCTCATAAGAAAATATTGAGAACGTTTCTCAATAGTTGGAGACATATTAAGGGGTGTCTGACATCCCTTTTAAGTCTGTTGAAGTCTGTTGAAGTCTGACTTCAACAGACTTTTAAGAAAATTTGACAAAAGTTTTTGGGGGAAGTCTGACTTCCTTCAAATTTAAGAATATAAGAAGGCTTTTCGATAGTGGAAAGCTCAATGACAAATTTTGCCGATCGGCGTAAATTGTCATTGCAAAAGCGTGGGGCAAAAAAGAGTGAGTTTAACAAAAATTTTTCTGCGATTTAGAATAACTATTGAGAACGTTTCTCAATAGTTGGAATTATGATGTTGGCAGTTTTTATTTCTCTTGACATTAATTTTTGGTATAATAAAAGAAGACCACATTGTAATGCCGCTAACGCTAAACTGATGCCAAACATTTAAAAATTTTGCGTCTGTTTCGCGATAGAATAAGGTATGTCTAAGAAAAAAATCATATTTTATCTTTGTTTGGTTATTTTTGTCATTTTCGTCGTTTTCTTCAGTTATGCTTGGGGTAAAGGTATCTGGCCATTTGGCGAAAGAAAATATCAGGCAGTACAACTCTCTAATGGCGATATCTATTACGGCCATCTCTGTTTGTTTCCGTCCCCGAAACTGACCGATGTTTATTTTATCCAGAACGTTCCTGCGGCAAAAGAAGGCGAGCAGCCCACCACCAAATTGGCGCCGTTAACCTCTTTGTTTTTTGCTCCGGAAAACGTTATGCATCTCAACAAAGACCAGATTCTCTGGTGGGCGGATTTGCGAGGAGACAGCCAGGTTCTTCAACTGATTAAGCAGCAGAAAGAGAAAAAATAATTTGATTCTTTAATCATGTTTAAATCCGCAATGCCCATTCAGGAAAGGCAAGATGGGATTTTTCGCAAAATGTCTGCTGAAAAAAAATAGTCGCTCGGAGGTTGAACCTCGATAATCACTCAATAATCAATGAAAAATTCTAAAGCGCCAAAACCAGTAAAAGAAAAAGTAAGCTTGCCGGCTTTTTTTGCTGTTGAAATCAGACTTCAACAGACTCTTCAACAGACTCTTCAACAGACTCCAAAAAAATACTAAAAAATAAAAATGTTTAAATTTAATAAAAAAATAATAATTATTTCTCTGGTTGGAATTTTGATTTCTGGATTTTTGGTTTGGGATTATTTCAATAGGATAGAAAAAGTTCGGGCCGGAACTTCTCAAAATGTTTCCGGCTGGGCCTGGGCGGAACTTGCTGGCCGCGGCTGGATTTCTTTTAACTCAACGAATTGCGACGTTAATGGAAACGGGACTTATGAGGGGACGAGCGAAGGTGCGCCAGCTGCCTGTCCTTCCTCTGGAACAGTTTATTCTTACGGTGTCAATATTGACCCCACTTCCTATGAATTATCCGGTCAGGCCTGGTCAGAAAATCTCGGCTGGATAAGTTTCAACCGGTCAGAAACCGGCACCCCGCCAGACATCCCTTACAATGGAACTGAAACCTATATTGCCAAATTAGACACTACTGATAATTATAAATTAAAAGGCTGGGCCAGGGCTTTAACTGCCTGCAAAGATAATAACTGGTCGGGTACGGCCTGCACAGCCAGCACAGCCGGCGATAAAGCCGGCGGCTGGGACGGCTGGATAAAATTGACTGGTGATGTCCAGGGTGGCGGAACCTACGGTGTTACTTTGAATACCACCACCACCCCCAAGGAATTTACTGGCTGGGCCTGGGGAGGTAATTCGGCTGACCCAAGCACTAAAGGAGTAATTGGCTGGCTGGCTTTCAATGATAATTCTGACGGCACCACGGGCCCGTACGATTATCAGGTTACCACCACTTTAACTTTTGGTCCCACTTGTTCAAATACCAGCGAATCCTGGAACTATTGCGATGATTCCCATCAACCATGGTTGAACTGGTCCTGTTCGGAAACCCAGACAGGGCGCCAAATTCAGATAACCAGCTGGGCTGATTCCAATTTCGTCTCGCCTTTGGTTGATTATACCGATACCAGCCTCGAGACTGGCTCGCTTACTTTCTACCATAATACAAGTTATACTACTTCCTGGAACACTTCTTATCGTTGGCGGGTCAAATGCCAGTCTTCTACCGGCTGGTCGGGTTGGGCAACTGATTCCGACGGCTTCACCACTCCATTAAACGCTTATCCTTCTGCAAACTTTACATACTCTCCCACAACCATTCGGACCAACGAGTTTGCCCAATTTCAAGATACTTCGACTTGTTCTGATTCGGATAATACTTGCAATTCCTGGAACTGGACTTTTGAAAAAGCAACTACTTGTTGTTTATGCGAGTGCGCTGATGATGCTTGTTTGGATAGTAGCGATACTTGTACCAAACAGGGAACTTCAGGTGATAAGATTGGCGTTAAATGGAAATACTATCCAACAACAGCAAGAGGCTACACAACCACGGGTAAGGTCAGGGTGACTTTGCAGGCTTGCGACGTCAATCCTTACTGCTGTTCAAAAACTTATGATATTACAACAATAAGATATCCAAGCTGGAAGGAAATTACCCCCTGGTGATACGACCGCTAAACAGACGCCAAACAAAAACGCTAAACAGACGCAAAACTTATATGGTAGAATTATTGTATAAGAAAGAGTCATACATAATTCAAGGTGGAGCATTCGAGATTTATAAACAATTTAGAAACAGGCACAAAGAAAATGTTTATCAGAGAGCATACTTTTCATATTTAACAGACCATAATTTACAAGTCGAAAAAGAGAAACAAGTTCCGATTTATTTTAATAATAAAAAAGTCGGAGTTTACACCCCCGACCTTATAGTAAACAACAATATTTTTATTGAATTAAAATGCAAACCGCGTCTCACCAAAGAAGACGAAAAACAATTTTGGTATTATCTAAAGGCTACAAATTATAAATTAGGTTTTTTAATAAATTTTGGTTCGCCTTATGGCGTCCAGATAATTCGCCGCGTATATGACACAGCGCGCAAATGACCGCTTAAAGTTTCGCGTCTGTTTTGCGGTCACCCTTGCGTACTGTTTAGCGTCAGTTTCGCGGCCATATGAGGTATGGAACAAAAATATTATCAAGAGTATTTAAAAGAAAAAAAAGTAGTCGTCATATTATTACTGGCCGCCGTCTTAATTATCGGTCTGACAGTCTACTTTGCTAAGCATTTTAGAGCCGAAGAAAAAGTTGGCAAAGAAAAAATTGCCACCCCGGCTTCCGAAACGCCAGAAGTTAAACTTCCCCTTCAACCCGGGGAAGTTGGCGAACCCAAAAAGTTAACCAAAGCAGAGGAAGAAGCAGCCTGGCAAAAACTCAAAGAAAAAATTCTCTCTTCTCTTCCCTCGCCGACTCCAACCCAACCATCCCCGACAGTTGTTCCAACGATTGCTTCTTTGCCGCCGGTAATTTTTAATACCACCGGCACAATAACGGAAGTCAAAGCCGATAGAATTATTGTTGCCGGTTCAGGTTCCAATTTCGTTGACCAGCTGCCCAGAGACTTAAACGTCATTTTCACCAGAGAGACTACCACTTTTTCTCTGGGCCAAACTCTGCAAGTCCAAGGATTTGGCGGCCTTAAAAAATTGGTTCCGGGCATGAAAATTTCCATACAGGGCGATGAAAACATCCGGGGGAAAACCGAATTCAAAGCCAGATACATTAATATTCTTTAATACCGCCAAACAGACGCAGAACTAAAAACGCCAAACCGACGCAGAACCTATGCCAAAAGAATTTCTTTATAAAGAAGAATCTTATATTATCCGAGGCGGAGCATTTGAAATCTATAAAAAATTTAGAAACACAATTTCGGTATTATCTAAAGGCTACAAATTATAAATTAGGTTTTTTAATAAATTTTGGTTCGCCTTATGGCGTCCAGATAATTCGCCGCGTATATGACACAGCGCGCAAAACTGTATAATGTTCTGCGTCAGTTCTGCGTATTGTTTGGCGTCAGTTCCGCGGTAAATAAAAGTATGTTCAAAAAATTTTGTTTAATAATGAGCGTTTTTATAATGAGCTTTCTGGTCGGTTATTATGTTCTGGCTGTCTGGACCGAACCCTCGGCTACGCCGCCAGGCAGCAATGTTGACGCGCCGATAAATGTCGGCACAACTAGCCAAACTAAAACCGGGAATTTAACCATTCAAGCCGGCTATAATTTTTATGCGCCAAATATGTATGACAGCGATAGCGGCACCTACTTTGTTGACCCCACGGGTGCAACTTCAGCTATTTTAGCCGGTAACGTCGGCATCGGGACGACGGGGCCGGATAGAAGATTAGATGTTTTACTTGGCGACGGCAACCCTCAGCTTCGTCTCACCTACACCGATGGTTCAGTCTATACTGATTTCACCACCGGTTCAGGCGGAACACTGACCATCGCTCCTTCAGATGCCTCGCACACTGTTCTTATTGGTTCGGGCGGAACTGGCAAGCTTACTACCGGAATCGTTGACCCGCTCTATAATATCGGTGGCACCAGCTACGCTACTTTTTTACCCGGTATGGCCGGGGCGAAAGAAGAGACAGCCGGAGTTGTTCAATTGACAGGGGGAAAATATGTCATTGATTTTAATGAATTAGAGGAAGGTTCTGACCTCTGGCTTTTTTATCGAATTACTGATTTTGGAGAAAGTTGGGGGAAATTAATTGTTCTTTTATCAGCTGAGGGGCCAGGGGGAGTTTGGTACAAAAAAGAACCAGAAAGCAATCGACTGACTATCTATAGTGAAACCGCAAGTTCTGTTTCTTATCGTTTAACTGCTCCAAGGTTTGACTGGAAGAAATGGTTGAACGTTAACGAAGACGGAGATGTAACAGGAATAATTGTTGAGGAGATTACAAATGATCAATATAACTCAAGCCCCAAGCACTGATGGTCAGGCCACAAACACCGATGAATAAATAGAAGAACAACCTGCCGAGGAATCGGTGGAATAATCTTTATTATCTTCGTCTTTGTGTTAAAATGGAATTGTGATATGGATGATTAAGCAAAAGAGGTTGGAACTCTAAAAGTTGAATAAAAATAATAAAAATAAATATAAAAAATTATTTTAATGAAAAAGGAATTAGCATTCCTAAAATAATTGGGGCAGTAGCAGTAGTGGTCATAATAGCAATTGCCATCGTGTTTATTTCGGGAAAGTGGGAGAAGGGAGAAAAGAAAGTGGAGAAGGGGCCAACTGTTATTGGAGAGGCTTCAACAGGTGAATTGGTTTGGAAAGTGATTTCGGTTAAAGACCGCGGAAATAAACTTCTGGGAAGCGAATCTTATCATCCAGAGACCGTAGAGGATAGAGTTTCCACTGGCAGGTTTATTGAGGTTGAGGTAGTTGTTGAAAACCAAGGCGAAGATTTGGCAAGTCTTATCTCTCCTTTTCTTGTAGACGATCAGGGCGCACAACTTCGTGACATTTCTTACGAAGTTAAAGAATGGGTTCCGGAAGATAAAGCCGCATTCCTGCTGACGAATGTACGGCCCAATACACCCGCAAGTTTCAATTTCTTTTACGAGGTGCGAGCCGATGCCAGTAATTTTAAGTTAGAGGCAAAGGAAAGAGTGGGAAGTTCTCAATTAATTAATTTGGGAATGTAATTTTATTCTTTCCGAGGTATTTTTAAAAATTGTAGAAGTCCACTATGCCAATTAACTATTTTCAAAAGCTAACCAGCCTTGATTTTTGGAAAAAACCAAGACTCTTTTGGTTGAGCATTCTTATCTTGTTTGGACTTGCTGCTATTGTTTTTTTTATCATGAGTTCGGCATCAAAAGTTTCTCTCCCAGAACAAATAGAAATAAGCAAAAAGCCGCCAGCGGAATTGCCCGAAGGCAAGTTAGGCAAAGTTACTCCTCTTGCTTCTGGTAAGCAAACTTACTCTATTATGGCAGGCAATTCCCAAAACCCCCAGATAATAGAAGTAGATGTTAATCCTCTTGATGTAAAGCAAGGAAAGACCCAAATAGTGACAGTTCAAGTGAAAGATGCCGAGCAAAAACCAATTACTCAAGAAAACAAGGTTGAGGCCATAGTTTTTACAGACAGTATCTCCACCCCATTCCCTCTTTCTCTTAAAGAAGCCAGTGGCCAAAATTCTATCACTGTCTGGGAAGGTTCTTGGGTATGTCAGGATACTCATGATTTAAGGTATATGATGACCGTCAAGGCGAAAAATGCTAGTGGCGAGCATTCAATAGATTTATCATTTAGATAGAAAAAATTTTTATTTGATAATGATAAATAGAATATATTATTTAATAAAAACTGACCTCTATACTATAAAAATAGCTTATAATAACATAACCAGCTTTATGCAAGAGACAAAAAACAAAAAACCATGCCCCGTATCGAAACAGGGTTTCTGGTGCGGGGTTAAAATCTCTCAAATATTATTTTTGCTATGTTTTCTAATGATTCTTTTCTTCTTTGCCTCCCAAGAAGCCCGGGCTGCCTGTGCCAATGTTTCTGCCGGGGGCGACTACACAGTAACTGCCAGTTGCGCTTTTGATGGAACAGTTAATGGAGCAGATAATGGAGATCTTATCATAAATTCAGGTCAGATCTTAACCATTAATGCTGGCCAGACAATTGTCTGGAACCCGGGAAAGAGGTTGATTATTAATATTAATGGAGCCATCGCCATTAATAAGAGTGGCGGGGCCCAATTAAAAAAGACCTATTTATGGATGGTTGACGCTGACAATGATGGTTATCCTGCAAATTTAACCTATTATGCCCAGGATTCAGCTCCAACTAATGGTAGAAGAAGATACTTAATGAATACTATTTCTACCGCTGATATCAATGATGCTAATGCCTGCACTGACAGTACTACTACCCATGTTTGCGGTAACCCGAATAATACCACTGGTACTTGTACACCGAAAGCAGCAGAATGTTTATCAGTTTGCACGAGGTGCAATGGAACTTCAATAGATGGGGCTTATCTTTCAACTGCCGGTATGGTCTGCTCCGGCGGAAGCGAGGTTGCCCCAACCTCGGCTAATAAATGCGATGCGACCATCAATTGCGCTGCCAACGCCTGCTCGGCTGCTACCTACTATCGG
>Ga0315282_10001444_pt1 | contig 44707 bp, 37 predicted proteins | sample YL17G07_20_MG_FD_203693 | JGI IMG/M metagenome (GOLD analysis project Ga0315282, IMG submission 203693) | Sediment microbial communities from Yellowstone Lake, YNP, Wyoming, USA - YL17G07_20 | ecosystem: Environmental > Aquatic > Freshwater > Lake > Sediment | place: USA: Wyoming | collected... | reverse complement strand
CTGAAGAAATTCAGAATTTAGAATTTCTTCAGCCAAAGTTTTACTATCTTAGAGTAGGGAATAAAACTTTTATTTGTTAAACAATCGCAAACTTCTAACGGGGCAAGGACTTCTAACGGGGTATGCCCGAACTTCCGGAGGTTGAAACAACTGTCAGAGACTTAGAAAGAAAGGTCCGAAATCGGACCTTTATTGATATTTGGACGGACTCGGTAAAAATGATTAAGAGCCCGTTAAATTTCGAAGATTTTAAAAAAGAAATCAAAAATGAAAAAATTCAAAAAATCTGGCGCCGGGGCAAAAATATTATTTTTGAATTATCAGGTGGAAAGATTCTTTTGATTCACCAAAAATTAACCGGTCATCTTTTAGTCGGAAGATGGAAAAAAGAAAAAGGGCAGTGGAAGTCGCAAATCAAAGGAACCCTAGATGAGCCGGTAAACAGATTTTTGCATTTGATATTTTCTTTGGATAACGGGGAGATGCTCGGACTTTCCGATTTGAGGAAATTTGCCAAAGTAATGCTGATAAAAAAAGAAGAACTTGAAAATCTAAAGGATTTAAATGAGCTGGGTCCAGAGCCGCTCGATAAAGATTTTACTTTTGAAAAATTTAAAGAACGTTTTAAAAATAAAAAGGGAAAAATTAAACAAGTTTTGATGGACCAGCAAGTTATTGCTGGGATTGGCAATATTTATTCGGACGAAATCCTATGGGAAGCAAAAATTCATCCTTTGAGGGATGTTGGAACGTTGAATAATGAGGAATTGGGAAAAATTTATATAGCGATGCAAAAAATTTTGAAGAAAGGAATCGAACTTAAGGGGGAAAGTTTCAGCGATTATCGGACGCCAAGCGGAGAAAAAGGCAACTATGATAAATTCCGAAAAGTTTATCGCAGGGAGGGCGAAAAATGCCGGCGGTGCGGGGAGGTTATTCAAAGAATAAAAATCGGAGAAAGGTCTGCTCATTTTTGCCCAAATTGTCAAAAATAAAATGTCAAAAATAATTTTAAACAAATGGTTTATTTTTTTTGTGGTTTTGCTCGTTCTGATAACTGGCTTTTTTTATCTTCTCAAAAGAGGAGAAAGAGTAATTGAAGTTGAAAAGAAGGAGGAGATTCCAAAAGAAATGGTTGCGACGGAAACTCCGGTTCCATTAAACAAAAGTCCCATTTCCGGTCTTGCCTGCCAAAATTATAACCGCCGGCCAATCGCCGTGGTTTTGGCCGAAGACGAGGTGGCCCGTCCATTGTCCGGGATATCCCAGCTCGATCTTGCAATCGAAATGCCGGTAATTACCGGCGGCATTACAAGAACCGTAGCTTTTTTCCAGTGTAATGAGCCGGAGGAAATCGGCTCCATAAGGTCTGCCCGGCATGATTTTATTCCTCTGACAATGGGAATCGACGCGGTTTTGGTCCACTGGGGCGGCTCGCACTTCGCACTGGATATGTTAAACAAGGGAATTATGGATAATGTTGATGCCCTGACAAATCCCTATCAGGCTTTTTGGAGAAAACAAACAATTCCCGCTCCCCATAACGGCTTCACTTCAATAAAGAATATTTTAAAAGTTATCAAAGCCAAAAATTATCGTGAAGTTTCCAATTTTGAGGGATATCCGCATTTGGAAATTTCCGGGGGAAAGGGCCAAATTTTGGATAAAAAAGGAATTTTGAATATTCTCTATTCTATTCCTTTTAATGTTAGATACGAATATAATCCCGAAACTAATTCTTATTTAAGGTGGAGGGGGGACGAGCCCGAAATTGATAAGCTGAGCGGATCGCAGGTTGAGGCAAATAATATTGTCATAATGAGAGCATTTTCCCGGCAGCTCGAAAAGGATTATAATGATGTTGATGTCGAGGGGCAGGGGAGGGCAGTGGTTTACAGAAATGGCGAGGAAATAAAAGGGACTTGGGAAAAGGATAAATCAAATCCTTCAAGCAAACTCTATTTTTTTGATGAAAACGGCAAGGAAATTGAATTTATCCCGGGTCCCATCTGGATCGAAATAGTTGAGCCGTATCAGAAAGTTGAATGGCGAAATGATTGAGTTGTTGTAATGTTATAATGTGTAATGTCAAACTGGACGTAAAGCATTAACAATACAACAAACAACACTACAACACCACAACAATGATTATTTTTCTTTATGGTCCTGACACTTATAGGTCGGGGCAAAAGTTAAATAGCATTATTGAAGATTATAAAAAAATCCAAAAAACCGGATTAAATTTTTCTGTAATTGATTTTGAGGAATCGGATTTTGAAAATTTCAGGCAGGTCGCGGAGTCCTCCTCGATGTTCAAAGGTAAAAAACTGATTGTCTTAAAAAATTTGTTTTCCAATGAAAATGTAATCAACGGCTTTCTTGGTTACCTGAAGAAGGGAAATATTATAAAAACGCGAGACGAAATAATTATTATATACGGAAAAGACATCCCCTATCAGGAATTTAAAGAAAACAAAAAAGAGCTTTTTAAAAAATTGACTAAGGAGGTAAAATCCCAGGAATTCAAATTGCTGGGAGAAATAGCCCTCAAGGGCTGGATAAAAAAAGAATTTGAGTTAAAAAATGTCCAGATTGATTCCGCCGCTCTCGGAAAGCTGGTATTTTACGTTGGAAATGATTTGTGGCAAATGCAAAACGAAATAAAGAAGTTGATTTTGTTCAAAAATGGCAAGGGAATGATTAGCGAAAATGAAATTGATTTATTGATTAAATCAAAAATAGAAACTAATATTTTTAAGACTATTGATGCTATAGCTAGCGGAAACAAAAGACTCACCTTTAAATTTCTCCGGGAGCATGAAAGAAAAGGCGAGAGCGAAAATTATATTTTATCAATGATTCTATGGCAATTCAGGAATTTAATTAAAGTTAAAAGCCAGGCTGGGACTGTCGGCGGGATGCAAATAGAAAAAACAGCTAAGAAATTGCACCTTCATCCCTATGTTTTTGAAAAGAGTCTCGGCCAGTCCAGAAAATTTAGCTTTGGCGAATTAAAAAAAATCTACCAGAAATTATTGGAGGTAGATTATAAAATTAAAACCGGCAAAATAGAGCCAAAAGCAGCCCTAAATTTATTTATTTCAGAGATTTGTTGAACAATTTTGTTATTCTTGATTTTTTTCTTGAAGCCGTATTTTTCTTTATGATTTTGGTTTTCGCCGCTTTATCCAGGGCTTTATAGAGCTGGGGCAAAAGTTTTTTTGCTTCCCCGGATTTTTTTTCCAATGCAAACGACCTCACTTTTTTAATGAGGTTTTTTAAATTATCCTTGACCTTTCGATTATGGGCCCTTCTTTTAATATTTTGACGCAGGGCCTTTTTTGCAGATTTTGTGATTGGCATACAATTTAACTATAAACTATAAATTATAAACTATCAACTTTTTTAATTTTTTTAAGGTGGTCCCGGATTTCGGCCGCTCTTTCAAAATCCAAGTTTTTGGCGGCTAACTTCATTTCCGTCTCTAAATCTTCCAAGTTTTTAAATTTTTTAAAATCTTCAAAAGTTTCAGCTTTGCTTGCAGTGAGTTTGTCGAATCTGCCGAAAGACCATTCCCTGATTTCTTTTGTAATGGCTTTTGGGATTATTTTATGCCTTTTGTTGTAGTCAATTTGGATTTTTCTTCTTCGTTCGACTTCTTTTATCGCTTTTTTAATTGAATCGGTAATTTTATCGGCATATAAAATTACATGACCTTCGGGATGACGGGCTGCCCTTCCCATTGTTTGGATTAAAGTTGTCTCGTTCCTTAAAAATCCTTCTTTGTCGGCGTCTAAAATTGCGACCAAAGAAACTTCCGGCAAATCAAGCCCTTCTCTTAAGAGATTAATCCCTATTAAAACGTCGTATTCGCCCAGCCTTAAATTTTGCAATATTTTGGGCCTTTCCAGGGTTTTTATTTCCGAATGGAGATATTGGGTTTTTATCCCCTCTTCCGAGAGATATTCAGATAATGCTTCAGCCAGTCTTTTAGTCAGGGTGATTGCCAGGATTCTTTGTTTTTTCGCTGTTCGTTTTTCAATTTCTTTGATTAAATTTTTGACCTGATTTTTCATTGATTTAATTTCTATTGACGGTTCCAGAAGTCCAGTCGGTCTAATTAACTGTTCAACGATTGTCGGTTTCCCGTTTCTTTTTTGCGATTTTTTTATTTCATAAGGACCAGGTGTGGCCGATAAATAAATTATTTGATTTGTATTTTTTTCAAATTCGTCAAATTTTAAAGGGCGATTGTCCAGGGCCGAAGGAAGCCTGAAGCCGTATTCAATCAAGGTTTCTTTTCTGGCTTTGTCTCCATTATACATTCCTTTGATTTGGGGAATGGTCATATGGGATTCATCAATAAAAATTAAAAAATCCTTCGGGTAATAATCAATTAGAGTGTAAGGAGGTTCCCCCGGTTTTCTGAATTCGAGATGCCTTGAATAATTTTCGATGCCGTGGCACCAGCCGGTTTCTTTCAGCATTTCCAAATCATAATTTGTCCTTTGCTTAAGTCTTTGGGCCTCCAATAATTTATTTTGTTTTTCTAATTCTTTTAATCTTTCTCGCAACTCAAGTTTTATATTTTCAACGGCAATATTTATTTTTTCCTGGGGAGTGACCCAAAAATGGGCGGGAAATACTTTAAAAGAATTTAGAATGGAGAATTTAGAATCTAGGATATCTTTTTTAACTTTTAAACTTCCAATTTCATCTCCTGAAAATTCAATTTGGAGAATTTCCCTGCCAGTTGCTAAATAAATTTCAATTATATCACCATGGACTCTGAAAGTGCCGGGCTGAAAATCTATATCATTTCTTTGATATTGAAGGGAAGTTAAATGAGAAAGAAATTTCTTTCTTTTCATTTTTTGGCCGGTTTTAATTTCCAGAGAAACCTTCTGGTAAATTTCCGGCGAGCCGATATTATAAATGCAGGAAACCGAGGCGACGATAATAATGTCTTTTCTTATCAGCAAATTTTGGGTGGCAGCATGTCTTAATCTGTCAATTTCTTCATTTATTCTGGCGTCTTTTTCAATGTAGGTGTCGGTTTGGGGGATATAGGCTTCGGGCTGGTAATAGTCATAGTAGGAAACAAAATAATGAACGCTATTTTTGGGAAAAAACTCCTTGAATTCCTGGTAAAGCTGGGCAGCCAGAGTCTTATTATGGGAAATGACCAAAACTGGTTTTTGAATCTTTTCAATAACTGAGGCCACGGTAAAAGTTTTTCCTGAACCCGTTACGCCCAAAAGCACCTGATGTCTGGTGCCGGCCTGAAGGTTTTTTGTTAGTTTTTCAATCGCTTTGGGCTGGTCTCCGGTTGGTTGGAATTTTGATTTTAATTTGAATTGCATAAATTAACTTTTAGCATATTCTAAATTCCTTGACAAGATTTTACAAAATGCTAAACTATAAAGGAATCCTGAAAAGGAAAGGGCGACGTTAATCGCTCGAATTTTCAACGAATGATAACGAATTGAAAACGAATTATTCGTTCTGAAATTTGGTTTAATTCGTTAGCTATTCGAGCGAGAAACCGCCGACTCTATCCCTAAGGTTCTGCTTTAGGGATTTTTAATTACTTGTTCACGAATCCAAGCCGAAAGCGAAGGATGAGTGATTACAAGTAATTAAACCCCGCACTTAGCTTTGCGATTATCTAAAGAATTTTAATAAAACCAGAGCCGTCAGGCGATACATCGGGCACTCCTTTCCACAAGTGTTAAAACATCAAGAGCTTAGTGCGGGGTTAAACACTTTAGCAGAATTTAGCCCCTTGAAAATCTATTATTTATTTTGATGGAGGAGAATAATGACCAGGAAGCTCTTTTACTTAATTCCGATTTTGATTTTTCTTTTGGCGGGTTTTTTGGGTTGTGCCAAAGAAGAAACTCCTTTTTTTGGAGGTTCAACAACTTCCTTATCCAAAGAGGCAATAAATAAAGCAATTGAAGCAACGGTTTTAATCTCTATTGATGACAACGGCGCCAAACAAATAATTGGTCGGGGAATGATTGTTGGGGAAAAGTATGTTTTAACCGCCAACCATGTTGTTTCCGCAATCCCCAATGCCAGCTACTATTTGCTAATAAATAACAGTTATTATGGCCCGGTTAAACCAATTTTTGCTAAGTCGGGATTTGATTTCGCCCTGCTGGAGATTCCCGATGGTCAGAGATTTCCGTCTCTGGAGCTGGGAAATAGCGATAATTTAGAACCAGGCGCCCTGATTTATTATATTGGTTTTCAAAACAAAATAGAAGAAAAAATTCTCAAAAAAGGAAAGCTTTCATTTATTACCAGTCTGTCCTTAGAATTTTCTCCCAGCCAAAAAATTCTTTTTGGCGAAAGTGGCGCGCCGGTTTTAATGGTAGAGAACGGCAAGCTCAAAGTAATTGGAATTTTGCAATCTACGAATGCGGGGCAGAGTATAGGGATTGCTCATTTAATAAACCCAATTGTTTCGACAATTCTGAAAGAATCAGGGATTAATTTAAGTGAGTAAAGCGGGAGTAAAAACCCCCGCTTTTTATTTTAAAAAAGATTGACAAGCAGAAGTTTCTGCGGTATCCTATTCTGGAAGCACCCTGAAAATTTTTGATTGGAGAAGGTCAGAATGGATGGAATAGATAAGAAAACCCTGAAAAAAATTGAAAAAATCATTTCCCCTTATTATTTTGGAGTAACGAAATGGACAATCATTTCTTTGGCCGGTATTCTTGGGAACATGTTTAGATTCAAGAAAAGAAGCAAATTATCAAGGGAAGAAAAGCAAAATATTATCAGGGACTATTTTTCTTTAAGTAGCAAAGATCGTCGAGGCTTTAAAGATACTCAAATAATTGAAAATATCTTTAAGGGTTATGTTGAAGAAGTTTTAAGAAAAGAAGGTTTTTGTTCTAAGTCTTTTAACTGGCCAATTTTCCCCCCTCTTTGTTTTAAGTTGGTCGATCCGCCGGCCATTGTGATTGTTTCTCCGCGAGATAAACTCGAATGCTCCCGTTCTTTTTTATTAAAATCGGATTTATCAGCGGAATCAATTGAAGGGATGGAAAATCAGATTGATAATTTGGGCGTTTCTTCTTGGATCGGCCGGGTTGGCGGCTTATCTCTATTTCCATTTATGGTAAGTAAACATGGAGATTGTCAGTGGACTTTAACTGCAATTATTCATGAGTGGGTTCACCACTTCCTTTTTTCAAGAACCCGGATAGGATTTTTTTATCTTTTAGAGTTTTTAATTCCTAACCGGATTTCCAGACAGTTAAAAATAAATCCCCGGGAAGTTCGATTGATCAATGAGGGTTTAGCCGATTTTATTAGCCAAGAATTAGCTGAAAAAATTTTTTTAAATTTTCCCGAACTTTGGGGCAATCAAATTAAAGAAAAGAAAGGGAATGGTTTTTTTCAGGACCTTATAGCTGTCAGACAAAAAGTTGAAGAGTACCTTTCAAGTAGAGAGGTTGATGAAGCCGAAAATTACATGAAGGAAATGGCTGGAATTTTTCTTGAAAAAAGCAAATATTTTAAAGAGAGCGTTAGAAAACTGAACCAGGCCTCCCTGTCTTTTCTTGGCAATTATGAAGAAGCGAATCCTTTGATGCCGAAATTTAAAAAGATTAGAGATAAATGCTCCTCGCTCAAGGAATTTTTAAAGAGGATCAAAAAAGTCAAGAGCGTCAAAGACCTTGAAAAAATAAATTAAACCGGTCCCCGAATAGGGCCGGTTTTTTACAAAAAATAAGGGACTCTTGACAAGGTTTTCCATTGTGCTAAACTACAAAGGAATCCAAAAAGGAAAGGGCAACGTTAATCGCTCGAATTTTCAACGAATGATAACGAATTGAAAACGAATTATTCGTTCTGAAATTTGGTTTAATTCGTTAGCTATTCGAGCGAGAAACCGCCGACTCTATCCCTAAGGTTTTACTTTAGGGATTTTTAATTAAGTTCTTTAAAAATAGGAGGAAAAAATGGATGAAGAACTGAGAGAATGGTTAAAAAAACAAGGCAAAAAAGTACTTATTGGTTTTATGATTTTTGTTTTAATCTTTGTTGGTCTGCCGGGCTTCTATGTTTATTTTTCTGGCCGGTTAGAAGTTCCGCCCCAGACGGTGAAGGTGGTGAAGGAGTTTTCATTCAAAAATGGAAGTTTTTCCATTGTTTCGAAGGTTTATGAAAACAAAGAAACAAAGAGAAGCGAGGTTTTTCGAAAGTGGCCGGTAATTCCTGGAACGAAAATCGGTTATGTTGAAAAAGAATATTCCCTGAAAGACCCCTTTAAATTTGAAAGAAAAGGTTTTTATAGCTGGTCAAAGTACGATAGAACCGGAAATAAAGATGATTTGAAAACCGTTGAGGGCTATGTCCTTTATGGCGAGTTCACGGTACAAGACTGGCAATCATATGTGAATATGATTGACCCCTCTCTCTACACTACCGGCGAAAAGGAGATTATTGAAAGAGAAGATATTGTTGGATGGATAATTGAGCAGGCCTTGATTTATGCCGGACAGAATTATTATCCCCAGGTTGAATCAGAATTTTTTGCCAGGATAGATTTTATTAAAGCCCTAAAAGATAAGGCCGGCCTAAAAGACCCTGAAGAGATAAAAAGTTTTATTATCGAAAATGTCCCCTGGTACTGGGCTCTGGGTGTTAATCAATTTGAGGGATTGGCCTGGATGGGAAGGATTTACGGTGAGCAGCCAATCTCCCCCTGGTTTGGAGAGGCGGGAACTGATTGGCAGAACAAGTTTGCCACTGGTCAGATAACCGAGCAAGATATAGCTTTTTGCTGCTTTAAGGCTTATGAGTTTGAAAAAAAGATGCTGTCTGACCCAAAAACCATAACCGAAGAGGAAAAAGCATTTTATAAAGATGTTTTGCTGCCTCTTTTCCAGGCTCTTTGCCAAATGGATACGACAAACGGTCTTTACGATAATGAACTTTTGTGGAGTATGGCTGTTGAGGGAGCTTTTAAGCCCGTTGATGAGGCCGCATTAAAATTCATGAAGGAAATGGTTCCCAGCGTTTTGGAAAACGGAACAAAAATAGTTCTCACTCAAGACCAAAATTTTGCTGAATTTCTTAAACTTATCAATCTAAAAATTGCAGTGAAGTTTGAGGAAAGGCCGCTTTTCACTGAAGATGGAACCGTTGATCCGGATTTCCAGCAGATTTACTCTGATCATTGGGCTGAAATTTCAGCAGCCGAATAATTGAATTTAAACCCGCCTAAGTTTTACTTTGTAAAATTTAGGCGGGGGACTAATTCAGTTTCTCACTCCGTGTTTAACGCAGGGTGGGGGATTGAACCGGTCCATTGAAAATTGAATATGGATTGAATAAATAAATTTTAAAAAGGAGGGAAAAATGGAAGAGAAAATCAAGTCACCCTTGATTGATTTAGGTGTGGTTAGCGAAGAAGTAGCTGATGAGACAGCCTACATTAATTATCCGCAATTTTTGGAAAAGATTCTAAGAGAAACCGAAAAAGCAAATAAGGAAAATGGCAATAAAATCACTATTGATTATGTAACCAACGTTGAGACGGGTGAAACTCTTTTTGAAACAGTTACCGGTCCAAAGTCAAAAGTCACTTTAAGAATGGGCAATGAAAACGCCTTAAGGAAGATTTTGTTTATCGGCGGAACGCACGGAACCGAATCAAGAATGGCCACAGCCATTCTCCAAGCAGTTTTGGAATTAGCTAAGCCCGGCGAGGCAAGGGAAGAACTTTTGGCGAATAACCTGATTATTTTTGACCCGGTTGCCGACATTTTCGGTTTTAATAACCAGACCTGGGGAACGGTTAGTCGCGATGGCCGCCAGGTCAATGCGCCGGTAATAACCGGGGTTCACGGTCACAGTAAACAGGTTAACAATCCCTGGGGCCTCGAGGATAGAAACGCTGCTCAGGGCAGAAATTCCCAAGAGACTCTTGACCCGCTTAGCCGTTCAAATCAGGCTCATTATAAGAAAGTTGGAAAATGCGACAAATTCTTTTTCGTTCTGGATTTGCATGAGACCAACGAACTGTCAAATTATCCGGACTTCTTCTACCGAAATGCCGGAGTGATGATGATAGTTAAATTTTTGTGCTCGGCCCAAAAACTAAGTTTGGCTCAAAGATTGCCATCCGAGCTTTCGGGTTCATCGCTGACAAAGATTTTGAGAAAGGTTTTAAGAACCAATCAGCCAAAGTTTTCTGAAGATGTTTTTGCTTTTAACCCCGACCTAATAAAATTCAGGTTAATCAGGGACAGAATTCGGGCTTTGGGTGAGCGAACATATGAGAAGGATTACGAGAAAATAGAGCAGATGATGTCTTTTATAAAACAATATATTCGATTGGGAGAATCAATTTATACCATGGGAGAGATTTACGAGAAGGCGAATGTTCTTTGCACGCCAGAAGCCTTGGGCCATAAAGGAATGACCACCGAAACCTTCCAGCAGGATTTGGCAGTCAGAATTCGCCAGAGCTTAGCTGCCATTGAAGCTGTTTTATGGATTGAAGGTTTGGGTAAGTGGGAGGTGGGAAAATGACGGAAATGATAAAGGTCTTGAACTATTTTAAAGTTCCCCATCCTTTCAAAAGGAATGAAGAAGTTGTTATTGTTGATGAGGAAAATTACGAACAAAATCTGAAAGAATGTTATGAAATTACCAAGAAAAAGGAAGGAATTCCGATATTTCGATTCTTTATTAAAGCCGCCGGCGAGCCCAAAGAAAAAGATGTTGAAGATATTAAAAATTTTGAAAAGAAATTTAGAGAAAAGAAGAAAGGACTCCTGAATGGGCAAAAGCTTGGACTTTGGATTTCCCTGGCTGTAAGTTTTATTGTCGGCTATATTTTTTATCTTTCTTTTTGCGGTTTGCATTTTACCTGGCTGACCTACCCCATCAATTACATATTTGAGACCTTTTTTAACCGAGGAGTAGACAAGTGGGTTGTTTGGACAGTCGTATTTTTGTTCCCATTCGGGGCTGCCTGCCGAATTTTCTTGCCCCTAAGAATACCAAAGCTTGGTACATTCGGTAATTTCGGAGCTTTCTACCAGCTAAAAAGGCAAAGTGAAATTCTGAAAGTGCTTGACTTTTTCGGCAAGAATAGAAAAAGGGTAATAAGACTCAGGATATCAAATTACGTCTCCAGTCTCAAAAAGAACGATAATACAAACCCTGCCCTGCTTGAGAGAATTGAAGAAAGGCTTAAAGCAATTCTCAAACTCGATGAGGGGAATTCTCTTTCCTCCTGGAATAAAGACCTTGATGAATTACTGGAAGAACTGGCTTTGCTTTCTGAAGGGGGCGAGTTTTCCTGGCTGGAAGTTGAAAAACTCTCCAGGTTTAAGGAAGAATTGCTCGCCTTTGGTCTGACCAATTTTGAGGTAGGAAAACTGGAGATTATTTCTCCTGAATCGCCGTTAATTTCTCCTGAAGTTTTTTCAAAATATTCAGCGGGAAAAATTGCTCTTGACCTTCAGGCATTAGGTGTTATGAGCCAGCAGAAAGCCAGAAACCTCAGAGATTTTCTTAGGGAGACCGAAGATATTCGAGAGAGAATTTATCAAGACTCTGAAAAACTCGAGAGGACCGAAAGCGAACAAGAGCGAAAAAGGGTTTTAGAAAGGTTGGTTTCCAACCTGGAAATCCTGACTGTTATTTGCTCTTCTTGTCATTTTGGCGAAAATCCCAATATTCCTCAGGAAAAAAGAAAAGGAGCCCTTCTAAGCTTTTATAATGAATTTTATCAAAAGCTTGGAGTTGGACTTATTCCTTTGAAGAAAAAAACTTCGAAGATAAAAATTTCCCAAGAACCAGAGAAACCATCAACATCAAGAACGAGAAAACTTTTACTTTGGTCATCGGAAACACCCATTCGAGGATTAATACTGACCCTGGTAATTGTTTTTCTGGTTGCCAGTACCTTTAGCTTTTATGCCCTCAATGCATCGCAAGTTGGCTGTGAAACAAAAACGGTTTTTGGCACTGTCGATCCCAATACTTTGGAACACCGGCTTCTTGGAGAACAGTTGGTCTTTAAAGAATATGGCCAGGGAATTTTCCAAGTCGCTGGTCACGACATTTTCTGGTATTTACCAGAACCTCTAACCAAGCCCCGGATCGTTGACTTTCAAAAAGAACAGAGTTGCGACGTTTATCATATTGTGATTACCAGGAATGTTTCAGTCAGCTTATGGGATAAAATGAAAAGATTCGGTCAGGGAAGTTTTGGCAATACCGGCTATGAGGGTCTAAAATTTACTATAACTTTTTCTCCAAAGACTAAAGACTGGGTTGGCTATGATTTTGACGGTAAAGGCAGTTTGAGATTGAGTCGCGACCTGGCAACCCTTTTCCGCAACTGGCAATCTTTAGAAATGGAATCGATGTATCCCCAGGACGAAGAAGAGCAAAATTATGTCTTTGATGTTTATTTGGTTGAGTTAGCTAAATCGGGTGAACTGACTAAATATATTGAGAGTTTGCTCCGGGGAGACCTTGTTCAGGGGTTTGCCTATGGAACGAATCTTGACACAATCAGGGGCGTCTATAATCTCTTTGTTGACAGGATAGATAAAGATATTGAAAACGTTAAAGACTCCAATCTTTCCGCAAAGGAGAAAGCCGAAAAAATAAAGGAGCTGGAACTGGTTAAGGATAACTTAAAAGCAACCCTTGAGAATTATAGCGAGGGATTTTCCAAGGAAAAAGCTAACCTCGTTAATAATCCCCAGTTGCTAAAAAAGCTCCTTGACGGGTTAAAGAATAAAGAGGACATTTCTCTTCTTTTGAAAGAATTTCCCAATCTTCAAACCTCGATTGTTAACTACGTATATTACAGCTATGCCAATGAAAAGTTTTTGGCAGCCGTCAGTGGCGAGCTCGGAAAAGAGTTGCAGGACAAAATGTTCAATGATTTGAGAGTTTATATTTTGGGTCAAAAAATTTCTGAAATCGTGGAAATAAAGAACATATCGGTAGAGAAATTCTTTATGACCGAATACGATTATTATATGAAAGTTTCTCAGCCGATGAGTTTATTGAGCGAGTAAATAAAAATCCCGGAAATCTCCGGGATTTTTCTATTGACCCCGTTAGATGTTTACTATCCGGAGTTGACAAATTTTACTAAATTTGGTATTATAATTGATATATACAAAAAGTCTTAGCAATTTAAAAATTTAAAAGGAGGCCGTAATGGAATCTCAAAGTATCTCATTTCTGGTAGCTTTTGGAGCAGGATTTTTGTCTTTTGTTTCTCCCTGCATCTTTCCTTTAGTGCTGATATATCTTAGTTTTTTAAGCGGGAAGAACACTGACCAAGATGCGGACAAGAAAACTGTTTTTTTGCATGCTCTACTTTTTGTTTTGGGCTTTTCTTGCATATTTGTTGCACTGGGTGCTTCAGTGGGGTTGATTGGCAATGTCCTTATTGATAAACTGCCTTTGTTGCGGATAATTGCCGGCATTCTTCTGATAATTCTGGGTATTCATGTTATTGGTCTAGTAAAAATACCCTTTCTTTATCGGGTGAAAAAATTTAATATTGTTCCCAGGGGAAAAGGTTATCCCGTCTCTTTTTTGGCGGGAGTGTCGTTTTCTTTGGGTTGGACGCCTTGCGTAGGACCAATCCTGGGAGGAATTTTGACCTTAGCTTACGCTTCCCAAACCGTTTTATCCGGCACCTTGCTTTTACTTGTTTATTCTCTGGGCTTGGGAATACCTCTTTTGCTCTGTGCTTTGCTTTTGGGAAGAGTTTCCAAAATTTTACAACGGCTTAACAAATATCACCGCGCGATAGAAATAACAAGCGGCTCTCTTCTTATTTTTATTGGGATATTGATTGCTGCCAATTTGTTGACGATTCTAAGCTTCTGATTTTTGATTTTTTGAGATTTGGTAGGATATTTTGTTAGCATCATAAAAAAAGAAAGGAGGAGTTGAAAGATGAAAAAGATTGTTTTATTGGGAATTATTTTTTTGCTGTTATTTGTCATTCCGGTAGGTTGCAAATTTTCTCCATCCGCATCTGAACCTGCACCCGCATCCGAGATTGGTCTTTCAAAAGGAAATCTGGCCCCGGATTTTTCGCTCTATGACGTTGAGGGCAAGGGAATAAAGCTATCCGATTTTCAAGGAAAAGTAGTAATGCTCAATTTTTGGGCGACCTGGTGTGGTCCCTGCAAAGCTGAGGTGCCTTCGATGGAAGCTCTGTACCAAGATTATAAAGATAAGGGATTTGTGATATTGGCTGTTAACGTTGGGGACAGCAAGAACAAGGTGGAAAAATTTGTTGCAGAGAATAGTTTAACCTTTCCCATTCTTCTGGATTGGAGTAAGAATGTTTCCCGACAATTTCAAGTTAACGGCTTACCCACAACTTTTATAATTGATAAAAACGGCATAATAACCGAAGTGGTTATAGGCACAAGAAACTGGGAAGAAGATTGCAATTCTAAATTAATTTCTGATTTACTGGAAAAATAACATTGGCAAAAAGAGGCGTTAGGCATGAGCGCCTCTTTTTCTATTGACTCCGTTAGATGTTTACTATCCAACGGGGTTGACCTCCACACCATAACGAGGACAGTGTTTGACTTCCTCGCTGAAAATCAGTGCCAGCAAAAAGAAAAAATAAAGTTTGCCGCTGCTCAAGGTCTAAAGATTTTTACCGCACTTCAAGAGGAGTCCTCGTTTGGTGTGGGGGTTGACAAGATTTTTTGATGTGCTAAACTATAAGGGAATCTAAAAAGGAAAGGGCAACGTTAATCGCTCTAATTTTCAACGAATGATAACGAATTGAAAACGAATTATTCGTTCTGAAATTTGGTTTAAATTCGTTAGCTATTCGAGCGAGAAACCGCCGACTCTATCCCTAAGGTTCTGCTTTAGGGATTTTTAATTACTTGTTCACGAATCCAAGCCGAAAGCGAAGGATGAGTGATTACAAGTAATTAAACCCCGCACTTAGCTTTGCGATTATCTAAAGAATTTTAATAAAATCAAAGCCGTCAGGCGATATATCGGGCAGGACTTTCCAAAAAATTAAAACATCAAGAGCTAAGTGCGGGGTTAAAACCTTAGCAGAATTCAGCCCTTTGACAATATAATTTTGGAGGTAGAAAAATGAATTGGTTTGAAAGAGTTAAAGCTGTTGAAACCGATGTTTTGGTGTTGCCAGGATTTAACGAGGGTTATTCCCAGCGAGGAGCCTGGTTTGCCTGGACGTCTGGCTGGAAAATCTTTCTAAAAAAGTTTTCTTCAAAGTTTCAGCACTTAATCAGGTGGAATGTTTACGCACCCCAGACTCAAAATCCATTATCAGACGGTGAGATTGATCATCTGGTTCAGAGAATTCATAAAGAAAACGATAGGTATCTTGAGACGCTAAGGCTTATCGGCATAATGGCTGATGGTCAGTCCGGCGTTTTCAAAAGAGCCGGTTGGCTTTCGCTCATACTTTATGTTTTTGCCATTATTACTGTTCAGGCTTGGTGGTTGATTTACTTAACCATGCCCCAGTTTGTCCTCTTTAATTTTAGAGGAGAAAGACAATTCAAGAAAGGAAAGGCTGTTAAAAATCTTTTGGGCCAGTTTTGGATGAGGGGCAAAAATGAGAAGCTTTCTTGCGTCGTAACCCAAGCTCATCTTTATTATCAGACCCTGGCAGGCCTGGCGCCCCTGGAGAAATATCAAAAAATGGTTGATTTCAGCCAGGAAAAAGCCAGAAACATACCCGAATATTCTAAGTATTGGCATCAAATTGGCCAGGCTTATTCTGACATAATCAAGAAACTGACCGGCAAAAGCTATCTGGTAAAGTCTATTGGCACAAGCACCTGGGAAAGGATTTTAATGATGCTTTTTATGACTCAGAAAATGCCGGAGCCCGAGAATGTTTTTCCGGTGAGAAACCTGGATAAATCCTTAATAATTCCTTCAGTTCAAGCACCGGAACCCAGATTCTTTGGAGAAAATAGGGTTGAAGATGCTCTGAATATTTTTTTGTTGAATTCCAGGAAAGGCAAACTAATTTGCGTTCTGGATAGGGAGCCATTTTATCTGATTGATGCCATTTCTCGTTCAATAAAAATTGCCGAAGACCATTTGCCTCTGGAAGTGAATTTGTATGTTGGGACCGAAAAAGAAAAAGCCATTTTAACCGGTGTCAATCTTGATCCGGAGAAATTAAGGGAGAAAAAGGCTCAGGTGTATCAGAGAATTCAAAATGCTAGCCTTGATGTTTTGGAATCAGAGGAAGCGGTTCAGGCCTGGCTGGCTCGAGAAATTGTGCCGATGCAAACACTAAACCAGATTCTCGGCCGCTATGGCGGGGGTATGGGGCTTGATCCCGTAACCAAGGTAATCATGCTCGCCTTCCCCTGGATGTTTTTGGCTGGTGGCAGTCCGGCTTATAGCATGCTGGCTGTTTCCTGGATTTTCCTTTACCCTCTGTTTATGGAAGAAGGAGCTGGAGCAATAAGGCGCTACTTTACAACCGTGCTAGAAGGAACAGATATTGGCTACCACAATATGGTGGCCAATGTTAAAGTAAACAGCGCTCTGGGTCACATCAATGAGAAAATCCGCCAGGCCTCCCTTGATGAAGAAATTTACAAGGAAATTCAGAAAGACATGAATAGTTTAGCCCTACCTTCCAGTTTAATGAGCTGGGCGATCTTCAATAATGTGGTGATGGAAACACCTCAACTTACTGAAAGTCAGCGCGAAGCCTGCAATTTTACTTTTATTCCCCTGGAAATTTTAGATGAACCTGCAAAGTCTACGGAATCAGGTTAATCCCGCCACCGCGGGATCCCGCAAAAGGCGGGATATGGAAAAGAAAGGAGGCGGAAAATGAAAAAAGTTTTTCTTGTTTTAATGGCGGCTTTCTTAATCGGAGGACTCATTTTTGGTGCTGGATGTGGTGCAAAAGAGACAAAAGATAAGGTCTTTTTGCCTAAAATTGACCAGACAAAGATTACAGGAACTACTCCGACCGAAAAGCTGAAATCAATCGTTGCGGCTTACAATGAACAAGGCGAAGGTTATACCAGGATTACGGATTTCAGATATGATTATTACCAAAAAACTGTAGTCTTTTCGGTGATGAATTATGGAGAGGTAAAAGAGGAGCTTAAGCCGGCTTATGAGACGATTATGGGTCAGCTTTTCATTTGTACTGCCAAGACAGTAACTGACCTTGAAGGTATTGAAGTAGTTTTGGTTATTCAGGATATTTCAGTAACGGCCATTTTTGCGACCAAAGATGAGATAACCGCTTTGAAGAATTGCGCCGAAGATGAATGGCAGACACATGTTTATTACATGCCGTTTACGCTTGTTCCGATGACCCAGCGATATCAAGCATCTGAAGAACCTCAAAAGTAATGTTTTTAAAATATAAAAAGGCGGAAGCTTGAAGTTCCGCTTTTTTCTTTTTGATTAGGACTTCTTGACAAGATTTTTGGTTATGATAGAATATCAAGGAAGACCTGAAAAGAAAAGGTTATCCCGCCTGTGGCGGGATCCCGCTGTGGCGGGATCCCTTTTGCTCACGAGGAAAATGGGAACTCTATTCCTAGGGCAGTTGCCTTAGGTTTTTATTTTGAAGTTCTTTGAAAAAAGAGAGGTGAAAAATGAGAGAAAAGTTGAAGAAAGCAAAAGAAGGATTGTCTTTTGCAAGCGGCCTGGCTTTCTTACCGTTTATTGGCTTAGTATTTTATCTGCCAGAACTTTGGCGGCAAACAAAGATTCGCACCAGGGTTTATTTTAAGAGAAACAGGAAAAACTTTGTTTATCTTTCAGTGGTGTCCCTGATAATTGCCAGCTGGGTTGTTGGGACCGGACTTGTCATTGTCAAGCCCCAGACTGTTCAGATTGTCCGGGTGCCGGAAAGAGTCGGTTCTTTCATAGTTTTTGAGAAACCGGAGGCCTTTGTTAACGATACTGATGGGACAAAGTGGTTTCTTAGCTGGCCGAGAATTCCTTTTACCAATATCGGCTCCAAAGAGGAAAGTTATTCCCTGAAAGAGCCTCTCGAGATAAATCTAAAAATAGAGCTTTTTACCAAGAGTGCTGCAACCGGAAATCCGGCAGATGCAGACAAGGTCCTTTATCTGATAGTTTCGGGAACTGGTCAAATAACTGACTGGGATGCTTTTCTTTCTGATTGGAAAGGTTCTTTCTGGGAAATGGAACTTTACCCAGAACTCGTCAAAGAAAAGAATATTCAAAGAATCAATTTGGTTGAGGAAATGCTTGAGAAAGACCTTTCTCATTATTTTATGAACACAGCGAATACCTCGTTTGAAGATTTGGTCGCTCGCTGCGTCTACATTTCTCAGATTATGGAAAAGAACAATCTGAAAACCCCTGAGGAGATAGAAAATTTTATCAAAACCCAGGAACCCTGGTATTGGGATTATGGACCGCTAGTCATTAAATACCTGGTTGAAGACGTCTCCAAAAATCCTTATCCCCAGTATGCGGATTCTACATTAACGGCATTCTGTATGGAAGTTGAAGGTCTTGAAGAGGTTTTAGCAGAGACTGACTCAGAACTTTCTGCTATAGAATATAAGATAAATCATCTTTCTGAACTTTTTGGCCCGGAGGCGGTGAGTAAAGCCGAGGTTATAATTTCCCAGTACAAAGAGGTTCTTAAACAAGAAGATAAGGGATTTCTTTGGTCAACTATCGAAGAATTTAAGGATTATTTAGCAAAAGGGAACTATTCTCCCGAGGAGAGCTTTGTGAGTTGCGCCTTATTTGACCTCGAGCAGCAAAAAGAATGGGATCTCTGGCTTAAAGATTATCTGGGACAAATGCAAAAGAACTTGAAGGAATACTTTGTTAAGCATCTTCAGCTCGCTGAATCTGAAGGAAATAATTCCCTGTGGAGATTGGCAATAAAAGAAACGCTTGAAAAAGAGGGGAATTTGTACGAGCTGATGGTCAATTTTGATATGAAATCTTTCCTTAACTGGTTTGAGCAGGACGGAGGAAGATACTTTAAAGAAACAAAGTTCGCCTTGCTTTCTGAGTATAACATTTTTGAGCAAAATTATGGTCTAAAATTTGATTTGTCTTTTCAGGTAGTGGAAGAGACAATTCAACCTAAGCTAAACTTAGTGCCAGTTAAATAACTGGCACTTTTTATTTACCCCGTTAGAAGTTTGGCGTATATCCTAATTCAGCAAGATTGATAGCTAAAACATAAAATTTAAAGTCGGTCTATTATTATTGATAACAGAAAAAATTTTCTCAAAATTTTTTCTGCCCAAGACTTGTAACGAGGTTTACTCAACAACATTTTCATGTTATTCTTCAAGATAGGTTTATGAGAAAAAAACATTTGCCAAAAAGTCTTCGGAAATTTATTCGCAGAGAAAAAGCCCGGATTAATCGGCAAGTTTTTGATTTGAAAGAACAAAAAAAATTAGTTCGCAACATCTACAAAAATTTAAAAGTCTCAAGAAATAAAACTGGCTAAGGGGCCAGTTTTTTGATAAAATTAACTAAATTATATGAGAACTGGTATTGCGACAATTCCATTGGATTATGGCCGCTGTCCCTATTGGCTTTTTGAAAGGATGAGAAGATTGGCCCGGGGAATAACTTTTGCCGTTTGCGAGGAATTTGGGCCGGAAGAGTTTTTAAAAAGACTTTCTGACCCAATTTGGTTTCAGAGTTTCGGGTGCGCGCTGGGATTTGATTGGAACTCGTCCGGACTTACGACAACGACCCTCGGCGCTTTGAAATCTGGAATTTGGGGAATTGAAAATGAGCTTGGGATTTTTGTTTGCGGCGGCAAAGGAAAAACTTCAAAAAAAACTCCGGCTCAAATTCAAAATTGGGGAGAATTTTTGGGCCTGCCTATGGGGCAGATTGATAAATTAGTTTATGCCTCAAAGATGGCAGCAAAAGTTGATAGCTCGGCACTTCAGGACGGCTTTCAAATTTACCACCATAATCTAATATTTTCCAAAACTGGTCAGTGGATAGTCGTCCAGCAGGGAATGAATATAGTTTTGCAAAAAGCCCGAAGATATCACTGGCTTTCCTCCCAGGTCAAAGATTTTGTCGAGGAGCCCCATTCTGGCATTATTTCCGAGGCAAAAGTTAAGCCCTTAAATTTGACTGCCAAAGAAAGCGATAAAAACCGCGAAATTTCGACATTGCTTGTGAAAGAAGAACCGAAAAATTTTCTAAGGGATATAAGTCTGATAGAAACTAAAAAAACCGGCCAGCTGACTTTAATGGAACTGCATGATGTTGAATTTCATCATCATTCGGTCGAGCATGAAAGATTTGATTTAAAAAGACTGGAAAAAGTTATATTTTTGGCTCATGAGCAGGACCCTCAAAATTTTGAGCAATTATTGTTTTTGAAAGGCGTCGGACCAAGAACCATTCGGGCTTTATCTTTGGTTTCGGAATTAATTTACGGCGCCAAGCCGTCTTATGAAGACCCAGCCAGGTACTCTTTTTCTTTCGGCGGGAAAGATGGCACGCCCTTCCCTGTTTTGAGGGGAGTGTACGATGAGGCCTTGGAAATAATGGAAAAAGGAATTAAAAAAAGCCAAGTTTCTATCAAAGAAAAAAATGAAGCCCAAAGAAGACTAAATTATTCGTATATTCGTAAAAATTCGTAATTCGTAGAGTATGAAAAAATATTCCTGTCGACAGGCAGGCAAGGGGAAAACCGCTTATCGAACCCCTTCACCCTTTATTTATAAAAAGGCGCTTGGAACCCTGAAAAGTAAAATAAAAATGAGAAAAAAATAAATTTTGGGATTTAAATTTTTATAATTATTTATAAAGTCAAATAAAATATATGTCCAAAATAAAAAATCCAAAATTAGCAAATCAAGGGAAACTAAAAATTGAGTGGGCCGAAGACCATATGCCGGTTTTGCTGTCAATCCAAAAAAGATTTTTGAAAGAAAAGCCGTTAAGAAATTTTAAAATCGGCTGCTGTCTGCACGTTACAAAAGAAACGGCGGTTCTGGTAAAAACCCTGAAAGCCGGCGGGGCAAAAGTCGCTCTTTGCGGCTCCAATCCGCTTTCAACCCAGGATGATGTGGCAGCCGCTTTGGCTGGTGAGGGCATTAATATTTTTGCCTGGCGGGGAGTGAATAACAAGGAATATTACTGGTGCGCCAATAAAACTTTGGATTTAGCTCCAAATATCACAATGGATGATGGGGGCGATTTGGTGACTTTAATCCATTCCAAAAGGCAGGAGCTTTTAAAAAACATAATTGCCGGAACAGAAGAAACCACAACCGGCGTTATAAGATTTCGGGCAATGGAGAAAGATAAGGCTTTAAAATATCCAATAATCGCTGTTAATGATGCTTACACCAAATATTTATTTGATAACCGCTATGGAACTGGTCAGTCAACATTAGACGGTATATTGCGGGCAACGTCGGTCCTTATCGCCGGGAAGAATTTTGTGATTGCCGGTTACGGCTGGTGTCTTGCAAAAGGGACTAAAATATACACTAACCATGGAATTAAAAATATAGAAGACATAAAAAAGAACGATGTAGTAATGGGCTTTAATGGTCGCGGTAAAGTCTCGAATAAATTTTATAGAGGAATAAAGGATATTTACCATATAGAAACAGTTGATGGTTATAATATTAAAGCCACTAAAGATCATAAAATTTTAATTTTTGCAAAAGACGGTTTTCAATATAAAAAAGTAAAAGATTTATTGCCGAACGATGATGTAGTTATATGCGGAAATAAAGGGGCTTGGGGAAAGAAAAATTACAGAAAAGTAATGGCCAAGCACGGATTTAAGTTTCGGCCTGAGGATTTATTTTATGTTCTGGGTTGTTTGGTAGGTGATGGTACTATAACAAAAAAGAAATCTGTATCGCTAGCATGCGGCGAAGAAGATAAAAGCCACTTTAAAAATATTTTAAGTAAACTGAAGTTTCATGTAGGCGACTGCAAGAGCAATCTATATTTAGATATATATTCCACAAAATTTAGAAAATTACTTTTTGACTTGGGTTTAGATTATTTGGTGTCTTTCCAAAAAGTTATTCCTGACTCAATTTTTTACGCTGAGGAAAAATTAATTAGCAATTTCTTAAGAGGCCTTTTTGATACAGACGGGTGGGTTAGAAAAAAAAGAAAAAGGAGATTACAGGTTATAGGATTAAGCTCTTCTAGTTTGGAACTTATTGAGCAGGTGCAAATTCTGTTATTAAATTTTGGCGTAAACTCTCATATAATTGTTAGAGAGCCCCGAATTGCTAATATTAAAGGTCGCAACTATAAAACAAGAATGGGTTATGAATTGGTTATAAAAGGGATGAGGTCTAGAGTAAATTTTGTAAATAAAATAGGTTTCTCGCTATGTAGAAAACAGAAAGAGACGGTTGGCTTAAAAAATCTTAAAGGGATAGATAAGTACGATAACGTTCCTTATATTCGCGAGATTTTAAGAAAGATAAATAAGAGGTATAAAATTACTATAAGCAGGAAAGACGCGGGAATAATTAACATAAATGGGAGTATAAGGATCTCCAAGGATAAGCTAAAAAAAATATTAAATTATAAGTATTCTTCCAATATAAACGATAAGTTATTGAAAGACCTAAAGATAATTATTGATAATGATTATAAATTAATTCCCATTAGATCAATAAAGAAACTCAAAAAGAGGGAGGGGGTGTATGACATAAAGATTAGTGACGTAAATAGTTTTGTGGCCAATGGTATATTGGTTCATAATTGCGGCAGGGGAGTGGCAATGAGGGCAAGAGGCGAGGGAGCAAAAGTGATAATTTGCGAGGTAAATCCGACAAAGGCTTTGGAGGCAATAATGGATGGTTTTGAAGTAATGCCGATGAAAGAGGCCGCCAAAATCGGCGACATATTCGTGACTGTCACTGGCGATAAAAATGTAATTGTAAAAGAGCATTTTTTGGCAATGAAATCCGGGGCAGTTGTTTGCAATTCCGGTCATTTTAACGTTGAGGTAAATTTGAAAGATTTAGAAAAAGTTTCAAAAAGCAAAAAAACAATAAGGGATAATACCGAAGAATATAAATTGAAAAACGGAAAGAAAATTTATCTTTTGGCCGAGGGCCGTTTGGTAAATCTGGCTGCAGCCGAAGGCCATCCTTCCGAGGTTATGGATATGAGTTTTGCCAATCAGGCCCTGACAGCCGAATGGCTTGTAAAAAACGCCAAAAAACTGGAGCCGAAAGTTTACAGCGTTCCCAAAGAAATTGACGAGAAAGTCGCGAAACTCAAACTTGATTCAATGGGAATAAAAATTGATAAATTAACCGAAGAGCAGGAGAAGTATCTTAATAGTTGGTCTGAAGGAACCTGATGGCTCGGGCAGTCCTCAAAAAAGCACGCGGTCGTCCCGACCAGCGTCGGGACGCCGCTCCGATCTCGGCGACTGACTCCTCGCTGTCGCTCGGAGGCCATGCTCAGTCGCCTCCGATAGGTCTTTTTTGAGGACTGCCCTCGCCTTGAAAAAAATATATAAAAGGCCTTTCTCACCAGTCGCCCTCGCCATTTAAATAAAAAAAGAAAAAAATCAGAGGATTGACCTCTGATTTGTTTTTCTATCAGTAATATTTTTATAATCTATTTATACCAAGGAGGTACGCCATTTTTTAGATTCTTCGTAAAATATCTGTCTCCCTCTGGGTGCTCTGAATCATTATTAATTAAGTGGTTTTTGGGGCAAGCGAAAGCAAAATCCGCTGGTTCTTTTTCGGTGTTTCTGAAGGAATGGACTGTTCCGCCTTCTATTTCTACCTCATCATTCGGTCCAACATTTTTTGGTTCATTCCAAACCACCTCGCCGTTTTTTACAATGCCCTTATTCATTTCACCGGTTCCAAAAAGAAAACGATAAGGTTCGGTACCTTTATTATGATAATGGGGATTTACAAAATTAGGGTTATTCGGGCTTGGTGGTAAGACGCGCGCAGCATAAAAATCATACTCTTGGTTCAACTCTCCAGAAACGGGGGGTTTATCTAATTTTACAATTATAATTCCTGCTGTAGGGTCTACATTTTGCTTGGTATCAAGTAAAACTTTGATTTCCTCATAGCTTATTTCACGCAATTTTTCCAAGACAGCCAATCTTTCCTTTGAAATTTCCATTGAATCCTCCTTTACTTTGAATATTTTCCAATTTTCTATTTGACTACTCATAATCGGATTGATTCTTTAATCTGTCTCTAATCTATAGAAAGCATAGCAGATTTTCAAAGTTTGGTCAATAGTTTGTCTGCTGAGTAGGGGTGTTTGTGAGTAGGGATGTCTGACACTCCTTTTGTCACCCCTTTTGTTCCTTTGTTTTTAAAACAATACTTGCTTTTTGGGGTGGGTTTTCGCCTCGCTGAATCCGCCCAGGGCGGAGCAGGCGGGGATGAAGCGGGGAAAATGGGAGGCTAAAATAGGAGTTGCCCCGCAGTAGTCCCGCCAGGGCGGGACACTATGGGACTGCGCAAGGCTTGAAATTTTGTTAGATTTGTGATATAGAGCAGGGATTATTCCCTGTTTTATTATGGGGCCTGTTCATTAAAAACAAACTGGCTGGAGGAAGTGGTAATGACTACATTTGAAGAAATAGAAATTGTCCGAGACATCACTTTTATTGATATTGTTAAGGACAAAAGACTAATTCAGCTTTATAACTGGGCGGCTGATAGAAATATTATTTTCCGATTTTATATTGATAAAGCAAACAAAGAATGGCTGAGCCATCTTGGATTGAGAGCGATTTTAATTCCATTTAACCCAGAAAAAAGAGAAATTGTTCCAGGAGATGTCTGGCTGGAGAAAATTTATTTAGCCCACGAGTTGGGCCATTTCGAAATAGGTGTTGGAGATAGATGCTGTTTGTCCTGTCTCTATCAGGAAATGAAAGCCTGGATTCGGGGCTGGGAAATCCTTCGCTCGCTTGATATTGCTCTTGTTTTGGAAGAAAAAAAATATAAAGAAGAGGCCTCTAAAATATTAAAAGGACAGTGCAAAGTGTGTCTTGAAATTTTAGGAGAAAAACCGGAACAATGTCTTTATGCAACACAGATCAAGAATCTTTTAAAGGCCTACCATTTCGAGTTGATTGCATAAACCAAAATCCTCGGTTAATTTGCCGGGGATTTTTATTTGGTGCAGGGCTTGTCCCAGTACTAGTCCCGCCTCTGGCGGGACAGTACGGGACTACGCCCCTCACTTGCTTTTGGCAAGTGAGGGGCTTGCCAAATTTGAAAAAGTTTGCTATGATTCTTTGAGTACTTTGAAATAATCATGGAGGTGAAAAATCGATGAAAGAATCGATGAAAGCGGTAGTTAAAACTGAAAAAGCACCCGGAGCGGAATTAATTGATCTGGACATTCCGAGACCCAAACGGGGCGAGGTTTTGATAAAACCCAAAGCTGTTTCAATTTGTGGTACTGATGTCCATATTTATCAATGGGATTCGGCGGCCCAGGTTTACATTAAAAAAGTTCCTCAGATTCTTGGCCATGAATTTGCCGGAGAAATCGTTGAACTGGGCGAGGGAGTAAAAGAATTCAGGATCGGGGACTATGTGTCTGCTGAAACCCATATTTTTTGCGGCAAATGCATTCAGTGCAAAAATGACCAGAGGCACATTTGCAAAACAGGGAAAATTTTTGGGTTATCCTGTAATGGTTGTTTTGCTGAGTATTTTACGGTTCCAGCAAAAATTCTCTGGAGAAATAATCCCTCTCTCCCTCCGGAAATAGCTACAATCCAGGAGCCCTTGGGCAACGCAGTCTATTGCGCTTTAGGGGATTATGATAAGGATCTAAGCGGAAGAACCGTTTTTATTATTGGTGACGGGCCAACTGCTATGTTGGCTACTGGGGTCTGCAAAGCCGAAGGCGCTCGTTTAGTTGCGGTTTTGGGCCGGCATGAAAGAAGATTGGAAATCGTCAGCCAGATGGGCGCTGATAGGACAGTTAAGGATGGAGAAGGAATTGAGGAGGTTGTTTCTGATTTAACTTTCGGAGAGGGATTTGATGTGGTCTTAGAAATGGCTGGCAGTGAAAAGGCAAGAGAACTCGCCATTAAATTAGTTCGAAACGGTGGACGGATTTCCGTTTTTGGTATTGGCGCCGGACCGTTTACAATAGAAAATTATGGTCAATATGTCAGAAGCGCCAAAAAAATTCTTCCCATCACCGGCCGTCTAATCTGGCGAACCTGGGAAGAAGTAAAGAGATTATTGGAATCTCATCTTTTGGATGTTTCGCCAGTCATCACCCACAAGTTACCCTTTGAAGAATTTAAGAGAGGTTTCGATTTGATGACCACCAGACCAAAAGTTTCTGGAAAGGTAGTTTTGATTCCATAGAAAAGGAGGACAAAATGTACGAAGAAAAATTCCAGGAATATCTCAAGCAAAGATTAACATCCATTAGAGAAGACGGAACGTATAAAGAAGAGTGGCCTATTTCTTCACCCCAGGGAGCAAAGATAAAAGTAGAAGGCAAGCAGATTTTGAATTTCTGCGCCAATAACTATTTGGGATTGGCAAATGATTTCAAATTGAAGATTGCCGGCATAATAGCTCTTGCAAAATGGGGCTTGGGTGCCGCTTCGGTTCGTTTTATTTGCGGGACCCAGGATATTCATCTTGAACTCGAGAGAAAAATCTCGGAATTTTTAGGAAAAGAAGACACGATTCTCTACTCTTCTTGCGCCGCGGCTAATGAAGGAATTTTTGAAGTATTGTTCAATCATGAGGATGCCATAATTTCCGACCAGTTGAACCACGCCACAATTATTGATGGCGTTCGGCTCTGGAAAATAATCTGCAAAAAAGGAAAAGAGGCTACGGACGAAGAAATCAATTCTCTGGCAAATCTGCTATTGGACTTAGCGAAAAAACTTCATGAAGATACAGGTGTCGACGATGAAGCGGCCAAGGAAATGATTCTAAAACATATTCGCGATCTGGAAACAATCAAACTGCCGGTCAATAAAGTTTACAAGCACATGGATATGCAAGACCTTGAAAAATGCCTTCAGGAAACCCAGGACAAGCGCTTCAGAATCATTGTGACTGACGGTGTCTTCAGCATGGACGGTGACATAGCTCCCCTAAGAGAAATCTGTGATTTAGCCGAAAAATACAATGCCCTGGTAATGGTTGACGATAGCCACGCTACGGGATTTGTCGGTCCAACCGGCCGGGGTACGCCTGAACACTGGGGCGTAATGGACAAAGTTGATATTATCACAAGCACTATGGGCAAGGCCCTTGGCGGAGCAGCTGGCGGATTTGTCAGCGCTAAAAAAGAGATTGTTGAGATTTTGAGACAGACATCCCGTCCCTATCTTTTTTCCAATACTCTGCCGCCGGTTATTGTTGCCGTTACTATTAAAGTTTTGGAAATGATTGGCAAAACAACCGAGCTACGAGACAAATTGGAGAAAAACACCCTTTATTTTAGAGAGAAAATGACCAAAGCCGGATTTGATATCAGGCCGGGCGTGCATCCGATAGTTCCGGTTATGCTCTATGACGCCAAAAAAGCGGCTGAGATGGCAAAAAAGCTTCTTAGCGAGGGAATTTATGTTAAAGCTTTCAGCTATCCGGTTGTTCCTAAAGACAAAGCTCGCATCAGGGTACAAATTTCCGCCGCCCACAGCCAGGAAGATTTGGATTTCGCCATTGAAAAGTTCATCAAAGTTGGAGAAGAACTCAGTATAATTAAGTATTAAGTAAAATTTAAAATATAAAATCGCCGAATTTTCGGCGATTTTTGCTTTGACTTTTTTTTTGAGATTTGATAGGCTTTAAATTGGAATATTAAAAAATAAATAGGAAAGGAGGGAGAAATGACTTTTCCAAAGTTAATAAAGTTAGTTAAGAGTGATGAGAGTCGGCTTAATCGGAGAGCTTTAGAGCTACTAATGGAGTTAGATGGCATTACGATTACCATTTTGCCGTTTGACTGCGTCCTTGATGAACGTTTTGAGTTGCCATTTGTTGAGAGCGAAGATGGTTATAGAGCCTATGGCATAGCCGGTATAAGAAGATTTGTTGAGAATATTCAGCATCAGAATAGCTAATCGTCAAAACTAAAAAATAAGCGGTGCGATTTATCCTGAGTTTGTCAAAGGATAAACTCGCCCGCTTTTTTGTTTTTGTGTGGTATAATGAGATAATGATTCACCAGATTTTAAAGGATTTAGTAAAAGAGAGCTTGGAAAAACTGAAAAAGCAAAATATTTTGCCTGATTTTACTATTCCGGAAATTGAAATTGAGCATCCGGCCGAAGAAAAAAACGGCGATTATTCGACAAATATCGCAATGAGAATTGCCAAAATTGCCAAGAAGTCTCCCTTGGAAATTGCCGACGCTATAGTTTCCAAAATACCAATGAGAAATTCAGAAATTTTTGAGAGAATTTTGGCAGTCCAGCCCGGTTTTATCAATTTCTTTTTATCAGAGGAATTTTTGCAGAATCAGGTAGCGGAAATTTTCAACCCACCCAAATCCGCCAAAGGCGAACTTGGGCGGGTGAATATTGAGTTCATCTCAGCAAATCCGACCGGACCCTTGCATATCGGCAATGGTCGGGGAGCGTTTTTCGGGGATGTTTTGGCGAATGTTTTGGCAAATTGCGGTTTTAAGGTCGAGAGGGAATATTATATTAATGACGCTAAAAAAAGTAATCAAATTCAGGAACTTGGAAGAACCGCAATTGGCGAAGGTAGCACTTACCTAAATGATTATTTTCGCCTCAAAATCAAAAATCAAACATCAAAAATCAAAAATACAATTCAAAAATTAAAAGACAAAGAAAATATTTATGGCGAAATCGGTTATTTGGTGGCAAAAGAAATTCAAAAAGACAGCCAGAAATTTATTGAAAAAAAATTAAAAATAAAATTTGACAAATGGTTTTCCGAGCAGAAATTTTTCGATGCGGGAATGGTTGAAAAAATGTTCGAGCGCCTTAAAGAAAAAAAATTAACTTACGATAAGGAGGGAGCAATCTGGCTTAAAACTTCTGAATTTGGAGATGAAAAGGACTGGGTGATAGTCCGTTCGGACGGCGAACCGTCATATTTTTTGAGCGACATTACCTATCATCAGGATAAAATTGATAGGGGTTTTGATAAAATTATTGATATCTGGGGAGCCGACCATCAGGGACATGTTGGAAAAATGAAAGCGGCAATGAGAATTTTGGAATATAAAGGCGATTTTGATGCTCTGATTTCTCAAATGGTTAGATTGAAAACCGGAAAAATGTCAAAAAGAACCGGCGAAATCATAACCCTGGAAGATTTAATCAAAGAAGTCGGGCTTGATATAGCAAGATTTTTCTATTTATCGAAATCATTAGACACACAGATGGAATTTGATTTGGATTTGGCAAAGGAGCAGTCGGAGAAAAATCCGGTTTATTATGTTCAGTATGCCTACGCAAGAATACATAGTATTCTTGCAAAATCAAAAATGAAATATCAAAAATCAAAAATACAAATCAAAAATGAAAAAATTTATCAATTACTGAATCATCCAAGCGAACTCGCGCTTATTAAGCAGCTTATTAAATTTCCGGAAATTATTGAAGATACGGCAAAGGATTATCAGGTTCAGAGATTACCTCAATATGCGATGGATTTGGCAACCGCTTTTCATCAGTTTTATCGGGACTGCCGTGTGTTACGCCCGAATCAAAAACAAATCAAAACGAATGATAAACGAATATTTGCAAAGGATTCGTTTCCATTTGATAAGTATTCGAGCAATTTAACGGAGGCCAGACTCGCTCTAATTTTAGCGACAAAAGCCGTGCTAAAAAATACTCTGGATTTAATGGGCATCTCCGCACCGGAGAAAATGTAACTTCATGAAAAAATTATTTTTTATAATATTTTTTGGATTATTTTTTGGGGGGTTGATAATTCCGTTGTTTTCCAATGCTGCTTCCTATCCCAATGGAACTTTGATTCGAGCAGATGGCGATTACAAAGTTTTTGTAATTTATAGCAACAAAAAACGCTGGCTTCGAAATGAAGCCATTTTTAATTCCTACAAAAATTCTTGGGACAAAATAAAAGTATTGTCTCCAAAAGAAGTATCGGCAATTCCTTACAACAATCTTATTCGGGCCGACGGCACAAAAGTTTACGCTTTAAATGACCTGGGATACAAACGTCATATTTTGAACCCGGATATTTTTAGTTCTTATAATCTAAAATGGGAGGATATTGCCGATATTAACCAAACTGAATTTGCAAATTATCCCGACTGCAATCTTGCAAGGCAGGCTGGCGATTTAAAAATTTATTATATTTTGGGCAATGTCAGAAGATGGATTGTTTCGCCCGATGTTTTTTATCTTAATCATTTTAATCCTGATGCGGTGCAGATAATCAATGCTCAAGATATGAGTTCCTATGTTTTAGGAGACAATATTACCGGCAAAATTGATATTATTGCTCTGACTCCGACGCCGACTTTTACTTCTACTCCTGCACCAACTCCTACACCAACTCCTACACCCGTTCCAATCGGAACCGTTTCTTTAACTTTGTCAAAAGATTCTTCACCAGCTTCTTCAACGGTCTATCGGGGAGCGAGCAATGTCAGCGGATTGGGAATTATTTTTACCGCCGGTACCGGAGCTTCTGTAAAATTAACGAAATTAACTGTAAGAATATATACTGATGCTGACGGAACCTATGATAATGGTGGTTATGGTTCTTTTGCCGCCGAAAATATTGTTCAGAATGTCAGCTTATATGACGACGCCGATAATTTAATTAGCGGTCCGGCTGGTTTAACTCTGGTCGGAACAATCGGCTCGGCTGGCGGGTATTATAAAGCCGAATTTCCAAATTTAGCTTATAATTTTCCGGCCGGAACACAAAAAAAGCTTGTTATTAAAGCCAATCTTAACGATTCTTTCAGTGGAACAAAATATTTTGCTTTTGATGTTAAGCCGTCAGCCGATGTCCAGGCCCAAAGCAGTGCTGGAAATCCCGTGAGTTTTTCTGACCAGATTTCCAACTTAAATTTGTCATCTTCTCCCAGTCCCAGTATCACCTGCATTCAACCCGGAGTTTTGACTGTTGAAGTTGACAGTTCCACGCCGGCCGAAGCGGAAGTTTTTGCCGGCACTTCAAACGTTGTTTTTGCCAAGTATAAATTTTCTGCTCAAAATGAAGCCATGACAATAAAAGGTTTGAAGCTTTTTAATGATTATGGCGTGACAAAAGGAGATTACGATAACAACTTTGATTTGATTACAATAAGTTATCCGAAAAATAGCAGTGGAACAATTGAAGAAAAGATGGGTTATTTTTCCGCAGGCAGTTTGGTCTTTGATTATGGCCAAATTGGAATTTATGTACCTCAAAATAGTTCGTCAGTTTTAAGCATTCGGGCCAATCTCAAGGCAGCGGGCCAGGGTATGCGCAGCGGAGACATGCTGAAAATTGGTTTATTTAAATCTTCTGATCAATGGTCGAGTACCGGTACTCTTACCAACGATTTTATTGTTGAGGGCGTTTCTTCCGGAAAAAGATTTTACGGCCTCACCAACACCATTGCCGTTGATAATACTTCCGTAAATAAAATGATTATAGAGGGGTCAAAACCGACTTTAGCTTCAGCAACTTTGCCAAGTTCGGTTTTAATTGCCGGCGCCCAAGTTTTTTATAAGTGGGCCGTTACGGCCAGTGGCATGAGCGGTATCGCTTGGAAACTAATCACTTTTTATGTCACAGGTGCCCTGTCAGATGGGACATATATTTTGACCATAGGTACCGATGATACGCCGACTCGTGTTGCTTATGATGGAATTTATGGAATTAAAAGTGGCGGGACAGCGCCGGATTCTTGCGTTATCAGTAATATTAAGGTTTATAACAGTTCCAGTGGCATCCAGATCGGCGGTACTTTTTATTACCGGAGCAGAATTACCTCGAATAATGCCGGCGGTTATTATTTGATATTTGTTTCAAACGCCGAAGAAGATATCGCCCAGGGTGCAACTGGAACCTATGAATTGAGGGGTACTTTTTCAACCCCTCTTTCCGGGGCTTCCGTTAGCGTTAATATTCCCAGCCTATCTTCAAGTATATTTACAAATACTTATGATTATGTGGCTAAAAACAATGAGAACAATAGTATCGGTGTTGATACAAGTATAATTCCTACTGTTTCTTTTGTCTGGAGCGACCAATCGGCGGTCAGCCACAGTATTTCTACCAAAGATTGGAGAAATGATTATAAAGTTTCCGGATTGCCAACCAGCGCTTCGGGAATGGCAAAATAATTTTCCCCGTTTTTATTTTTGAAATTGGGCTTGACTAATTTTTAAAAGTATGCTATAATATAAAGTAAGTTAGCCATAGAAATTGGTCAATTTTTGTAAATTTTCTTGTTCTTTTCCATTTTTATTTACCGAGAAGGAGGTATAAAATAATGCTTCTTGGAGAAAAGGTGCTTATTACCCCGTTAGGCGGAGTAGGAGAAGTGGGAAGAAACTGCTTTTTATATGAATACAAAGACCATGCTTTGGTGATTGATTGCGGAATTATGCCCCAGAAAGAGGAAAACGGCGCTGGCGGCGACCTTCTTTGGGAAAATCCTCATTATCCAAAGCTTGAGATTCTGGATGAAAAAATCAGGGAAGGCAAAAAGATAAGCGCTTTGATTACCCACGCCCATCTTGACCATATCGGCGCCATCGCCGAACTTATCCGAAGGAGAATTCCTATTCATATTTCGCGCTTCGCCCAGAAGTTTTTTGTCGCCAGGTATCTTGATAGTTTTATTTTCGAAGAAGATATTAAAATTGCAAATCTGATAACTTTAGCGGACGGCAAATCAAGTTTCCAGTTTGGAGATTTTTCAATAACCTGTTTTCCCGTTCCCCATTCCATACCAAACACTTTCGGGGTGTCAGTAAAAGTAGGGGGGAAAAATATCCTCCATCTGACCGACTTCAAATTTCAGGGACTGGAAGAAGGTCGTTCTTTTCTTGAAAATACTTTGCTTGACATTAAAAATGACTGCGGGACAATAGACGCTTTACTCCTTGATACTTTAAATGCCGAAATACCGGGTTATACCCCGCCCGAAAGAAAAGTCATCCAGAGTTTAGAGGAAATAATTAGCCAGACAAAACAGGGTAAAATATTCATTACCTTTTTCAGCTCAAATATCCAGAGGATGGAAGAAATCCTAAAAGTCTGCTTGCGACTTAATCGTCCGGTGAGGGTTTTGGGCCAGGGAATGAAAACTTCCCGGGATGAATTTTGCAAAATAAATACCTATAAAGACAGGGAAAGAAAATTTACTCGGGAAAGATACGGGCAAAGACCCTATGCCTATCCTGGCGAGGTTATTCTTCTGGCCGGCAGCCAGGGCGAGGAAAGTTCCCATCTTTGGAAAGCGCTTGTTGGCGGCTGGCTCGGCGATAACGGTCGATACCATAAATCCGATACCCGGATTTATTCAAAAGATACGATAGTTTTATCCTCTCGCTGCATTCCAGGCAATGAAAAACCGGTCAGGGAGTTGCTTGAAGGTATCTCGCGCCGGAGGGCAAAAATCATTCTTCATGAAGGAGAAAGCCGGAAACTTCAACTGCCCTTCAGGGTCAAAGAAAAATTTGTCCATGTTTCTGGTCACGGCCATCAAAGAGACGAACTCCGGGTTGTAGAAATTGTGAACCCCAAAAAGATTATCCCGGTTCATGCCGAACGGCAGAAAACCGAAATCTTTGCCGGTCTTTTGGGCGATAACTCTCAAAAAATAATTATTCCGTCTCTGGGTGAAACTATTAGTATTTGAGGACAGCAAAAGACCGTCCGAAAGGAGGCTGTGAAAAACCCTTCCAAGGTGCTGGGAGTATCGGGGGTATTGACAGATTTTAAAAGTGGGTGTAAGATGTCTTGTTACAGTAATAAGGGATTACTGTAAAAAAATAGAAAAGAAAGGAGGTAGGAGATGAAAACTTTAAAAATGTGGGGATTGGTAGGAATGTTAATGTTGGCTGCGTTGACCACATTAGTATCTTGCGCGCCCACAGGAAACCAAGAGGGTGTAACACCCAAGGTAAATGCAAGTTATACCATAGAAAAGGTGACGCCAGAGATTTTAGTTGTCGTTGCCTACTCTCAAGATGGAGATGCATCTTTTAAGAATGGATTGGGGTATGGCCCTGCGCTTAGACAAGGCCTAAAAACAATAGGCGAACAATACATTATAGAAAGCGTAACGCCGGTTGATTATCTTTACGGTCACGCAAACTCAGGATATGGCTCGGCAACAAAAGAGCTTATAGTGAAAGTAAGACCGAGATAATTAAGCAAAAGGTAACGAAAAAAGAATAAAAAAGTCCCAAGGGGAATCAAAGCTCTTGGGCTTTTTGTTTCAATCCGAATACTTTTTTATCTGTAAAAAGAGGTGTTTTTATGATAAAATGAAGGAATAATTAGCAATTAACTCAACAAAATTATGTTAACCTACAAAACCCAAAGAGCTTCTCTTTTTGCATATACTGTCTTTGATAAAATGATGCCCAATGATAAATTATCCAGGCTGGATTCTTTGCTGGATTTCTCTATTATCTACGAAAAAGCCAAGAAATATTATTGTCCAGACAACGGTAGGCCAAGTCACGATCCGGTAGTAATGTTTAAGATATTGTTCCTGGGATTTCTCTACAACATTTCTGGAGAACAAAATCTCTTAGATGAAGTCTCAGATAGAGCCAGCTTCCGGCAATTCATTGGTCTAGATTTAACCGATGATATTCCAGACCGAACCACCTTGGTTAAGTTCAGAATGAAATTAGGTTTAGAGCTAATTCAAAATTTCTTTGACTATGTATTGCAGCAATGTATCAGCCTTAATTTAGTTGGTTTCCAAAATTCAGTTTTTGATGGCACTGTTATCAGAGCCAAGGCCAGAATGAAATCTGGCCGAGATCCTCGTTATGTAGGAGATTTAGTTAAAAAGAAAGCCAAGAAATATTGTCAGGAGTATTATGAAATCAATAATGATGATACCTACGTTAATTTAACTAAAACTGAATATCCCAAGAAAAGAAAAAACGCTAAGAGAGATACTAAAAGGACCGAAAAGATGATAAAACTGCCAACCGGTCAGCTATTCAGCAAAGGAGACCCTGACGCTAAATTTACCAAAAGGGATGGCAAAGCCATCTTGGGTTACCAGGTAGGTTACAAAACCGACATCAAAGAGGGCATAATTACTAACGTAGTAACCATTCCCGCTAACCAGAACATTGGGGAGGAATATTATCAGATTTTAACTACTGAATCCCGGGACGAACAAATCACCGCCGATAAAGAGTTCTACCGAAACAAAATCCTTAAACATTGCGATGATAATGGCATTAAGTGCAATATCCCAATTAAAGCCAACATCCCCACTAATCGAGTTTTAGATAAAAGCCACTTTAAGTATTCCAAAAGAAAAGATCATTATCTTTGTCCTCAAGGAAAAATACTCTCAAGAAAACAAGTCCACAGAAACGAAGAAGAAATATATTATCAAGCCAATCCCAAAGACTGTCAGCGCTGCTCCATAAAAGAAAAATGCACTACTGGCAAACAAAGAACTGTTGCCAGAAGCTTTTACGAGGGACTATACCAAAAGCACAAAGCCTACACTAAGACCCCGGGCTACCTTAAGGCCCAAATTCTCAGGAAAATCATTGCTGAAGGCAAGTTTAACGAGGCCAAAAACCATTTAGGCTTGAAATTGGCTCGATATGTTGGTCTAACAATGATGAAATTACAGGCTTTCTTTACCGCCTGCGTCCAAAACTGCGCAAGATTACTAAGAATAGTTACCGCCGGAGGGACAATTTAGCAAAAAAGCAGGGAGAGACTTTACTTTTAGAAAGATAACTGCAATTTAAAACCCCTTGGTGTAAAACCGAGGGGTTTTTCACAGCCTCCGAAAGGCCGGTCTTTTTCTTTTTTTTTGAAAAATTATTTTTTGACAGGAAATAAAAAAAGAGGGAGAATTTAGGTAGATATGAACCCCGTTAGAAACCTGACCATGCGGTATGTATACTTATTGTTAAGCAAAAAGACTGACAAATGGTATATAGGTTCGACAAGAGATTTGCGAAAAAGAATTTTAAAACACAATTCAGGTAGAAATAGATCTACAAAACACGGGGTTCCATGGAAACTTATATATTGCGAAATTAGTTTAAATAAAAAAGATGCCCGAGTGCGAGAGAGGTATCTTAAATCCGGGATGGGCAGAAGATACCTCAAAAATAGATTAAAATTCTTTTTCGCGCAGGGTTTCTAACGGGGTGAAAGCAGCAGTTTTCGAGGGCGAGGGAAAATTAGTCTTGAAAGATATTCCCGAGCCAAAATTGGAAGATAAAAACCTTCCTAAAAAATATAAAAGGGGAGAATTTGTCTTTGTCAGTAAAGATGAGCAGGCGAAATTAAAAATTTTGGCTGCCAGTATTTGCGGCACCGACCTTCATATTTTGAAAGTTCCGCCAGGGCATGATGCTACGTCAGGAATAATTTTAGGTCATGAATACGTTGGGGAAATAGTAGAAGTTGGTTCAAGGGTTAAAAACGTAAAAGTAAGAGATAGGGTAGTAGTTGACCCGAATATAAAATGCGGGATGTGTTATTTTTGTCGAAATGATATGGCTTCACTTTGCCACGACATGACGACTCTTGGAATATTTTGCGACGGCGGATTCGCCGAATATAATGTAGCGCCGGCTAAACAGCTTTTTGCAATTCCCAAAGATTTAGACCCGGAAATCGCAATATTTTTTGAGCCGTTAACTTGTGCTACCCATGCCTGGTCAAAGTTAAATTTTAAATTGGGAGATTCTATTTTGATTTTTGGAGCCGGACCAATGGGATGCTATTTTGTGGAGCTGGCCAGACTTTCCGGGGCAAATAAAATTTTTGTTTCCGAGCCAAACGAATTTAGAAGGAAATTTGCCAAAGATTTAGGAGCTGAAACAATTAACCCGACAAAGGAAGATTTGGCAAAAAAAATATTTTCCTCCTCTCCCCTGGGAGTAGATGTGGCTATTGACGCCTGCGGCTTTCCCGAAGTTATAAAGCTCGCAATGGATTTGGTAAAACCCGGCGGTAAAATTTCCACTTTTGGCGAGCAGAATGTCAACGCCTTTGCAGACAGAGTGAGTTTTACCAAAGTTACCCAAAAAGAATTGCAGATTATTGGTTCCTATGTAACCACTCGCAGTTTTGACCAGACTCTTAATATTTTATCCCGAAAAGATATTAATCTCAAAAAACTTATTACCCATAGAATTAAATTAGACGAAATTCACAAAGGAATTGATTTAATGAAAAAAGGAGAAGCAATAGAAATTATTATTTATCCAAAATAAAAATATGCCCAGTAATACAACCCCGCACCAGTCGAGTCTGACTCGACAGTACGGGGCTCCGCTCCTATTGTTGCCCCGCACTTATCGGAGATAATCGAACATAGTAATGACAATATTAAGCTTGCATTTTAAATAGAGTGCAACCGATAAGTGCGGGGCCCGGTAGTGATTCGGAGAATCTACTACTGGGTTGATATACTGGGTATGACGAAAATAAAAATTAAGACAAAAAATTTTGAGGTTGAGGCCAGCTTGAATCAGACAAAGGCAGCTCAAGCCATATATCAAATTCTTCCGATTAAAGCTGAGGCCAAGTTGTGGGGAGAAGAGATTTATTTTCCAATTTCAGTGAAATTATCCAAAAAAGATTTGGAGGACCCTAAAAAAGTAGTTGAGGTTGGAGATATTGGTTACTGGCCGCCCGGACCCGGTTTTTGTATTTTTTTTGGTAAGACGCCGGTCAGCACCGAGACGGAAATTCGGCCAGCCAGTGCCGTAGAAGTAATCGGAAAATTTGGAAAGGAAGCTATTTCTTTATTCAAAAAAGTTCAAGAGGGAGAAGAAATTATTATTTATCCAAAATAATATGAAATTGGCATTCAGCACCAATGCTTTTACCAGCGGAAAATATAATTTGATTCAGGCAATAAATAAAATTGCCGATGCTGGTTATGGGGGCGTGGAAATTTTAGCCGATCACCCTTTACTTTGGCCATTTTCAATTACTCAAAAAGAGATTAAGGAAATAAAAGATGTTTTAAGAAAAAGAAATATAGCCGTTTCCGATATTAATGCTTTTACATGTTCGCGATATTGGCTGGAAAAAGATTGGTCAAAAAAAGTTCCAAAGGGCGGGGGACCGCCAGGGCAGAAATTTGGTCCTTGTTTTTGCGATTATGAGGAAGAATATCGACAAAGAAGAATAGAATATACAAAAAAAGTCATTGATTTGGCTGTAAAATTAGGGGTTAAAGATATCAGCACTTGTTCGGGATATCAACCGTTGCGGGGAACGAGAGAGATTGCTTGGAAAAATATGGTTGGGGCCATAAAAGAGGTTATCCCTTACGCTAGGAAAAATGGAGTGCGGCTGAATATTGAATATGAACCAGCATTATTGGTGGGGAGCGCGAATGAGGCTTTAAAAATTTGCCAAGAGATTAATTCTTCAAATTTTGGTTTGAATTTTGACATTGGCCATTCTTTTGTTTGCAACGAAGATGTGCCGGCGGAAATCAAAAAACTTAAAAAATATATCCAGACGGTTCATATAGAAGATATTGGTTTTGATGATAGGGGGCGGCCGGTTCATTATCATTTAATTCCCGGGCAAGGGAAAATGCCGCTTAAAAAGATTTTTCAGGCCTTTAATGAAATCGGTTATAATGGCTGGTATACAATTGAACTTTACACTTATTTTAAAAATCCTATTTTTGCCGCAAAAGAATCCATCAGGTATTTTAAAAAAAATTAAAATAAATGGCGATTAATATTACAAAATTTAGAAGAGGCTTGAAACAAGGTTATAACCCCATTACTCAAATTGCGGATAAGGATAATTTAAGAATGGATTTTGGGGTTGCGATTCTTGGAGCAGGAGAAAAATACGAGGAAACTTTAAAGGGAAAGGAAGTTTGTTATCTGCTGTTGAAGGGGGAGATGGGGATTGAAGTTAATAGTCATTTTTTCTCTGGTGAGAGAAAAGATATTTTTAATGAAAAACCTGTTTGCTGGTCGATTTCAAGTGGCTACCATTATAAAGTAAGGATTTACAAATCAACCGAAGTGATTGAAATAAGGGTAAAAAATCCAAAAAAGTTTGAACCTTTGTTCTGGCCTCAAAATAAAATCAAGATTGAGAGGCGTGGTAAGGGATTGATGCAGGATGTCGCTTTTCGCTTGATAAAAACCGTTTTTGACTACACCAATCACCCTAAAAGCAATTTGGTTGTCGGCGAGGTTATCACTTTGCCCGGCCGCTGGTCAAGTTATCCTCCCCACCATCATTTGCAGCCGGAAATCTATTTTTATAAATTTTTGCCAAAAAAAGGTTATGGTTTTTGCCAATTGGGAGATAGAGTTTTAAAAGTTGAAAATAATGATGCAGTAAAAATTTTGAATCAAGTTGACCATCCTCAAGTGGCAGCGCCGGGCTATGCGATGTGGTATTTGTGGGCAATAAGGCATTTGCCAAAAAATCCTTATAAAGGGTTTGAATATAGCTCTGGGTATGCTTGGCTGTTAAATAAGAAAGCCAAGATTTGGAAACCCGGGGCTAAGTAAATAAAATAAAAAGAAATGAAATGAAACTTACAGTATCTCAAGTGATTGTAAAATATTTAATAAACGAAGGCATCCCCTATATCTTGGGAATTTTTGGTCATGGCAATGTTCAATTAGGGGAAGCTTTAAAAGAGCATGAGGATAAAATCAGATATATTCAGTTAAAGAACGAGCAAAATGGAGTTCATATTGCTATTGCTTATGCCAAAATGACGGGTCGTCCTTTGGCAGTTACGACTTCAATTGGTCCGGGTACAACCAATTTAGTTACAGGAGCGGCAGCTGCTTTTGTTAATCGGCGTCCGGTTTTGCTTTTACCCGGCGATGCTTTTGCCGAAAGAGTGGGACCGGTTTTACAGCAGATTGAAGGAAGGCATACCGTCGATGAAATGGCTACTGACACTTTGAAGCCCGTTTCCCGCTATTGGGTGAGAATTACTAGACCTGACCAGATTCGTCAGGAATTGCCACGGGCCTTTGAGGCGATGTTAAAACCTGGCGAGGAGGGGCCGGCCACTATTTGTCTGCCAATGGATTTACAAGCCGAATCTTACGATTATGATTTAGATGTTTTGTTAAAGCCAAGAGATAAAGAATGGGAAAGAATTATGCCCGATGAAAGAGCAATAAAAAGGGCGATTGAAGCAATTAAAAATTCCAAAAGACCCTTAATTATTGCCGGCGGGGGAGTGATATATTCTGAAGCATGGGAAGAAGTAGTTAAACTCGCTGAAAAAATTGTGGCACCGGTTGTCCAGACTCATGCCGGAAATGGAACAATGCTTTTTGACCATCCCTTCAATGCTTTTACGGTTGGACCAGATGGAACTTTGTGTGGGAATAATTTGGCAGAAAAAGCCGATTTGATAATTGGGGTTGGAACAAGATATACGGATTTTACCACGTGTTCGGAAACTTTATTTGGTAGAGGGGCTCAGTTTGTCAACATTAATATTTCTCCGTTTGATGTCGGCAAGGAAAGAGCGATAAAGCTTTGGGGTGATGCCAAAGCTGGTTTGCAAATGTTATTGAAAGAATTAGGGAATAAAAAATTAGAAAGAAAAGATTATTTTGAAGAAATTCAGAGAGAAAGAGAAAATTGGATAAAAATTTTTAAGGAAGTCACACATGAGGATTTCAGTTCCATGACTCAAGCCAGAGTAATCGGAGTTTTGAATGATTCTAAAGATAATAATGCAGTAGTGGTTTGTGCAGCTGGTAGTTTACCCGGTCATCTTTTGAGATTTTGGAAAAACACTGACCTAACTCGAAAAAGTTATCACTTGGAATACGGCTACTCAACTATGGGCTATGAAATTCCAGGAGGAATTGGCGTCAAGTTAGCCGACCCAAAGAGAAATGTTTATGTGATGATTGGCGACGCCAGCTTCTTGATGTCGCCCCAGGAATTGGCGACTGCGGTTCAGGAAAAAATCGCTATCACGGTTTTGGTAATTGATAATGGTGGCTCACAGGTCATTCGAAATCTTCAAAAAGGAACTGGTTTTCAGGAATTCGGCAACGAATTTAAATTTAGAAACAAAGAAGGAAAATTGGAAGGAGAATTTTTGCCATTGGATTTTGTTAAGATCGCTGAAGGCATGGGGGCCAAAGGAATTTTCGTTGATACTCCTGAAAAATTGGAAGTGGCCTTGAGAGAAGCAAAAAATACAAAGGATAGGCCGACAGTAATTCATGTCAAAGTTGAGCCTGGCAGAAAATTTCCGCCTGGCTACAATTCTTGGTGGGATGTTCCAAGACCCGAGGTTTCCGACAGGGAAGAGATGCAAAAACAACTTAAAGAATACAAAAAGAAAAAATCCACTCAAGTTATAAGATAGATTTTCAGAGAAAAATCAAAGTGCTGTCAGACAACAAGCGTTTTTTATTTTTTATAAAAGAAATACAATAAAATAAGATGGGGAAAATAGTCCCAATTGAAATTTCGGCAAGGCATATTCATTTATCCAAGAAAGATTTGGAGACGCTTTTTGGTTTTGGTTATAAACTAAAAAAACTGAAAAATCTTTCCCAGCCAGGTCTTTTTGCCGCAAAAGAAGTCGTTGATATAAAAAGAGGTAATCAAAAAATTACCAATGTCAGAATAATTGGCCCGGTGAGAAATCAAACCCAAATTGAAATTTCTTTAACCGACGCTGTTAATTTTGGAATAAAAATTCCGATAAGGAGGTCAGGCAATTTAAAAAACAGCCCAGGAATTACTTTAATTGGGCCGAAGGGGAAAATTAATATTAAAGAAGGTCTGATTGTTGCCTGGCGGCATATTCATTTGGGTCCCCAAAAGGCCAAAAAACTCGGGTTAAAGGATGGCGATTTGGTTTCAATAAAAACCAAAGGGAAAAGGGCATTAATTTTTAAGAATGTTTTAGTGAGGATAATAAATAAAAATTTTAAAGTCGAAGTTCATCTTGATACGGATGAGGGAAATGCTGCCGGAATAACAAAAAAAGGGGCGGGAATATTATTAAAATGAATATATGATTCTGGTTTTAAATTGCGGTTCCCAATCAATAAAATGGAAAATTTTTGATAGAGATTTGAGGCCTTTAGGGGAAAGAAAAATTGAGGTAAAAAGCCAAAGGAATTTTAAAAAGATTTTAACTAGGGAATTAAAGGAAATAGAAATCCACTATCGAGAACCGTTCTCGATAGTGGGGCATCGGGTGGTTCACGGCGGGGGAAAATTTAGAGAGCCAATAAAAATAACCAACAAAATTTTAAAAGAATTGAAAAAATTTAATTCCCTGGCTCCACTCCATAATCCCTTTAATATTTTAGGGATAGAGATTGCTCAAAAAATTTTCCCAAAAGTTAAACAAATTGCGGTTTTTGACACTGGATTTTACAAAGATTTGCCGGAAGAAGCTTATATTTACGCCTTGCCTCAAAAATTATCAAAAAAATACGGTTTTCGGCGTTTTGGTTTTCACGGGATTTCTCATGAATATGTATCCAGAGAATCAGCTAAAAAAATTGGGAGGCCATATAATAAACTAAAAATTATCAGTTGCCATTTGGGCGGCGGCTCAAGCATCACTGCTGTCAAATTTGGCAGGGCAGTAGATACTTCCATGGGCTTTACTCCAATGGAGGGATTGGTAATGATGACTCGCTCCGGCGATATTGACCCGGGAATTATTCTGGAGATGGCGAGCAAAAAATTATCAGTGAATAAAATCTTGAATTATCAAAGCGGAGTAAAAGGAATTTCCGGATTTTCGGACATGAAAAAAGTCTTGAAAGAGGCAAAAAATGGAAATAAAAAAGCCGAGTTGGCCTTGGAAATATTTTGTTATCGTATTCAGAAATATATTGGGGCTTATTTTGCGGTTTTGGGCGGTTGCGATGTCCTGGTTTTTACTGGAATGATTGGTTTTGGCTCCAAAATTATAAGGGATATGATTTGCAAAGATTTGAATATTTTAAAAAATACCAGGATTTTGGCCATTAAAACCGACGAAGAGTTGGCTATTGCTCAAAAAATAAAATCAATGATAAAATAAATATATTATTATGGAAAAAATAAAAAATTATATTAACGGAGAATGGGTTGAATCAAAATCAGACCGAGTTTTAGATGTGGAAAATCCCGGAACTGGGGAAATTTTAGCGCAAGTTCCTCTTTCAACGAAAAAAGAAGCAGATTTGGCTGCGAGAGTCGCCAAAGAGGCTTATTGGCAATGGAAAGAAGAGTCAATTTTGAAAAGGATAAAAAGTTTTTACAAGCTTAAGGATTTGATTGAGAAAAATTTTGATGAATTAGCCACCCTGATTACTAAGGAACACGGGAAAACCTTGAATGAATCAAAGGGCGAGATGGTAAGGTTGCTTCAGGGTATTGAATCTTCTTTCGGTCTTCCTTCTTTAATTCAGGGGCAGATTTTGCCTAATATTGCCCCTGATGCTGTTCCAAAAATTGATTCTTATTTTATTCGCGAGCCGCTCGGTCCATTCGTCCACATTCCGCCGTTCAATTTTCCGGCAATGATTTCTTTTTGGTTTCTGCCCTATGCCGTAATTTGCGGCGACACTTTTATTGTTAAACCATCAGAACAATGCCCTTTAACCATGAATCGTATTTTTGAGCTAATAGATGAAGTTGGTTTTCCCAGAGGTGTTTTAAATTTAATAAACGGTGGCAAAGAAGTAGTTGATGCTTTGCTTGAACATCCGGATATTGCCGGAGTTTGCTCGGTTACCTCTACCCCAACTGCAAAATATATTTACGCCAAAGGTTCAAGTTTTAGCAAAAGGATGTGTTGTCAGGGCGGAGCAAAAAATTTTATTTTGGTGAGTGAAAGCTGCAATTTGGAAAAATCCGTTCCCAATATTATGGATTCGGTTTATGGTAATGCCAATCAGCGCTGTATGGCGGGTTCCAATGTTGTGGCGATTGGTGGAATCTACGGAAAATTAAAAGAAGAGTTGGTTAGAGCGGCCAAAAATATTAAGGTTGGATACGGTCTTGACCCAAAAACAACCATGGGTCCTTTAAGTTCCGCTAAGGCCGAAGAAAGAGTATTAAATTATATTGATATAGGAATTAAAGAAGGAGCAAAATTAATTCTTGATGGTCGGGATGTCAAGGTTGAGCAAGAAGGGCATTATTTGGGTCCTTGTATTTTTGATGAGGTGAATCCAGAAATGACAATTGCCAAAGAAGAAATTTTCGGGCCAGTAATGTTGATTATGAAGGCCCAAACCTTAGAAGAGGCAATAAAAATGGCAAACAGGAGCAGATTCGGCAATGCAGCCATTCTTTACAGCTCATTGGGCAAGGAAGCTGATGAATTTGAGAAAAAAATTGAGTGTTTTTGCCTTGGAATAAACATTGGCTTGCCAGCGCCAATTGCCTGGTTTCCGTTTTCTGGCGGCAAGGATTCTTTTTTTGGAGTTTTGCACGGTCAGCTTCCCGACGTTGTTGATTTTTTCACAAATAAGAAAGCC
>Ga0315282_10001442_pt1 | contig 44718 bp, 42 predicted proteins | sample YL17G07_20_MG_FD_203693 | JGI IMG/M metagenome (GOLD analysis project Ga0315282, IMG submission 203693) | Sediment microbial communities from Yellowstone Lake, YNP, Wyoming, USA - YL17G07_20 | ecosystem: Environmental > Aquatic > Freshwater > Lake > Sediment | place: USA: Wyoming | collected... | reverse complement strand
ACGACCCGTGCTTTGGCTGCGCGACGCACGCCCTCGGCGGCCAGCGCCCGTTCGAGATCGTCCTCCGCCGACGCGACGGCACCGTCCTCCGAACGATCGGCACCGCCCGGTGAACGACCGCGCCGCCCGGGCGACCGCGCCGCCGCCTCTGCCGGCTTCATGCTCGACCCTTGTGATCGGTCTCGGCAACGACATCCTCACGGACGACCGCGCCGGACTCGCGGTCGTACGGCGAGTGCGCGAGCTCGTGGGGGACGCGATCGCGATCACAGAGGCCCCGTTCGCGGGGCCCGACCTGATCTTGCTTATCGAGGGTCATGAGCGCCTGATCGTCGTGGACGCTGTGTGGGGCGCGGGCCACGAGCCGGGGGCAGTCCTCTGCGGAGCCGCCGATGACCCGCCCGCCGGCCTCGGCTACCGCTCTCCTCACAGCATGGCCCTCGCCGAACTCCTGGCCGCCGGCCGCGAGCTGGGTCTTCACATGCCGACGGATGTGACCATCCATGCGGTCGTTGCCGAAGACCCGTTCAGTTTCGGCGAGGAGATGACGGACGCAGTGGCCGCGGCCGTCGAGCGCCTGGCGCAGTCGTTGCGTCGGTCTCTCCAGCCGGTGTAGACGAAGGTCAGCTCTCCTTCTCGTACCACCACGCGTCCTTGCCGCCGTCGACGAACGTGAGCGGATCCGCCTCGCCGCGGATCGCACGGCCCTTGTAGCGCAGCTTGCCGTCGGACACTTCCACCTTCCACGTGCCATAGGCTTCGCCGTTGATCGTGACCGCGAGCGTGTAGGGTCCGTCCTTCGACAGCAGGTCGGCCGCGGGGAACATCGCCTCGCTCGGGTACACAAGGTCGAACTGGTACCGTACCCAGTTCTGCGTGAGCGAGTAGGACATGCCCTCCCGCGACCCGCAGAGGACCTTCCCGTCCGCGTCACGCGTTAGCGTCACCGTCACCTTGGCGTCCTTGGACGGTTCAGTGCTCTTGTTGCGCAGCCACATCTTCCAGATAAGCATCTCGGACGGATCCGCGTTCGCGTAGAACAGGTAGCCCCACTTGTCCCAAGGGCCATCGAGGAAGTAGTAGACGTTATTGTCCTTGGCAAGTGTGCTGACGGAGAACTTCAGCGTGTGGAACCGGCCGGTCGTCAGGTAGAACTGGAGTGAGTAGTCGCCCGACTCCAGCTTGAGTGGTTTTCCGGGGTCGGCCTGCCCGGTCGCCGGGTTCGTAACGTCGAAGCTGCTCACAAGCCACCTCGGCGCCTCGATCGGGTCCGCGTAGAAGTCGAGTCTGGCTATCTCCGGCCCGTCCGTCTTGGACAGCACAGCCCACAGCTTGCCGCCGTCGCGTGGGTCGTAGTCATCGACGGCGACGCTCTCCACGGGGGGCAGGTTCACGGCCTGGATGCTCTCCAGCCACAGTTCGCCCGTGTCCGGTGGGAGCTTGACGCCGTTGAGGAGCGTCGCGTAGAGGAAGCCCGGCGGGTCGTCCCCCAGCGCGGGCGTAGCGGCAAGGACAAGGGACAGCACCATCAACGCGATGGGCAGAGCGAGAACGCGCGATGCAGCCACCGCTCACACCCCCTGTTGTGCAAGCCATGCGGTCCGCGATGCAGGCCGGATGCCGGGCATCGGCCGTCTCTTCCACAGCGCGCGCGCCGGCTCCTGTCGTGGAGCGGGGTGCTCTCGGATTGCCCCCGCGCCGTGCGTGCGGTAACCTAGAATACGGAGGATGGCTGCAGATCGAGAGGAGTGGGGTCCGCGTGGGCCTTCTTGAGCTTACGGACAACTGCCAGGATCTCAGCACTGACAAGGGCTACCAGTTCAAGTTCTTCTGCGAGCGATGCGGCAACGGCTTTCTTACCACATTCAGGGCCGACAAGCTCGGTGTGGCCCAGGGCTTCCTCGGCGCCGCGGGCCGCTTGCTCGGAGGAGTGGCCGATCGCGTCGCCGACAGCGCGTACGAGGTGCAGCGCGCGGTCGGCGGGCCGGCGCACGACAAGGCGGTGAAGGAGGCCGTCGAGGAGATCAAGGGCGTCTTTAGGCAGTGCTCGCGCTGCGGGCAGTGGGTGTGCCCCGAGCACTGCTGGAACGAGAGCCGCGGGATGTGCGAGCAGTGCGCCCCCGACCTCACCGAGGAGCTCGCGCAGATGCAGCAGGAGGCGACCATCGAGCAGCTTCGCCAGCGCGTGCAGGAGACGGACTTCACGAGCGACATCGACGTCCGCTCCGAGGCCCGGACGAAGTGCCCCCACTGCGGCGCGAAGGCCGGGCCGGGCAAGTTCTGTCAGGAGTGCGGCAAGCCGTTGCGCGCAGCCACGGAGTGCGCGAAGTGCGGCGCCAAGCTCGACGCGGGCGCGAAGTTCTGCGGCGAGTGCGGGGCGCCCGCCGGTGGCTAGGACAGAGATCTCTCCGTTCCCCGTAGCGGCGCGCCTTGTGTCCGCTCAGGACCCGCCGGAGGCCCTCGCGCAGGGATGGCTGGAGCTCCGCCCCGAGGCCGCGCTCGTCGCCTGTGTCGGCGCGCCCCTCACCGTGTTGTGGCGCGAGGTGGAGGCCGTTCGGGCGGAGGACTACGTTCTTCGTTTCGAGCTGACGGGCGGCTGCGCTGTGGAGCTCTCGCGCCTTGGCGGCCGCTTTGATGAGGCCGTGGCAGAGAGCCTGCGCCTCTGGCGAGACGAGATAGCGGCCGCGCTGCTCATCGCCGAGCCAACCCTCCATGACGCTTTCGATTGTCGCTACGCACGCACTGACGGTCGGGAGGCCGCCGCTGAGGCCAGGCTTTACGACACTCGCCTGGCGCTCTTCCCACCGGACGGGTTACCCATCGTAGTGGAGTATGGAGACATCACCGGCGTCATGCTGGACGAGGAGAGCTACGCGGTCGCGGTGGACTGCGGCGAGCGCCTCGTCCTCGGCAGACTCGGGCGCCGGACTGGGGAGATCCCCGCCCTGCTCAACGGGCGCGTCGGAGCCCTGCACGGCGCGGTGCAGGCGACGGTCGCGCGGATCGCACCGTCCGTAGGGGCTCTGCGCGTGCGGGAGCTGTCGCGCGCGTTCGCCGCCGGCGAATCACTGCCCAAGGCGGCCATGCCCGACCTGGCGCCCGCGCTCTACGCCGCGCTGAACGCGTCGCTCGGAGAGGAGTCGAACGGCCCAGCCTACCTCGAAGCGCTTCGGGAGGTGTCCGGCGGCGGGCTTCGGCTCGGAGTGCGCCCCTCGTCCGAGCAGGCCTTCGTGTCGGACAAGGCCGTGGCGACCGAGCTCACCGCCGATGAGGAAGGCCAGGCCGCGGCGACGATCTGGGCACTGGCCCCGCTGGGTGAGGGCGATCATGTGACGGCCGCCGCGTTCGAGGTGCTCACCGAGGCGGACCGCGCGACTTATGTCTTCCGCATCAGCCCAGAGGCTGCGGATGAGGACCTGCGGCACATGGAGCGGGCGCTGCTGCGCATCCAGTATCGCCGCGAGCCCGTCGCTCTCAAGGACTCAGAAGCGGCCGGTTCGCAGTATGCCCTCGCCATCAGCCGCATCCCAGAGCTCCAATGGCTGCGAGAACGACTCATCGGCCGAGTCGCTCACACGAGCGTCGAGGCGTGGACGAAGAAGCTGCGGGAGTTGGGCGGGTAGGGGCGCATCACGTGCGGAGCCGCTGCCAGACGGTCCACGCGACCTTCGTACCGTCGGCACTGAGCGATGGCTGCGTCCCCTTGACCGCGGAGGTCGCGATCGTTGCCCGATTGGACCCGTCGGCGTGCGCGACGTAGACCGTCGCCCGGTCGCCGTGGTCCTCGGCCCACGCGACGAGGGCCCCATCGGCGCTGACTGATGGCCGTGACATCTCTTCAGTGCTTTCGGACAGCTCGACTGACGGGGTCGCGCCCTCTGCGGAGGCTGTACGGACGCGCCACGGCCCGTCCAGTTCCTTCGCCCGCCAGGCGACCGTGGCGCCATTCGAGCTCAGGCGCGGCTCGTCGTCGTCTCCGGGGTCGTTGCTGACGTTCACGGGGCTGCCGGTCCCGTCCGCGCTGCCGACGTAGATCTCGAGGTTCCCGTTGCGGTCGCTCGCCCAAGCTATCATCGTCCCGTCTCGGCTAAGCGAGGGGTCCTGGTCACGCCCCGTGCTGTGAGTGACGTTGAGCGGCGAGCCGGAGCCGTCGGCGTTCGCGCTCCACACGTCGTCGGCTACCCAGGTGGGAGCGTCGGCCTCCGCGGCGGCACCCGTGCTCGTGTAGTGCGTCCAGGCGACCTTGGTCGCGTCTCCGCTGAGGGTCGGCCCGGCGGTGCCGTAGTCCGACGCTCCGGTTATGCGGACCGGCGCTGTGGCGCCGTCAGCCGCACCGATGAAGATGTCGTAGGACTGGTCGGCGTCGCCACCGACCCATGCGACCCTGGCCCCGTCATCCGATATGGCGGGGTACCGCCCCCACGCGTTACCGCGAGCCGTCAGCTCGATCGGCGATGCCGCGGCAGACGCCGCAGCCACATAGATCTCGCGGTGCCCTATCTCCCCGCCTTGCCCGTCCTCCGTGACCCAGAAGCCCCACCATGCCACCGCAGCACCCGTCGCACTGAGCGCGGGCCTCAGGTCGCTACGGTAGCCGGTGTTGGGGATGCTGAGCGGCGTGCCGGTGCCGTCCGCGTTCCCGACGCAGACCACGTTGGCCCAGGTTTCTTCCCCGAGGGCGAGCCCGCAGCCGGTCGCGGCCGCGACAGAGGCACATGCGGCTATGGCGGATAGCTTGAGGACCTTGTCCATGACGGGTCACCGATCCCTCCGGACGGCACTTCGGCATGGTCGCGTGTGCGATCACGGGATAGACCGTCGTTGCCTTCTGCGTTCAGGCCGTGTCGCCCTGCGCTTCGTTACGGGTGGCAGGCGAGACGCCTGGCCTCAAGCGCTGAGTCCAGGCCCTACAGCCCGGCGAACTCGCCTTCGTCGACGGACCAGTCGATGCCGAAGAAGCCGGCGCAGACAGCGGCGTTCGTCCCTCGCGAGGCCGCGTCGGGGCCGAGAACGATGCAGTCGGGGAGCCCGGAGCCAGGCGACAGGTAGGGGATCTTCGTGAGCACCCTTATGCCCTTGGCACCGGTCCCCGCCACCGCGCCGACAACCGCGGTGTCGCTGCCCGGGCGCGGCCTTACGAACAGGCAGCCCAAGTCGTCGCCGTCGAGCCTGCGTGCGCCGATCGTCACGGCGCCCTCGGCCACCTGCACCGGGCTGTCGCCAAGCAGCGCCTTCCACGCGAGGTTCGTCTGTGCGTTGCCGTAGAGCACAACGTTGCGGTCGCGCTCGGCCGTTGGGTCGAAGGCGGTGTCGGGTATCACGTCGAACGAGCCGTTCCCGCGATACCAAAAGGTCTCGTGATCGAACCGGGCCTTGGCGAAGGCGGCCGCGTTCTCCTCCGGCGTGCCGGCCGTGCCGTACACGAGGACGACGCGGTGGCCGAAGGCACTCTTGATGCCGCCATAGCGCGCTGGGCCCTTCAGAGCGGGCGACGGGCGCTCGCCCACGTGCCACGTCTCGCCTTCTCGCAAGAGCCACAACGTGGGTTCACCCGCGGGCCAGGGGATAGGCCCGAGCTTCCGCCCGTCGATGTCGACCGACACGGGGTCGCCTGGCGCCATTTGCTCCAGGCTCAGGGCAAGGCGCGCTACGTTCTCCGTGGTGCCCACGAACCTGCGCGACCACGTGTCCCATCGGATGCTTATCTTGCTGAAGCTGAGCTGCTTGGCCTGTGCCCCGATGCTGGCCCAGCTACACGACGCTGACACCCCCGGGCTCGCGGTGATGAAGTCGACCTGGCGCACCTCGGTGTCCGCCGGAAGCGTGTGGCGGGCGAACATATCGAACATCGGAGCCCAGTCCACGCAGTCGGTGCCCGGCTCGTCCGACGAGTCCCACCAGTGACCGGCCCCGGGCTGCTCGTGGTAGCGGAAGTCCTTGTGCCACGGCTGAAGCTCGTCGCGCATCATGCGGGCCTCGGTGACGGGGACGTTGTCGTCCGCCTCGCCGTGGAGCACGTACACAGCCTGTTGCCCGCAGTTGTGAGACAGGGCGATGGTATCGCTCGGCGACATGCAACGCCTGAGCAGCGCGGGCACGCCACCCTCCTGCGCCGGCTGCGTGCCGCCGCGGCCCGCGTAGGTCAGCCAACTCACCCAGCCGGCGCTGGGGCCGATGCCGGCGAACTGGTCGGGGAATGTCAGACCGATGTGCCAGGCTCCGTGTCCACCCATGGAGTGGCCGGTGAGGTACGTGCGCGCCGGATCGGTGCCGTAGAGCGCCTTGGCGTGCGCCAGCACCTCCATCGCGTCGGTGCGGCCCCAGTCCTCCCAATCGAAACCATAGGGGCGCCGGTTCGTCGGGGCGACGATGTGCGCCCACGTCTTTGGGCTATAGGCGGCCGCCTGGCCCCGGGCCTCGACGCCCGCGCCGTGAACCGACAGAACCAGCGCCGGGGGCCTCGCGTCGGAGGGCAGGGGATGAGCCGGCTGCACGCCGTAGTACTGCACGCTGCCGTCGATGTCGCTGATGAACGTGCGCTTCTGAACGTCGAGTGGGGCGACGGCCTGCAGCTTGATGCGAAGCGTGTCCGCGACCTGCTCTCCGTCGCCCGTGCCGCGCACCAGGTCGATCTTGAGGGGGACGGAGCCGGTCTCCTCCGGGGCGGCGGACGCGATGCGAAAGCCAATCTTGCGCGTGCTGAGGGCTTGCACGTACGGCAGGGGCGTCTCAACAGGCGGCGCCCCCGGGAGGGTCGCTCTGATCCGGTAGCCGACCAGCGGGCCCCGCGAGGCGTTCGTGAGCATGACAGCGGCCCACGTATCGACCCTTTCGCCGACGATCATATCGGGGAGGGTCGAGTCGCGGTCGCTGAGCATCGCCGGATGCGCGGGCGGCACGAGCTTCACCTTCGCCGATCCGCGTCCGCCCTGCACGAGGAGGTCGTTCGTGCCCGCGTGCAGCGCGACGGGCACCTCGACATACCCGTATCCGTACACATCGCCGGCATGCGGCTCGCCGTTCACGAAGGCCATGCTGTCGCTCGATACGCTCAAGACCCAGATCCCAGGTTGGGGCACCTCGATCGGGAAGTAGGCGTACCCGCCTCGCATCGACATGCCGGAGAAGCTGCCGTCCTCACTGACCGTGAGGCGCTCCCAGCGCTGCTCAGACCGGCCCCCAACCTGCACCGTGTCACCCTCGCTCGGGGCCTCCCACTCGCCCGACACAATGGCGGCGTACACGGGGTCGGCAGCGGCGCCCGTACGCCGACCGCCCCGGCCCTCTCCCCCAGCGGAGCTGAGGACGAGGCACTCGGTGGGCACGATCTCACCGGTGGTAGCATCGGGGCGAGCCTGGCACAGCGCCGTCTCGCCAAGCAGAAGCGCAAGCAGAGCACTCGCGGACAGCGCGCCCATTGCCGTGTTCCTGGTCATCCACGAAGCCTCCCAGAGAGCAGCTCACGGAGCCGCGCCATCGCCCATCGCACCGCTCCGCCTCCGCGTATCAGGCACATGCTGAAGCAGTAGCAAGGCCACGGGATGTGGCCCCGATAGTGCTTGCGGTAGAACGCCGCAAGGCTGCGGTTCGACTGCGCGACCATTGCCGCACGCACCTGGCGTGTGCTCGCACCATGGTCGTGAAAGCACTTTGCCGTCGGGACGTACAGCACCTTCCGACCCGCTTGTGCGAGGCGGAAGCAGAGATCCACGTCGTTGAAGAACATGGGGAACGCCTCATCAAAGCCGCCGGCCGTGCGCAGGTCCTCCGAGCGGACCAGCAGGCATGAGGCCATGGGCTGGTCCACCGCCTGAGGGGCGCTCATGTCCCACTCGCCGTACATGTAGCCGCCGAAGAGGCGTGTGCGCGGGAATGCGCGCCGCAGGAGCGTCGCTTCGCAGAAGAGCCACCAGGGCGACGGGAACCGGCGGCAGGACCGCTGAACGGTGCCGTCCGGCAGGATGAGCTGCGGCGCCGCGGCGGCGGCCTGCGGGGACTCAGCGACGCACGCCATCAGCCGGCTGATCGCCTCGGGGGCGACGTAGGCATCGGGGTTGAGGATGAGGATGTACTCCCCACGCGCCAGCGCGAACGCCTGGTTGTTCGCGGCGGCGTACAGGCGGTTCTCGTCGTTGGCCACGAGTGTGGCCCGCCCGCCGAATGCCTCTGCCACCGCGGCCGCGCTTCCGTCCCCGGAGGCGTTGTCCACGACGATGACCTCGGTCCGGCCCGCGGCGCCGCAGGCGAGCAGCGCGCCGACGCAGCGTACGAGCTGCTCCCTGGTGTTCCAGTTCACGATGCAGGCGCTGACTCGCGGCGGCAAGGCTACCTCTTTCCCCCGGCGTCCCGCCGGTCATCCTACCACCCGGAGGGCGACGAGCGCACCGCGACGGATTCCCTTGCGCATCCCGGGCGTTTTAGGTTTACTGTGTAGAAGGTGGCCGGGGATCGATCCACTCCCCGTCGCCTCCCTCCTGTCGAGGGTCCACTCTAGGGAGTCCATCCATGCGCGGTGACCTACCCCTAGTTCTCTCCTTCGAGGATGTCACCCTCATCCCGGCCCGATCATCAGTGATCCCCAAGAACGTCGATGTAAGCACCCGCCTTACCGCGACCATAACGTTGCCGATCCCGATCCTCTCGGCCGCGATGGACACGGTCACCGAGGCTCGCCTCGCGACGGCGCTTGCGCGCGAGGGTGGCATCGGGGTCATTCACAAGAACATGTCCATCGAGCGTCAGGCTTCCGAGGTCGACACTGTGAAGCGTTCTGAGTCGGGCATGATCACCAAGCCGGAGACGCTGGGGCCGGACCATCCTGTGCGCGATGCTCTGCGCAAGATGGAGCAGTACCGCATCTCGGGCGTGCCGATCACCGAGAATGGGCGCAAGCTGGTCGGTATCGTCACCAACCGCGACCTTAGGTTCGAGACCGATCTGGACCGACCGATTCGCGAAGTGATGACCTCGGCCGAGTTGGTGACCGCGCCCGAGGGGACCACTCTAGCCGCCGCGCAGGCGATCCTGCACAAGCACAGGATCGAAAAGCTGCCTGTGGTGGACGCGGCGGGCAACCTCGTCGGGCTCATCACCATTAAGGACATCGAGAAGACCCGACGCCATCCCAATGCCTGCAAGGATGAGCTCGGGCGCCTCCGCGTCGGGGCGGCGCTGGGCGTGACGGACGATCTGCTCGAGCGGGCCGCCGCACTCTCCGACGCGGGCGCCGATGTACTGGTGATCGACTCGTCCCACGGACACAGCGAGAACGTGATCCGCTCGCTGGAGCGGCTCCGCGAGCGCTTCCCGACCGCGCAGATCGTCGGCGGGAACGTGGCTACGTACGAAGGGTGCCGCGACCTGATCCTGGCCGGGGCCAACGCCGTCAAGGTCGGCATCGGCCCGGGGAGCATCTGCACCACGCGCGTCGTCACGGGCGCCGGCGTGCCACAGGTGACGGCGATCATGGAGGCAACGCGCGCGGCTGAGGAGCACGGCGTACCGATAGTGGGGGACGGAGGCGTCCAGTACTCGGGCGACATCGCCAAGGCCATCGCGTGCGGCGCACACTGCGTCATGATCGGATCGCTGTTCGCGGGCACCGAGGAGTCGCCTGGCGAAACCGTGCTGTTCGAGGGTAGGACTTACAAGGAGTACCGGGGCATGGCCTCCATAGGGGCCATGAAGTCAGGCTCCGCCGATCGGTACTTCCAGGAACACGTGGAGACGGACGCCAAATTCGTGCCCGAGGGGATCGAGGGCCGGGTGCCCTACAAGGGCCCACTGTCCGCGCTCGTGTACCAGCTCGTCGGCGGCCTGCGCAGTGGGATGGGCTTGGTAGGCGCGGCGAACATCGCAGCTCTCCGCAACGACGCCAAGATGGCCAGGGTGACGACCGCGGGGCTCCGCGAGAGCCACGTGCACGACGTCGCGATCAACAAAGAAGCGCCGAACTACCAGCGCTGAACGCGCGTGTGTCTAGGTTCCACAGGCACGCGCGCGGCCACTGCGCGGCCCTGCAGGAACCTGCCCCCGCAGACGGCCCCGGAAGAAACACGCCGGTTTGTGAGCCTTAGCTCTTGACAGAGTTTGCCCCAAAACGTTAAACATCATTCCATTCGGTGACGGTGATAGACGAGTCCCTGACGATGCTCGCAAGAGCGGAGGGGGCGTATTCGCGCACATGGGATGGGGCGCCACGCCGAAGCACGGCCGGCTGCTGGCCGACTAGCTCCGTTAGGGAGGTCGCTGGGTGGCTGCTCAGATCGGACTGCGTGCTTGGGATAAGCTTCCGGATGAGTACCTCGTAGAACAGTGCAAACATGGGAATGACCTCGAGGCTCTAGAGCACTTACTCAGGAAGTACCGATCCGTTGTGCTGTTCAAGTCACGTTCCTACTTCCTCCAAGGCGCCGATCGCGACGACATGATCCAAGAGGGCATGGTCGGGCTCTACAAAGCGATCCGCGACTTCAGACCAGATCGGGCCTGCTCTTTTCGCACATTCGCCGACGTATGCATCACCCGTCAGATGATCACGGCCGTGAAGAGCGGAGTCGGCCAGCGGCAGTTGCCAGTCGTCTACTCACACGCGCTTCGAGGCGCAAGCCGCGATGACAATCCCAACGACCCTCTGGAATCCGCACCGGACAGCGACCTACAGGACCCCGAAAAACTCCTCATCACCCGCGAGACCGTGCGCCAGCTCAAAGCCGCTCTTCGCGAGAGCCTGTCGCCCTTCGAGTGGGCCGTGTTCATGGGTTTCACCGAGGGCAAGTCCTATCAGCAGATAGCCGAGGAGAACCGGTGCACACCGAAGTCGGTAGACAACGCGCTCTGCCGGGTTCGTCGCAAAGTGCAGCGGTTCACGGTCGAGGAGAACGTCGCTTAGCCTCGCGTCAACGGGACGGATCGCTCATCCTGAGCAGCGCGTAGCGCGCACCGATGGGCGCAACAACACAGCAGGCCGGTGGGCTGGCGGCGGGGAACCGCGTATCGCCAGTCGGGGAACGGCCTGTTGTGAGTGTTGCTATGAAACGTGACGCCGGGCACGAGCGTGCCCAGAGCTACATGCGCTGTCTTCGCAAGACCGGGCCGGGTCCCGGGCTCAAGCTGGAAACCATCCGCAAGCCCTCTCCACTGCGCGGGCATGTCCTGGTAAGAGTCACCAGGGCCGGCATCTGCGGCACCGATGTCCACATCTACCGCTGGGACGAGTGGTCGGCGAACCGTCTCCATCCGCCGTTGACGATCGGGCACGAGCTGGTGGGAGTCGTCGAGCGTCTGGGCCAGGGCGTCGACTTGCCGTTGCGCATCGGGCAGCGAGTGAGCGCGGAGGGGCACATCTCCTGCGGCTTCTGTCGCTACTGCCGCACCGGGCGGGCGCATCTCTGTCAGGACGTTGAGATAATCGGCGTGGACCGCGACGGATGCTTCGCTGAGTGGATATCGATGCCGGCCGGCAATGTCTGGCCCCTGCCCGACGGGATCCCGGACCGCTGGGCGGCGGTGATGGACCCACTCGGGAACGCGATGCACACCGTCTCCTCCGTGGACGTGTCCGGACAGTCCGTGTTGTGCGTCGGCGCGGGCCCGATCGGCCTGTTCTCGGTGCCGATGGCGAAGGCGCGCGGCGCCTCGCAGGTCATCGTCGTCGAGCCCAACGCCTACCGGCGGAACCTGGCCAGGAAGGCCGGAGCGTCGCTCGTCATCGACCCCACGAAGGCGGACGTCGTCGCCGCGGTGAGGGAGGCGACTCGTGGCGACGGAGCCGATGTCGTCCTCGAGATGTCGGGGCACCCCGGTGCATTTCGCCAGGCTCTACGCGCTGTACGGCTCGACGGCACGATGGTACTGCTGGGCATCCCCAGCCGCGAGTTCGCGATCGACTGGGCGGAGGAGGTCATCTTCAAGGCCGTGACCATCGTCGGGGTGAACGGCCGCCGCATGTTCGAGACGTGGTATCAGACCGAGGAGTTCCTACTGACTCACGGGCGCGCCATCGAGCCTGTCCTCACACATGAGGTGCCCATGACTGAGTTCGAGGACGCCTTCCGTCTGCTGATGAGCGGCCTGGCCGGAAAGATCGTCCTCAGTATCGGAGAGTGACCGGCAATGAACGCGCGTTTCCACGAGCAGCTCGCCGAGTCCGTCGACGCGATGAGGTCGGGCGGGACACTGAAGTCATTCCGCTTCCTGCAGACTCCCATGGACGCTTGGACGAAGATGGAGGGCCGTGGCGAGATACTCGTCATGTCCTCCAACAACTACCTTGGACTGGCGGCGGACCCGCGCGTTGTTGAGGCCGGGCGCCAGGCGCTCGCCCGCTACGGAGCGGGCACCGCGTCTGTAAGGTTCATCTGCGGAACGTTCGAGATCCACCGCGAGCTGGAGCAGGCGATCGCCGCCTTCTTCGGCACGGAGCGCGCGCTGACGTACGTATCCTGCTGGGCCGCCAACACGGGACTGATCCCGACGATCGCGGCACCCGAGGACGTTGTTCTCGCCGATGAGCTCAACCACGCGAGCCTCATCGACGGCTGCCGACTCGCGTCGAAGACGCCGCGAGCGATCTACCGGCATTCGGACATGGGGCACCTCGATGAGCTGCTGCGGGAGCATTCCGCGGCGCGGCGAAGGCTCATCGTCACAGACGGTGTCTTCAGCATGGAAGGCGACCTCGCGCGGCTCGACGACTTGGCGGAGCTCGCGCGGAAGCACGACGCCGTCACCATCGTCGACGACTCGCACGGTACGGGGGTGGCGGGTCCGACCGGGAAGGGGACCGCGGAGCACTTCGGCGTGCAAGCTGAGATCGACATCTTCACCAGCACGCTCGGCAAAGCTCTCGGGGGGGCCGCCGGCGGGTTCGTCGCCTCCTCGGCGGCGGTGATCGGAATGCTGGAGCAGGCCTCCAGGCCGCAGATCTTCTCCAATGCGCTTCCGCCGACCGTGTCGGCGAGCAGTCTGGCGGCGCTCCGGATCCTGCGGGACGAGCCGCAACGTGTGGCCGCGCTTCAGGAGAAGACAGCGTATGCCCGCGAGCTTTTGGGGTCGCGCGGGTACGACGTGAAGGCCCACCCCTCAGCGATCATCCCCATCATGATCGGGGACACCGCGAAGGCGATCGCGATCAGCGCCCGTCTGCTCGACAAGGGCGTCTTCATCACCGGGTTCGGGTACCCCGTTGTCCCGGAGGGCACCGCGCGCCTGAGGGTGCAGGCCTCGTACGCACATCAGAAGCCCGACTTCGACCTGTTTGTGGAGAGGCTCGACGAGGTGATGAGGGGCTAGGCGTCTCCGCGGGCGCTCCGGGCGCGACCGCTGCGGCGCCGCGCTTGACTCGCCCGGGTGCGCCCTGTACGCTCGCGATGCAGAGGGCCGGGGACGCGGAGGTGACAGATGGCGCTACAGAGACGGGATTTCCTCAAGGCGGTCGGGCTCGCCGGAGCCGCGATTGCCGCGGGCGGCGCGGGCCGGCCGCGAGCCGCACGAGCACAGGATAGGCCAGGAGAGGCGGATGCGCAGGTGGCGGTTCTGAATGTGTCGAGCCAAGAGGGCATCATCCCCGGCGACTCCCTCAAGGAGAAGGTCGACCGGATGGCGGAATGGGGGTTCCAGGGGCTGGAGCCGGGCGGTGGCGGGCTCCCGGGCCGCATCGACGAGATCAAGGCCGCGGTCGACGGCACGCCGGTCAAGATCAGCGCGATCTGCGGCGGGTACAGCGGCGTCCCAATCTCCCAAGTCGAGGACGAGCGGAGCCGCTTCAAAGAGACATTCAAGGAGCTTCTCACCGCGGCGGCGGCCGTGGGCTCCACCGGCGTGATCGTCGTGCCGGCGTTCAACAACCAGACCGAGCTCTCCAACCGGGAGGCCCGCCCGATCCTCATCGACGTGCTGAAGGAGGTCGGGGAGCACGCGGTCTCCGTGGGGTGCCGCGCGTTGCTCGAGCCGCTCAACCGCGGCGAGGCGTTCTTCCTGCGCCAGCTCGCCGACGCGGCGGCGATCTGCCGCGACGTAGACAGCCCGGGTATATGCATGATGGGCGACTTCTACCACATGAACATCGAGGAGACGAGCGACCGGGGCGCGTTTATCTCAGCGGGGAAGTACCTGCACCACGTCCACCTCGCGTCCCGCCGCCGGGTCATGCCCGGCCAGGACGAGCGCTCGTTCGTCGAGGGCTTCCGCGGGCTGAAGGACATCGGCTACCAGGACTTCTGCAGCCTGGAGTGCGGCTGCGACGGCGACCGGATGGTGGAGATCCCGAAGGCCGTTAAGTTCCTGCGGCAGCAGTGGGAAGAGGCGCGACCCTGATAGGGGCAGTGGGTGACGCGGGCACTCCTACCCCAGCCTTCCGGTCACGTACTGCTCGGTGCGCTCGTCACGTGGGGTCGTGAACACCTGCGTCGTCTGCCCGTGCTCGATGATCTCGCCTAGCAGCATGTACACGCACTCATCGGATGCGCGCGCGGCCTGCTGCATGTTGTGGGTCACGATCACGATGGTGTAGCTCTCCTTGAGATCCCGCATCAGGTCCTCGACCGCGAGTGTCGAGGCCGGATCGAGCGCGGAGCAGGGCTCGTCGAGGAGGATCACGTCGGGCTTCACGGCGAGGAGCCGGGCGAAACAGAGTAGTTGCTGGTCCCCCAGGTCGAGGTCGGTGGCGCGCGTAGAGAGCTTGCCCTTGAGTTGGTCCCACAGCCTGGCCGAGCGGAGGCTGTGCTCGACTATCTCCGCCAGCCCACGCTTGTCGCGCATCCCGTGCGCTCTGGGACCGAAGGCAACGTTGTCGAACACGGAAAGCGGGAACGGGTTCGGCCGCTGGAACACCATCCCGACTCGCTTGCGGAGCTGCACCGCGGACATGTCGCCGCGGTAGATGTCTATGCCGTCGAGGAGCACGCATCCGGTGACCTTGACTTCCGGGATCAGGTCGTTCATCCGGTTGAACGCGCGGAGCAGCGTTGACTTACCGCAGCCGGACGGGCCGATGACAGCCGTGACACGGCACGGCTGGATGTCCAGTGTGACGTCCTTCAGCGCATGGAAAGCCCCGTAAAACAGGTCGAGGCTCGTCGCCTTGAGCTTGGGCACGCCGGCCGCCTGCTCCACCTAGCCGAACCTTCCCTCGATGTAGTCGGCCGTCCGCGTATCGCGCGGGTTGGTGAAAACCTGGCCGGTCGGGCCGTGCTCCACAAGCTCGCCCATCAGTAGGAAGGCCGTCCGGTCCGAAGCCCTGGCAGCCTGCTGGGTGTTGTGGCTGACGAGCACGATCGTGTAGTCCCGCTTGAGCGCGCTCAGCGCCTCCTCGATCTTCAGTGTCGAGATGGGGTCAAGGCCCGAGCAGGGCTCATCCAGGAGCAGCACCTCGGGCTGCTGGGCGAGGGCGCGGGCGATGCAGAGCCGTTGCTGCTGGCCGCCGGAGAGCCTGAGGGCCGGATCGTGGAGCCGGGCATTCACCTCATCCCACAGCACGGCGTCGCGGAGAGCCTTCTCGACGATCTCGTCGAGCCGGTCGCTATCCCTCGTACCGGCTACCCGCGGGCCGAAAGCTATGTTGTCGTAGATGGACTTGGGGAGCGGCGTGGGAAGAGCGAACACCATCCCGATCCGGCGCCTGATGAGGCACGGGTCGGCGTCCGCGTCGAACACGTCGCTGTCGTCGAGTCTCACTGTGCCGTCGACGACCTTGGCGCCGCGAGTGCGGTCAATGAGGCGGTTCATCGTCCTGAGGAGCGTCGTCTTGCCGCTGCGGCCCGGGCCCGTTATGGCGAGCACCTCGCCCCGGAAAATGGGCAGTGTGACTCCCTTGAGCGCCGGCGTCCCGTCGTACTCCACCGACAGGCGATCGACGAGCACCTTGGGGCGGGGCTCCGGCGACCCGCCGGGCGGCTTTGCGTCGCCGACCGTCATCGTCACAGAGCACCCTCCCCTCACGAGGTCTTGGCGCGGAAGCGCAACATCAGCCAGTTCGCCGTCACGTTGATCGCGAGGATCAGGATCACGAGCACGGCTGCCGTTCCGTACGCATGGGGCATCGAGAGCCCCTCGCGGGCCAGAATGTAGAAGTGCACGGCCATCGTCCGTGCGGGGCTGAAGACGGACGTCGGGATGTGCAGGGAGGAGCCGGCGGTGAAGATGACCGCCGCGGTCTCCCCTACCCCGCGGCCAATGCCGAGCACGATCCCCGTGACGATGCCGGGGAGCGCCGCCGGCAGCACGACCTGGGTCACCGTCTGCCATCGAGTCGCGCCGGTGGAGAAGCTCGCCTCTCGGTAGGACTCCGGCACCGACTTGACGGCCTCCTCGGCGGTTCGCATGATGGTGGGCAGTATCATCACGGCCAGGGTGAGCCCGCCAGACATCACGGACCAGCCCATCCTGAGCTGTATGACGAAGAAGATGAAGCCGAACAGGCCGAAGATGATGGACGGGATCCCCGACAGGCACTCCGCGCCAAAGCGGATGACCCGGGTCAGGAACGACTCAGAAGTGTACTCGGTCAGATACACCGCGGAGCCAACGCCGATCGGGGTCGCCACGATGATCGCGAGCAGCGTGACCGCGACCGTCCCCACTATCGCCGGGAAGATACCGCCCGCGCGACCCATCTCCTTGGGAGCCTCCAGCAGGAAGGACCAGGTGATCATCGGGAGGCCGTTCCAGAGGACGATCCCGATGATGAGCGCAAGAACGGCGAGGGTAGCCGCGGCGGCGCTCCACAGGCCAGCGACGATGATGCGGTGGCGCACCTCCACGTTGATCCAGCGCGTCATCGCCGATCGCCTCGCACGACCCTCAGAGTCGCGACGCTGTTAAGGATCATGATGAACACGAACAAGACTACGCCGGTCGCGAATAGCGCCTTCTGGTGCTCACCGGCCGCGTAGCCCATCTCCAGCGCGATGTTGCTCGTCAGGGTGCGGGCCGGGTCGAGGGGGCTCTGTGGGATGATGGCCGCGTTCCCTATGACCATGATAACCGCCATCGTCTCGCCGACCGCGCGCCCCATGGCGAGGATGATAGCGGCCAGTATGCCGCCCCTGGCGGCGGGAAGCATCACCCCGAAGATGGCTTGCGAGTGGGTGCAACCGAGGGCCATCGCCCCCTCCTTGTACGGCTTCGGCACCGCCTCGATCGCGTCCTCGGCGATGCTGATGAGCGTTGGGAGGACCATGATGCCCAGGATGATGGTCGCCGCCAGCACCGACAGACCGGGGCCGCCGAGATAGTTCCTTATGAGGGGGACCACAATCAGTATGCCGATGAACCCGAATACCACCGAGGGTATCCCCGCGAGGAGCTGGATCGCGGGCCTCACGAGGTTCGCGACGCGGCGCGGCGCGATCTCTGACAAGAAGATCGCACACGCCAGGCCGAGCGGCACGGCGATCACCATGGCGCCCAGGGTGACGATGACAGAGGAGAGGATCATCGGTAGGAGGCCGAAGCCGCCCTTGGTCGGCGCCCAACGCATGCCGAGCAGGAACGACCCCGGGCCGTGCTCCAGCATGATGGGCAGGCCCTGGAGGAAGATGAAGACGGCGATCAGCCCCAGCATGGCCACTGCCGATAGGGCCAGGAACAGAAGGACCCGCTCTATGAGGGCTTCTCCGCGGCGCGCCCTCACTCGCTCTCACCGCCAACCGGAACGCACCCGGCCTGGACCACAAGCCTTTGCCCCTCGACTCCCAGTGCGTAGTCGATGAAGTCCTGCGCGGCTCGGGAGGGGGCCCCACGCGTGAGGAACAGGAACGGACGCGCAAGGGCGTAGGCGCCGCTCTCCACGGTCTGCTCGCAGGGGAGGACGCCGTTGTACGTGACCGCCTTAACCTCGCTTGTGACCATTCCGAGCGAGATGTAGCCGATGGCGTTCGGGTCGCTGGCGACGATCGCGCGGACGGTTCCGGTGGAGTCTTGCACCAGCGCTCGGGGCGAGATGTCGGCCTTGCCCATCACGCCTTCCTCGAAGGCGGATCGCGTTCCCGAGCCCTCCTCGCGCGTGACGACGGTGATGGCGTCAGTCCTGCCCCCTATGAGCCCCTCGACGCCCAGCTCACCCCATCGGGTGAGGTCGCCGACATAGATGCCCGCGACCTGTTCCTTGCTGAGGTCGGTGATGGGGTTTGCCGGGTTCACGACGAGAGCCACGGCGTCCATCGCGATGGCGATGGCCTCGAGGTCCTTCTCATCGTCCTTAAGCTTACGCGAGGACATGCCGATATCTGCGGCGCCTTCGGTGGCAGCCTTCACACCCGCGGTGCTGCCACCACCCTGGACGTTCACCGGCCGATCGTGATGTTCCAGCTCGTAGTGCTCCGCGATGAGCTCGGCGATCGGCTGAACAGAGGTGCTACCGGCCAGCACCAGCGCGTGTCCATGCCCGCCTCGCCCACATCCCGGCAGAACGAGGCAGAGCCACGCGAACCCGCCGCACAGCGAAAGGAGCTGCGCGGCCCTTGTCATCGCCGCGCACCGGCTCATGCCTCTTCCGACCCCCGCGGCTCCCCTCCGGCGACCTCGCCCTGCGCCGCGGGCTGAGCCTGGAAGGCGGCCTGCCGCCACGGCTTACGGTAGCCGGTCTGCATGAAGGCAACGCGCTCACAGATGTTCTTGGCGTGATCGCCGATGCGCTCCAGGTACCTGGCGACCAGGATGAGTCTGGCCGCCTGGGGGATCGTGCTCGGCTCCCGGTTCATCCAGTCGATGAGCTCAGCCTCAAGGTGGTGCCACAGCTCATCTATGGCCTTGTCTTGCGACCGCGTAGCGCGCGCTGTCTCCAGGCTCTCGGTCTCGAACGCGACCATGGCATCGCTCACGATCCGCAGGGCCATCTTGCCCATCCGGTCAGTATCCTCGAGCGGCTTGAAGAAGGGCTTGTCGGCCAGGGTGATAGCGGTGCGCGCGATCACGACGGCGTAGTCGCCGACACGTTCGAGGTCGGTCACGATCTTCAGCGTTGCCGTCACCGACCTTAGGTCGCGCGCCATCGGCTGCTGGAGGGCCAGCAGGCGCGTCGACTGATTCTCGATGGCCTCGTCCATCTCATCGGCGGTGTCGTCGCGCGCGCGAACGTCCTGTGCCAGGACTACGTCCTGAGCGACGAGCGCTTGCAGCGCGTCCCGCAACATGCAGCCGACGAACTCCCCCATCCTCAACGCGTTCTGCTTGAGCTCAGCCAACTGCTCCGTGAAGGCCGTTCTGACACTCGTCAAGATGCTTCCTCTTCGGGGCGCCCCTCGGTCGTCGGAGGCGGCTCCGCCGGCTCCTCCTCGCGCGTCTCATAGCACTCGCGCTTGCGGGCCACGCAGACCTTGGGCCCCACCTTGGGCGGCGGGAACTTGTGGATCAGGCAGCGGAAGCCCTTGTCCACCACCTGGACCGGCTTCTTGCGTCCGGGTGCGAACACCTCGTGCTGGCCGAGCGACTCAAGATGCTTGCATTGCTTCGACATATCGACAGACATTGAGAACTCCCTCCCCCGATAGTGAGCTAGGCGCGCCTGCTGCTCCGGGTCTGGCTCGCGCCGATGCCCAGGACCGACTTGATGGTGGCGATCAGGCGCTGGAACCACCCGAGCGTCACCTCGCGCGCGGCCTCAGCCCGCATCCACTCACTGGCGAGCAGAACGAGCCCGAGCGCGGCAAGGCTGCCCGGATCGCGCAGCATCTCCGCCCCGGAACCGATTCGGCGGGGCTCGCTACGCCGCACCGGCATCCCGCCAAACACACGCTTTGCCAGGTCGGAGACGCCCGGCATGAGAGCGCCCCCTCCGGCCAGGACGAGTCCGCAGGGCGCGGCCGCGAGACAGCCCCTTACCATCAGGCGATCGCGGGCGAGCTCGAGCGTCTCCTCGACCCGTGCTGCGATGACCTCACGGAAGAACGTAGCGCGCGCCGCCACGAGCTCGCGTGTGCCCGCTGTGTGGTACTCGATCTCCTCATCGGGGTCACGCGGGGCCTGAACGGAGCCGTGGGACAGCTTCAGGCGCTCGGCGTCCTCCTCCGACATTCCGACGCACGCGGAGAGATCGCGCGTCACATTCACGCCGCCCGTGGGCACGACCGCCTGGAAGGCCAGTGCGCCATGGCGGAAGTAGGCTACATCGGTGGTCCCGCCGCCGAGGCTCAGGAGCACTACGCCAAGCTGGCGCTCCTCTTCGGTCAGGCATGCGAGGCCCAGCGCGATGCTCTGGAGGGCGCAGTTGTGGACACCCAGCCCAGCCGATGTCATGCACTCATGCACCGCCGTCCGGGCCGCTGTCGACCCGGTGACGATGTTGAGCCTGGCCTCCAGTTGCCGCCCCGTCAGTCCCGCAGGCGAGGGGATCCCCTGGCGGTCGTCGAGGTTGTAGTCGGCCGCATCGACGTGAACGACCTCGCGGCCCGGCGGAAGCTGTATCTCCCGGCCCTGGCCCCGCACCGCCTCGACGTGCTCCTCCGTGACAGCCCGCGCGCTGCCAAGATCGAGCATGCCTATCTCAGTCTGGCTCGCTAGGTGTTCGCCGCCGAGCGACACCACGGCCGTGCGGGCATCCACGTCGGCGGCCGCTTCGGCCGAGCGCACGCTGTCGCGAATGGCGCGCACCACGGCGTCGTGGTCCACGACCTGCCCGCGGCGCATGCCCGCGTTCGGGGCCACGCCGACTCCCAGGATGTCCACGGTATCGCGTGACAGGAACGCCTCCGCGACGACCGTACACACCTTGGTCGTGCCTACGTCGACTCCGATCACCAGGTCTGAGCTGACCATCGCCTCCGGTTATCCATTCACCCGCGTCTTCCGGGGATCGGTTCCGTCGATCGCGGAAGCCGCCACCGGCGCCGATCTACGGCCGAAGACGGGCTGGTCGGGGACTTCCACGTCGACGTAGGCGATCTCGTCGCCCCACTGTCCGAGAATCGCCGCGGCCGCCGCGAGCTTCTTGTCGATCTCGTCGAGCGTGCCGAGCTTGACGAGACGCCCCTCCGCGGTCGCCAGGTTGCAGCAGCCGTTGCCGAGGTAGTCCACTTTGGCCACGTCCGACAAGTGGTAGCGTTCGGCCGCGTCAAGCCAGGTCACGACCGTGGCGACCACATCGGGGCTTATTCGGCCCCCGGGCCCAACGGCCTTTTCCGCGCCGACAAGTAGCGGTAGCTCTTCGCCGACCGAGGGCCGGAACGGGACCCCAAGGCGGTCCACCTCATACTCTCCGTCGTCGGTTCTCACCCGCACCCGGCCCTGCCTGGTTCGCGCGGCGATCCTGATGGTGCGCGGCAGTATCCGCTCCACGGACACTGATTCCACAAGCGGATCCTCCGCTATAGCGGCCTCCAGCGGCCCGGTTCTGAACAGAAACAGGTTCTGCCCAAGCGGGGCCGCCGCCTCGACGATCTCCTGGCACGAAGGCGGGACGTTAGCTTCGATGCTGTCGATCGCGCATAGCGGCCCCACGAGGAGCGCGTACGAAGCGCCGCCCACTACGAGCAGGGCTGCCAGCACGCGCAGGCGTCTGAGACCGTACCGCACGGGCGGCTCACGTCGTCGCGGCACACCTCCGCATGCCCTCCTACGCGGCGGCATGGCCGGCCTCCACCCCCGCCAGGCGCTCTGAGACGTCCCGGATATCCCCGGCGCCCATCAACAGCACCGTGTCGCCCTCTGACACCACGTCCGACAGCAGGCCGATCGCGTCGGCCGCCAGAGGCACGTAGGACGTCGGCCTGGCGCCCCTGCGCGCCTCCACCCTACGCGCAAGGTCCTCGCCTGAGACCGTGGCGGTCGCCGGGTCCTCGCGCGCCGCGTAGATCTCGGTGAGGAAGACGTAATCAGGCTGGTCGAACGAGGCCGCGAAGTCGTCCATGAAGAACATGGTGCGGGAGAACAGGTGCGGCTGGAACACGACGATGAGCCGCCCCCGGGCGACCTGCAAGGCGGACAGGATCGTGGCCTGCACCTCGGTCGGGTGGTGTGCGTAGTCATCGATGACGTCGGCTCCCCGGAATGTCCCCAGGTGCTCGAACCGCCGCGCGGTTCCGCGGTAGAGCCGGACGGACTCGAGCGCGCATTCCACATCAACGCCGAGCTGCAGGGCCATCGCGATGACGGCCAGCGAGTTCGCGGCGTACTGCCTTCCGGGGAAGCGCACCGACGCCCGCCCGAGCTCACCCTCGGGTCCCGTCACATCGAAGCTGGTGCCGGCCACGGAGATCTCGACGTTCCGCGCCGTATAGTCCCCGCCGCCGTTCAGCCCGTAGGTCACCGACCACGGAGCCTGATCGCGCAGGCCGCTCAGAGTTGAGCAGTCCGCGCAGAGGACGCACGCTCCGCTCGGTGACAGCCCTCTCATGAACTCGCCGAACGACGCCACGATCGCGTCCAGCGTTCCGTACTGGTCCAGATGATCCGGCTCTATGTTCGTGATGACCGCGTGAGTGGGGTGCAGGTTGTGAAACGAGCGGTCGGACTCATCGGCCTCGAACACCGCATGCCGGCCCCGGCCGCCGCGCGCGTTGCTGCCCAGGTCATGCACGACACCGCCCACCAGCACAGTGGGGTCAAGCCCGGCGCGGACCAGCGTCCAGCCGAGCATCCCCGCGGTCGTCGTCTTCCCGTGGGTCCCTGTCACCGCGATTCCCTCGGTGCCCGCAACCAGGCACTCCAGGACCTCGGAGCGGTGGTAGACCGGGATGCCTCTGCGTCGGGCCTCTTCCATCTCGGCGTTGTCCGGTTTGATAGCGGTCGAGTAGGCCACTGCCTCGACCTCCCCTACGTTCCGCGCCGCGTGACCGATGGTTATCCGAGCCCCCGAGCGACGGAGCGAGCCGATGAGTTCGTTCTCCTGGACGTCGGAGCCCGTGACGCGAACACCTCGGCACAGCATCAGCCGCGCCAGCCCGCTCATGCCGATCCCACCAACGCCAATGAAGTGGATCGACGACGGGCAGTCCGTCAGCGGCACACAACTCACTCCTCAGAAGCCGTCCCGGGTGACGCGAGTTCGAAGACGAGCCTGGCGATCTCCGCGGCCGCGTCGGGCCTGGCCCAAGCGCGCGCGGCGGCGGACATCCTTCGCAGTCGGTTCTCTTCATTCAGGAGGCCACGCAAAAGCCCTCCCAGGAGGCCGGGCCCGACGACCTCCGCCTGGTCCACCAGGAGGGCGGCGCCGGCCTCGGCCAGAGCCTGCGCGTTGCGCCGCTGGTGGTCGCCGGTCGCATACGGGTAAGGGATAAGGATGGCCGGTAGTCCGGTCGCGGCCAGCTCGAACACGGTCGCGGCTCCCGCCCGGCACACAGCCAGATCGGCTGCGGCGAATAGGTCCGCGATCCCTTCGCTCACGTACTCCACTAGGTGCAGTTGCGCCCTGGCCTCGGTCGGGAGCTCCTTCGCCCACCTCTCGGCCTGCTCCATGTTGCCGCGGCCGGCTATCACCACGAGCTGCGCGCCCGCCGCGGACACATCCGGGGCTGCGCCCACGGCGGCCTCGGTCAGGGCCACCGCGCCGCGGCTCCCACCCAGGACCAGCACGGTCCGACGGCCGGCCTCCAGACCGTAGCGCTCCGCCGCGCCGGCCGGGTCGGGGCTGTGGAACTGGGGACGGAGCGGATTGCCGGTCACTACGGCGTCCGGTCGACCGAGCTCGCTCGCCGCGGACGAGAACCCGACGGTGACCTTCGTGGCTCGCCGCACGACCGCTCGATTGGCCCGTCCCGCGTGCGCGTCCATCTCGTGAACCAGCGTCGGCACTCCCAGTAGCTGGGCTGCTCGGATGACACAGACACTCGCGTAGCCGCCCGTGCCCGCCACGACACGCGGCCTCAGGCGCCGGAGCAGCAGGACTGCCTGCACCAGGGCGCCGCCGATCGACAGGCAATTGGCAGCCCACCTTGGCCCCTTGCGCGCCGGCAGCGGCCGGGCCATCAGGTAGTGACCAGGAAGGCCGGACTCCTCAAAGAGCTTGCGCTCGAGGCCCGTCTTCGTGCCTACCAGGTGTATGTCGATGTTACCGATAGCGCGGAGCGAATCCGCTACGGCCAGGGCCGGGTACACGTGCCCGCCCGTCCCGCCGCTCGTTATGACGACTCGCACGACGTACGGTCACCTCCTCGGCGGACGGGGAGCACTCGCGCGAGGCTGCTATAAGAAGGCCGGCTGCGCCGAGCAGGACAGCCACGGACGACCCGCCGGCGCTGATGAAGGGCAGCGGCACACCGGTGGCCGGCACCGCGCCCACCACGACAAGCATGTTCACCGCGGCCTGTGTCGCTATCATGGCTGTCAGGCCGGCGGCGGCGTAACGGGTGAAGAGCGAGTCCGCGCGCAATGCGATCTTGCAGCCCCTCACGAGGAAGAGCACGTAGAGCACGACTACCGCGAGGGTCATCACCAGACCCATCTCCTCGCCGATGGCGGCGAAGATCATGTCATTGTGCACCTCGGGAAGGTACCCGTACTTCTCGACACCACGGCAGAGCCCCTTGCCCAGAAGCCCGCCGGAGCCGAGCGCTGTCAGGCAGTGACTGACCTGGTAGCCGTGCTCGCCACCGCCCGCGGCATTAAGGTAATCGAGGATGCGCTTGCGCATGTATCCCGTAGACAGCGCGTACATGAGCCCGCTCGCGAGGGCGACGCCCACCACCGTCGCCAGGTGCTTCACGCGAGCGCCGGCGACCAGCAGCACCGCCAGACCGGAGGCGCAGGCCAGACAGGCCATCGACAGGCTCGGCTCCAGAGCGATGAGCACACAGGTGATCCCGATCGCGCCGAAGGAGAGCAGCATAAAGGGCTCGTAGTGGTCCTCGCGCCCTCCGTAGCGCTCCCCCAGGCCGGCGATGCACAGCACCAGAGCCACGACCCCGATCACCGACGGCTGTATCATGAACCCGAACGGCCCCACGATCCACCGATGAACACCCTCCTCGGGCCCCGTTCCGGTGAACAGGACCAGCACGAGGAGCACCACGGACACAGCGTAGGCCACGCCCGAGGCGCTCCTTAGCGCACGCAGCGGAACGAACGACAGCACCAACAGCGCGGCCAGCCCGATGCCCACCGCGACAGCCTGCCTGAGCAGCGCGGTGTCCGGGCTCAGGCCTTGCCTGCTGGCATAGGCGTAGCTCGCGGAGTAGACCATCACCAGGCCGAGCGCGGTGAGTACGCAGACACAGATGAAGAGCAGGTTGTCGTGCGATCGCCGCCGGCTAGTGCACGCCATCGTCGTTCCCCCACTCCGCAGAGGTGAAGCCCGGCAGGCCGCGGACGGCTTCCTCGAAGGCCTCGCCCCTGTGTCTATAGTCCCGGAACAGCCCGAAGCTCGCCGACGCGGGCGACAACAGCACGACGTCGCCCGGGCGCGCGAGCTCCGACGCGCGCGACACCGCCCGCTCGAGGGTGTCGCACTGCTCGACCGCCGGGAACCCGGCCGCCTCGGCGGCCTTCGCCACTTCGGGCCCGGTCTGACCGATCGCCAGCAGCGCCGTGCAGCGTCGCGCGATCACCGGGCCTAGCGGCCCGTAGTCGGCGTCCTTGCTGGAGCCACCGGCGATGAGGATCGTCGGCGCGGTGCAGCTCTCGAGCGCCCTCAGCGTCGAGTCGACATTGGTTCCCTTGGAGTCGTTCACGTACCGAACGCCGTTCGCCGACCCAACCGTTCGGTACGTGTGCGCGGCCGGGATGAACTCGACCGCCGTTTGGCGCATCTCGTCCACGTCGACGCCGAGAGACCCCGCAAGGCAGGCCGCCGCCAGCACGTTCTCCACGTTGTGGATCCCCTGGAGGCGCATGTCGGCTCGTCCGCAGAGCGCCTGGCTCACACCGTCAAGCCTGAGCCAGAGCCTGTCGCCGCGCAGGTAGCCCCCGCGCTCTACCTCGCCGAGCGATGAGAACCACAGTAGCCGGCGCCCCGCGAGCGACAGGCCCAGGGCCGCGAGCGGCGGGCATGCCGCGTTGAGAACAGCCGCGTCGGTCGGCCCCTGGTTCGCGAAGACGCGGGCCTTTGTCGCGATGTAGCCCTCGAACGTGGGATGACGGTCCCTGTGGTCGTCGGTGACGTTGAGGACCGTGGCGGCCACGGCGTGGAACCGGCTGACCGTCTCGAGCTGGAAGCTCGAGAGCTCGGCCACGTGAACCGGATCATCGTCGCGCTCGAGGACGTGCGTCACCAGCGGCGAGCCGATGTTCCCACAGACCACGCAGTTCCGACCGGCGGCGGCAAGCAGCGCGCCGGTGAGGGCGGTGGTCGTGGACTTGCCGTTCGTTCCCGTGATGCCGACGATTCGCGCCCCGGGCCGTGCGCGGGCGGCGAGCTCGATCTCACCGATGACCTCGGCGCCCGCGACAAGTGCCGCGCTCAGGAACGGGTCGCGGGCGGACACCCCCGGGCTGAGCACCACAAGGCGCGCGCGGGCGAGAGAGGATGGGTCGCCGTAGAACACGGGGTACTCCGCCCCGGCGAGTGCTTTGCGCGACGCCTCCGGGACCGCCTCCGCCGGGCGCGTGTCAACGATCCAGGGCGATGCCCCCAGCCGCCCAAGCGCGGCGGCGGCGGCGCGGCCGGACATCCCCGTGCCGACAACCGCGATATCCAGCCCCTGGAACTCCCTTGTCAGACCGTCTAGCACAGCGGGCCTCGCTCCCACACCAGCACGGCGATCGTTAGGACGGAGCACAGCGTGCCGGTCAGCCAGAACCCGAGCACGACCTCACGCTCGCCGGCGCCGCCCTCCTCGAAGTGATGGTGCAGCGGAGACTTACGGAAGATGCGCCTGCCCTCCTGCAGGTGGCAGAGCCGCTTGGTGGCCTGGAAGTAGGTCACTTGGACGACGACCGAGAGCAGCTCGATCGTGAATGGCAACCCCGCGGCAACGAGCACCCACTCGTCCGACGTGAAGACCGCGAGAGCCGCGAGGCCGCCCCCGATGCCCAGCGCTCCGGTGTCGCCCATGATGACGTGCGCCGGCCTGCGGTTGAACCGCAGGAACCCAAGACACGCGCCGAGCAAGGCCGCGGAGCAAGTCACGCCCGCCGTCTTGCCGGCTAGGATTCCGCCGATGAGCAGCGCGGCGGCCACGGTGATCGTCAGACCCGACGCTAGGCCGTCCAGGCCGTCCGTGATGTTCACCGCGTTGGACAGCCACAGGACGTACAGCATCCACAGTACCACCGCGAGGGCGCCCAGCTCGAGGGCCCCATGCCCGGGCAGGGCGCCCACCCGGCCGGGGTTGCCCAGGGCCAGCACAGCGAAGGCGACGACGCCGAACGCCAGACCGACCTGCGCCAGGAACTTATGCCTCGCCATCAAGCCACGGCGCGAGGGCTGCGTCGCCTTGAGAAGGTCGTCCACCGCACCTAGCGCCGCGAAGGCCAACATGAACCCCGCCGTGCCCAGGGCTGCGGCGTCCAGCCGGCTGGTCGCGACGATCGCGACCGCGGCGGCGGGGACAAGCAGGACGCCGCCCATCGACGGCGTGCCCTTCTTGCTCTGATGGGACTCCGGGGTGTCCTCGCGAACTGAGCCGCCCAGGCCCCGACCGCGGAGCAGCGCGATCGTCGGCCAACCCAGTGCGAGGACGAGCGCCAGGGCGAGCAGGAAGGCTAGTGTCCCGCGGATGCCCAGGTCCACGCCTACCACTCCCCGGACACAAGGAAGCCGACAAGCGACTCGAGCGCGAGCCCGCGTGAGGCCTTAACCAGCACCAGGTCGCCCGCGCCAACGGTATCGACGAGAGCGTCCTCGGCCTCCTCCCGCGAGTCGCAGACGGCGACAGAACGGGGGGGCATCTCGCGCTCCATGGCGCCGCGGGCTATGAGCTTCGCGAGCTCTCCGATCGTGATCAGGCGGTCGATCCGCGCGTCCGCGACGCTTCGACCGACGGCGAGGTGCTCGTCGACGGCGTAGTCGCCGAGCTCCAGCATGTCTCCGAGGACCGCGATCCTCCGCCCTCGGCAGGGCCGGGACTTCAGCACCTCGATCGCCGCCTCGACGGAATGCGGCGATGCGTTGTAGCAGTCGTCGATCACGTCAAAGCCCATCTTCGCTTGCAGCAGCCGCCCCCGGTGCTCCTCCGGCTCGAAGGCCTCGAGCCCCTCGCCAACCGCACCAACCGGCATTCCCGCCGCTGCCGAGATAGCGGCGGCGCACAGGGCGTTGATGACCTGGTGCGCGCCCGGCGCCCGCAGAACGGCGGCGCAGGTCTCGCCTAGTACGGACATGACAAGCCGGGTGCCCGCGTCGGCGTCGCGCGCCTCCCGGAGGCTCACGTCCGCGGTCCGGGTCGCGCTGAAGGTGATCGCTCGGCCCCTTATGCCGGCCATCAGGAACTCGGGGAAGCCGCCGTCCAGGTTCACGCAGGCCGTGCCGGAAGGGTCCATCTCCTCGAACAGCTCGCGCTTCGCGCCCGCGATGTGCTCCCTGGTGCCCAGTAGCTCGATGTGCGAGACGCCGATGTTGGTGATCGCGGCGACGACCGGGCGCGTCATCTCGGCCAAGTAGCCGATCTGCCCCGGCCCCCGCATCGCGAACTCAAGCACAAGGTGGGTCGCCGCGGGGTCCGCGTTCGCGATGGCCAGCGGCACGCCGATCTCGGTGTTCAGGTTACCGGCCGCGGCGGATGTTGCCACTTGCCGCTCGAGGATCCCGGTCACCATCTTCTTGACCGAGGTCTTCCCCACGCTGCCGGTGACCGCTATCACGACAGGCCGCCACTCCGCGAGGATCGAGACAGCCAGGTCCCGCATCGCCGCCAGCGCGTCGGGCACGAGGATGGACGTTCCCGCAACGTCGATGGGGCGCGTCACCACAACGCATGAGGCGCTACGCGCCAGGGCCTCGGCTGAGAACGCGTGCCCATCGGTCCTGTCTCCCGGCAGCGCGAAGAACGCGTGGCCCGGCTGCACCCTGCGCGAGTCGACGCTGGCGCCGGTCACAAGAGCGTCCGGCTCGCCGGTCAGCGCGCCCCCGACGATGCGGGCGAGCTCGCCCGTTGTGACGGGCCGCGCGGTCACGCCCGCACCCCTCTCTCGGCGAGCGCTTCGCGGCCTACCTCGCGGTCGTCGAAGTGAGTCGTCCACCCGGCGAACTCCTGGTACGTCTCGTGGCCCTTCCCCGCTATGACCACAACGTCGCGTTCGTCGGCGGCGGCCACAGCGGCGTGGATCGCCTCCCTGCGGTCGGTGATGCGAACGTACTGCGCGTCCCGCATCCCCGGGAGGATCATGTCGATGATGCTGTCGGGGTCCTCCGATCTCGGGTTGTCGGACGTGACGTACGCCAGGTCCGCGGCCTCGGCGACGGCCCGCCCCATGAGGGGTCTCTTCATCCTGTCACGATCGCCGCCGGAGCCGAACACGCAGATGAGCCGACCGGAGCATAGCTCGCGTGTCGACGACAGCACGCTGGCAAGGCTCGCGGGCGTGTGGGCGTAGTCGACCAGCACGCGCGGGCCCGCGCCGGAGCTTACAAGCTCCAGTCTGCCGGGAACGCGCTCGAGCCCCTCCAACCCCGCGACAACCGTGTCCAGGGGAACCGCGCGCCCTAGCGAGAGCGTGGCGGCGGCGAGAGCGTTCCAGGCCGCGAACCTGCCGAGGAGCCGAAGCGTCACCGGCCTGTCGGTATGCGGCGCGTGCAGCACGAGTGTCGTGCTCGACTCGCCAACCTGTATGTCTGAGGCCCAGACGTCCGCTGCGTCGCTGAGCCCGAATCTGAGAACCGGGCACTCCGCCCTGCCGACGAGATCGCGGCCGTGCTCGTCTTCGATGTTGATCGCGCCCACGCAGTCGTCGCGCAGGAACACGTCGCGCGTGAACAGCCGGGTTTTTGCCAGGTAGTAGTCTCGCATGGTCAAGTGCCAATCGAGGTGGTCGTGGCTGAGGTTCGTATACACCACGCCCGCGAACGCGGTGCCCTCCACCCGACCTAGGTCGAGCGCGTGCGAGGACACCTCGGCCGCGACCTGACGGGCGCCACCGTCCGCCATCCTGCGGAGCCACTTCTGCAGCGTGGTCGCCTCCGGTGTGGTTCTGGAGGCCGTGACGCTCGCGCCGTCCGGAGTGCGGATCTCAAGTGTGGTGAACAGTCCCGATGGCCGCCCCGCGGCGCGCGCGATGGAGTCGAGGAAGTAGCACGTGGAGGTCTTCCCGTTGGTGCCCGTGACTCCGATGAGGTCGAGCTCGCGAGACGGACGGCGGTACACCGCGAGGGCTACGGCGGCCATGACGGCCCGCCCGCCGGCGACGGCGATGCCGCTCATCCCGTTCGGAACACGCTCCAGGGATGCGACGCCCTCGACGAGAGCCGCGGCAGCGCCCGCGGCGTGGGCCTGCCTCAGATAGTCGTGGCCGTCGAAGCGGGTGCCCTTGAGCGCGACAAAGACGTCGCCGGGCTCCACATCCCGGCTGTCGTGCGCAGCGCCGGTGACGGCCACCGTTTGGTCGCCCGAGGTGCCGAGCACCCGGGGGCCTAGGAGCGCCGCCAACTCGCAGAGCGTCATGTGCCGGCCAGCCTCACTGCTTGTCGCTCTTCGGATTGTCGATCGGGATCTGCAACGTCGTCACGATGCTCTCCGCGATGTCCCGGAAGACCGGAGCCGCCACGGTTCCGCCGTAGGCGGTACCCGTCGGGCGATCGATGACCACCGCGATGACGTACCGAGGGTCGCCCGCCGGCAACACGCCCACGAACGAGACGATCCACTGATTCGCGAGGTACCCGCCGGGTCCTGGTATCTCGGCCGTGCCCGTCTTCCCCGCTACGACCAGGCCCGGCACCTTGGCCTCGTGACCGGTGCCGTGTGTGTCCTCAACAACGCGTGTCAGCATCTCGAGGACTCGCCGCGAAGCCTCCGCGCCGAACACACGCCCCTCCCGCACGGGCGGTCGCTCCGAGACCGTCCCGTTCGGATCGATGGTCGCCACGATGAACCTGGGTCTCATGCGCTCCCCGCCGTTGGCGAGAGCGCCATAGGCAGCCGCCAGGTGGAGGGGCGTGATGCTGATCCCCTGGCCGTAGGACGATGTGGCGCACCAAGTCGGCACGAGGTACGTGGGGAGGACCTGGTACTGCGAAGGGAGCTCGGTGGTCGGCGGCTCGGTGAACCCAAGGCCGGTGAAAAGGCGGGACATGCGCTCGCCCTTCGCCTTGAGGCCGATCTGCAGGGCGCCGATGTTGCACGAGTACTTGAGGATGTCGGCCACGGACAGCGTTCCGTGCCCGCCTGACGGCGCGTGCCGGCACTCGAGTTTGTGCCGGCCCACCGTGTAAGTCTTGTTGCATGTGAACGTGCTGTTCTCGGTGATGACGCCCGCGTCCAGCGCCATCGCCGCGACGAGCGGCTTGATCGTCGAGCCCGGCTCATAGGTCCACGTGGCGAAGCGCGGCGCCCAGGTCGACTGCTTCGTGCCCTCCCATGAGTTCGGATCGTATGTGGGGTAGTCGCACGCGGCCAGCACGTTGCCCGTCCGCGTCTCGAGGACGACGGCGCAGCCCGCCTTCGCGTGGTTTGACTTCACGGCCTCGGCCAGCTCGCGCTCACAGGCCTCTTGAACCGACAAGTCGATGGTCAGCTTCAGCGTCGTGCCGTCGCGAGCGGGCTGGATGACTCGCGTGCGGTGCGGGATCGGCCAGCCGGTGGCGTCGCGCTCTCCCACGGCATGTCCCGGCTGCCCGCTCAGCAGCTTGTCGCAGGCCGCCTCGATGCCCGCGAGCCCGGTCCGCTCGATCCCGGCGAAGCCGAGGACATCGGCCGCCACGGAGCCCTTCGGGTAGACCCGACGCGTGGAAGGCTCCGTGCCCACAGCTTGGTCCTCGCGCTTCGCGAGCTCCTGGATCCGGGGCTTCAGCGATGCGTCGACCTGGCGATCGATGTACAGGAACGGCCCGCGGCACTCGCTGATCCGCTTGAGGATCGAGTCCGGGCTGACACCCAGGATAGTGCCCAGATCGCGAGCCGTCCCGAGTGGGTCGGTGAGCCTGGGCGGGTGCACGTACACGGCGACCGCGGGCCGGTCCACCGCGAGTTCGCGGCCCATGCGGTCGAGGATAGCGCCGCGTGCCGCGGGCAGCGGGATCTCCTTGATGATGAACCCGTCCGACTCCCGCTGCCAGTAGTCGTGCTGGAGCACCTGCACCTGAGCAAGGCGCACGGCGACCACCGCCATCACGACGGCGAGCAACACACGCAGGTGCCGGATGCGACCGGCGGACTGAGCCCAGATGTCGACCGTCTCAGCCTCTGCTCGACTCGGTATCGTCCTCGAGGCCGACCGCGCGTAGGAGCTGCGAGAGCGTCCTGTGTAGTGGGTGTCCATCCGCCTTCCCCTCTCCGGTAGCGCGCGACCTGGCCGGCGCCGGCCGCAACTCCGCGGAGACGTGCCTCAGATCAGTCGTCGAGTACTGGACGAGGCCCATCTTCCCCGCCTGGGCATGCACTCGCTGCGGGGCCGTGGCTTGTTCGAGCGCGATCGACAGGCGGCTCTGGCGATCGAGCTCGCGCGCCTCAGCCGCCCGGAGCCTCGTCAGCTCGTACTCCTTGTCGGCCAGGCGCGCGTGCACGGCAACGTACAGCAGCACGGGCGCGGTCACCAGCACTGCGGTGCAGAGCGTGACCGTCATGCTCCGTGACAGAGCGGCCAGAAGGCCGAAGAGCCCCGGCACCCTAGGCGACGTCGTCGATCCGACCATCGCTCGCCTCCTCAGCGCGTTCCGCGGCGCGGAGCTTGCACGACCTGGCCCGCGGATTGTCGCGCACCTCCTCCTCGCTAGGCCGCAGGGGGCGTCGCGTTAGCGGCCTGAGCGTGGGCTTCCGGCCACACACGCAGACCGGCGCCCGGGGAGGGCACACGCAGCCCTTGGCTGACCCAGCCAGGTGCTTCTTCACGACCCTGTCCTCTCCCGAGTGGTATGAGAGGACCACGAGCCGCCCGTGACCGGCCAGTACGTGTTCCGCAGCCGCCAGTCCGCGGCTCAGACACTCCAGCTCGGAGTTCAGGTGGATCCGCAGCGCCATGAAGGCCCTGGTGGCGGGATCGATCCGGCCGGTGCTCGGCCCGACGGCACGCCTGACGACGTCCGCCAGTCGGCCCGTCGTGCGGATCGGACTCGCTGCTCTCTCGGCCACGACGGCCTGCGCGATGCGGCGCGCCAGCGGCTCATCTCCGTAACGCCTCAGGATGTGCGCAAGCTCACTCTCGTCGATCGTCGCGATCACGTCCGCGAGGGTCGGCCCCCGACTCTGGTCCATGCGAGCATCGAGCGGCTCGTCGCCCATGAAGCTGAAGCCGCGGCCGGAGCCCGGGTCGAGCTGAACGGACGAAAGGCCCAGGTCCATCAGCACGCCGCGGACCGTCTCGAACCCCTGACTCCTCGCGATCGCGTCCATCTCGGCGAAGTTGCCGTGAACCAGCCGCAACTGAGGCAGAGACGACCCCACGCGAGCCTCCACGCGCCGCACAGCCTCGGGGTCTCGATCGATCGCCACCACGGCGCCGCACGGTCCGACGACCTCGCAGATGGCCAGTGCGTGCCCGCCATCGCCGAGACACGCGTCGATGTAGAAGCCGCCCTTGACCAGGTCGAGGAGCCCGAGGGCCTCTCTGAGCATCACGGGCTTGTGCCCGGTGGACGGCGATGTCACGGCTGCAGCCTGTTCCCTACGTCGCGCCGCCAGCGGGGCGTTACACGCTCGGCCCGCAGGCGATCGTAAGCATCCCTATCCCAGATCTCCAGCTTGTCGAAGACTCCGACGATGATGACGGTCCTGGACTCCAGGCCGCATACCTCGCGGATGCGTTCACTGACCATGAGCCGGCCCTGGTCGTCGATGGCCCGCTCCTCCGCGCAGTCGCCGAACGCTCGCTTGACCCAGGCCGCCTCCTCGTCGAACGGCGGCAGGCGAAGGACGGCTTCCTCCAGTGCTCGCCATGTCCAGTCGGGGTACACCAGCGCGCACGGGTCCGGCCCGCCGGCGATCACCACCCTGTCGCCGAGCGCCGGTCTGACGATCACAGGCACGGTGAGCCGGTTCTTGGAGTCGAACGTCGCGCTGTGCGTCCCGATGAGCCGCGCCACGATGCCGGTCCTCCAAGCAGCTCAGCAGCGCCCCACAATGCCCCACAAGGACCCAGAATCTACCACCAAGCTGCACCGAGCGCAACCCCTTGCTGGCTGTGCCATCGTCTCCCTCCCCTGTGGGGAGGGGCCATCGCGAGCGCCCTCGCATCGCCCTCCGGGTGCTCCTTCACGCGCGAACCGCCGGCCTGCGCGGGCAGTTCAGGACAGGGCATGGCGGCCATTTTCTGATGGGGCAAGGAGGAATCCTTTTTGCCCGTCCGTAGGTGCTGACGGCGGGCTGGGGACGACTGAGAGCAGGTGGAATAGGTGCCGGGCACCGACTCGTTCGCGGACATCGACGGAACTCCGCTGGAGACCGATGACGACGGGCCCGGGCGGACGCCGGTCGTCGACTGGCGCGCGCTCGTCGGCCTGCTGGTGTTGTGCTGCGTGGTCGTCTTCTCGTGGGCGAACTGGGGTTCCCACGTCACGATCGCCTTCCTATGCACCCAGGTCGAGCTCAGCGTAATGTGGGTGATCATCCTCAGCATGTTGGCCGGCTCGGCTGCCACGGTGATCGTTCAGGCCGCGTATAGGCGTTTCAGAGCCGAGCGGATGGCGCTGGAAAAGGCCGCGCTCGAGTCGGACGCGCAGGCGGCTGAAGCGGAGGGCAAGCAATGAAGGCCGCCCGCACGGGTGAACGGTCGGTTCGGGCCCGGATGGTCGCGGCTATTGCGGCCGGCCTGGTGGTGCTCACGCTGCTGCTTGCCGGCTGCGACATCCGCGTCATGACCACGGTCGGAGCCGATAGGCATGTCAAGCGTACAGTGTCCTGCAAGGTCGCGCGCGTCCACGCCGAGGCGGCGCGGATAGAGCTGAGGCGAGTGTTCGCTCGCGGGGCCGGCTGGTACATCAAAGAGCTCGAACAGGGCGACGCGGTCATCTTCCTGATGCGCAATCGTTTCGTGAAGCCCGATGACGACCCGCTCACTCCAAAGGTCTCTGTGACGTGCACCGTGGCCGGGGTGAAGGGGACGTACGTCTTCGAGGAGGTCTTCACCGACGCGGCCTTCTTTTCCACGGATGAGGAGCGGCAGTTCGCGGATCACCTCGAGCTGCTCTACACGGTGCGCATGCCGGGCGGGATCATCAGTGACAAGACCTCCGCCACGCCGGTCATTGGCGGTGGCGTCGACGAGCCGACGATCCAGGGCAAGGAGGTCACGTGGCGCCTCAGGATGGCCGACCTTGCGCCGACCGGTGGTGTGCGGATAGTGGTCACGTCGGAGCGGTGGGATCCCAAGAAGACGGTCGTCTACGGGATGGTCACCATCGTCGGGCTCGTGCTGCTGTACTGGGTGCTGGTGCGCCTACTGGTGTGGCGCCGCATCCGCGCGGAGCGCTTGGCCGCGGAGCGCGAAGCCGAGGGACCAGCCGAGCCCGAGGAACCCGAGGAGCCGGAAGCACCCGAGGAGACCGCGGAGCCTCCACAACCCCAAGAACCGCCCGCGCCCACCGACGTGACGGACCCGTTTGCGGACACAGCCTAGGCTGGCGTTCTCCCTCGCCCCGCCCCGGATGTAGGGGCACGGGCGGTAACCTAGGGGGCCGCGATGAGTCTGTGCGGCCCTCGCCCCGGCCCCTCTCCCTAGGGAGAGGGGTGTCCGACCCTGAGCTTGGCGATGGGGTGGGCGGGGTGAGGGCGGCTCGACCAGCCGCCTGGGCGAGCCGGGCCCGCCTGTGTTACCGCCTATGGGATGTAGGGGCGGTCCAGCGTGGCCGCCCGCAGGAGAGCACATTGGCTCGCCCCTACCTACGGCCCCTGTCGCCGGGCCGGGGCTCGGGCTGCTCCAGGGGGGCGGGCGACAACACGATGCTCTTGGCCGCCCATTGCAGACCTTGACACTCGCTCGCCGGCACGGATAATAGAACGTATGTTTGCAGAACACCCTCGTCACTCGGCTCGTGACCGCCGCTCCTCTCAGCCTGACTGGGACTCCCTCCGTCCCCTCGCCCGCGTTCGCCTAGCCGGGGCCTGGTGGCGGCGCGAGCCTGAGCGTGAGATCGTCCGCGTGAGGCAGCGGGACGGGGTGACCATGGACCTGTGCCGCGAGGTCGGGGACGAGCAGTGGTGGGTAGTCAACGTGCTGGACTGAGAACCCGGCACGCGCCGGAGCAGCCCGGCGGACGCAGAGGGCGTACGAGTGCACGCAGTTGCACTACACACTCAAGCGACGGGCGCGCTACAATGCGGTTCGGAGGCGATGCGAGATGACCGATCGGCTGCGTGTGCTCGCACGCGGGCCCAGTCTGCCGGAGTTCTGCCAACGCTGGCGTATCACGGAGGTGTCGGTCTTCGGCTCAGCCTTGCGTGACGATTTCGGCCCCGACAGCGACGTAGATGTCCTGGTCCGCTTCGCGGACGACACTATGTGGGGCCTGGGAGACCTGGACCGGATCGAACGGGAGCTTGCACAGATAGTGGGCCAGCGAGTCGACCTGGTGGAGCGGGAGGCTGTGGAGGAGAGCCCCAACTACATTCGGCGGCGCGCGATCTTGGGCTCAGTGGAGACGCTCTATGAGGCGCGATGATGCCTATCTGCTCGACATTCTCCTCGCCGCTCGAGAGATCGTCGAGCTCTCGGCAGCGATGACGTGGGAGCGCTTCCCAGAGGACCGGATGGCGCAATTGGCTGGTTCATGAGTACTTCCACGTCCGCCTCCGGGCGGTCTGGCGCATCATGACGGATCAGGTTCCGGACGTCTTGTCCGTGCTCGAGCCGCTTGTACGCTCTGAGCCCTCGGATGGCGCCTAACAGCACGCCACGCACCGTGGCCCGTCGTCTGGGCCTCGCGAGCGCCCGTCCGACCGCCTGAGGCGACCACGCGCCCGGAGTGCGCAGCCCGTGCAGGGAAGCCCGAGGATGCAGCCAACGGGGGCCTACGTCCCGAGCTTCCGCCTACTGTCGCCCACGCCGTTCTGCGCTCCGGAGTGGCCGCCGTTGCGCTCGGCGTCGTGAAGGACCGGTCGGGGTGGGCCAGGAACCTGGGTCTAGGCGGGGTGTCTGTCCGAACCCGTTGGACGCCGGCTCCTGTGGGCCGCGACTATGAGGGGTTGCGCCGCTATGACGAAGACCATCGCCGCACTTTTCTTGCTATCGGGCGCGCTCGTGCTCGTGTCTTGCTCCACCTCAGAGCAGACCGGGCCTGTCCGGTTCGTCGCCAGTGACCGCACGCTAGGCGCCAGTGACCTCGCGACAGGCGTCGACGGCTATGTCTACATCCCGGCATCACCGTCGAGCGTCGGGTTGGCCGTCAGCGACGTAGTGTTCGCGCAGACGGCGGACGCGCCTGCCGGCACGGTGCCGGCCGTGGGTGTGGCCGTAACGGCGGCGACGGCCCAGGCGGCGGCCGCTCAGGCGACCACCACGGACGATGCGGGGCACTTCGCCGTCGACGTGGCTGACACGGGTGATAGTCTGACCCTGACCCTCGGGTTCGCCAACGCCGATCCGGAATGGTCACGGACCGAACTCGGTGAACTCACCGGCGCGGCGCCAGACGATGTCGTCCGGCGCGCAGGGCTTACCAGCGCGACCAAAGACCTGGCGTCAAGCGGTCTCGCGAACGAGGTTGGCACGGTGCTGTCGTTCACGGGCCAGATAGTTGGGAGCAGCTCCTCTGACCAGCCGGTCGTCCTGGACGTATGGCTGTCGAGGACGGAGGGCCAGGACGGCTCCGCGCTCATCGATGGCGCGGGCGACCCCGTCATGGCCGACCTGGCGACGAGGACGTACCACATGTGGCAGACGCCGCTGCCGGCCGGGGCGGACCACCAGACGGTGCCCGTGACATGGGACAATGTCGACAATCACGACGCAGCCGTGTCGATACTGAACCCACACACGGACCAGGAGCCTGCCGGCAGCAAGCGCGTCACGCTCTACTGCATGGCTCGCCCGTCGGGCGAGGGCGTCACCCTCCACAGCATGACTGTCGACATGGCCATTGTCGCGGCTCAGGCGGTCGGAGCGACTGCGGCCAGAGCCGGCACGGTGCAGGTGCGCTTCCTGGGGGAGCCGTAGGCGGGCGCGGGAGCCCATGGTCAGGACCGCCGCGGTTGTTGCAGCGGTTCGTAGAAGGCCTCGCGCGCCCACTCGCCATGCCTCCACGACCCGCGCGACGCGGTCGATCGAGTATGCTATCCGGTAGTCGCCCACACGCAGGCGGTAGGACCCCTTCAGGTCGCCTGCAAGAGGTCGTACGCCGCGGGGCGTTGGGTCGTCGGCCAGAGCCTCGATCCGGGCGATGAGGCGCTCCCGGTCGCGGCGCGGAAGTCGGTCGAGGTCGCGGTCGCGCTCTCGCTGATCCGGACCTCGTACGTTAACTGAGGCCTAGCCGTTTGCTTGCCTCCTCGAGCGAGTAGGTCCTGCCGCCCGCCGCGATCGCTTCGCGCGTTGCGTCTGCCAGCCCCTCATCCACGAGCTCCTCATACCGCGTTCCGCCGCAGGCGAGCCACTCGTCGAGGTCAGCCTTGCGGAAGCGCCACTCCTTGCCCACCTTCGCGCCCGGGATCTGGCCCGCGCGGGCCTTGGCCTTCACCGTGTTCTCGCTCACGCGCAGGAACTCGGCCGCCTCCTTGGCTGTTGGCACCTCTGCGGTCATGTCCGAGCACCTCCGTTCATCACATTGCCACTTCCGAACAGTATCGTACATCACTGTGCCGGTTCGGCCGACTCCTTGTCGAGCCTTGCCTGGATGTCCGCCCGGAACTCCTCCGGGGTGCGGCCCCACTCGGTGAGTCGCTGGAGGCCGACCTCGCCCGCAAGCAGGCTGAAGCGCCGGAGCAGCGACGTACGCTCCGCAGTGGTGCCGTAACCAAGCTCGAGTTTCGCGAACATGAGCGGCATCCGTGCCACGCGGATCCTCCGGACCGCGTCAGCGTCCGGCTGAGCCAGGCGCTCGGCCTCGCCAAACAGAGCGTCGTAGCGCGCGACGAGTGGCTCGGTGAGGTAGGTCGTGCGCGCGTCGCCGGGGCCACCGTAGATGCTGAGCCCGGCATCCGATCTCTCGAGCGCATCGTGCATCAGGTCGATGTACTCGCGCATCGGCCGCCAGCCGGCTCCGTAGTAGCCCTGCAGGAACTCGTCGATGGCCCGGTCCACGTCGCAATCGGGGTTCCATAGCAGCTTGGCGAGAACGTAGGCACGCAGCTCGGCGAACTCGCCCGCGTACTCCCGGTTTCCCTGGGCGAACATGCCCTTCGCGCCGTGGTTAACGAAGAACCGCACGTTCGGCTGCAGCACGCGCAGGTTCGGGAACGGATCGAGCAGGTTAGAGAACTGGATGACGTAGTCCCAGATGAACAGGTTGCCTGACAGCCGCGACCAACCCCTCACGTCGCCCCTGAACGAAGCGTTCGCGGGGTCGGAGGAGATCGGCTTGCTGCGGTTGCACTCGATGCTGCACAGCATGATGAGCACGTTGTCCGCGGGCTTGAGCGCCCTCGGGGGCCGGCGGGTGTACTGGTACGAGAGTGTCGAGATGGTCTTGTCGGGGAACTCGGCGGCGACCTTGTTCACGAACGCCAGCACCGAGCCCATCGGCGTGCCCTCGCGCTCGTCGATGGCGCGACAGGCGTCGCACTGGCAGTTCCCGCCCCAGTCGTTCTGGCTGACGGACGTGTAGTTGGTGTCGGGGTGCGCCGCCCAGCGCTGCTTGAGGGCCTCTACCGTGATCCTGAGCACGTCCGGGTCCGCGAGGCAGAGCTGCTGGGCCTCACGCCTGCCGTCAACGAGGCCGTAGTATTCCGGGTGGGCGGCGAAGTAGCTGTCCGGGGGCACGAGGGTGAAGAAGCTGTGGCACCATAGGTCCCAGCCGGCATGGTGCTCGCCGATCATCCTACCATCGCGCATGATCGACGCGTTCCCGTTGAGTTTGCTCCTGGCCGCAAAGTTGGGGTCCATCGCGTCCGCGTAGTACACCTCGCGGAAGCCAAGGGCGGGCACCTGGGTGACGTCTGTGGGTCCGACGACCACCGTGCCGGCCCTCGGTATGACACTCACCTCGGCGGAGAGCCAGCGGCAGCCGAGGTAGTCCTCGAGGAATGTGTACACTCCGTTGGCGGGGCCTCTCGCTCCGCCCCCGGCAATGAACAGCCTGTCGCCGCGCGTGAGTATGCGGAAGCCGTCGTCGCCCAGCTTGGCCCAGTCGACCTCCACCCCGGTCTGGCGCAGCCTCAGGCTGTCGCCGAGCACGATCTCGTGGCTCGCCGCAGGCTGGTCGTCGGTGACGATCGGAAGCTCGGCACCGGTGACCTGCCACAAGAACCGCCGCAGCTCATCCGCGGCCTTGCGCTCGGGCTCGGACGCGGCACCAGGGATGACGATGCGATACTCGCTCCTCCCGTCCTCCGTCAGCGTCACCCGGCTTCCGCCGGAGACGGATGCGAGGACACAGAGGTAAGCGCCGATGTGCTGCGTGAGCATGCGAACCACCTATCGGGTCTCCTGTTGGGCGAGGACGGCCACGGGCCCGGTCCAGCCCACAGGCGGTACGAGCGCGAGCTTGCCGGGCTCGGCGGGCACGCCGTCCTGCCAGGTGCCGGTGAGGCATCGGTACCATCGCACGGAGAGTCGGCCCTCCGCATCCGCCGTCAGCTCGAACGGCTGCGTGGTGCTCTGGTAGGCCACATACCTGTGGCCCCGGACGGCGAGGCAGCACCCCGAGGATACGAGTTCGTCAGCGGGCTCCAGCTCCTCGAAACCAGCCGCCTCGAAGAAGGCGCGGAGGTGCCCCATCATGGTGTAGCCTGGCGGCGTGTCCTCGGGGTGCATGACGTCCCAGGCCGTGCGAGTGTAGTAGTAGTTGGGATAGCCGCCGGCCATGCAGATCCGCCACGCACGGTCGAGCACCTCCTCCGGCGACTGGCCGACGCCATAGGTGACGTCGCCTTCGCCGCCCGGCCCCCACTCGTACCCGAACTCGATGTTCAGCACCGGCCAGGCCCTGCGCGCCGACTGGCGCAGGATCGTCTCATGCCAGTCGTCGTGTTGCTGGTCGCTTTGGAAGTCCAGCAGGTCGTCGTAGGCGCCCGAGTCGTATGGGCCGTCATCGTCGTGTACCGTCATGAGATGGTGGTACGGATCGGTCTCACGGATGAAGCGGAGCGTGTCGAGCTTGTACTGCAGGTCCTTCTCGTTGTACGACTCCTTCGAGAAGTCCCAGACGATGTTGGGAAACGCGGAGTAGCGCGCGACCAGCCACGTGAGGTAGAGCCGCTCCTCGGGGCTTCCTCGCTCGGGCCAGTTCACATGCTTGTTGTACACTTTGATCATGATGTGCGCCTGGACCCCGCGGGCTCTCATGGCCTCAACGATCTGGTCGTAGTGCCGCCAGTACGCGAGGTTCATGCGACTGTGGTCCGGGGCGTCGTTGGTGCCCTCCCAGGCGAACAGCGGCGGCGGGCCATAGTCGGCGTCTTCCGTCTTGCCCGGGCGCCAGTCCGTGTCGTGGGCGTAAGCGTTCATCACCACGTAGTTGAAGCCGCTCGCCGCGAGCTTGTCGAGGAAGGGGCCGGCGGTAGGCAGGCCGGGCGGGCCGCCGAGGTCCAGCGCCCACAGCCAGTCGCACTCGTAACCGGTCAGGAAGAACGGCGTACCGTCCTCGAAGGCGAAGCGCCGGGGGTTGCCTGGGTCTATGCGAAGCCGACCCCGCGAGGCGGGGTTGGCGTCAGCATTGACGCGCACGACGCGCCCGCCCAGAGAGGCATTTTCGCTCGCGGTCGTGACGGTCCACTCGCCGACGCGCGTCGGCGCGAAGCGCAGCCTGTATGCGCCGTCGCCGTCGTAGAAGCCTGGGAGCGCCAGCACCTCGCCGCCAGGCCCCACGCAGCGACCTTCAAAGCGGGCCGTGAACGGGTTCGCGGGCTCCGCGGCGGACTCAAAGGCCAGGTCAATGGGCACGAACACCTTCGCCGGAACGGGAGCGGCCGCCACGCACACAAGCCCCGTCGCGGCGATGTGCAGACAGAGCATGGGCTCGCCTCCTCGGCGTCCGTGTTCCAGCCGGGCGCTCGGGCCTCCTCCGCGCCCCTACACACCTCACTCTCATCGAGTCTGAGCTCTTACCCTCCGCGGTCAGCGCAGGCGTGGACCGGCCGGAAGGGGAAGGCATCAGCCTCGCTTGCCCACCACAGGGAGGCCGCTGAAATGCGCCGCGAATGCTTGCACGCACTGCTCGTCGCCTCACTGGTTGTTCCCGCGGTCGCCCGGGGCGACCAGGCCGCGTCGTTCGCCGAGGGGGACGTGTTCGTCGCTTGGCAGGCAAGGCAGGGCCTCACCGTCGCCTACCGTGGGGTACCTGTCGTCACCGCGAACCCGTCGGAGTTCATCGTCCACGAAAAGTGGCAGAAGGTGCACTACCGGAGCGAGAACGGGGCCCCCTCCGCAACTGCCGAGGAGAAGGTCGGCGAGACCGTCCTCACCATCAGCGACGCGGACGAGCACTTCAGGTGGCAGAAGCGCGTCACCGTCCGACGAGACAGCATCCGCATGGAGTGGGAGTACGAGCTGCTCGATCCCCAGGAGGCCGAGATACAGGTCCTGTTCGGCGTCGGCGGCAAGTGGCTGGGCGGAGCGACCTATAGCCTCACAGCCGCCGGGAAGAGCTCAAACGGCAAGCTGGACCTGCCCAAGTCGGGCCGCACGGACCCATGGGCCGACGCCACCCAGCAGCGGTTCGCCACGGACTACGGCGTCCTGACGGTCCGCTCCGGCCGCGGTATCAACCTGCTGTGCCTTCCCGAGGGCGGGTCGTACTGGTGGGCCGAGAAGCTGAAGAAGGGCGACGTGCGCCACGCCGCGCTCGACGTGACGGTCGAGCCGGGGCCTGCGTCCAATACCGGCCTCAGGCTCACCGGGCTGGTCTGCCCGAAGGTCGTCGACTCCCCACGCGCCAGGCTGCAAGTCGGCATTACGCGTGAGGAAGACGGCCCGCCGCGAGTCGAGCTGCGCGCGCTGCCCGGCGGCGATCCGGTGACCGTGGATCTCACTACCCAGCCGACGAAGGCTGAGTGCGCCGCCCCGGTCGAGCGCAACGGCCTCCAGGCGCTCACTCTCACGGCTATCGACCCCGCCACCGGCAGAGAGCTCCTGCGCATCGCGCCCGTGTTCATCGAGGTGAAGCTCATGCTGCAGGCAAGGCCGCGCTTGTCCTACTACATGACCGAGCCCGAGGCCGAGATCGTCCTGGACTGCGATGTCGAGGGGGCCTCCGAAGGCCTGACAGCACAGGTGGAGATACCGGGGACGCCGCTCGTCAGCGCAGGCATCGCCTCCGCTCGGGTGCTGGTGCCGCTGGACATTTCCGGTCTGCCGCAGGGCACACACGTCGTGACCTGCCGGCTCATGCGCGGCGCCGACCAGGTGGCGACCGCGGAGACACGGCTCACGAAGCTCGCACCAAGGCCGAACGCGGTGCAGATAGACAACACAGCGCATGGGCTGATCGTCGGCGGCCTTCCCTTCATCCCCTTCGGGTTCTACACGTACTACCCGCTGAAGGCGGGCATCATCGACCAGGAGGTCGTGAACGGCTTCAACTTGCTCTCGCCCTACCATGGCGGGCCGCACACGGCGGAGCAGCTCGCCCCTATCCGCGAGTACCTCGACCGGTGCGCGCAGGTCGGCATGAAGGTCAACTACCATGTCATGTGGTCGAACCGGGCAGACATGACGGACGACGACTGGGCTTCCCTTAAGGCCGAGGTCGAGGCGTTCCGCGATCACCCGGCTCTGCTTTGCTGGTACATCGCGGACGAGCCGTCGCTCGACCAGGCGCCGCATCTGGAGAAGGTGAAGCAGACGGTCGGCGAGCTCGACCCGTACCATCCGGTAACCGTCGTCTTCTATCAGGGCGCGGAGCACGCGAAGCGGTTCATGAACGCCATGGACATCGTCATGGCGGACCCCTACCCCATTCCGGACGGCCCCGTCACGCGTGTGTCGGAGATGTCGGACGCGATCCGCGACGCCTTCGACGATCAGAAGCCGCTCTGGATCGTCCCCCAGGCGTTCGGCGGCAACGAGTGGTGGCGCCGGGAGCCGACCGCCCGCGAGCAGCGCGCGATGACGTACCTAGCCCTGCTGCACGGCGCCCGCGGCATTCAGTACTTCATCAGGTCGCCCTACTCGAGCTTCCCGAAGTCGCCGGCCATGTGGGGCGAGTGCTCGCGGCTGGCTCTGGAGACCGCGGAACTGACGCCCGTGCTGACCAGCGCCGAGCTGGCGCCGCCCGTGACGTGCTCGGAGCCGCTGGTGCAGGCCCGCTCGTTCCTCGACCGGGGGATGCTCTACATCGTCGCGGTCAACACCGACCGGGCCCCGCGCGCGGCCGAGTACCATGTCGAGGGCGTCGACTATACCGGCGATGCGGACGTGGTGTTCGAGGACCGGAAGGCGCCCGTGAACGCGGGGATGATCGAGGAGCCGATCGACGGGTGCGGTACGCGGGTCTACGCGATCCCGGTCGGGCCTCTGCCGATCGATGCCCAGCTCGAGTCCGGCGACAACCTTGTGTACGACGGGAGCTGGGAGGACTGCGCCAGCGTCGGCACGCCGAGCGGCTGCTACGCCGGGACGCCCGACGGCGCGACGAGCCTCGTGGACTCGCGGCTCGCCGTCAACGGGCGGCAC
>Ga0315282_10001441_pt1 | contig 44733 bp, 46 predicted proteins | sample YL17G07_20_MG_FD_203693 | JGI IMG/M metagenome (GOLD analysis project Ga0315282, IMG submission 203693) | Sediment microbial communities from Yellowstone Lake, YNP, Wyoming, USA - YL17G07_20 | ecosystem: Environmental > Aquatic > Freshwater > Lake > Sediment | place: USA: Wyoming | collected... | reverse complement strand
ATAGTCCTCATAAGATACACCAACGAACCTCTCTACGACAACTTCAAAAAAGCATATATCCACAATGAAATCATTCAATAGAACGCGAACAGCACAACTCTAACCTGCAACTGCACAGCACCAAAAAATTGGATGCTTATTCGCTGGATCTATCGGCGAAGTGTTTTGTGACATACTTCGGTTTCAGCCGGGAGACAATATAGTCAAATGCCAGCATCGGGTCGCTTTTATCGCCGCAGGTAAAGACGTCGACAGTGGCATACTTGAACTCGTTCCACGTGTGGATCGCGATGTGGCTCTCCAGAATCAGTGCCAGAGCAGAGACACCGCCCTTTGCTCCGCCGAACCTCCAGGCCTTCGTATCCCAGACGGTCATCTTTGCAACTTTGGCCGCCTCAATAACTAGGTTCTTGAGTGCGGATTCGTTATTTAAAAAAGACGTATCACACCCGTAAAGGTTTCCGTAGATGTGTTTACCTATTATCTGCTTTCCCTTTTGTACGCAGGAAGTTTTCACTTTTGTTTCGAGATCCTCCTCGCCCATTGGAATTTTTTCTTTTACAATTGTGCACAAAACTAAAAGTTGTATTTAAGGTTAATCCTAAAAATAGCGCTTACTGTAATTTTCAAAAAGTTTAGAAGAGGTTAGCGACGCCTTCTCCTTCTAGTCTCGCCCTCTGGCGGGGCGTGGATCACGCGCTTTATGAAATTTTTCCTGTTCCTGTGCAGAGGGGTTAACCCCGTCCTTTCTTTTGCCGGTACCTTAGGGGTCTGAGACCTAACCTTTCCTGCTTTTGTCAGCGAACCGTGTGATGGCATAACTTACACGCTCGGGACTATCCATTACGCTGTAGAATAAAAAGCTTTGCATAGAAACCGAGCAGTAACAGGAGTGGGACGTGTCATGTGACGTTTTTTAAGATTGGGGGGCGGACCGTGATTTGCTAACGATCTCCATGAGCACATCCAAGGGCGCCGCGGTCTTGACGGCCTTGGGGTGGAAGTGCGTAAGCGAACTCTCGTACCCCGTATCTATCAGCCTCTCAAGCACCTTTGCTACTGGAGGGACATCCCTCTTCAGCCTGCTGCAGATCTTGTCTATGACATAGAACGTTGGCGGTTTATCGCATTCTATAATCATGAGCCTCAGAAGCTTCTCTATCCTCTTCTTTGTGTTCAGGCTGGACCGATCCTGTTCGAGCAGACTCTCAACGAATGCTCTGTCCGCAAGCCTGCCGCACCAGAGCGGACCTGCTCTTTTCAGCAGTTTGCCGCACATGCCACATTTGCAGGGCCATTCTACGCCTAACTTAACGGTGCTTCTCCACCCGCAGGGCGGGCAGTAGAATATGTAACCCATAGCAGACGCTGAGGCGTCCGCCTTTGTTGCGCCGAGGGATCCCCTGAGGTAGGCTCTGAGGTAGTGATCCACGCTGTAGGAGAGCAAAACCTCCATTCCGAAGTCGTACTTCAGCGCCTCTCTGACGGCTGCCCCTATCATTATCCTCAGACCGACCTCGTGGCAGAACTCCGCCCTGAGGGGGGTGGCGCCGTACTTCCTGAGGCAGGCCTTCCCGTATACCCCGCAGAGGGGCGCGGTGTCGGTTGCGGTGATGGCGAGGAGACCGCCGTTCTTCAGTGCCCTGATCGCGGAGTCGAGGAAGGGGGCAGGCGTCCCGAAGGGGTCTATGTCTATGTAGTCAAACCGCTTGCCTGGCTCGGAGTGCTCCGCAAGCAGAAGGTGCGCGTCCTTGTGTTCGATCTCGACGAGCCCCTCGACCTCGTTAATTCTTGCGTTCTCGCGTATTACTGGAATCGCATCGTCGTTAAGATCACCGATCACCGACTTGTTGAGTCCGCTGACTTCCTTCGCGAACCTGATCCCTCTGGCACCCAGCCCAGCGAGTGGATCGCAGACATCGATCTCGCGCTTCCTCGTCTTTGAGAAGACGTTGAGGACCAGCACCGCGATGTCCCTGCTGAACTCCATCTTGGGGTTGTAGAATACCGGCGCCCTTGTGGGCTCGTACTTACCTTGGAAGGTGTAAGATGCCGGATCAGGGACTGTTAGGTCGGTCTTTCCTTCCCTCACTTTTGTGAGCTTCAAATCTTTGTTGCGCCCTCCTCGAAGAATCTTACGATCTCCTCCATAAGAAAATCCCTGCTATCCAACGTGACCTCGAATACCCGGGCATCCTTGTATTCCGATGAGAACCTGAGGGCCAAGGTCCAGTGAACGACAGCGACTAGATTCTTACCGCTCATGAACGCGTCTCTGACACAGTTCTGAAAGGCGGCGCTCTTCATCTCCATGGGCCCGACCTCGTCGATCACCACGAGGTCTGCTTGATCCAGGGCGCGCCTGATCGCGGGAACGCAGATCCCCTCGAGGTCGCTGATATTAACGTAGTACTTTCCTACTCTGGGACCGTCTGAGGGCTTGACCCCCGCAAGGGTTCCCTTCTGCCCAGTCATCAGGTCTATTATCTCGAATCCCTCCCTCACTCCATGCTCCCTGACCTCCGGGCAGATGGACCCGCCAATCTTCCAACCTCTTCCTTGCAGCTCCTCGCACGCCCTTCTTACTACGGTGGATTTCCCAGACCCTGGTGTTCCGGTGACTATTGCCTTCAAAGCGATCACTTTTTTTAAATCCCTGATTCACCATATAAATGAAGCTTATGAAATTTATTGCGGGGATAGATGAAGCAGGGAGGGGCCCAGTGATAGGCCCTATGGTCATCGCTGGGGTATTGGTGGAGGAGAGCAGGATCCCCGAACTCGTGGATATGGGAGTTAGGGACTCGAAGAAACTGACGCCGAGGAGGAGGGAGGTCCTTCGCAGCACGATCATGGAGACTGTAAAGGTCCACCGCATAGAGATCCTTGGGGCTGCCGTGATAGACGACACGCGTAGGGTGAAGAGCCTGAACCGGCTGGAGGCGGACGTGATGGCCAAGATCCTCGATGGCCTCCGACCAGACCTCGCACAGATAGGCAGCGTGGACGTGATACCCTCCAGATTCAAGGAGATGGTCCTCTCGGGGATGAGGTCTCCAACGGAGATCCAGTCCGCCCACCACGCGGAGGATCTCTTTCCGGCGGTGGCGGCCGCCTCGATAATCGCAAAGACCACCAGAGACAGGATAGTCGCGTCGATGCGCCAGGAGTTTGGCGACTTCGGCTCTGGATATCCGAGCGATCCAAAGACGAGGGCGTTTATATCGGAGTGGTACGTCAGTAAAAGGACGTTGCCGCATATAGTCAGGAAGAGCTGGAAGACCGTGGAGTCGATAACTCAAGGCATAGATTCTGAGAGGTATACCCTCAGGGAGTGGATCGGCCGCCCTTCTTTGAGACGAGTGTAGGCAGAGGCATGAACGGAGCTCAGTTGTCCGCGTCATCTATCACGTCTAGGTGTAGAAGGCGCTCAAGATCCCTTAACCTTTCTAGCTTTCGGATGTCATCGATGCGGAGGATCGTTATGTTCAAACCCATCGGCCGCACATCCCCAGTAATCAGAACGGGCTCGATCTCCAAGACCTTGCTGACCTCGAGGGCGTCCCCGACCTTCCTATCAAGCGCTCTCTCGCCCAATCGCTTCTCGTTCGTCAGAAAGCTTACCCCGAAATTCCTTGCATGCACATCGATGGGCGCGTAACTGAACCCGATCGCCTTGCAACCTATCTCCTTGAGCTTGTTATGCAGCTGTTGCGCGACCACCCCAGCAGGACTCCTCTCCGGGGGCTCTTCGTTGCAACGCCAGGTGAAGATGTCTATGTCCATCGTCACTCCGGCATTCAGGACCTCCTCCATCCTTAACGCAGTATTTAGAGTGGCGCCCATCTGCGAATTTTCGTACTCGTAGACGGCCTTCCTGCTCACCCCGATCTTGTTGGCGAGTTCGCCCAGCGACATGCCCCTCTCCCTCCTGAGCCTCCGAAGGGCGTCGCCGTCGATCCTGAAGTACAGCCCGCCCCTCTTGGAGTAGACCGATGGGAACTTCCCACCGAGAGCGGCATTTCTGAATGTCTTCGGGCTTATCACATTTATGCCGAACCGCTCGTAGAGGGCGTCCTTCTCGATCACGCCCCTCTGAACCTTGGAACCGATTATCAGTGGTGATGCCGAGAAGGTTGCAGCCAGTAAATGGAGATCCTCCGCAGACTCTTTACGCTCGTTGTCCACATTCTCGAGAGTTTTTATCAGAAGTTTGACGTTGCCCCTCTTTGCAACGATCTCCAGGCAGTAGTCCGAGTCAACCTCGGATACGATGAAGCCTGCCTTATCCAAAATTCGCAGTATTTGGACTAGGATCTCGTTGGAGTCGTCCTTCATTTTCCTTCCAAATAATGATAGATTACGAGAGATATAAATTAATTCTATTTCAGGGGTGCGGCAGATGTTGCATACACGAGAGTGGGCTGGCAGGAGATACACACCTAAAATTGAAAACCGAAGACGATCAAGGACGGGTACTTCTTGGAGAGCTCCAGGATCTCAGGGAGGTATATGAACCGGTTGTCCTGCGCCCTCTTCAGCACCGAGTTTATGACCCTCCTCTCGGTCTCATTCCCCTGTATAAGGTATACCCCTCTCTTTAAGCCCGACTCCTTGATTATCACTAATGGCAGGCTGACTTCGCCCATCTTCTCCTTAGGAACCAGCCGGGCGATATCCATAAGTTCCTTTTTGTCCAAGGATATGTCCTCGTTGTTGAGGTTCTTGTAGGACGGATGCTCCTCGCGGAGGAGGAGGGCGAGGGGTTTCTTAGCCTTTGGCAACCCGTCGTTGAGCTTCCTCAGCTCCACCTCCCAGAAGGTCCTGCTGAGCCGCTCCTCGTCCTCTTCCATCTAGATCAGCTCACCCACTACCATTGCATGATCCTTGTCGAAGGGCTCCAGCTTCCTCATGTCGATTATCTTAAAGCCTCGCCCCTCAAGCACTTTCATCTCATGCTTGAAGACGTCCATGGGGTCCTTCGTAACGTCGACGCTCCTCGCCTTTATCGCTATCACGACCTTGCCGTGGCTCCTCAGGAACATATCGGCGTTATCCGCAAGTAGCTTTGCCTGTTCGGGCTGCGCCACGTCGCAGTAGATGGAGTCCACGACCTCCACAAAAGAGCGGTACGACGAAGGCATCCTCGCGTCGCCAAGTATGGGGATCATGTTGCCGCGCGGTGTGGAGATCTCGATAAGCTCCCGCATGACCCTGGGAGCGAACTCCACGCAAAAGACCTTCCCCCTCCTTCTTAGGATGTCGGACACGTGGCTCGGGGTCGTCCCGCTGGCGGCTCCCAGGTAGAGTACCTTAGAACCCTCGGTGATCGGGATGTCCTTTATCCCCTTCTCTATGGAGGCGGCCAGCTTGCTCCTGAAGCTATCCCAGATCCTGTACTCCGTTTTATCGAAGCGGTAGAGGTCCTCGCCGTACACCTTGGTACCCGGAACCAAGTTCTCGGTCGCCAGTCTCTTTCCCTGATAATCCTCTATTATGTAAACCCCCCTAAACCTCGGGTGCTCTCTCAGCGTCGCCATCGCCTTTCTCTGCCCCACTTCTTGCCCCATTTTTCGCGCCCGCCGAATCTCTCGCGCCTCTCGAACCTCTCGGGGCGCCTCTCGAACCTCTCGGGGCGCCTCTCCCTCACCGGCGGCTTGCTGTACTTCTTCTGGATGTCCTCTAGCCTCTTCTCCAGGGTCTTCTTGAGCGAATCTGCGACGAACTCGCCCCCGAAGGCGTCAACGCGGGCGGCTATCGAGAGCTTGCCCGCCAGCGCCCTCGCTATCTTGCCCCTCTGCCACCTCGGTGCGTTGTGGATGTACTGGTGCTGGAAGATTATCCCGTGTTTTGGCGGCCTCGCGCCGGTCTTGAGCGACCTGAATAGGGCCTTTTCAGCCCCCAGCACCTGGACGGTGCTGGCCGGCTTCTTGGCGAGCCCCTCAAGGCTGCCGGTAAGCGCTATGAGCCTCGCCCCCAGGCTCGATCCGACGAGCTCCCTAATGTTGGGTGCGACCTCCTTCATCGTGTCGTCGATGTACTTCTCGAGCTCGTCCCTCAGGGCGTACATCCTCAGGTTGACCTCTGCGAGCTCTTGGATCTGCTTTAGGTCCACCCCGCCGATCTCCGCCCCCATGGAGCTCTTCGCAGTGTCGCATATTGCCTTGGCCTTGTTCTCGTTCTGGACGATCTTGTTGACCCCTTCCAAGTCCAGGTTAGACCTGGTACCAAACTTGCTCAGGATTGCCATGTACTGCTTGTGGTCCTGCGCCAGGCCATCCAGTTCAGGGAAGTGAAGCCCGTACCATTCCCTCACCCTCGAGACGCCTATGTTGACATTCTTGTCAATCTCGTCCAGCCCGGCTACCGCCTCTGCCACCAGCCTGTCCCGCTTCTCGGAGGCCACCCGGACCTTACTCTTTGCCAGTGCCCCGGAGACCTCCTTCTGCATCTTCTCGACCACACTTGGCTTGAGCCCGACCGATGCGTACGCGCTGGTAACGGAGGATCGGAACGCCCTGCCTCCGGCGCTGGGGGAGACTGCCTGTGACTCCACATTGAACTTGGATCTGATCGCCTTGGCCTCTTGCTCACCCTCAAAGATGAGGGTGTCAAACCCCATCTTGACCAGATCGTCGACGAGTTCTTCCAAGACCAGGCAGGTCCCATTCTTCTCTAGGTCCAGAAGCTGGACCGCGGCAACCTCAGCGTTGTCGAAGGTCTTCGCGCTGATGAGCTTCAGATCTTCGTCGTATACGAAGAATCCCAAGAAGCTGTCAACGATATAACACTTCAAGTCCTACACCTACCCTCTTCTATCTTCATCGCCTATTTATAAATAGTAGATGTGGGGCGACCGTTCATTAATAGTGATGTTAGATAAGGTGTATGGGTAAGATCACCATCAGGCAGAACCTGCCACACCCGGGTGAGGCTGGTTAGGCGATCCCCTAAACCCCCTGCAGATGAGGTAGATCTCTGAGCTGCTCTCCCTAGAGGCCTTTGGCTTAAACACCTTCACGTGCGCAAAGCTCATCTCCACATCCTTCAGGAAGGCATTGAATTCAGACCCCATTAGAACCTTGATCACCATGCTCCCGCCCCTCCTCAGGATCTTCGAGGCGCTGGCGAGTGCGACCCTTGCCAGCCCGATCTGCTTGGCGTGGTCCAGATCGTGGATGCCCGAGAACTTGGGCGCCAGATCAGATGCTACAACGTCCATCTGCCTGCCCGAGATCTTTTGCAGTTCCTCGAGGACGGTTGGATCGGAGATATCTCCCTTGATCAGCCTGACATTCTCATATGGCAGAGGCCTGATGAAGCTGAGGTCGATCCCCACCACGAGGCCCTGATCCCCGACGAGGTCGCGCTCCACCTGGAGCCACCCTCCCGGCGCCGCACCGAGATCTGCCACGTAATCGCCCCTCCTGATGAGCCCGTAGTGGACGGCTATCTCCCTGAGCTTCAGGGCAGATCTGGACCTGAAGCCCTCCCTCCTTGCCTCCTTGTAGTAAAAGTCTCCGAGGACCTGATGCTTAGTGGGCATCTTTGATCTCCCCGAGGGTTAGAAGCCTGCTGTACTCTGATCTTACAGCCGCCGTCAGTTTACTGCACGTCTCGGGGGATATGGGCTGCCCCTTCCCGCACCTCTCGATATCAGGGCAGGTCAGGCAGGAGGTCCATACCACGTCTTTAAGGTCGACTTTGGGCTTCTTCTTCAGCAGGATGATCTTGTAGCCCCTCTTGCCGCCATCCTTGAACGGTTGCCTCTTGACGATGCCGCGCTTTTCCAGCTTGGCTAGAGACTTTGTCAACTCCTTACTGCCGAGGCCCAATGCCTTCGAGAGGGCGCTCTGGAGCATGGAACCCCCCTCCGAGTTCTGCAACAGGGACAAGATCTTCTCGTCTAGCGCTTCAGGCAATAGCCGGCACTCTCGTAATTAAAAGGGGGAGGAGAAACTATAAACATATCTCAAGATTCAGCTTCTCGAGAAGCTCCTTGTACCTGTTTCTCACCGTGACCTCGGTGACGCCGGCCGCGTTGGCAATGTCCCGCTGGGTTCTCTTCCTCTCCAAAAGGACGCTCGCGATGTAGACAGCTGCCGCCGCGACCCCTGTTGGACCGCGGCCTGAGGTCAAGCCCTCGCTGCTCGCGAATTTTATGATCTCAACGGACTTTCGCTGGACCGTGCCATCGAGATCCAGCTTTGTGATGAGGCGGGGCACGTAGTTGACGGGATCGGTTGGAAGTACCCTGATCGTCAGCTCGTTGGATATGAACCGGTAGCTCCTGGCTATCTCCTTCTTGTTGGCCCTGGAGACGCCGGCCACCTCGTCGAGCGTGAGCGGGACGTTGTACTTCCGGCACGCGGCATAGAGCGCCGCCCCGGTCATGCTCTCTATGGATCGGCCCCTTATCAGCTGGCTCTCCACCGCCTTCCTGTAGAGGAGGGCTGACGCCTCCCGTATGTTCCTCGAGAGGCCGATCTGCGACGCCATCCTCTCCAGCTCGGAGAGGGCGAACGCCAGGTTCCGCTCAGAGGCGTCGGAGACCCTTATCCTCCTCTGCCACTTCCTGAGGCGGTAGATCTGGGCCCTCTTCTTCGAGGTGAGGGACTTGCCGTAGCTGTCCTTGTCCCGCCAGTCGATCATGGTGGAGAGGCCCTTGTCGTGTATGGTCAACGTGACGGGCGCGCCTGCCCTCGACCTCTTGTCTCTCTGATCGTTGTCGAAGGCCCTCCACTCTGGTCCCGGGTCGAGGATCTTGTCGCTTATGACGAGCCCGCACTCCGTGCAGGTGACTTCCGCCCTCTCGTAATCTCTTACTAAGGACTTGCCCCCACATTCGGGGCACGTTATGTCGTCCAGATGTTCGTGAAGATCAGTAAGGTCTCTTTGCATAGAACCTTCTTCCTCTATCTCTATCTCTATCTCTATCTCTATCCCTATCTCTTCCTCGTCCTCTTCCTCTTCGGAATTCTCTCTCTTCCCAAGATACCTCGACGTTCCTGACCTGCGATGGGGCCAACGGTCGCCTCAGCTTTACTGACACGTAGGGGGAGGCGACGGGACCGAAGACGTCTATTACCGTTCCTATAGGCCCGCTTCCCCTGAGAAATGCAGTTGAGCCGATCCTTGGGGGGTTCGTGGCTTTGACCGTTAGGAGCCCGCTTTTAGAAATGTGTAGTGTGAACCCCAGTGGCTTCAAGAAACCATCTCCGTTAGATGGAGGTTAGGATAGAGAACGCTATGGTTAATTATATTCTTTGCTTGTTCTATTACCCGATTGTAAATGCAGTTAAATTGGTTATAGTTTTCTGACGGCTCTCTTTCTCTGGAGGACTTTGGATATCTCCTTGAGCATCTTGAGCTTTTTGTCCTTCTTCGCCACAAGGACGCGCCCGGACCTCTCCCATGAGGAGCAAGGCAGCCTCTTGGCGCTCTCGAGGACCGGCTCGTAGCTGAGTTCCCTGCACGCCTCGTATATCTCGTCGGCCGTGGGGTACTCCACGGCGAGGCTCTTGGCAACCATCCTGCCCTCGAGACGGCTCCTCTGCGCGTCGAGGTAAGCAGGCCAGACGACGATCAACCCTCCCTTCTTGCTCATCCGGAGACACGCTCAAGGTAACTATTATTAGGGTGCTTAAATTTTTTAACTATGAAGATGACCTTCGATGCACGAGTTCTCCCTCGCCACAAGCGTCGTCGATTTCTTGCAGAAGCTCTCGAAGGAGCAGGGGATGAGCAGGATTGATGCGATATTTCTAGAGATCGGGGAGATGACGCATGTGGATCCTAGGCAGCTTAGGTACTCCCTGAAGATGGTCAGCCAAGGGACTGTGGCAGAGAAGAGCAAGGTCTACATCAGAAGGAGCGGGATTGTGCTCAGGTGCAGGAAGTGCGGTAAGGAGAGTAGGCTGAAGTTGATGGATGCGATCACCGATTACAGCCTGAAGTGCGCTGCCTGTGGGAGCTTGGACGTTGATATCGACAAGGGTAGGGAGCTCGTCCTGAAGAGGATAAGGGGTTCAAAATAGGGAAGAAAGAGCCATCAAGTGAACGAGAAGCATCAGGTTTACAGGACCGCAGAAAATTCTACTTTAATAGTATAGCGTTCAGAAGGCCGTCCTGACCCGGCCTGGAGGTGACCCTGGCGTCGCCAATCTCGGTCTCGATCAGAGCGCCCTTGGTTATGATGCCCCTTCTCTCGTAGTCAACGTTGGATGGGTTCTTCTTGACCTTCAGTAACTTGACCTTCTTGGTCGTGTTTGTCTTGGGATCCGTAACGTTAACGAACGCTGCCTCGTCCAGACGGATCTTAATATTCCCGCCATAACCCCTAGTGACCTTCTTTAACTCCTTCTTGGTTGCCATTGCGGTCTCGGTAGGGGCTGAGCCCAGCTCGAACCTTCTTTTCTTCTTGCGCGTGTGGAGCCTCCCGCCTGTCGGTTTCTTCTTGTCACGGCCTTGGTAATAGCTCATCAATATCCCTCGATCGAACACCATACATAAAATAAATACAGATATAAGTTTTTTGAGAGAATTGGACTCCTGTTGATTAATAATTGACCAAGTCTATCAGGAGTGGAGAAGAGTGACGGATAGGATACAGCTGAGCCATGGGGCCGGCGGAACCATGATGAACGACCTCATCAGATCAGTCATAATATCCAACATCAGCAAGAGGAAGGTAGCAGGTGGCGCCGGGCTGGACGAGTTCGACGACGGCGCGACCATACCGGTGGACGGGGCAGAGGTCGTCGTGTCCTCAGACGCCCACACGGTGGATCCCATATTCTTCCTGGGCGGGGACATAGGCAAGCTCGCGGTCTGCGGGGCGGTTAACGACCTGGCAATGATGGGGGCTAGGCCGGTCGCCCTAACGGATACCGTCGTGGTGGAGGAGGGCTTCCCCATAGAGGATCTGAAGAAGATCGTAGTGTCCATGAATAAGACCATTGAGGGCTTGGGGATGGCGCTGATTCACGGCGACTTTAAGGTGATGCCCAAGGGCAAGCTCGACAAGATAATAATCTCCACCACTGGGATCGGCTTCATGGATGGCAGAAAGCCCGTTCTCGACTCTGGTCTGAAGGACGGTGACCAGATCATAATTACAGGGCCGATCGGCGACCACGGCATCGTGGTGGCTTCGCTGAGGGGAGGCATCTCATTCGGCACTTCGATAATCTCAGACGTTGCACCCCTCTGGCGGCTCATGAGGGCGGCGATGAAAGCAGGCGAGGTGACAGCCGCGAAGGATCCCACGAGGGGAGGGCTGTCGATGGCACTGAACGAGATGGCGGCTAAGTCTGGCGTGAGCGTCTGGATCAGGGAGGATGATATCCCGATAAGAGGGGAGGTCAGGGGGGCGTGCGAGATGCTCGGTTTGGACCCGCTCGAACTGGTGTGCGAGGGCAGGGCTGTCTTCGGGGCAAGGAAGGAGGACGCGGAGGGGATCCTGAAGGCGATACGCAGGACTCCAGAGGGTAGGGATGCCAGAATCATAGGCTCTGTCAGGGCCGAGAAAGCGGGCTACGTAATAATGGAGACGGTCGTGGGCGGAAAGAGGGTGGTAAACCCGCCGCTAGGAGAGCCTACCCCACGGATCTGCTGATTTCGTCATCGGCATGGTGGGTGGCGCCTTACCGCAGATCAGTCACGGGCGGTCTTGAGCGAAGTACATCCCTTCGTTCAGCCGCGGTATGAGGGCCATCAGCATAGCGTACTCGGTGAGGCTCGTTCTATTGAGGCGCCCTTTGGAGAAGAAGCCTATGGCGCCCTGCTTCTGGCCAAGTTCGTGGATCCCGGTCAGCTCGTCCATGGCGGTACCGACCTCGATACCCTCTCCAAGCACCCGAGCAACCAGTGAACGGGGGTACTCGAAGGCTGGACCGCCCCCCACCGTCACCCTCCCCTGCCTGTCGGCTATGGCCGCGAACTGCTGATCCATGTAGCCCGAGATGGTCCCGGGGACGGGTATGAGACCGGCCTCTATGCCTATGCCGAGATCGGCCTCACCCTCTGCGTTCAGGGCGTTCCTTGCCCTCAGGACGGCGCCCTTTATGGTCATCTCGAGGCCCACTGGCTGAGGCAGAACCTCGGAGGGAACCTTCCTCATGACAACGGATACCTTGAAGAATTTTGATAGTACGTTCTCGACTGCCCTGACCTTGATGGGATTAGACGTGCCCACTACGACCAGCAATTTAAACACTTCACAAATAGTATAATATGACTGTAAATAAGATTATTCCACATCGAGGGATATGTCATGCAGTACAAAAGAAGAGTCAAGGAACTTCACGGGCTGATTGAGAAGAAAGGGTTTGACGGGATACTCGTGGTAAACCCGGAGAACATATTCTACCTGACGGGAGCGCCCTTCGTGATCGGAGGGGTCGGTAAGCTCCTATATTTGGAGAAGGACGGCTCAGCCTCTTTGATAGTCACGGACCTAGACTACGAGGAGGCGAAGGAGAGGGCGGTTGGCGTTGACCTTGTAAAGACGAAATTCGGTGAGCGACCTCTGGAACGCCTCAAGAAGATCGCGGGAAAGAAGCTGGGGGTGGAGGAGACTTTCTTGAGCCAGAAGTTTTACGAGGGCTTGAAGAAGGAATTCACGCCCATGCCCCTGAACGGGGCGATAGAGAAGATGAGGGAGGCGAAGGACGAGGAGGAGGTTGCGAGTATTGAGAAGTCCCAGAGGGCAACCGAGAGGGCGCTAACGAAGGCCTCCCGCAGCTTCAAAGAGGGCATGAGGGAGCGGGAGATCGCGTCAGAGATCGAGTATTACATGAGGAGGGAGGGGGCGGAGGCCTATGCCTTCGAGAACATCGTCGCCTCCGGACCGAGGGCGGTCTACCCACACGGCATGCCGACCGCGAAGAAGGTTGGTGGGGGGGAGGCGGTAGTACTGGACCTCGGCGTGAAGGTGAGTGGCTACTGTTCGGACATGACCAGGACGGTGTTCTTCGGGAGACCGAAGAAGGAGATGGTTCAAATATACGAGGCGGTGCTGGAGTCCCAGAAGGCGGCGCTCCGGGCGGCGAAGCCAGGGATGACAGGGAAGGAGCTGGACGGGGTCGCGCGTGAGGTCCTAGACAAGAAGGGGTATGGGAAGTACTTCGGGCACGGCCTCGGTCACGGCGTGGGGATCGCCATCCACGAGGGACCGTCCGTGAGCGTCAGGGTGGAGGAGAAGCTCGTTCCCGGAAATGTGATAACCATAGAGCCGGGCGTCTACATCCCCAAGTTGGGCGGGGTAAGGATCGAGGACATGATCGTCATGACCGAGGTGGGAAGCAGAAACCTAACAAGGTTCAGAAAGGATCTGCTGGTATTTTGAGCATCCTTGGGAAAACATTTAAATCCAGCTAATTCACCCCTAATTTGGCCTTGGAAATGGTTCGATAGCGTGAGCGGCAGGTTCCTGATATTGAAACCCCAACATTTGACAAATTACGTGAAAGCGGGCATCATGAAACCCATCTACAAGTACTATGAGAGGAGGCTGGAGGCTCAGGTAAGACGGGGGGAGATGCCGCAGCACGTTGGTCTTATCTTGGACGGGAATAGGCGCTGGGCAGCAGAGGTTGGCATGACGATAACGTCGGGGCACCAATACGGGTTTGAGAAGCTCAAGGAGGTTCTGAGGTGGTGCTGGGCACTGGGGATCAATACGGTCACGGTATATGCGCTCTCCACTGAGAACCTGCAGAGGGATCCGGCTGAGGTGCGGGAACTCCTGGAGCTCGCTGAGAGGGGGTTCACGGAGGTCCTCGATAGCCCTGACATCCACGATAACAAGGTCCAGATCAGGGCGATAGGGAGGCTGGACCTCCTTGATGAAAGGTTGAGGACGACCATAAGGAACGCCGTCGAGAAGACCAAGGATTATGACAGGAACAGGATCTACGTGGCCATAGCCTACGGGGGCAGGGCGGAGATAATAGACGCCACGAAGGACATGCTCGCCTCTGTGATGGGGGGCAAGCTCAAGCTTGAGGAGATCAACGAGGAGACCTTCGCCAGGTACCTGTACACGGCTGGGGACAAGGACCCTGACCTGATAATAAGGACCTCGGGGGAGGAGAGGCTGAGCGGCTTCCTGCTCTGGCAGAGCGCCTACTCAGAGTTCTATTTCATGGACGTGTTCTGGCCAGAACTCAGGAGGATAGACTTCCTCAGGGCGATAAGGACATATCAGAAGAGGAAGAGAAGGTTCGGGAAGTAGCAACCAAAGTGCGAAACGTAGAAGGCCAAAGGGAATGGCAGCCATGTCACGAACTTGATTTCTGCGAGGTCTTGACCTGAACCCGTTTTCTGAACCGCGGCGTGAGGGTGAATATGATGACGAGGAAACCGCAGACGAGGGCGCCGAGACCCGCGATCAAGAGGAACGGGATTAGGTTTGCCATGGGATTCGCAACAATGGGGGCTGCCTCCATGACCATCTGCCTCACGAAGATCAAGGCCACGAGGCCTACGATCTCATGCCAGAGCTTCGGGGACTCGTTGAGGTACTTGACGACCAGCCTACCGCCAATATAGACCGCCACGCCTATCGCGAACAGGTCAATGGTGTTGACCAAAGCCAGGCTGGCGAATAGAGCGGCCTGATCTGGGAGCTTTGCGTTTATGATGGCGATGCCTATCCCCCTGTAGATAGCGACCGCAGAGATTATGAAGCCTATGAGGTACGATATCAGCTTGATTGGGGACTCCTCCCACTCAGACTTCAGGAAGTGGTCCACGTAGAAGCCCTTCAGGATCAGCACTACCCCGACGATTATGCCCAGAGAGATCAGCGCGTAGTTGAGAAGGTTGGCGAAATAAAGCGCGATTATTGCCAGTATTATTATCCCTGGGACTCCCAATGCCACCCTGGAGTACTCCGGATCACCGAGCTTCTTGAGGTAGCGATAGAAGAGGACGTAGGTCTCCTCCACGCTCTTCTCCTGCTGGACGAAAACCCTCTTCACAGAGATCACGGGGATTTTGGCCTGTATCGTCGGGATCACTTGCTCGTCGGCGACGCCATCGCTGACGAATATTACCCCCTCTGCCTTGAAGTTGTTGAGTATGTAGTCGAGTTCAGAGGAGATCTTGAGGTCGGCCTTGAAGCCACCCTCCTCAGAGCCGGCGACGACCGCCACCTCACAGATGAAGCCCTCGTCGATCAGGGAGTCGTAGGTATTGATGGAGGCGAAGATGGAGTTGGTGTCCGAGTCTTCGGGGGTCTTGATGGCAAAGAGCGTCGCTATTGAGGCGACCTTGTCCCTCCCCATTATGGGTGTAGCCACACCAGTAACGCGACCGATGTCATTGTCCTTATCAACACTAAGGACGAGGACCCTCTTGCTCCTGAGGCTCATTTTTTACACTGATAAAGGATAAAGTACTTTATGAGTTTAAAATATTTCTGTGAAAAATAGAAAGCTTTAAATAATCAACTGGAGGTGCCCTTTACTTCTAGCATCGCGGCGAACTCCTCGAACGTGAGGCGCCCCCCGTTCTTCAGCTTCTCGTTTGCCTTCTCTGCCAGTTCGGATCGCCTATTGATCATGAGCTTTGCCTGCTCCGCGAGTATCTCGGCCTTCTGCTTTATGGCAAGGTTCCTGACGACTTTGAACTGAACCTGCGTGGCGAAGAGTTCGTCCTTGGACTTGTTTATTTCGTCCCTGAGCTTGTCCGTCTCCGCCTTGATCTGGTTGAGCTCCATGACGAGCGCAGTCCGATCATCATAGCACTTCATGAGGGTCTCGTGGTACTTCTTTGACTCCTCGGCCAAGGCGAGGATCTCGCTGTGGACGGCGTTGGCCTTCGCCTTCAGTTCGTCGAACATGGCTCGGTGGCGCCCTATATCCTGGTCGACCTCCTTTACCTTCTTGAAGATGACGAGCCTCTTTTCCAGCTCGGAGATCCTCTGGACAGCTTTGCGGTCTTCATCGAGCGTGAGCGAGGTCGTCTGGTACCTCCAGCTGATCTCCTTCAGCTGCCAAAGCAGCTCATTCTCGTTGTAGTTCACGGATGAGAGGATGACCCTCTTCTTCGCGATCAGTTCATTGATCTTTTCGGAGATCGTTGCCTTATCCTTGTGGAGTTGGCCTCGAACCGCCTTCTTCTCGGCGATGATCTTATTCCTCTCATCCCTAGACGCCTTGTTAATCGCAGCGCTCTCCCGCAACTCCTTCAGCTTGTCGAGTATCTCGGACTTTCTTTGGTGAAGGCGGTCTAATCTTTGGTAGCCAGCATATATCTGATCCCGGATGGCATTCATCTGTCTTGATACAGCACCAAGTTCGGACTGCCGATTCTCCACTGGCTATCACCATTATGCGCTAGCGGTCTTCGCCACCAGTATGTACGCGTTGCATCTGTGCATACAGATCGTCCAGTCCCTCTCCAGTATTTGAGGACGTAAATATAAACTCTCCTAAGGCGCCGATATCCATGAGCATGTCCAACATCCTCTCGGACATCTCCTTCTTGAGGTCATGGGACTCCGCCAAAAAGGCGTCCTTTAGCAGTGCCGGGTCGGAGATCCATAACAACCCACGGTCGTAGAGCTCCTTGGGCAGGAGATCCACCTTGGAGATGCAGTTTATCTGCGGTGCCTTGAACCGCGCGTTGATGGAGTACGAGAGGAGGAGGACGGCAACGTAGTCTGAGGCCCTGTTGAGGAAGAGGGAGTCCGCCAAGAAAAGGACGGAGAAGTTGTTGTCCGACAGGGCTGAGGCCATGAACATACCAGAGTCACGGTAGGCGAAGAGCTCCATCTGTCCGGGCGTATCCACCAAGACGTAGTCCGGACCGAGCTTCTCGAGCTCCCCCTTCATCTCGTCCACGTGGTTCACGGCGGCGTCGACGCAAGCCACAAGCGCGCCGTTCGGCCCCAGTTTATACTCCTCGATCATCCTCTCGTAGTTGACGTAGTCGCGGATGTCCACGTCGGGCGCGTAGGGCAGCCACAGGACTCCGGGGTCGAGGTTCACGGTGGCCACATCCACTTCGGACGCGCGGAGCCTATCCTCTAATGAGAGGGCAAGCGTGGACTTCCCAGATCCGGCGGTGCCCGTTATGAATACGAAGTTCAACTCTCCTGCCTCCTCACCTTACCACCAGCTTTCATCACGAGCCTTGAAAAGGATTCCTCCGCCCTTAAAAGCATACCGTCCAGCTCCGTTGCGTTGCTGCCCGCCGCGGAGAGGTGGATGGTTATGGTGGGTGAGGACTCCGTGCCCCCGGGGTGGGACTTGAGGTAGACCCTCCTGTTCGAGGAGAGCCATTCATCGATGATGGGGGCCAGCGAGGACTCCGGCATCCCCTCTATTATGAAGGACCTCTCCATGAAGGTCTGGGGGGGAACCCTCTGCAGGATCACCTTCAGGATCTGAGACATGAACATCGCCATCATCTCGCGGGGAACGCCTGGGAGGGAGAAGATCATGGTCCCCCTGTACTCTACAAAGACCCCTGGTGCGGATCCGTATTCGTTGACCAACGGGCGGGCCCCCACAGGCATCATCGCCAGCTTGTACCGTGATGGAGTCATCTCCAATTTCATTGCGCGGTACTTCGCCTGGACGAGCCGCAGGGCCTCCTTATTGACCTCCTTCGGAGCGTTCAGCGCAGCGGCAAGGCCATCGACTGTCAGGTCATCGTATGTGGGCCCTAGTCCTCCAGTCGTTATGAGGATTGAGGGCTTCCTCCCAAGGGACTCTGAGATGGCAGAGGAGATCTCGCCAACCGTGTCTCCCGCTACGTTTATCCTAGTGACGGTTATTCCAAGGGCGGTCAGCTGGTTGGCTATCCAGGATGCGTTGGTGTTGACGGTCTTGCCTATCAGCAGCTCCCTGCCTAAGGTGATTATCTCGGCGTTTATATCCAACACCCGGCGCTATTTCTTTGCGGACCACCACTTCAGGTACTCCTTTCGCCGCCTCTCCTTCTCCTCTTCAGGGTTGGCAGCCACGTATTTGGCCTTGATATCGTCTATCTCTTCGCGGGTAACTGCAAGTCCACAGCTCTGACAGACGTACCTCTTATGAATCGAGTCGAACTTCAGTTCTCCACCACACTCAGGACAGGTACCCATGAGGACGCCCCAAGTTGTAATTTCAGCGCGTATATTAATAGGTATAGTTTTTCCGAATAATTCTCATATGCTCACATGGTGACGTTGGTTAAGCCAGCATCCTCTGCCATAGCCACCGCCCTCCTCCACTCTGAGGGTGTCAGCCGTTTGGAGAGCTCGGGCGCCTCCCCTGCCCTCCAGTGTGGGGTGTACTGATCCATCAGGTTCACCCGGGTACCCTTCCCCAGCTCCTCCGAGATGAACTTCAGTATGCAGTAGAGGCAGCAGTCGAGGTGACCGGGGAGCACCAGAACGCGTATGAGCAACTCCCCGTACCTCTTTGCAGACCGGAGGTTCCTGGTCACGGTCTCCCAGTATCTTGGGGCGTCGGAGATCCTCTCGGCGCACCTGTCAGAACCGTACTTGAAGTCTATCTTGTAGAGGTCCACCACTCCCCTCAGCAACTCCGAGGCCTCCCGGCTGTAGTGACCGTTGGTGTTGAAGAAGACGGGCGTGTTCTCCTTCTCGTAGAGCAGGATCCCAAGCCAGAACGGTATTTGGGGTATCGGATCGCCACCCACCCAATTCTGGTTCCTGCAGCCGTCCCTTCTCGCGATGTCGATGAGCAGGGCCAGCTCCTTCTGGGGGATGACCGACCCCTCCTCGAACTGCTGGCTTATGCTCCAGTTCTGGCAGTGGATGCACCTGAAGTTGCACCCCAAGCTAACTCGGCCGACCTCCGAGCATGTGCCGTGGGCCGTATACCGTAAAGCTTGGGACCACCTCAGGCTCCTCGCCCATGTGCTCGAAGTAGGACGAGACCTTCATCTCCTCCCCGACCCTGCAGTAGCCCAGTTCGCCCCTGAGCCTGTTCTTCATGCACCTCCGCTCGCAGAGCACGCATGATTCAAGGATCCTTCTCCCGAGGAGGTGTTTGAGGTGGAGCAGGGATCTTTGGGGAGGCTTCAGATCGCCAATCTTTACCTTGCCCCGGTCGAGGGACTCCTCAAGCTCGGCCTCCTCCACCAACGCCCTTTCATGTACCGTCCAGAGTTCTTCTGTCGAGGAGTCGTCAGAGTAGTCTGCAGGAACCATACGGCTTATGAGAAACTTGGCAATGCGCCGGTTCTTGACCACGTCAACATAGCGGGGCAGGGCGGACAGCACCTTCGGGTCCTCCAGCGCGGACGCCGCGTCAGGACGTACCAACACCCAGATACAGATCACCTCCTTTTTGAGTCTAGACCACGACGTTTATCTCTCCACCACAGAAGGCGCAATTTCTTCCCTTCAGGTTGATGGACATGACCTCGAAGCCTGATCGGTCTATTACGTTCTTCCCGCAGCGCGGGCAGTAGGTGTTCTCGTACTTGTGGCTCATTACGTTGCCGAGGTAAACGTACTTCAGACCGATGTCCTTTGATGCCTGCCAGAGCTCCTCCAGGTAGGAGACGGTAGGCGGATCATGGCCGTCGTATTTGTAGCTGGGGAAGAACCTGAGTATGTGGAAGGGGATCTCCTCGCCCAGCTCGTCGTGTATCCATTTCACAAGTTTTAGGAAGGGTTCCTTAGCATCGCCCCCGCCCGTGACTATTAGGTCCGTTATCTCGATGAAGATCTTCTTGCGCTTCATCTCGGCGAGGGCTTGGTAGATGGGCTCGAAGTTACTAACCTTGCAGAAGTTTCTGTAGAAGTTGGGGTCGCCGCTACCCTTGAAGTCCACGGTGGCGGCGTCTAGGTACCCGTCTATGGTGTCGATCGCCTCGGGGGTCATGTAGCCGTTGGTGACGAAGGTGTTGCAAAGCCCCTCCCTGTGGGCGAGTTTGGCGGTGTCGTAGGCGTACTCGAAGAATATGGTCGGCTCGGTGTAGGTGTAGCTGACGGATCTGCAACCCGTCGCCTTCGCCATGGCTACTATACTCTCGGGGGGCATATCCTCGCCTGTGATCTCCTTCTCCTGGCTTATGCTCCAGTTGTCGCAGAAGATGCACTTGAAGTTGCATCCCACGGTAGCGACCGAGAAGGCCGTCGTCCCGGGATGGAAGTGGTACAGCGGCTTCTTCTCGATGGGGTCGACCGCGTACGAGCAGGCCTTTCCGTAGACCAACGAGTAGAGGGTACCACCCCGGTTCTCCCGTACGGCACAGACACCCCTCTTCCCCGGCTGTATGGTGCACCTCCAGCCGCAGAGGTTGCACTTCACGACGTCGGAGCCAAGCTTCTCGTACAGCATGGCCTCCAATCCGATCACTCCATAAAACTCTTAAGACGAGGCGAAAGATAAGAGTTTGGAGGATGATGGCATGATCGTCGTTCCCGGACCATCGGCGCCCAAGGTCGGCGAGAGGGTCGCCCAGATAATCGGCGCCAAGAAAGTCGGCGTGGATTACAAGAACTTCCCAGACGGCGAGTCATACATACGTCTGACAGAGGGCGTGAAGGGCGAGGAGGTCGTTTTGGTTCACACAACGTATCCCCAGCCGGACAAGAGGGTGCTCGAGCTTCTCCTCTTGATCGATACGCTGAAGGACTTGGGGGCGATCAAGGTGAAGGTCGTTGTCCCGTACATGGCTTACTCAAGGCAGGACACCAGGTTCAGGGACGGCGAGGCAGTGAGCATTAATACGATCTTCAGGCTGATAGAGGCGGCCGGCGCTGACGAGTTCTATACGGTAGATATCCACAAGGAGTTCTCGCTGGGCGCATTTAAGATCAAGACCAAGAACCTCTACGCCACCGAGGTCATAGCTGATCACCTCAAGGGCATGGGGCTTCACGAACCGTACATCCTCTCCCCGGACAAGGGTGCACTAGACATCGCGAGGAGGATCGGCGAGATGCTCGGGGCTGAGTACGGGAACCTCGAGAAGGCGAGAGATAGGATAACGGGCGCCATCACTGTCAAGGGAGACGGGGTGGACGCGAGGGGGAGGGACGTGGTGATAACAGACGATCTCATAAGCACCGGCGGAACCATCGCCAACGCCTGCAAGATCTTGAAGGATGGAGGGGCGAGGAGGGTCATAGCAGTCTGCTCGCACCCTCTACTGGTCGCGGGCGCCTACGAGAGAATGAAGGGCGCAGGGCTGGACGAGGTGCTGGGGACGGACACGGTGGACAGCGAGGTAAGCAAGATCTCCGTGGCGCCCCTTATTGCCAAGGAGTTCAGGTAATTTTGGTGAAACGGCCGAAGCCTGAGAGGATCCTCCTGCTCCTGTCAGGGGAGCACCCCACCATACCGTACTCTGAGGCCTGTGCGGTACTCCAGACCAAGGGCGTGGAGTTCGATCAAATATCGCGGCACGATCAAGTCCTGATAATAGACGGAAAGGGAGGGGTCAAGGATGCGATGATGGAGAGAGCGGCGTATGTCATGGAGGGCGGGAGGTTCATTCTGCGTTCGGAGCCCTCTGAGCTTGTCTTCGAGAGGTGCTGCGGTGGCGCGGACTGGAGCTTTCTAGGGGGCAGAAGCTTCGGCGTCAAGGTGACGAGGGTCAAGGAGTACTGGAGGGGGGTAGGAACTCAGGAACTGCAGGGGATCGTGGGGGAGATCGTGAAGGGGGAGACCGACTCGAGGGTCGACCTTGAGAGACCGGAGGTCTGGATACGCGGTGTGGTGACGGACGGAGGGGTCTTCCTCTACACGTTGGACTTCCAGACGGACAGGAGGGCATTCATGGCAAGGAGGCCAAAGACGAGGCCGTACTTCCACCCCGGCGTGCTCGACCCCAAGCTCTCAAGGGCATTCGTCAACCTCTCAAGGGTCAAGGGGGGTGAGGTATTTCTCGATCCATTCTGCGGCACGGGGGGGTTCCTGATAGAGGGTGCGCTCGTGGGGTGCCGCGTCTGCGGCATAGACCTGGACTTGAGGATGTTGCCGGGGGCGCGGAGGAACCTGAGGCACTACGGTCTTGAGGCCGACCTGATACACGGGGACGCGAGGAACCTCCCGCTTAGGAGGGCCGACGGAATGGCGACTGACCCGCCCTACGGCAGGGGAACGTCCACGAGGGGGGAGAACGTCAGGGACATCCTCTCAGGTTTCTTCAAGGACGCCCACCATGTGCTTAAGGAGGGGGGCTACCTCTGCACCGCCGCGCCCATAGAACTGAATCCTTCCGAACTGGCTAGGAAAGCGGGCTTCAGAGTTCATGAAGAGCACAGTATGAGGGTTCATAAGTCCCTGACGAGGTCTATAGTAGTAGCGGAGAGGCAATCGAGATGAAGGTGACGGTGCTCGGGTCTGCGGCAGGTGTCCCCACCCCAGAGAGAGGGCTTCCGGCAGTTCTGGTGGAAGTGGAGGGGGAGCTCGTACTCTTTGACTGCGGTGAGGGAACGCAGAGGCAGATGATGAAGGCGGGGTACGGTCTCTGTAGGAAGATGAAGATCTTTATCACCCACCTCCACGGCGACCACATCTTCGGGCTCCCGGGGATGATACAGACCATGAACCTCCTCAACAGGATGCATCCGCTGGAGGTCTACGGGCCGCCGGGCCTGAGGGAGTTCATTGAGGAGACCACTATGGCCACGATGTCCGAGCCTGTCTTCGACCTCACGGTGCACGAGGTGAGCGAGGGGGAGGTATTCAGGGGTAAGAGGTACAGGATAGAGGGCGCCTGGGGGGACCACTCGAGGGCCACTATGGCATACCGCATGGTCGTGGGGGAGGGCCCCGGCAGGTTCAGGCCAAGAAGGGCGAGGGCGCTTGGAGTTCCCGAGGGACCATTGTGGAGTGAGTTGAAGTCTGGGAGGAAGATCACGTTAAGGGATGGGCGGGTGGTGGAGTCGAAGGATGTCCTGGGCGAGCCTGTCCCTGGGAAGATTCTAGTCTACAGCGGGGACACGAGATTCTCTCCAAACATCGTGAGGCTTGCTACGGGGGCAGACATACTGATACACGAAGGGACATTGGCTTCAGGCTTAAAAGAATTGGCCGAGATGGAGGGGCACTCCACGGCGGAGGTTGCTGCCCGCGTCGCAAAAAAGGCGAAGGTGAAGAGGCTGATCCTGACCCACATCAGCGCAAGGTATCCGGACACCCGCGTGCTGGAGGACGAAGCGAGGAAGATATTTCCGAGGACGGAGGTTGCCCAGGACCTGAAGGTCTACGATTTGAAGAGTTGACGGGCCTTTATCAGCGACGCCCTTGCATCTGCCAGGGTGTTGGCCTCGACCACCGCTGTAATCTTATCAAGGTTGAGGTTGGACTGCAGTAGGCCCCAGTCGATCGTGCCCGCTCCGACAACCATGTGGTCGTCGTTGGAGCCCCTATTGTCGTGAAGGTGGATGTGGATTATCCTGTCCTTCATGATCTCCAAGAAAGGCTGCAACTGCGATACCGTGTTCGCGTGTCCAACGTCGAGGGTCATGTAGAGTGGCAGTCCCTCATTTACCAGTGTCTGGAACTCCTCTGCGGTCTGGAGAAAACACGGGGTATTCACCGGCATGTTCTCCACCGTTACCGTTACGCCGAGATCCTCTCCGTAGGCGATTATCTTCCGCAGGGACTCCCTGTTCAGATCCCAGTTTATCTTCGGGATGAGATGCTCCAGCGGGCTATGTATGCCAGGGTGAACCACCACGAGCTCCGCCTCTATCTCGGAGGCGTGCTGGATGGACTCCATGACCATACGGGTCGAGAGTGTCCTGAAACGCGCGTTCGAGGCGGCGATATCCATGTCAAGGATCGGGGAGTGGACTGTGTACAATATGCCGTTTGATCTTTTTATCTCCCTGAGCTTCTTTATCCTGCTCTTGTTGATTCTGTCTTTCCAGTCCTCAAGGATCTCCAGCACCTCAATCTTAAGGTCCAGGAGTTCGTCTAAGACCAAGTACGTCTTTCCGAACATGCATAACGTGGAGATCCCGATTGGCATAGCTCATCGACGGGCACGCCGTCTACTGTCCTTGTTGCAAGCCACTCTATTAATGACTTTGGATCGTCCGTGGATACATGAAAAGTGAGCGGGCCCAGCGGGGATTCGCCCACGGGCATGCAGAAGGCGATGTGCCCGGCGAGGGCGACCTGTTTGTTTATGTGGAAGGTTATGGTGGAGCCCTCAACGCCCCTCAACATGAGCTTCCTAGCTGCATCCAAGGTCCTCTCCCGTCTTAATAAGGAACGGAGTTTCGTGAGCAGGGACTCGTTGCCCTCCTGCACCAAGTAGGTGTGCCTGCCCTGCGACCATCTCTTGAAGGTGGTGGAGCCGGTGAGGTTGGATACAGCTTCCATTACCTTGGACACGTCCTCGGTAGGGTTCAGCTCGACCTCAACTAAGACCTTTGTCTCCACGCCTTATCCCCTCGAAGAACTTCTTGACGGATATCTGAAGGTCCTCCACAGTTCCCTCGTTTACGAAGACCTTATCGGCTAGGGCTATTACCGAGCCGAGCCCGACATCCAGCTCCCTCTTGTCCCGCTCCCTGAAGGTCTCGATATCCTTGGGGTCGTCGGGCCTCCCGCGCTTGAGGAGGCGTTGGAACCTCGTCGCCGGCGAGGCATGGACCGCTATAAGGCAGACCTCGCTGTTCTTCTTGAAGTAGGTCAGCTCGTCCATGCCCCTAACGCCCTCAATGACGGAGAGCGGCTCGCCCCTGATCTTCGCGAGACACCTCTTAGCCACGACGTCATCCCCCTCCTCCTTCCTGAATATGAGCATGAGCTCCCCGAGGGTCGCCGGGGTCTTGGCGATGCCCCTGGCGTCCGCCTCCTCCCTTATCACGTCGCCCATGGTGACTACTTTGAAGCCCAGCGACTTTGCGGTCTCGGAAATTATGGACTTCCCCGACCCCGGCATGCCTGTTATGCAGAAGATCATGACCTTCACTATCCAAGAAATTAATTAGTACTATGCATATAACGATTTATCTGCTGGTGCTGTTTCATGGAGGTCGTCAGGGCTTTCCTCGCGCTGGAGGTGGCCGAGGACGTAAAGGAGGGGATAGTGGAGTTGGAGGAGGAGGTGAAGGCGAGCGGGGCGGACGTGAAGCTGGTGGAGAGGGAGAACCTCCATGTCACGATGAAGTTCCTTGGCGACGTAACGATGGACGCGGTGGAGAGGGTCCACGAGGCTATGAGGACGGTGAAGGAGGTCAAGTTCCCGCTGGAGGTCAAGGGCACGGGCGTCTTCCCCAACCCCCGCATGGTCCGTGTCCTTTGGGTCGGGGCAGGAACCGGCGGAGAGAAGGTAGTCTCCATATTCAGGCAGCTGGATGGCGAGATGGCGAAGATGGGGTTCCGGAGGGAGAGGGACTTTACCCCCCACATCACCATAGGCAGGGTCAGGTCGCCGAGGAACAGGGAGGAGTTGCTGAGGGTTCTTGGAGAATACAGGGGCACGGTGTTTGGTACCACCCCAGTGGAGAAGATAGTCCTGAAGAAGAGCACCCTTACCCCCAGCGGTCCGGTATACTCGAACCTTAGGGAGGTGGAGCTTGGAGGATGAGCGAAGAGATCGAGAGGATAAGGGCGGAGGTGGCAGAGAGGGTCTCCCCGAAGGCCAAGGACCGCGCAGAGATAGAAAGGGTGCTACGGAAGGTATCTTCGAGGATAAAGAGGGAGGCAAAGAACCGCAAACTCCAGGTGAGGGTAGAGGTTGAGGGGTCGATAGCGAAGGACACGTGGGTGGCCGCCGACAGGGACGTCGACGTATTCATAATATTCTCGCACGGGACTAGCAAGGAGGTTGTAAAGGAGGAGGGGCTCAAACTCGCGAAGGCGGGCGCAGGCGGCTTGTGGAGGCTCGGCTACGCTGAGCACCCCTACGTTGAGGTTGAAATAGATGGATGCACGCTGGACATAGTGCCAAGCGTTGAGATCCGCAATGGCGACAGACCCGTCACGTCTGTGGATAGGACCCCGTTGCACACTCACTTCCTGCTTGACAAGTTGAGCCCGAAGATGAAGAGGGACGTGAGGGTGCTGAAGCAGTTCATGAAGGGCATCGAGGTCTACGGGGCCGAGCTGAAGGTCGGTGGCTTCTCAGGGTACCTCTGCGAGCTGCTCGTTCTGAACTACGGGAGCTTCGAGGGAGTTGTGAGGGCGGCCGCCGAGTGGAGGGATAAGACGGTAATCGACTATATGCACCACTACAAAGAGGGGGAGGCTGGGAAGGTCTTCGATGCACCTCTCGTCATAGTGGACCCCGTGGACAGGAGGAGAAACGCGGCCGCGGCTGTCACCCACCAGTCCTACTCCACGTTTATCGCCGCCTCGAGGTGGTTCCTTATGCGGCCGGCGATGGACTTCTTCTTCCCGAAGCCGGAGACTGCAGGCTTCTCAGAGGTATCGAAGGCAATAAAGGAGAGGGGCACTGCGATCGCTGGTATCGTGGTGGGATGCCCCAACCTCCCCTCGGACATACTTTGGGGGGAGGCCCACAAGAGCCTGATGAGGACGGTAGCGATGCTGGACGAGCACGGCTTCAGGGTCAACGACTATACGGCATGGAGCGATGAGAAGGAGTCTGTGGTATTTCTCATAGAGGTTGAGGGGAGGGGACTCAGGTCTGGGCGGATCCACATGGGACCGAAGGTCTCGTTTGTGGATGAGGCAGAGAGGTTCGTGAACAAATATCTGTACGGCAAGAACGTCCTCGCCGGACCTTACGTGAGAGAGGATCGCTGGTACGTGGAGCTTAAGAGAGATCACACCGACCTGAAGGCGCTGATAAAGGAGGAGTTCCTCAAGCTCAGACTAAGCAAAGACATTATGGCGGAGGTCAAGAAGGGCTTCAGGGTCTTTGTGAACGATGAGCTGGCGACGTTGTGTAGGGGGAGGAAGGAGCTGGGAAATGCCCTGCTCAAGTTCGTCAGGAAGAGGCCGGCATGGCTGAGGTAATCCCGCTCGAGGACGCGCGGCTGAAGAAGATATTCTCCTATCCCCATTACTCCGAAGAATACTACCGGGAGGTCGTGGAGGATCTCAGGGCGATGGGGGTAGAGGGCATAATATCCATGGGGCGTGTGGAGGTGGACGACCTCCGGGTGGTCGGGAAGGGGTGCGTGGGAATAGTGTTAGCAGGCACCCTAAGGGGGGAGAGAGTCGCCCTTAAAGTCCTGAGGAGCGACGCGAACAGGGCCTCCCTGAAGGATGAGGCAAGGCTCCTGTCAGTGGCTAACGGGTGCAGGATCGGGCCTAAGATCATTGCCTCCACCGATAGCGTCATCGCGATGGGGTACATAGAAGGCAAGTACCTCTCCAGATGGCTCAAGGACCCACATGCCGCAGAGGAGGTGAGGTACGTCGTTAGGGAGCTTCTCAGCCAGTGCCGCCGGCTGGATGAGGCGGGACTGGACCACGGCGAGCTCTCTAACGCTAAGAAGCACATCCTTATAGACCAGCGGGGGAGCCCCTTCATATTGGACTTCGAGACGGCGAGCAAGAACAGGAAGTGTAGGAACTTCGTCTCGATGCTCAGCTACATCTTCTTCAAAGGTTCCATCTCCTCTCTCATTGGCAGATATCTTTGCTGGGACGGGAGCAGTCTCAGAGGCATGATCAAGGAGTATAAGGACGCACCATCCAAGAGGGTATATGAGGAGATCATGAGAGGGTTGGGGCTCGACTGAGTACTTTATTATTAGGGGGTCTTGTAGAGTGACCCGGAGACCACTCCGTGTGGTCGTTGATGAGTGAGAGTTTCTGACTTTTGGATGAGGAGAACTTACCCAACTGCCGGTGCAGATATAGTGGCGGATAGAAGGTGTTAGTTTAACGGATCGGAGAGTCTTGGTCGCCTTGCGTTCGAACGGGTTGACACTCCCACGAATAAATTCGTGGGATTCTGGCTTGTTTAAGGCTTCATCGCCACTCATTGTAGTTCCACCTTAACAGCAAAGGCTGTGCCAACAGCCCGCTACCGCTGGTTCCCAACATCTGTGCTAAGGACTCTGGGAACCTGTTCACGGCTACATTCCAAATATTGACGGCTCCATTCACATCTGCATTCATACTTTGCCGCATCGTATGACAAACCATCAACCCACGTTCCACTCTACCATTATGCTGCTTACCGCACAAACAACAAGTCCGAGACGTATCACACCCAGAAACCTTCCTGACAATTACGCCGTGTTCCTCGCCAAGCTCCACAATACGCTTCTCAACCATGCCAAACGCCCAGAAATTATGCAACTTCTGATTCGTATGCGCTCCTTTATCATTATCATTTCTGATTCCGTTCAAATCGTCAATAACCAGCACAGCCACATTCTTCTGCTCCAAAACACGAAAGACATCTTTCAGCATAGTGTTAACCGCATGTCTTAGCCTTCGTTGCCTGCGCCTAAACGTCAGCTGAATACGCCTTGACGTGCGCTTTTTCTTAGGAAGCTTCGACTGCAAATCAGCTATTTTCTTGGTGCGGTAAACCCAATCTGAAAGAACCGCTCTGCCCGAATAGACTATTGGTTTCTCATTCTCAATGTATAACGCTGCAAGGTTGCAGATGCCCAAATCCAAACTTGCCATCCTACCAGCAATTCGACTCGTCCCTTCTTTGAGGGAGACTGGAAAATGAAGCTGATCGGAACGATCAGTCGCGCTGACATTAACAACACCATATTCACGCGAAGGGACGATAGGGCTTCAGACGCGCCAGATGTGAGAAAGAATTAGTGAAGGTTCCCCGCATTGGTGGGATTTTGCTACGATTATTCGGGCAGAAAAAGAAGGTGTTATATTTAGGTCTAGGCGAAAGTAGCGAGCGGAAGCCCCCGCGGGGCCGTAGTCTAGCTTGGTCTAGGATGCATGCCTGGGGCGCATGTGATCCCGGGTTCAAATCCCGGCGGCCCCACCATAGAATTCCACATGAAAAAGTCCGAGTGGGGCAATGGAAGAGGGCTCGGTGAGTGTTACTTGAGTCCGTCCAGTCCCTTTACCTCATGTTTCTGAAATCCTGCCGTCCTTGCTAACGGGCGGCCTGAGTCCGTTATCGCCAACGCCACCACTATCTCGTCGGGCTTCGGCGCATCCGGGACGCTCACAGTCATGGTGTCGAAGTGCGAGACCACCCATATCGCCCTCTTGTAGACTATGGGCATGTCTATTGAAGCCCCCGCGGGTCCCATCTTTGCCGTCGAGGGGATGATGGCCTTGCAGTAGTCCACGCCCCCAAGCGCCCTCCTAACCGGTGCCCCGAACTTGGGGTGGAGTATGGCGTGCGGGTGCTCCAGCTCGCCGTCGGTTCCAACAATGGATCCCTTTCCATAGCCCTCAATGCGCTCCTTGGCCTCCTCCGGCGTGATTCCGAGCGCGCCAAGAGCCGCATGGACCAGCAGATCCCCTAGTTTCTCGCCATAGTCGTACAAAAGGCGCAAGTCGTCAACGTATCTCCCTACGAATGGGTTCTTTATCACGGCGATGGCAGCTGCTTTCCGCGCAGGTTTATCCAGTTTCTTGTCGGCCTCGAAGCGCGTCTCTTCCACTACTGTAAGAATCTTTTGGACGATCAACTCTTCCAGCATCTCAACAACCTCTTATCAGTACATAGTTATGCCGATGGATTTAGAACTTGCGCACAGGTAGAAGGGAGGAGGCATATCCCCAGAGGGTCCAGCAGTTTGCCCCGGAGATAAACAGGTAAGTCGCTAAATTGATGTAATCAAATCATAATTTTTGATCTACATTCGAGCTTTATCAACACTTTTTGATAGTTTTGTTTGAAAAACTCTATAAGCATGGTACCCTCAAGATACTATCGAGGAAGCAGTTACGGATCCCTCCCCGCGGTTGCACTGCAACCCTCTACCCCATGCCATGGAAGAGTTTGAGCTGTACCCCAAAGTGTGCAGACTCCTTTCTGATAGGGGCTATTCCACATACCAGAGCTTCCCTCACGGCAGGTACAGCCCGTTCGAGGTCGATATTCTGGGCTTTAAGAGGGACGTGGAAGAGATCTTCATGGTCGAGGTAAAGCTTTGCCACATCAATAAGGCCGTCCGACAGGGTATGAACCGGCTACCCTACTCCGACTACGTATCACTGGCCTTCCCCCAGGCCTACGCCGATTACGTGTACAATAAGTTCAGGTTCTCGCTGGAGAGTAAGGGGTTCGGGCTCATCGCCATAGATGGCACGGCAAAGGAGATGATCCCTCCCAAGAGGTCGACTCGCCTGAAGGCGGTATTCAAAAAGAGCCTCCTCAGGGAAGTCTACAAAAGGTTTTCCGTACAGCCTACGCTGTAAAAATTACCAATAGAAAATGGTGTTCCCGAAATAGAGACCGCAGTTGAGATCGACTTTGAGGGGGAAACAGGATTTTGATGCCCGCCATGGTGAGCATCTAGTCCAGCTTTCCTATGCACCGACTCGCCTTTGGCCGTTGCGTCGGATTTTGTCCAGACGCCCTGGATCGTCCCATCTATGCATCCTGTCCGTTGCACCGTAACAGCACCGTTTCCCTCTCCAGCCCGAAGACCGAAGAGGGCGCGGTTTCTGTTTTGGTACCGTTACAGGCTCGTTCCGATCTCAACTGCGGCGTAATACCTTGCATGCCCACAACATTTAATTATTATTACACAGTTCATGTCAAAAAATGATGTTGTCGTTGGTGATGGAACTTGATGTAAGGGTGGTAAGTGCAATTTTCAGCCATGTCAAACGATCCAAGATGCTCCGCAATTTTTTTTATCGTGTGAATCAAGTTTTTATGATCATTTGAAATTGAAATTGTTTATTGAGCAATTTTATAAATTAGAGTTTTTCGAAAAAAATATTAGAGTCATGAATGCATACAAAAAGTCACGTGCTTTTATGCCGGTTGAACTCACGCAGGTGACTTATTGTAAGGGAGACCACCTCCGGCCAGTTGCAGGCTCCACCTCTTCCAATGCCTGGACACGCATCGTCATATATGATAAGGTATTTTTCACCGTCCTCGCCTGTGAGACGGATTGCGGCACCCGGAATTTGTATCCCAAAACGCTCCAGATCGGCCGCAGGGATAGCGAAGAATGGATAGACCCTGCACAGCTTCGGGCGTGATTCGTATATTGTGCAGGCATTGCCTCGCAGGAGACTGCAGGTAAGATTTGAACCGTCCATTACCTTCTTTGTGGTGCGCCACTTGTAGTCGACGTTGTCGCCGAGGCGCGCCATCTCCTCATCGCTCAACATCACGTCAAGGGAACAGCAACGGGCACACCTTGAACATTTGAAGCGTGTTGGAGGTGTAACGAAGTTAAAGTACACCATAATCATTCATCCCATTTTAAGCAAATGTTGTAAAAAAGGTTATTTATCATAGTTAGACGAAAGCGAAAGCTTCGCCAGACCTTAGTAGCAAAGTTTTTAAAAGATGATACATCATTAACCGATTGAGCGGCCGTAGTCTAGCCTGGTCTAGGACGTCGGCCTTCCATGGACCATAGAAAATCCGAAGAACGCCGAGGACCCGGGTTCAACTCCCGGCGGCCGCACCATCCTAACTGAATGAGTGCCATTCAGTCCTATTTTTGAAGAATGCTTATTCTGTAAGTCGTGAGAGCAGTGACCCACTACCTTCATCTTAGACCATTATTTATGCGCTCAGAAAGATTCCCACTGTTTCTAGTAATGCCGTGATTGTATAAAAGGCAACAGCGCTGAAGGTTAACCAGAAGTAACGCACCTTTCTACCCGCCACCACCTGCCTCACAAGAACTATGGCAACGAGGGCAATTGGTGCGGCAAAGAGCCCAAGCAACACCGGTCTGGGCAATACGATCATCGATAGGAGCGCAAGGAGCCCAAATGCACCCAACGTGATAGCAGTCACCAGTGCTTGCCCTTGCCTGTATCCAAGCCGCACGAGGAGGGTGCGCTTGCCTACTGCGCGGTCGGTCTCGACATCCGGGAACTCGAAGAAGACAAGCATCATCCAGTTTATGGCAAAGAGCGGAGCGGTGGCAAGGACAACGAAATATCCAAAGTGACCCGCCTGCAGCTGGTAGCCGAGCGATGGAACCAAAAGAGACACCATCAGGGCGACAACGAGCTCGCCGAAGCCGGTACCCGAGAGCCTCAAGGGCGGCCCAGACGACCATACGCCCACAAGCCCCAAGGCGAAGATCATCAGTGAGGCATCACTTGCCCCTCACCATATACTCAATCCGAGCATAGCTGTGCTGCCTACAAATAGGCAGACGAGGGCCGCCAGAAATGCTGTGCGCCTTGAGATCTCGCCCGCTGGTAAGACCCCACTCCCGCCCGTGAAGAACGTGCGGTTGGGGTTGATGCGGTCACCCTCCACATCCCAATACTCATTGAGGTAGTGGCCCATCAGTTGGGTGGACGTTACCGCTATCTGTCCAAGGACGTAGACTGGTAGCCCGATTGTAAAACCCTCGTAACGCGCCACCAGTGCCCCCAGCGCGTACATCACGATGCCGCCGACGAGAAAGATAGGGCGGCTAAGGCGTGTGACATCCTCCCCTCGCTCTCGCAAGGGGCTTCCCGCTTCCTCGCCCAAGGCTTTTTTATCTATTCGCTTGTCAGGGGGTTAGAAGGAGCTAACGGTGCTTGAAGGCATCCAAGCCCGGATATCTCGCTCGCGATCCCAACAGCTCCTCTATCCTCAGGAGCTGGTTGTACTTGGAGACCCTCTCCCCCCTCGCAGTGGCGCCCGTCTTTATCTGCCCAGTACCAAGGGCAACCGCCAGGTCGGCTATGTAGCAGTCCTCGGTCTCCCCTGACCTGTGGCTGACCACCACCGTGTACCCACTCTTAACGGCGAACTTGGCGACTTCTATTGCCTCTGTGAGGGTGCCTATCTGGTTCACCTTGAGGAGGATGGAGTTGGCGGCACCCATTCTCACACCCTTTCTGAACCTCTTCATGTTGGTGACGAAGAGGTCGTCCCCCACGATCTGTATCTTGTTTCCCAGTTTTTTGGTAATCGATACAAATGAATGGTAATCGTCCTCCTCGAAGGGATCCTCGATGGAGATTATCGGATACTCTTTTACCAGACTGGAGTAGTAGTCCAAGAGTTCGCCAGGCGAGAGCGTCTTGCCATCCACCGAGTACTTGCCGTCCTTGAAGAAGCTGGAGGCGGCAGCGTCGATGGCCAGCCTCACTTCCTTTTCATAGCCCGCCTTCTCTATGGCATCTACCAGCGAGCCGAAGGCATCCCCTGCCTTTGAGGTGGGAGGGGCAAAGCCGCCCTCGTCCCCGACGTTTATCGCCAACGGGCCGTAGCGGTCCCTGAGGATCTTCTTGAGCTCCATGTAGACCTCGGAGCCCATCCTTAGGGCCTCACCCATAGAATCCGCGCCGACCGGCACGATCATGAACTCTTGGATCGCCAGGTTGTTCCCCGCGTGTTTGCCACCGTTTATGATGTTCATTAGTGGCACAGGCAAGAACCTAGACCCTTTGTTCAAGTGCTCGAAGAGCGGCACCTTTGCGGTGTCTGCCGCGGCCTTCGCCACGGCCAGCGAGACACCGAGTATGGCGTTCGCTCCCAGCTTGGACTTGTTCTCCGTCCCGTCTAGCTGGATCATCTTCGCGTCAATCTTGGAGAGGGAGCGAGAGTCCATTCCGATGACGACGGGAGCAATGACCTCGTTCACGTTGCGGCAGGCCTTGAGAACGCCCTTCCCGTGGTATCTCTCCCCTCCATCCCTAAGCTCGATGGCCTCATATGTACCAGTGGACGCCCCCGACGGAACCGATGCTCTGCCGAAGCCCCCCTCCGTGAACGCCTCCGCCTCTACAGTCGGGTTGCCCCTCGAGTCGAGGATCTCCCTGGCCACTACCTTTTTGATCGTGAATTTGCTCATTTGTAGATCACTCCAACTGGTAGCGATCCAGCTGGCTGAGCACGTACTCCCTTATCGCGCTCGGCTTTCGGGTCTTGCCCACGACTTTACCTTTCGCCATCACCTTCTCAAGCATGGGTCGCATCTCCCCGCCGCATAGGTCGCACCTACTGACCTTCTCGCTGAAGGGCGTCACCCTCCAGCTGTAGCATTTCTCGCAACGCCAAGTCTGCTTTCTACCGGCGTACTTCCCGCGCTTTGTCATGGGCTTCCCATCTATCTCCACGATGTCCATTGAGAAGTCTATTGTGGGGGCGTTCGCCACCGAGGTGCCTACGCCGAACCCATCAACTGGACCCTCGGCGAGACCCGAGACTGACCTCTCGTCCAGCCCTCCCGAGAGGTAAATCTTCACGTTCTTGTACCCCCTGATGTCAAGCTCCCACCGCACCTCCCTCACTATTTCCACGAAGTCGCCCCTCCTGGAGCCAGGAGTGTCCAGCCTCACCCCGTGGAGGCTCTTGCCTAGGGTCTCCGCTGCGAGTATGGACTCGAACTTCTCGTCGCAGAGCGTGTCCACCAAGGCTATCCTAGGGACGCTCTTCTCCACAACCTCGTCGAAGGCCTTCCACGCAGCCCTCTGATCCCCGAAGAGGAGTATCATCGGGTGGGGCATGGTTCCAGCGGGTTTTATGCCGAGCAACTTGGCTCCGGCCACGCCAGAGACGCCGTCGAACCCGCCTATGTACACGGACCTGTCAAGCATGGGCGCCAGGGCGGGGTGCATGCGCCTTATGCCGAAGGCGAAGACTTCCTTGCCCCTCGCCGCCTTCTTAACCCTGGCGGCTGAGGTAGCAACGCCTGAGGCTTGGCAGAGGAGTCCTACCGTGGCGGTCTCCACGCTCACGAAGGAGTTGTACTTGCCGACAACGGCCATCTGGGGGAGGCGGAAGCCCCTTGAGTCCTTCGTTGGGAAGACCGTCCCCTCCGGCAGGGAATAAACGTCCACCGGCAGACCATCATAGAGACGGAGGACCTCGTCAAGCCCGCAGAGCACGCCCCACTTCCACTCCTCGGGCAGTTTGCCGACAGTCACCTCAGCAACGACCGGCTTGTCTATCCCCTTCGCCTCGAGGACCTTCTTCGTCCTCAGGTAGTAGATGTCCGAGGTGTTACCAGACTTAATCTCCTCATCGGTTGCAACATTGAACCGTCGCATAAGGATTCCCCTATTGGAACGTACGATAATAAAATTGGTAGGGCGCCCTTAAATATGCTTCATTCGTAGTCCTTGATGGAGAGCTGTTTCGTCCCCCTCTTCGACTTTACCATTGACCACTCCTCCTTCGAGACGGTGCCCCCCACCTGCTCCTTGATCGACCTGATGGTCTCGGTGCCTATCGTGGGGATCCGGTTAAGCTCCGTTGGGGATGCCCTCTTCAGGTCATCGATTGTCCTGAAGCCTGCGGAGAAGAGGGCCCTTGCCCTGATCCTCCCGACGCCCCTGAGCGAGATGAGGGGGAGCAGCTCCTCCTTGACGCCATTCTCGACCCTTATGGAGAGGTTAAGGAGGGGCGCCAGTGCCTCCTCGTAATGTAGGAGCTTGGCCAACTCGTGCGCGGCGTAGACGAGCCACTTCGCGGACTCCACGTAGGAGTATATGTCGCCTGACCCCACGTCAAACCTCTCGACGATGCCGTCCTCGGGGGACTCCTCGATCCAGTCCTTCAAGAGCAGGGCGGTCTTGATCTCTTCTAGAAGCATCTCGTACTCTAAGCCCTCCTCTTCCGGCAGGTCGTACAGCAGGAGGTCGGAGTTGGCCTCGAAGAATGCCTTCAGCACGTCGAGCTCCCTCCTCCGTACGTAGAGCTTCGGCATGTCAGGGGTGTGGCATATGAGCGTCAGGTAGCTTATCGGTGGAATGCCGGACCTTCGGATCTTGAGACCGTTCCTGAGTATGACGGCGGACTTGGGGTCTATGTAGAGCTCGGCGATCCTCCTGCCCAGCGCGGTGGGGATTAACTTCCTCTCATCTGACTTCACCATCCCCTCGGAGGTCAGCATCTCCAGCGACTCGAGCACGGCGCTCCTGAAGGAGTTTATTCCATACTGGTAGGCGCAGAAGGACTTCTCAAGAAAGTCGAAGACGTCCTCCTGCGAGTGCGCTAGACCCATAGTTATGGTGGCGAGGATGTGGGATCTGAGGGAGGATGCCGCCCCGAGCTTCGACCACACCTTCTCGGGCTTCGCCAGCACGTACTCCTCAAGCAGAAAGTCCCGCTCCGCCTCGCTCCTCGCCAGCAGTATGGCCTCTCCTTGACTGTCGTACTTGGGCCTGCCAGCCCTGCCGGCCATCTGCTTCTCCTCGAGGACGGGTATGTTGGTCTGGCCCACCCCGGCCTCGTAGCGCCTGTAGTCGTAGATCAGGACGCGCCTCGCGGGGAGGTTGACGCCTGCTGAATTGTGAACCACGAATGAGCTCGTATAACTTGAGTCACCGTCTACCTCCAAATTGTAGACTGTTCCCTCATAATACAATGATCGTATTTCTCTTATCACCATGCAGTAGTAATTATCGTTTATGCAGTTTATGTTGTAGTTTCTATTTCCCTTTAATTTCAAATCTTTCATTAGGATGAGCTTGCCGAATCGTTCCAGTTGCTTACCGGAGAGCTTGATTTGGTATAAATCATGCTTATGTACTATACCACGAGTTGACTCTTTTTTGATTTGGCCTGCTCTCCTGCACTTGGAGATTGATGGCATAAAACCAAGTTTTACCAAGATCGCAAAGAGCTGCTTAGCAAGGGTGGAGGAAATGGTGGAATAGCTAGCTACAGGACCTGTACGAGTCTCATAAACCCAACCGTCTCCCATCCACATTCCGCGGACTAGGTGCACGAGCTTTTCCTTAGGCAGGAGGATAAAATCGCTGGGTAGGTGTTTATTATATGAGTTGGTGCCAAAGAGTTCACGGAGTTTTTTTACCAACTGCATTGAACATGACCTTATCACCCGTCTGTTTCTATCGAAGTCTTTGACGGTACATCTCAGCCCCCATGACGAAAGTGTATCGACTATCTTCTTGGTTAAGTGTTCCTCCTTTATGTTCAGGGCGAACATGATAGTTCCATTTTTCCCCGTATAGCCTTCTGCGATGTACAATCCCATTAATTCAAGGGTCTCTGCCGTTAGAGGAATTTGGTTGAACTTTAGCCTTGTCCAGTGGGTGCCCACCACGCCAAACTGATTGGCAAGTGGGCCAGGTGGTTGAAGCTTTATTGTTGTTAGATCTACCTCGTCCTTAATACGTGGGAATAGCACAAGATCTCCCTTCTTCAGATGTTTGGCTTCGACCCATTCTGGACTGCTGTACGCCCACCAATGTTCGCTTCGCGTGGAAGTGTGAATGGAACGACGCCCCCTTGTTACACGTAATACCTTATGCTCTGGCGTCATTCGCATAGGAAGCTGCCCATAGGCACAGATTTCCAGTAACTCGCCTCTATAAGATCGTTGTAGGGGAGCTATGACGTTTCTGAACCTACCATTATGAGTCAGAACCCTTTGAGTGGAACTAAGGGACTCAATTCTTTGGGGATGACCGTTGCAGAAGATCTCCTCTCCCTCAGGTAAACAAAGCGTGGGCGTGGCGCATACGCACTTGATGAGGAAGGAGCGGAAGGCGTCCTCCACGGCCCTCCGTTGCTCGTATGTTAAGCCGGCGTGGTGGAAGGCCACGCCGTTGGCGACCGCCCTTGCGAGCCTGTCCGAGATGCGGGTTCTCTCGCCCATCTTCAGTATCTTGGAAGAGAGATCCATCAGTTTCCTCTCCTCGCTCCGCTTGAGCTGCTTCCTGACGGGCTCCGCGATCCTCTTGGCGAGGGATGTGGCAGAGAGCCTGCTACCCGTGAAGACGAGCATCTGGCCGCCGGATCGTATTACGTCCACGGCAAGGAGAGCGACGGGGTCCGTCTCCGTGCCCTCGATCTTCTTGTGCTGGCCGTCCCTGAATACCACAGACTTCTGGAAGTATACGCCCTCCAGCAAAGGCACGGGCCTCCAGTCGCTGGTGATGGGTGTGGAACCGAGCCATTCTGCGATATCATCGGCATTGCTTATGGTCGCGCTTAGGGCGAGTATCTGCGCCTTCGGGTTCAGGAGGCGGAATCCCGTCAGAAGCACCTCAAGGGTCGGTCCCCTCGATCCGTCGCCGAGTAGGTGGATCTCGTCGGCGACGATTAGTGAGAGTGCGTTCACCCAGCTGGGCCTGTGGCGGAATATGGAGTCTGCCTTCTCGTTGGTCGCGATGATTATGTCGTGCCTCCCGAGCGTCGGGTCGACGTAGTCGAAGTCCCCGGTGGAGAGGATAACCTTGATCCCGATCTTGGTGAACTTCTGGAACTCCTCGTACTTCTCGGTGGCAAGGGCCTTCAAAGGAACGAGGTAGAGGACCTTCCCGCCCCTCTCCATCACGTGCTTGAGGGCGCAGATCTCTGCCACCATCGTCTTGCCCGAGGCCGTGGGGACTGCCAATACGAGGTTCTTTCCCTCAAGAACCCCTGCCTTCACCGCATCCTCCTGCGGCGGGTAGAGCTCGGTTATGCCTGATTCGGTGTAGAGCCTCTTAGCCTCCTCTCGGATTGGAAGCTCCTCGACCCTAATACTACACCCTCCGATCAGGTCTTCTTAATAAAGCCGGGCTTGGACTCGTAGATAATTCCGTCGTTCATCCACCTCGTGACGGCATCCTCGGCAAATTTCCTAAAGAACCCTTCAGTTTCAGCCCGTGAGATGAAGGCCTCCCTCTTGATGGGCCCCATCTCGTTCTCCTTCTCCATGGTAATCAAAAGGTCAAAGAGGGCAGAGAGCTTGTCGCTCGCGGACTTGGGGCGACCGACCATGATCATGTCTATGTCAGCCTTGCCCGTCGCCCGGTCTACTCCGACCTGCATCAAGTATGACTTCATCAGCTTCGTCACCGGCTCCACGTCCTCCTTTCCTACCTCCTTCTTGAGGGCAAGCTTCGCCCTCGCCTCGGAGAGCCTGATGACGGCCTCGAGCTGCCTCATGGTGATGGGCACCGGCGAGTCTGCGCCCTCGCTCTTCCCACGCATCTCTAGGAAGAACTCCTTAATCTTCTCGCTCGCCTCTTCGCTAAGCTTCGGGTTGGCGTGCCTCCTTACGTAGTAAAGGTACTTCTTCAGGAGGGCGGGGTCGATCATGGACCCCCTCTCGATCTTGACCCCTTGGTGGAGCTTCAGGATGTGCTCTGTCATGTCCCTGTCGCGCGCCTCCTCTGGCCTGTCCACCAATATGAAGATCAGATCGAACCTTGAGATTATGGTCACAGGGAGCTCGGAGATGTTCTCGGAGATGGACCTCTGCGGGACGTACCTGCCGAAGGTTGGGTTCGCCGCGGCAAGTATGCTGCTCCTAGCGTTGAGCTGGACGACTATGCCCGCCTTGGCTATGCTGATCGTATTGTGAAGGATGACGCCGTGGCTTATGAATGCGTGTGTAGGCTCCACTGTAACATCATAAACAAAGTCTGTCTTGTATGCGCCTTCGTTTGGAATGGACTCTACGTGCCTCACCCGGAGCCAGCGAAAGCTCTCAAGCGATCTGAGCCTGTCCAGATCCGCCCTAACAGCAGAGATATTTCTCTGGACACCAATCCTCAAGGACTCCAACAGCAATGATCTTTTCTCATAATCATACCCATCACGCTCAGCATAGTCGACGGCACTTCTCGTTACGCCTATCAGCTCTGCCGCACTTTGCTGAGAGTAGTTCAGCCCTTCTCGCAACATCTTAAAGGAGGGGGCATGTAGATTCCTTTCCAGTTCCCTGATGCGCGCCCCGATTGCGCTTATATAAACATCTGCAACATCTCTGTTTATCCCATAATTGTTCCTAAAGTGTTCCTGGAAGTATCCGTCATACCTAACCCCGAGTCTCTTTAGAGAGCGCTTAATCAGCATTCCGGCGTATGGCGGGAGGACATCATGTTTTCTAAGGGCTTTCCCACTTTTTTCTATGAGTTTGTTTATCCGCGCATTCCCCATTTTTAGAATGTACCTGACGAAATTCCTGAGGCTGTCACCAGAAACGTAGACTTTATAGGAAGTGTTCGTGTGATCAACGACTATTCTTGAGTGGATCCCTAGGGTCAGGAGCAGATCTTGGTAATCCTCTGCAAGCCCCCTTGAAGAGGTCCTGTAGCACGCAGCCTCACTCTCAACACACCCATCTCCCCAGAATGCATTCCTCAGAAAGGCAACCCTGCTAGTGATATCCGAGGAGAAGATGCTTGCGGGCAACCGCTTCTCCTTGCTTCTCACCGTTAACTTTGGAAAGTTGAGACGCACGAAATCATATATAGACTTTGAGATGATCCTGAGCGTTCTATTCTCTGAAGTGTAATCTATTGGTTCTATTCCGAAGGACTTTTTTGTGGCTTCTTTCATTGTAAGTATTACGTTCTGCGAAGTGTTTGATAGTCCAATCTCCATGGATGAGCCAGCATGGCTGTATCCTTCGGACACAAAGAACCCCAAGAATCCCGCCAGATCCTCATGGATCTCGCATGGTAGTGTAACATCCTTCTTGCCAGAATGCATATCGGCATATAGTTTGACAGAGTTTTGGAAGTTCTGACTGGTGACTGCTGGGGCGAAGTCGTCCGTCGTAACCTTTGAGGCCTCCACAGTCGTGATTTTTCCATCCCTGTAGACAAAGACAGGATGCTCAGGAGTAACGATAATCTCCCTTCCGTTGGAGTACATTATTCTTATAAAATGAGACGGCGCCTTGTGTCTGCTGACCCTGTCCACCTTTGTCTTGTAGACCGTGGAGAAGTCTGTTGTCAGCATCTCTAGCCTCAAGTCGTCAGTCCGCAATATCTCGCAGTCTATACCCTGCACACTCTTTTCAGGATGCTTAGCAAACAGAGAGTCCACAAGCACCCCTATCCGGTGTTTGGAGCCGTCTGCGAGGGTTATTTCAAAGAAGGGGTGGTAGCTTTGTTGTTCCATCGCCTCGTGTATGGCGGAGCGGTCCTCAGGGCGCATCTTGTCGATCTCGTCTATGCAGGCCACGCCCTTGTCCGCTATCACCAAGGCTCCTGCCTCAAGGAAGAACTCGTTGGTGTTCTTGTCGCGTAGGACCGTCGCAGTCAGGCCCGCCGCTGTGGAACCCTTTCCCGAGGTGTAGACCCCCCTCGGCGCGACCCTTGCTATGTACTGGAGCAGCTGCGACTTGGCTGTATTGTGCGAGATTATGCCATTTGCGATGAACCTGTTACCTTCTGGAACCTCAATGTCGTAAACGTCTTCATTTTTGTGTTTTATTATTTTTACAATACGCTCGCTTCTCTGCCCCCCAAATCTCCTGAAGGATTGCGCGTCAGGGGCAAGCCTTTGAAGGGCTGCATTCTTCCTGTTGGAAGCGAATCCAACGTGCTTGCGGAATTTCAGGACATCGTTCCCTCTTCTTATTGCAAGCGCATTCCCAATAATCCTTGAGTGGATCCCAAAGCGCAGGAGAAGGATCTGAACGTCCCTAAGCAGTTCGATCTCCTTTGCCTTCAACGACACGGACCTCCTGCCACGCCCGTTGTCGAAGACGCGTCCATCCGCCTCGAACAGCCATTTCAGGAAGGACGAGACAACCTCGTTCCCTGACTGAAGTATTAAGTCAGGAACCCTTTTCTCCCTCAGAAAGGCAAGGTTAGCTGCAATGTCCTTGTTTGAGAGATAGACATAATGAAGGGGAACGGTCCTGCCTTTCTTCGTGACCTTGGATGCTTGAGGTGGCCTGATGCCAAATAGTTCTTCGATGTACGAAAGAAGCCTAGGTAGGATGTCAATATCAGTTTGAGCTACCGCAAAACCAAAACGGTATCCGTCTTTGCAGACCCAACCGTCCCCCAACATGTACCCGCAGAAGGCCGCAAGATCCGGTGTCATCTTCTCAGGGAGTTTCCCATGGAATTTGGGGCCGAACCTGCTCCTCTTGATTGGTGCGAACCCAGTATCCAAATAAGCAGTGATTGTGCACGGGAAACCAGTAACGACAGCGAGTTTGTCCCCCACCCGGAGTTCGTCCAGCCGGCGCCATTCTCTTTTAAGAAGACCATTTTCACTCCTCACGGTCAAAAGGGGATGGTTGTAGGTTCCCTTAATGCTCTTGCCAGACTCCGTGACGACTTCTATTATAGGCTGATCTTTGTAGATGTGGAACGTTGTTGCAAGGGCCCTTTTTCCTCCGCCTTGGCCCGTCATGACTTGGAGCCCTATGGGCTGAAGGTGCGACCTGCCCATCTGCCCGATCTTGACGATGCCCCCATTGCCGAGGATCACCCTCTCGTCATAAACCAAGCAGCCGGGGTCGCCGACGAGAAGGATGTTTATGTCTCCCCTGATCTTTATCCCATCGGGCATGGTCTTGGTGACTCCGCCAGCCAGCTGGTACGCAATGGCCTCCTTGATCTCCTCGTAGCCGTAGATAGACGGCGCGATGGAACCGAAGATCTTCTGGTAGAGCAGCGGGTCCTTGGCCAGTTCCTTTATCGCCTTCTCATCCTCGGGAGATATCTGAACCTCCTCGGCACCCTTCTCTGAGATCTCGAGGTGGTTGACCTCAACGCCCGTGGAGAAGGTGGCGAGTCTGAAACCCTTTGCGGTGAACTCCTGCTTCGCCTGAAGAATGCCGACAAGGGAGATCCTGTCGCCTGGCCTCGATATATCCACGATGTCTCCCTGCAGGACTCCTTCCACGGACCGGGGCAGATGCCCTGGAGGCAGCTCCTCGGGCCTCTCCTGCAACGAAATCATCTGCCAGTCCACGAACGTGGACTCCTCGGGTATTAGCCTGAAGAAACCCTTCCTCCCGCAGTCCTGATTTGAGCACCGCGGAGGCATGACCAGAACGGTGCCAGCCTGATCTACCCTCATCTTCTCTCCGCACCTCGGGCACTGAAAGACTGCGACCTTCAGGAGCTGCTTGATCGTCGAGGACCTTGTGACTATGCCCTCTACCATGGTTAGCCTGCCCATATGGGCGGACTTCAGCGCCCGGAGCGGCACCACCTCGTCGAGCTTGCGGAACCGGGCTTTGAAGTTCTTAACCTTTGTGGAGTATTGCATATTCTCCACGCGCATGACGTCGTAGATCGCTGCGTTTGCCTTGGAGAGCACCTCTGCTGGCTTGTCCTTGAGATCTGAGGCAAGATCTGGGTCGAAGGAGATCAGGTCGTCGAAGTCTATAACGATGGAGGTCTTCCCCTGGGAAGCCATCTGGGATATTGCTTCCCTGTACTTGTACGCCCCTTTTTTATCTTGAAATGACTTTAGGAAGTTGACAAACCTCTCTCGGTAATCCATGACCTCAGCAAGGACCTCGACCATAACAATCACTTCGACTCTTCAGCGAGGATCTTCTGCCTCCAGTCCTCTATCTCCGATCTAAGAGCATTGAAGAGGCCCCTCTCCTCCGGCTCCAGCGTGTCGATGACGGCCTTGGCTGGGTTCCTTTCAAAGGACAGGTGGAGTATCTTCTGCAGTCTGCAGTTAATAAGGTCTTGCGCCTTCATAAAGGCCTGCCTCTGCTCGTTGAGAGTGGTCTGCGTAGGGTTCTGCCTGATGCTTGAGTTCAGCACGAGGATGAGGTCCCTGAGCTTCGGGTAGAAGTGGGGGGGCAGCTGGGAGAGCGTCTCGTTCCTCTCCTCCTTCCAGCAGAGTTTGTAGAGTTCGCTGGACTTCAGCTGCTGGGTCTCGTCAAGCTTCAGCTTCACGACCCCCTCGGCCTCCAGCGCCCTAGCAGCCCAGAAAGGGAGCTTCGCCTCGCTGCCCTCCACGAAGGCGCCCACCTGCAAGCCCCCGATCTTTGTGGCGGGAAGGGACTTCTGGAAGATAACGCCGACCGGCTCCTCCTCGTAGAGAAATTGTGAAGATTTTATATCCTCGGACGCCCTGCGAGACATACTCAGATCTCTCTCCCATACCCCAATTAAGTTATTTGGTTCTCTGTAATGCTCTGAGTGAGTTGTACGCCGGTATCGCTATAGTTATCCCCACCAGAACCTGCCCCACGTTGAAGGGAACCTCGGCTAAGGCAACGTAGCCCAGGACGAACTCCTCGTAGAGATAGTAGCCCAGAACCATGAAGAAGCCCGACGCGGCCGCGGATAGCACGAGCCACCCGACCTCTGGCCGGGCCATAAAGGAGATGAGGACGACTATCGCACCGGCTATTAGCCCGACGAGGGCCCAGAGCGCATGTGTCATGTTCACGGTGAAGGAGGCACCGAAGCCCGGCAGACCCAAAGAGATCTCCGAGGCGCCCACGTAGTAGGCGGTGCCGATCAAGTATATGGAGGAGGAGAGAACAATCCCCACAAGGAGGGAGAGTAGACGCCAGTACCTCGGCGTCAGTTGGGGCCTTCTGCCGGCGAGAAGGCCGAGCACACCCCCCTCCACCCCCTTTATCACGAGGGTGGCGGGTGCGAAGAAGAAGTACCCTAGGATCAGGTCGGCGATCATGGAACCCACGCCACCGGCGAAGGCGCCGGCATAGGGACCAGCCAAGAGCGCCACGATGTAGACGGCTGACTCCCCGATGTTGAAGTAGCCCCTCGTCGCGGGGACGTAGATGGTGAATACAAGAGTCGATACCGCCACCAGCCCCGTGTAGAAGGCGAAGAGTGGTATAGTCCTGGCCTTGAGCAAGATTTTCCCTCTGTAGAAGAAAGGCGGGCATTCACATAAAAACGTGTTTCTCTTTGACACTCTCCACGACTGAAGTCGGGAGATTCCTGCTTCTAGAGTGTTCATTGGGTCGGTTGTTCATTGCCCTTCTAGGCTCCCACCTCATCCCATTCCACCTCAGAAGCAGGGGGTATGCCACTA
>Ga0315282_10001440_pt1 | contig 44763 bp, 47 predicted proteins | sample YL17G07_20_MG_FD_203693 | JGI IMG/M metagenome (GOLD analysis project Ga0315282, IMG submission 203693) | Sediment microbial communities from Yellowstone Lake, YNP, Wyoming, USA - YL17G07_20 | ecosystem: Environmental > Aquatic > Freshwater > Lake > Sediment | place: USA: Wyoming | collected... | reverse complement strand
GCAGCGTTTCAATTTTTACCACCACAAATTATAGAAACCACCGGAATCATTTTTGCTTCCGCAATGACGATTTATGAAGTGCTTTACAAAGCATTATATCAACAGGCAATCAAAGGAGTTCAAAAATAAATACGGTGCATTTTAGGTTTTTTGGCAAAATATGAAGTGTTAAAAAGCCCTACAACGAATTAAAAAAAAGATGGCCGATGATTAGGTCGTCTTTTTTTGTAGGTCTGTTTTTGCTCAAATACTTGATAGGGCTTGACAAGGTTTCTTTTATCGATTAAGATTAAGATAGTTAGATAAAATTAAATAAAAAAACAATGCCCGAGAATCCAAAACAAAAAGAAGAGAGAACGAAAAGAGATAAAGAAATATTCAAACTCTGGCCGTCTTTAACGTTGCAACAGATTGGCGAAATACAAAATCCGAAATTAACCGCCGAGCGAATTCGGCAGATAATTAAAAAGGTCGAAAATAATAAAATTAAAAATGGAAAATAAAAAAAGATGTTTCAAACATTTATTAACGAACTGCCAAGAAAGGAAAACGGCAAAATTGATTGGATGGAAACAATCGGTTCAGTCGTAGTGGCGGTTCTTTTATTTGGGTTTGCCTATCTTTGGTTCAAATATGTCAATTTCAATCCACAATAAAGAAGAGGAATTTTACTATTCCGGTAAATGGCGAGAACAGAAAGAAGACGAGAACGAAGAGAAAGAAGCACAGCATTTTTCAAAACGCGCAGACGAAGATGTTCAACACGTATTTGAAAATGGCCGTCTATAATTATTTTCTCAAAATGGAAAATGTCAAAAGAATTAATTGTTAAAGAGCCGGATGAAAAGCAATTAAATATATTGCAAAAAACATCCAGCCAGTTATTGAGGGCAGCGCAAAGTATCGCGATTAACTCGGCTCCAAAATTAGAAGAGGCGCAACTTATCCTAAAACGAGCCCGGGACGGACAGAAATTTATTAAATCGGATTTGAAACAATTTCTTGACCCGATAAAATTTCTGAAAGAGAGAATCGAAGCGAAGTATGAGGCGACTGGCGACCAACTCAAAGAAACCGATTTGGTTATTGGCCGAAAGATAATGGATTATAAAACCTCAATCACCGTAGCCGTAGAGGAAAAGAAAAAAGATATTGTCGCGCAAGTTGAAACTGGAAAGGTTAGCTTCGAAGTTGCCTCAAAAAAAATTGAGAAGCAGGAGATTAAAATCGACCAATTTAAGACAAGGAAAATCCCGGACATAGAGATAACAGATAAAGGACAGATTCCTCTTGAATTTTGGGAGGTCAATACGGTCCTGTTAAGAAAAGCCGTTATCACGGAGGGTCGCGAGATACCCGGCGTTAGAAAAATAATTAGAGAAATTCCAATTACTTAATATGGCAACATTTTACAAAACAACAGGAGAAGTCGAAGAGGTAAAACCTGCAAATGGGGAAAAGTTTTCCTTAAAAGAAATGCAGGATATGGTTGGGGGACATATTGAAATTGTCCCACTTCCAAACGGAGAAAGTGTTGTTGTGAACGAAGAAGGAAAAGAAGATTTTGGAGTTTGTATACAGGCAACCCCAAAAAACGAAAAGGCAAGCGACAGGTGGAATGAGGAATATCCGATTGACAAATTCCCGAACAACAACGATCGGTTAATTTGTGGAAATGCTCTCTTTATTAGTGATAAAGAATTAGAATAAATTTATGGCAAAAAAAGAAATAAAAACAAAAAAGAAAAGCACGGCGATAATTGTGAATCCGCAATCGTTGTCGGCCGAAGGACTGATGAATACCGCCATTCAGAAGGGCGTAACTGTTGATGTAATGGAGCGATTATTGACGATGAGGCGCGAATTGAAATCAGAAAAAGCAAAGGAATTATTTGATACATCGATGGCAGAATTTCAATCGAGTTGCCCGGTTATTAGAAAGAAAAAAGTTGTGATGAACAAGGACGGAAAAAGCAAGAGATATTCTTTCGCTCCGTTGGAATTTATTATCACGCAGACAAAGGATTTAATTAAGCAATGCGGATTTTCCTATTCGATAGACACGAAGGTTGAAGACAAATGGGTTGAGGCAATTTGTAAAGTTACGCACCAAGCCGGACATTCAGAAACAAGCAGTTTCAAAATCCCGATTGATACAGAATCTTATATGACCCAACCACAACGTTTTGCTTCAGCACTGACTTTCGCTAAAAGATATGCGTTTAGTAATGCCTTTGGTATTCTTACCGGTGATATGGATGATGATGCTCAAACGGCCGGGGACGATGATGTCCCAGACGTTGCCAGAGTGGCAGGAAAGGGCCCAGTAGGTCAGAAGGCATCCGGAACGACTAAAACCACACCCAAGACCGAAAATGACGTAGAAACAGGGATTAAGATGATTAAGGCACAGAAGGACAAGGGAATGATACTGGATTGGAAGGCAAAGATTGAAAAAAACCCGGCTTATTCCGCACAAGATAAAAAGATTTTGCTCGATGCAATAAGTGCGAGGTTGGACGTGCTTGATAATCAAGGATGAGGGTTGTAATTCCGCACCTTTCATATTCTCGGATGACCTTGTGGGAAAGAAGTAAAAGTCAGTATTACAAGAAATATATTTTAGGGGAAAAATACGCGAATAAATATACTGCTTTTGGAAAATGGATTCATTCAGTTTTTGAGGATGGTGTTCCAACAGACGATCCTAAAATTGAAAAAATGCGTTCATACGTCCCCACTTATCCCACAAGAGAAAAGGATTTCGAAGTAATCAAAGAAAAAATTCCGCTTCTAATAAAACTCGATGGCACAGATTTGAAGAAAAAAGCATTTGGAGATATTAAAACCGGCAAAAAATGGAGCCAAAAAGATACCGACGAGTCAGACCAAATAACTTTTTATGCTTTCGTGTTGTGGTTAAAAACAGGAAAGATTTTCAAATCATATATTCACTGGATTCAGACGGATGAATTGGAAGATGGATTGATTGTTCTTACCGGATACGCCGAAACCTTTGAAACAACGCGCACGATTGAGGACTTCTTAAAACTTTGGCCGAGGATACAAAGGAACTGGAAAGAAATTAACGAATTTACTATTAAGGAATATGCCAAAATATGAAACATAAACCAAAAGGCAATCCGTTATTGAAGCAAGCAAGGCGGATGATGTCCCAGCACGAAATCGAAACCAAAGTGAATCCATTCGATTGTGCCGGGTGGCTTGCAAGAAAAGCAGCAAAGGCCGAAAAGGTGAGAAAACATATAGAAAAAGTCCAAAAAAGGAAATGAGTGAAGAAACTTTATTATCAGTCCCGGCGGAAATTAAAAAGGCAGAAACGATGTCAGATAGAGGGTTAAAACTTGTGATTTATACCCAAGAATTAAACTCTGCCGATTCCGCCGCACTGTTCAAGTTAAAAGGAAATTCCGGGTTTTTCTTATTTAAGTCAACGAAGATTTCGGAAAGCGATGTGGCCACAATCCCTAATGAAATAAAGGAATTCAAGACAGACCGGACACCGAGCGAAAGATTAAGGGCCGTAATTTATCGGGTATGGGAACAAACCGCGCAGAAAGAATCGTTTCAACAGTTCTATGGTCGACACATAGATCAAATTTGTGAGCAGTATAAAGAACAACTCAACTAATATGCCAAATTGTTTGCGATGTGGTCGATGTTGTCAGACAAAAACGTTTTGGAAAAAAGTTTGAGATAGAACACAAAATCCCTCTATGTCGGGGGGGAGAAAATAACTTTGAGAATCTCGTAATCAGTTGTGTTCCCTGTAATCGTAGAAAGGGGAAAATGACCGCAGAGGAGTTTCTCCACTCCCATTAAATGGTTTCAACATCAATCAGATGCCTCCGAGGACATCAAGATAAAAAGATTAGAGGATAAACTGGGGATAACTGGCTACGCACTCTATTTTAAGACCCTTGAAAAGGTGGCAAAAGAGGGTTCTGATGCCCTCCTGATGGGCTTCGGACACGCACTTGACCTTAAAAAAGTCCCCCTTGATTTTCTCGCAAAGGATTTTAAGGTTACTGTGAAAGAGTTGGAGGCAAGTTTGACAATTATGCACGATTTAGGTCTTATTGTGAGGAAAAGGTGGGTTATTAGTGTTCCAAATATGGAAAAATACACCGATAATTGGAGTAAAAGGAGGCGTGATGAGCTACAAAGGAACTCCGTAGTCCCTACCGAGAAACTACCGAAAGAAGAGAGTAGAGTAGAACAGATTAGAAGAGAAGAGAGTATTCCTCTTTTTAAGAAACCATTTTATAACGGAATGCAGATAAGAGAACAAAAAGGAAAATTATTTTGTATTCCAAAAAACGGTGGAAGATGGTTAGAGTTTGTAGATAAAATAAATAAAATTGAATGGAAATAATATGTCAAAAAAAATCATAAAAAAGAAATTATCAGAGTGTTGCAAGGCGCCAATGATTGACGGAGTGCAGTGCGAAAATTGTGGTTCAAATGGAAAATTCAGTTCGGCGACCGCAATCGTTAAGAGATTGGATACAATTATTAGAACTATCGGACCAGAAATCAAAGGCGTTGTTAAGGCGACAGAACAGGCCATAGGAAAACGTTTTACTGATAATGGTGATGGAACTATATCTGACACAAAAAATCGTTTGATGTGGCAAAAAGAGGGTAGTCAAGAAAGATTAAATTATGCAGGTGCAGAAAATTTTGTAGCCGAATTAAATAAAGAGCAATATCCCGATTGGCGAATACCAACAAGAGAGGAGTTAGAAAGCATTTTGGATTTAACCAAGCACGACCCAGCCATTGACCCTATTTTTAAGTGTGAGAGTGCAGGATATTGGTCTTCAACACCTTATGCCGTCAGTACCGCCAATGTCTGGCTCGTGGGTTTCGTCAATGGCTACGTCGACGTCAACGGCCGATACCACGCTTACTATGTCCGTCCTGTCCGCCAGTATTAAATTTATTCATTTGGTTATTAATCAAATTAAAACGCACTAAAAAAATGAAACAAGAAAAACAAAGATGTTTGGCGTGTGGACATATTATTTCTTTGAGAGAAGTTACTTTATATTCCGGGATGGTTTCGGTCGCTTATCGGGTATTCAAATGGTGTGAAAAAAAAGGACGACACGAATTTAGAACCAAAGAGGTTAAACATCTTTTTACTACCAGTGATTCCGCGCGGTTTGGAGATTGGATTTTATTGGGTGGTGGAATCTTTTACAAAAACAAAAGAGGGTATTGGGGAGTGAATATGCAAAGAGCAGACCTTTTTTTCAAGGGGCAATATAAAATTCAAAAGCATATTTTGAAGAATCCAACAACCGGAGAGATAGTCAAACAAGGAGGAGAAATCTCTATCGATGAAGTTCCAAATTTGAATGAATTTCTTTCTGAAAACGGAGAATTTCAAACTCGATATTTCTCTCATAAATTTAGAGATGCAATCGTTAGAAACAACGACGGTTCGATAGATAAAATAATTAAATTACCAATATAAAACACGATGAAAATTTTATGCCTATGCGATCACGGAAACAACAGGAGTATTCATCTTGCCCACCATTTGAAGTATTGGGGGCACGATGTTTTGGCTGCCGGAGTGGATAGAAATCTCCCAGAAACCTTGCGGATGCTTTATGCGTGGGCCGATAAAATTATTATTACAGATAGGCCGCAACTTAAAAAGATTTTGAGTGTTTACGATAGCACAGAGAGAAGTTGCGAAGATCGGGTGATTCTGTTCGATGTAGGACCCGACATATACAAAAGGCCGTTCAACCCGGAATTACTGGTGTTGGTAAAAAAATTCTTAAAAGAAAATAAAGCGTGGGTAGGACCACAAAAAAATGGAAGATAAAGAAGAGGGTTTCATCAAAAAAACAGTAATAATGCTAATCAGCACAAAGGTTGGCGACCACTGGAAGGATAAAGATTTCTGTAATTTTATCGAAGCAAAAAACGGTTATTTAATCATTGAAGAAAAACAAAATGTCAATCCTAAACTACACGACTAAAATTGAGGCAGACCAGACCGTTGGAGAAATTCAGCGAATACTTGCAAAACACGGAGCCAATGCCATAATGAATCAATATGACGACCAAGGATATATAAAATCTTTGAGTTTCAAAATGAATCTTAACGGCAAGGAAATCGGTTTCCGGTTGCCGACAGATTGGCGGCCGATCCTCGTCATCTTAAAAAATGACCGAGATGTGCCCGGCAAACTTAAATCAGATGAGCAGGCATTGCGCGTAGCGTGGAGAATCGTGAAGGTTTGGATCGAAGCACAGATGGCAATTATCGAAACGAAAATGGTAAAGATGGAGCAGATTTTCTTGCCTTATGTGGTTACGAAAAACGGAGAAACGATGTCAGAAAAATTTATTAACGACCCGAAATTTCTTTTGGGAAAAGGCGATGAGTAAAAAACTGATATTCATTTCTGACTGTGGCACTTATTCTAACGAAATTTTGGTGGCCGTGAATAAAAACTTTTCTAAAAAAGGAAAAAGTAAAAAGTGATTTCATTGAGAAAGAAAAAGAGCGAATTGTAAAATTGTTTGAGTGCGGTGGATTCGTAATAATGTTTGACAATAGTTCCTTACTAATGTGGTTGAAATTACAAAAATTAGATTGGAGTTTTTACGAAATTTTACTCCACGAATGTTGCCACGTTGTCAGTTTCGTTTTTGCACAAAGAAAAATTGAAGGAGATGAGGCATTTGCTTACGAGTTGGAATTTCTATTCAAAACAATAAAAAAACAAATTCACAAAGAATATGACCGCAAAAACAGAAAGCATAAAATTAAGAGAGCCAAGCGAAAAAGAGGTGCAAAAAACAATTCTCGACTGGCTCGCGTGGCACAAAATCTTTGCGTGGCGAAACAATTCCGGATGCGTATTCTCAAATTACAAAGGTAAAACTCGAATGATAAGAATCGGTTGTCCAGGTGCGCCGGACATCATTGGAATTTTCAAAGGATTATTTTTGGGGATTGAAGTTAAAGCCAAGAAAGGAAAACTTCGTCCGGAACAAAAAGAATTTTTAGACAACATTAAAAAATATGGAGGAATTGCAATCGTTGCTAAAAGCGTGGAAGACGTTGAAGAATCGCTTAATAAAATTGTATAATAAAAACAAGATGGTAGAAGAAAATTTCAAAATTACAGAAAAATCGGAGAGAGAATTAAAGTGGTATTTTATGTCCCAATCTCCGGTGCCGGTTCATCCGAACACAGTCATTGTGCCGATTTTAAGTTTTGATTTAGATAAAGCAGTTGAGAAAATAAATGCGATTAAACCGCTAAATGTTTTTATCGCCTCGTCCGGTTCGATATTGGTTTCAGATTTGTTAAAAGAAATAGCTGGGATGGGTTATGATTTGAGTGGAGTGAAAATTACTGAACCAACTGTTAGTAAAGAAATAATAATCCATACGCCACCAGCAAAGCCGACATCGGCAGAATTTGTTGAGCGACTGACTTTGGTGGCAGAAGAGTATTGCGAACCGAGAGACAAAAATTCGATATTAAAGATTTTAGAAAAAGTAAAATTAAAGGTCGTAGAAAAAATATAAATCTTAAAATTTCTAACTATGTTCAACGAAGACGAGGAGGATGATGATACCGACGACGATTCAGACGACACCGGTGATGACACCGTGGACGATGATTCTGATGACGGTGAGGAAGAGGAATAAAAAATAAAATGGTGGGGTGCGTATGGCTTAAATACAGAGCGGAGAATTACCGCCAGCCCCTTCCAATTCATTTATGGGAATAATCTATGACGCAGTTTTCGGCCGGACTAATCCGAAGGCACACGCAAAAATTTTAGTGCAATGCAAAAAATGTAAGAAGCCGGATTATATCTTTGCCGAAATTACCGCGCAATTAGAAGTGGTCGATCCCGATTTATCAAAGATGGCTTGCCGTCATTGTAGGCAAATTGGAAAATTAAAAAGAATTTTAGACGAAAAATGAGCGATAAAAAAATTAGACAAATTTGCAAAAGTTGTGGAAATAAGTTTAGAAATGCAAAGAAAAAAAAGTTGTGTAAAAATTGTGAGAAAAATGGTAAAATAAGTATAGAGTAGTTTAATTAACTTGGAGGAGTGGCGAAACGTCATACGCGAGTAGCTTACAAGAGGCCTCACTTGCTTGTCTTGGTAAGCAGGGACAAGATTGCAGGTTCAAATCCTGCCTCCTCCACAAAATTAAATGATTAAAAAATTTGGTTCGTGTGCTTGGTGCGGAAAACCAAACACAAAAAGAAAGCACGGCCAATGTTGCAGTCCGGCACACCGGGCAATGTTGTTTCAGCATAGAATTAAGAACGCAATCAAAAATTATGAATTCAATAGATTCAAATGGGGGTTCAAGAATATGGGATAGTGAAATGTTTTGGAGAAAGTTGGAAGATTCAGCTTACTATTTTGTGGTAATTGGTTTGATATTATTGGCGGTTAAAATTTTATTCTAATGTCAGACAAAACATATTTTATTTTAATAGTAATTTTCGCGATAGTAGTTGTTACTGTCGGAATTTGGTGGTCTGTGGCTCAATACAAAGAGTGTAGAGCAATGAATTTTAGTCGATTTTATTGCTTTCAACACGCAACTTGATTTATTGATTAAATAATCAATCTATGGCAAAAGGTGGAAAAAGAGAAGGCGCTGGACGAAAGCCCGGCTCAAAAACAAAAAAGACACTTGAAAGAGAAGTGGCGCTTCGTCAATTACAACAAGGAATACTGCAAGAGTTAAGACCATTATTAAGGTCTGCATTGGATTCAGCCAAAGGTTTAACCGTGATGTATCAGAAGCGAAAAGTTAAAGGCAAGGATAATAAATATCACAGGACTGGTGAACTTGTCAGAGTTCAAGACCAGTCGCGAGTTGAGGAATTGTTGCGTGGAGATTGCACCGGAGATGATTGGTTTTACATTACAACCAAAGACCCGAACATCATTTCAATCAGAGAATTGTTTGACCGAGCATTTGGCAAACCAAAAGAAAGCGTGGAAGTCAAACACACCGGCAGTAAAGTAATTATTTTAGATTAAAAATTTATGGAAAGAGAAATTAAATTTAGAGCGTGGGATGGTGAAAAAATGATGGATGATATTCCTTTGGATGGTTCAAGGCTTGACATCAATGATTTTATCTATGGTTCTGCGTTAAAGATAATGCAATTTACTGGATTGAAAACAGGAGAAGATTATGAAGAGAAAGAAATTTACGAAGGAGATATTATTTTTAATCATACCATTGACAGAGAAGAAGCGGGCATTGTTGAATTTTCGGATATTCATCACGCTTACATAATCAGATACAAAGATAAAAAAGGCAGACCGCAAGATTTTGACCTTATGCACGGAGATGAGCATAATTTCGAAATTATTGGCAACATTTATGAGAACCCAGATTTAATAAAACAATAAAATGCCAGAAGAAACCGACGAGAAAGTAAAATTTTCTGATTTTGTTAAGTGGACACCAAAACAGAAACAGGCCTCTGATGCGGTTAAGTTATACAAATATCTTTTGTATGGCGGTGCAATGGGTGGTGGAAAATCCTATTGGTTGCGTTGGATGGGGATAAAATTGCTGATGTATTATTTCCAAAAATATGGATTGGTTGGAGTTGTCGGTGGTTTATTCTGCGAGGATTATCCTGCTTTGAAGGATAGACATTTGAGCAAGGTTAAATTTGAGTTTCCGCCTTGGCTTGGAATATACACAGCAGACCACAATTTTACATTGGCGCCGGAATATGGCGGTGGCACATTGGCTTTCAGAAACCTTGACGATGTTTCAAAATATCAGTCATCAGAATTTGCTTTTGAATTAGTTGATGAGTTAACAAAAGACCCGAAAGAAGTGTTTGATTTTCTTCGCACAAGGTTAAGATGGCCCGGCATTGAGGACACAAAGTTTCTTGCAGGAACGAACCCGGGAGGCATTGGACACACTTGGGTAAAAGATATGTGGCTTGACCATAAATTTGATGTAAATGAAAAAGAGGCAGAACAATTCTTTTTTATTCCGGCCAAAGCAGAAGACAATCCTTATTTATCAAAGAGTTATTACACATCGCTTGAATCGCTACCAGAAGGGCTACGCAAGGCGTTTCTTGAAGGGGACTGGGATTTATTCAAAGGGCAATATTTCGCTGAATGGAGGCGCGATATTCACACTTGCACTCCATTTCAGATACCGGTTGACTGGAAGAAAATCATCACGATTGATTACGGATTTTCTGCGCCTTCGGCAGTTTATTGGTGTGCAGTCAGTCCTGATGGAATTGTTTATGTTTATCGCGAACTTTATATCACCGAGCAAACATTTTCAGATTTAACGAAGTTGATTGTGGCAATGACACCGGAGAGCGAAGAAATTAAATATTGGGTTGCCGACCCTTCGATTTGGGCCAAGAAAGGAGAATCAATTTTGTCGGGTGCAGAAATTATACAGGACAAATACAAAGATTTGAAAAAAGGAAATTCATTGATGCTTTTGCAGGGAAACAATGACAGATTGAATGGTTGGAGAGTGATGAGAGAATATCTAAAACCTTTTATGCAAGAGGATAAATTAACTGCGAAACTTCAAGTATTTACAACCTGCGAGAATTTTATCAGAACATTGCCGTCATTGATTTATGACCCGATAAGAATTGAGGATTTAGATTCAGACGGAGAAGACCATCCAGCCGATTCGGTTAGGTATGGATTGATGTCGGAACCACAACCGGCAATGACCGCAGATAAATTGCGAGAGTTGAATTTCAAAAGGAGAATGCAAAAGAATAAAGATAAAACTAACAGACCATTTCGAATGGTCGGTTGAAAATTATGGAAATAGAATCAGAACATTTCCATAATAAATTAAAAGGTTGTCAAATTGTTCCCTACAAAAAACCAATAAGGCACGGAAAGATATTTCATTACGCAAGTTATCTAAATTGTTTTAGGTGCGAGAAACACGATAAAATAATTTGCAGATGCGGTTGGGAATTTGGTTGGCACAATGGAACAAATGGCGATTCAATTTTGTAAAATGATAACGATTGAACTCACAGACCAAGAAGCAAGTTTCTTTATTGCAATGCGTGAAGCAAAAGTTTTTGAATTGAGAAATACAGATATTATTTTCTACATAAATTATGATGGAGTTTTGACAGAAATTAAGAAGCCGTTGGTAAGCGAAAAACATCATTTTGTTTTTATTTACAAAAGAAAAAAGAATTTTGCATTTGACACACTATCTTGATAGTAGTAAAATTAAATAATCTAAAAAATAAATCGCCCTGAACTTGGAGGAACTACTATGTTCTGACCCGAGAGGGGCTTCGATAACCACTGAATCTATCGGTGTTTTTCGAAGCCCTTTTTGTTTGATAATTTCTTGATGAGTGATGCGACGGCATTACTATTTTTCAAAAAAGAAGCGAGGTTATTTCCATTCCTCGCTTCACCCATCAGAAAATTATTATGTCTGACAACAACAACGAGATAGATAAAAATTTACTATACGAACCAAACGAAACTAAAAAAAGTGAGTTGACTTTTGTTTACGGAGAATTGGATTTGATGATTGAAGAACGAAATAAAACTTGGCGACAATTCAATGACAGAACTCTTGTTGACTTTATAGACGATTCAGAAAAACGAGTCCAGGGATATGTTCCGGATCGCGAATCGCAAGGCAAAGAAGAATGGGAATCTAATGTTTTTAATCAAACCACAAGAAATAAATTAAAGGCAATCGTGGCCGCAGTTGCGGTTAATCCTCCTCGAACTCCAATTATGGCTCGACATATTTGGGATGGCAGTTTAGATGTTCAGCGCGGAGAATATATGGAGGCCTTGGTTAATCACGCAAGAGCTTGGGATAATGCTGAAACTCAAATCTTTTGGGAAGCGTGGCAGGCCTGTGTTCAAGGAACCGTGATTAAATATAACGGTTATTTGAAAACAATCGCTGACAGAAAATTCATAAAATCTTACGACTTCGAAACCGGAGAGATGACCTTTGATGAAAGAAAGGTTTTAGTTGATGACCGATGCGTTGATGTTGATATTCCCTTGCCAGAATTATTTATCAAGAGTTTCAAAATACACGATATACAAGACCAGTCGGCAATCGCGTGGGTCAGATATGTTGATGAAGCAACGGCCGAAATGGAACTCGGAAAATATGCTGATTGGAAATACTGCAAAGGAAAAAATAGCGAAAGATATAAATCAGAAAGCCAATCATTCTTTTTAGATTTATTTTCAGACAGAGTTGATGAAGACGAATACGAAATAATCAAATATTATAATAAATCGCGCGACACTTACGATATTATTTGCAACGGAGTATTACTTTTATCGGCTCCAATGATTTGGGGATTAAAGAAAAAATACTATCCGTTTGCAAAATCTATTTTCGAACCATTCTCAAACAAACATTTCTTCTATGGAAATTCCTTGCCTTATTCGAATATGGGCGTGCAAGATGCAACCAACGCACTTTTCAATATGTCTTTGGATAAAACATACAGGTCTTTGAACCCGGAAAAATTAGTCGGCACAAAAAATAAAGATTTACTGGAACTTGAAAACGAAGATACCGGAATGGAGAATACAATTTATGTTGATGATGTTAGCCAAGTTAAATGGCTCGAAGCTCCCGGATTAAACAATGCAGAAATGGCAATGATTAAATGGGTTGGACAACAGATGGACTTGAATACCGTTGATGCAAATCAACAGGGTTCAGCGATTAGAGGTGTTACGGCCAGAGAGATTGTCATCGCGAACGAGAATGCAAAAAAGATTAAAGGAATCTTTTTTACATTTCTCACAGACCTTTGGATTCAGAAAACAAAGTTGACAATTACAAATGTTATGATGCACTATCCGATGGCAAAGCAACAAGAAATTATCGGAGATGATGGGATTTCAGTTATGAAAGAAACGTGGCCAACATATTACGTTAAGAACACAACTCTTCCAAATGGCAAGTTGGGAAATATCGGAATTACTTTCGCTCCAAATAAAAAAGCATTGCCAACAAAAGATTATTTAGATATTCAAGAAGAGGTGATGAAATTAAAAGGAATGAATTATACTTTGGCGGCGATGACCAAGAGTTATTTTAACGATTACGATTTCGAACCGGAAGTTGTTTCAGATACATTGTGGCAACAGGATACAGCTGAAGCACAGGCAACTTTCACTGACAAATTACAAATAATGATGAAAGCCTTCCCAGAGATTTATTCGCAAAACAAAAAAGTTTTGTTTGAAGATTTCTGCAAGGTCTATAAAGATAAATTGGATAGATACAACGTTTCGACACCGATGCCATCATTGGCATTGCCGGGTGGTGGCGCACCAGTCCCGGGTCAAGAAACTATGCAAACAAAAACCCCAGCACCCGGAGCAGAGGTGCCGGTCGGAGGGGGTGGATAGAAGTAAAAAATAATTAAAAATTAAATATGTTCAGAATAATTCTTATACGGCTTTTATTAAAGTTGTTGCAGATACCAGACATCGGAAAAATTAAGGAAAAGAAAATCGATGTATGGTTTTGGACGATTCGCCCACAACAGGGTTTCGAAGATTATATCACTAAACGAGATCGTGAGATTCTGCAAAAAATGGGGACAGGTGTTTCCCAAGCAGAATACATAGGACTTCTACATCAACGTATCGAGCTCGGCCTTCTTCTTTCAGAGGCAAAGCAAGGATACGCGAGAATAGAAAAATCTCGTAAGGATAAAATCGAAGCATTGCGAAAACTCCAAGAAAAACGACAACCACCAGTAAAACCGGAAGTAAAAACTGAACCAAAGAAAGATGAAAACACTAACAACGAAAAAGGTTAATTTAGTAATTTGCTGGAATAATCTCCGTCTTGTTCCGCCAAAAGCGTTCCCAACAATTCAAGAGATGGAGAAGACATCCGAAGTGTTCGAAGTTTTAGAGGCAGCCGTCCCAACCTTTGTCGAAGCGATAATGGAAGGAGATGAATTGAGAAAGGAGTTGGCCAAGACCGGTGATTTGCCGGAAGGAAAAATAAAAGAAGCCAACGAAGCGTGGCAAGTTAAAAATAAATCGTGGCAGGCAAGGACAAACGCGCTGGAACAAAAAGAAGGCGAAGAAGTAATCTCGATTGATTTCGAAAACGAGGTCTTCAACACATTTTTCCAACAGTTTGAACGATGGGGAAAGGAATGGTTTGGAAACATTAAAGAGTTTCTCGAATTTAGAAAGCAATTAAACATAACCAATGCCCAGCCAAAAGGCGATAAGCCAACCAAGAAGGGAAAGTAGAAAGCACATTAAAAATTAAATAAAGGATAAGTTTAGAGGATTGATATTTGCATAGATTTACAAAAATCTGCATAGATACCAGTCCTCTGGCTTTCCTCATAAAGGGGCGTTCGTCCTCTCTAAAAGGAGTCGCAAGATTCTGATTATCGAACCAAAATTTATGAGCGAAGAAATAAAAGACCCAAAAGACGGAGAGAATAACTCCGATGACAATGGTCAGTCAGAGAAAAAGTTACCAACCGACGAAAAGGTTGAAGTTTCCAAAACCGAGCTGGAAAAGCTCCAAAAGAAATCGAAAGATTTTGATGGGATAGTGGAATCGCAACGTAAAAAAGCGGCTTCCAGTCGAACTCTCCCGGGAGCAAAACCAACAAAGGAAAAGGATGATTCGTCTGATGATGATGATTCTGATGACGATGATGACGGAGGCCTCAATGAGGAATTCGTTACCAAAAAAGATTTCAAAAAAACTATTGAGAAACAAGCGATTACCGAACTGCACAAAGACCCGGACATTGCAGACCATTGGGACGAGATTATGGAGTTTTGGACTCCACGCTCGACTGATGATACCGACACTGTCGAAGGCCTTGTCGCCATAGGTAAACGCGCACTCAAAGTTTACAAATCTGAACATCCCGAAAAACCCGAGAAAAAAGACGATGAAAATAAAGAAGTAATCGCCGCACTTGGGACCGATGCAGGTTTAGGCGAGGGCAAGGAAAAGAAACCCGATGCCAAGAAGAAATCTATTCTCCAAAAGAAGACCAAGATGGAAGATTGGTATCCGGGTCAGAAAAAATAAAAATAAATTACTAAAATGTTTAGACCACTTCAATACGATTCTGGTAAAACCATTTCGTTGCCATTGGCAATTTCACAGACAGTCGTGAAGGGTGATGTATTAGTTTGGGCTTCTGGCTATTTAGCCGTTGCAGCTTCCACTACGGAAGATGCTTACGCGGTAGCATTAGAAGACGTAACAACTGATGGTTCATCCCATACTGCAATTTTGTGTTTGCCAGTTGAAGGAGTGCGATTCGAAGCTGATTGCGATGCCGTTGCCTCAATAGTAGATTGCGGAACACGTTGCGATTTAGCCACAAAAGCAACCCTCAACCCAGATGCGACAAGCGAAAAGATTTTCTTAATCGAAAAAATTGTTGGAACCGCAGAGGTTTCAACCGTAGTGATAGGCCATTTTAGTAGGTTTACAGCCACTTAACTTCTATGATTACAGCAGCAGATTTTCCGGCGTTAACTGATGACTTACAGTCCATTTTTAATGAAACTGCCAAGACAAAGGTTGCCGAAATGCAAGGTAATAAGATTTTCAATGTGTTTGACACAGATCGTTTAACATACGACCATCTTATCTTGCACGGTGTTTCTGGTATCAAAAAAGTTGCCGATGGTGCAGACCTACCTAAAATCAATAGCGAAGAGGGTGATTCCGTAACGTGGACACAGGAATACTTCGGCGCGATTTTCTCCGTAACGAAAAAAATGAGAAAATTTGATCTTCACGACCAAATTGCTCAAATGCCCAAGACATTAGTCGAGGACGCGTTCGATAAAATCGACCAAAGTTTAGCCGATGTTCTGTTAAACGGATTTTCAGCTTCCAACTATACCGATGTTTATGGTGAATCCGTAGCCGCAGTTGGCCCGGATGCATTAGCACTATTCAGCGCTTCTCATACCAACAACGTCAACTCAAACGTTTTCTCGAACTTAATCACCTCTAATCCTGCTCTTTCAAGAGTTGCAATAGTTGCAGCCAGAAAGCAAGGCAGAACCCATAAAGACCTTAACGGTCTATCAAGGGGTATCAATTTAGATACTTTAATCGTTGCTCCTTCGAATGAAGATTTAGCCGAAAGGATATTAAATTCCGATTTAATGTCTGGCTCATCTTACAACGATGTCAACGCCTTGAAAGGTAAGATTAAAACTCTTATCGTCTGGGACAGATTAGAAACACGTTCCGATGGAACGGACACATCAGTATATTGGTTCTTGGCAGATTCAAGCAAAGTAGGCGAGAGCTTGCAATGTTTGTTTGCTGAAAGGCCATCGCTTGATGCGCCAGATGAGGTTTACACGAATAAAAACTGGGATTACTCTTGCGATTTCTATTACGCAATAGGTCGCGGATACCCAGCATATATTTTCGGGTCAACCGGTGCAGGTGCGTAGAAAACAACTAACTTGTGATTAGTCGTCTGCCGGATTTATGTCCGGCAACGAGTGATCAAAAGAAAAGGTCGGGTAACATAGGTTACTATACAAAATAATTAAAAAACTATTATGTCATTAAATCCAAACCAATACGCAAAATTAGTAGGGCAAGGTAGAGCCAAAGCAATCAATGTCCCCTGGACAGAAGAAGAAATGGCTCAAATCGTTGCCTGTAAAAACCCGGCCGAAAGAGCAGCACTCATCGCCGAGTTAAGGGCAGGAGGAACAGTCGAAAAAAAATCTGATGTTCTTCCATCAACTCCTTTTTCAGAACAATCAAAAGCAGAATTGTCAAAAAAGGCAAAAGAACTTGGAGTGAAAATTCCAAGAGGTTCAACAGTTGAAGAAATTATCGCTCTTTTAGAAGTAGCGATTGGCGCAAAGTAAATTCGTGAGGAGGTGAACCTCGTTAAAAACCAGTGTAAATAAAATAATCGTTTCGAATTAACTACCACAAAAATTTTCATCAACGGACGGAGTTTATCCTAATCCTGATATATGATAATTTAGTTATGTTAAGATCGAAACAATAATTCCTATGGATGATTTTCCAAACGGATTATCCAGTTTCGGAATGTCCCTCGCAGGAGGAGGTATCCCGGGAACAACTGGAAAGTATATTTTCGTTAACCCAACAACTGGGTCAAACGGAAATGATGGTTCTACGCCAGATGCGGCCGTTAAGACATACGCCTATGCGGTCGGATTGGCAAGAACAAACAAAGATGACGTAATCGTGTTAAGCACTTACGCCAATCACGAAGTAACCGAACAGGTAACCATCTCAAAAAACAGAGTTCACACTGTTTCATTTGATGTTTACGGCAGGTTATATGGCCAAAGAGCCAAGATTAATTACGCCGATGGAAATGCAACAGCATTACCGTTTATGATTAAGAATATCGGAGTTGGAAATACCTTCAACGGTGTTAAGTTCCTCAATTACAACACTGATGCGCAAGTTGTCGCAACAGTTGGAGAGGGTGGAGAATATGCAGTTTACAGAAATTGTGAATTCTATAACGCCACTAATTTAGATTCCGATACGGTTGCAGAAATGGTTTTGAATGGAGATTCAACTCAATTTTTTAACTGCACTTTCGGATCATTAGCAGACGCAGTTTCTGGTAATAAGGTTAGACCGGCAATTCTTTTAACAAAGGGGACAGTTGGAACAGGATTGGTTTGCAGAGATGTGTATTTTGATGGTTGCCGATTCTGGAAACAAGCCGGTGGAACAACTACGGCAATGGTTAAGTCAACCACGGCCACGGATGTTGAAAGGGTTATGGAATTCCATAATTGTCATTTCATCGCCAATCCATTGGGCTCAACACCAGCAGTCGCTATTGATTGTGCCGTCTCGTTAACAGTCGGTATTATTTACTTGACAGGAGATACAGCCGCAGTTAAATGCACTGCCTTGGCTACTGCAACAGGTATATTTGCCGCACTTACCGTTAAGGCCGCAGCCACTCACATTGCGTTGCAATCAACTAATTAGTTTTTACTTGTGATAAAACAGTTCTCGCCGGTTCGACTGCGACAGAGCCGGCAAACTCTTAATCATTTAATAAAACTACAATGCCAAAAGCATTTGACGATTGCGTAGCCAACGGTGGAAAGGTGAGAACAATGACACCCGAAGCCGGAAAATATATGCACGTTTGTTTTCCAAGAGGCGGTGGTCCATCTGTCGCAGGAGAAATGAAGACGACAATGATGCCCGGGACTTCTCAAACAACTGCACCAAAGTCGAAACAAAAAACAAAGTTTCTTAAAAAAGGTAAATAATTTCTATGAAACACGAAACTTACGAAAAAGGAGTTGTGTTTATGCCGGTCTTGCATAGTGCAATCGGTCTATCCTCTCCTAATCCAATGACCAGCACTTCGATAGCCGTTGAAGTTGTCGGTGCAAAAAAAATCGGATTTCAAATTACTGGTGCAGGAATCACAACAAGGTCTGCCGTTTTTGCTGTAACGGTTTCTTTTGATGGTGGGACAACTTTTCAGACATATAATATGTTGATTAGCAACGCCGCGAATACAAACGGTCAAACTTTAATCAGAGTTGCTTCCGTAACCCAAGCTGCAACTGGAACGACAATCTGTTTTATGACACCGGAAACTCTCGGAGCAATTACCCATATCCAAACGACATTGGTAATTACCGACACAGGAACACCAGCTGGAACCTTCACAGTCAAGGCAGTCATTCAAAAATAATTTAACTCCTCAATCTATATGTCAAAGCCAATAAAACTGATAGTGAAAACTATCGAAGGTCTTTTCAGCCATAAAACATACCTTACGGCCGTAATGAGTGCCGGTGTTGGAGCTTTGACCGTGAAAGACATCAGTGGTTTCGCTATAAATCAAATTCTCTTAATCGGCGAACTCGGAGCGGAAGATTCAGAGTTAATTAAAACTCACGCCGCGACCGCACCGACAGGTTCAACAATAACGTTGGCCTCTAATTTAGTTTATGCTCATCCAATAGATACGCCGATCACGGTGTTGCTCTATGACCAATTTGAATTATCTCATTCGACTTCAATCGCAGGAACAAAAACGACATTAACCACTGGCATCGCCGGCGGTCTTGTTGCTCTTCCGGCAGATGAAACTTCTTTGAGATATGATGATTCGCAATTCACTTCTGGTTATTACTGGATAAGGTATAAAAATTCGATTGGTACCGGAACTTTTTCAGATTATTTTGGCCCGATTCCGTATGATGGTTATGCCGAAAATACTGTCGGGAAAATAATCAAGAAGGCGATGAAGAGATGCCACTTGGACGACTACACGGATTATATTGATTTTGACTTCTGCATTGAGGAGTTAAATGAATGTTTGCGATACATCTCTGGCAAATTAAAGAGATGGTCTAAATTGCAAACATTTGATTACGTTTTAGGACAGACAACAAGAGGTGTAAATAAATTTACGTTGCCGACAAATATCGCAGAAAACGAAAACAACAAATCTATTTACAATGTCAGAGTTGGCCGAAATCCGGCTCTTGCGTTCAAGAGATTTGATCAATGGATGGACGATATAATGAGCGGAATGAAACACACGCAAGTTACTACCCAGGCAGTTGCCGGACAGGTTACTTTGGAGATTGATAATTCATACGATTTTGTTGATGCTGGTTCGGTCAATCTATACATTGCTGGGCAAATTTACACTGTAACCTATACAGGCGTTACGAGAAGTGCCACCGCAGGAATTTTAACTGGCATACCGGCTTCCGGGACTGGTTCGATTTCAATTACCATTCCGGTTGATACAGAAATTTGGCAAGGCGAGAGTGAAGTTACGCCAAAATTCTACACCGTTTATGGCGGATACCTCTATACCGAGCTACCAAGTGTAACCAACCTTAACCAAAACGTTTATTGCGACTACAATAGGGGGCCAGACAGTGTAAATTCAGAAGATGATGTTTTAGATACCTTTCGTTATGATGCGTGCCTGCACTACCTAATTTGGACAATGAACGCATCCTTGAAGAACAAGGGTAAGAAGGATATGAACGATGCCGAATATACTCAATTTTTACAGGTTGTTGCCGATTATATTAGAAATGAAATTCCGGCACACCGAAAACAAAAAAGACCAAGAAGAAATGGTATATTTTACAATAATCGAGATAGAATATGAGTCAAACAATTCAAACACTACCATTAAGAGATTTCAGCAATGGAATTATTCAAAGAATAGACGACAAACTGGCACCGAAAAATTGTCTGAATTTTGCTTTTAATTTGAGGTTTGATGATGTGGTTGGTCGAGGACTATTACGAGAAGGGACGGCGTTGGTTGGTGCACAAATAACTGATGCAAAATCCATTCTCGGTTTGCATCAATTTATTTTATCAACCGGCACAAAATATCTTTTGTCTGTAATCAATGGTGCTTCCGTCTCTCAAATAATGAGATTGGAAACTGGGACTTGGACAACGACCGGAGCAGATGGTGCGATGACCAAAGATGCCAAGGTAAGATTTTTAACTTATTTGGATACAGTAATGGCTCTCGATGGAACACTCGCAATTTCTTCTGTGGATGGAACGGCGTGGGTTGCCACTGGTGGAAATTTAGATATTGCAAATTGTCCGAAAGGTAAATTTTCAATAGTTTGGAGAGATCAAGTTTATGTGGCCGGTGTTGCCGGAAATTTAGATAGATTATACTATTCTGCTTTGCCTTTTGGCGGCGCGATTTCTTGGACTGTCGGCAACGGATATATCGATATTGAACCATATCACGGACAAGGAGCAATTACCGGTCTGGCCAAAGTGCCGGGATATTTACTTATTTTCAAAGAAAGAGCATTAAAGAGATGGAATGGCAGTTCGACTTTCCCGGATGACTTATCGAGTATTGGGACATCATCAAACGAAAGTATTGTTTTTGGAAAATCAACAACATTTTATTTCTCTGCTTCATTCAAAGAGGCGTTGGGTTTTTATGAAACAAACGGAGAAACAACTCGTTTAGTTTCACGCCCGATTCAAGATATAGTCAATGCAATTTCGTTATCAAATTATACAGAAATTTCGGGATTTTCTGATGGTGCGATTGCGATGTGGGAAATTGGCGATATTGTTTATGATGGTGCTTCTTATTCGAACGTGGTTGTTTTATACAATATAGATTCGAAGTGCTGGTCTGTTTTAGGATTCCCAACAAAATATACAATGTTCTCGCCATACATCGACAGCACAACTCTAAAAATTATTGCCGGAAATACAGACGGAGAAGTTATAGAAATCTTTACTGGACTGAATGACAACATCACTGGCTCGATAGATTTAGCAATTACTTATTCTCTACAATGGCATCCACTCGCTTTCGGAGTAAGAGGAAATATGAAAGAATTGTCAAGTATTATTCCTTACACGAAAAATGGCGAAGGCACACAGGTTCTTTGCAGAATTGATGAAAAAAATGGGTTCAAACCTGTTGGCGTAAGTAAAGACGATTTTGAATCTGAAATATCAAAAGCATTAAGAGGCCACCTCTTTGAATTCAAAATGACCGGCGCAAAAAAAGGTGGCGGATTACAAATTATCGGGATGGATATTTTATATCCCGAAATCGAGGAAACAATAAAACCTTAAAATGAACGAAACATCCTACAACATATTTGACTTGGGATTCAACAAACTTCTAACGAGGGATGATTCTGAATTGGCAGACCAAAATGATTTGGGGTTGGCTTCGTTTCTTAAAAGTGATTATTACCAAGTTCCACCATCGAACATTGCTTCCGGTGAGGCAACCGGCAACCTAACTTTTGCAGATGGTTTTATCCAAAGTGTAAATTATATCACCGGAGTTTCCGGCTGGAAAATAGATGCTCTTGGAAACGCGGAATTTAATGCAGGAATTTTTAGAGGAAATTTAATTGCCGGGTCTATTGATATTCCGAACAAAACAACAGCAAATTCTTTCCACGTTGACGCGGATGGGAATGCGTGGTGGGGGGCAACTTTAATTGCAAGTGCGGTTGCAAAAATTCTAAAAACTGGTGCGGCGACTTTTTCTTCCGTTACTATTTCGGGTGGCTCATTGGTTACTTTTATTTCAGACACAATCGATACTTCCTCAAAATTTATCTTAAAAGATTTTACATTTGGTTCGGCTGACTATGCCGGGGCATTTAAGTCGGGAGATATTACTTGGAATGCTTCAACCGGTGCAGTAACCGGTGGATCGGGAATCTTGATGTATAAGAAGGGGATTGTTGGCGCGGCCGGAGGCGTGGTTACATTTTCTATCGATGCTACGACTGGAAGTGCAACATTTTTAGGACAAGTCAGCGCGACATCGGGATATTTTGGAGATTTGACTAACGGAATCAGCGTAGCCGCGAATGGTCTTTTAATAAATGGCTCCGGGTATGTCAGGACGGCTGCCTCGGGAACGAGAATCGAATTAGTAAAATCTATAACCGGCGGATATACTGATGGCTTAATTTCTTATTATGGGAACGACGTGCAATTTAGATTATTCGCTGGAGGAGGTTATCCAAACTTAACAATGTTTTGTTTGAATCAGCCGAATGCACAATTTTTAAGTTCAGCGACAAACGGTCCATACAATGTAAAAATAGAGGCAAAAGGAGTGGATGACGGTTTGCTTATTGAAACAAGCGGTTCGACTGCGAGAAGTGCTTTTGCCGGATTAAAAATAAGTCAGGCAAGCACGTATGGTTTTGGTATAAATATAACGAAAGGTTCCGGGGCTTTGGATGCTGGAATTTATGTTATGCCCTATGGTTCGAGTAAATATGGAAATTTATTTCTGAAAGGTAATCCAGGTTCGGGTTGGGTGGCAACTTTACGTGAAGCAAGAATTACCGATGAAGGATATATTCAATTTCCACAATATCATCACAGGTCTGATTTTGATGAAGGAACGGGTGCGGCTTTGGCTTCAACGGTTATTGCAAATGCTTACTGGACAGGCGGAGGAACCGGAGGCACGCAAACATTGCTCGCAGGAACGAACGAAGATCAAAGCAGTTGTGTTAAATTATCTACAACGAATACCGCAAATAGAAGTTCTTCAATAGCATTTAAGAGAGTATTCGGAGTACAACAACGATGCGTTGAATTTCGCGTAGCATTTAATAGTCATACAAACACCTCTTGGCACGTTGGATTTTATAGTGGGACTTATTATTCTTGGTTTAATTTTGACACAGCGGTAGATTCGACGAAAGTTTATGCGGAATGTTATGCAGGGTCTTTAACACGCGTGGATACAGGAAGGCAATATCCGACAGACACTACTGGTAATGGCTCCACTTGGCTAACTTTGAGAATTCAAGAGTATTTTAACGACACAAATTTTTATATCGATGATGTTTTAGTCGCACACATCACGACCAACACTTATTATAATCCGATGTATCCTTATTGTTATATCAACAATAAGGCGGCTTCGGAAGAGAAAAAAATGTTTGTAGATTATTGTATGATTTGGAAAGGAAGAGACGGCACTGGAGTCGAATGATAAAAATTAAATAACAAAATTATGGCACAAGATAAATCATTCAAAAAAATTTCAGAAAGGGTCTTCGAGATTTCTGAAAATATCGTGGTCAAAAACACAGTGAATTTGGATGAATTAAATGATAGAATTACTAAAAAGGAACAGGAAATTGGAAATATTACGAGAGAAAAAGATTTAATTTTGACAAATTTGCAGACAGAATTACAACAATTAAAAGAGTTAAAAAATAATTTAGAAGCCCTATAAAATCTATGGCAAAATCATATCCACAAGTTTCATTATCACCGGGATCGACAGGAGATGCAGTAAAGCAGCTCCAAGATTATTTAGTGAGCATTGGGTATTTAACCCAAGCACAAGTAGATACCGGTTATGGAAATTACGGCCCACAGACAACCGCCGCAGTTAAAAAACTGCAAGGTGATTTGGGCGTGGATAATTCTTCTGGTCCGGGATATTGGGGACCAAAAACTTTGACTGCCGTTCAAGCCAAACCAATCGCCTCTGCACAAACTCCGAAAGCCGATTCTGTTTCCGGCAACACTTATATTTATCAGCAAAAATCCTATGCCTTTGGCACTGGCCCTTTAGCAACTCAATATCCAACACCGACAACAGCAACACCGGCACCGACACCCACGTCAACCCCAACCCCAACTCCGACACCCACTCCTACTCCTACTCCGACTCCAACGCCACCAGCAACTAACACTACCGGAGATGATTCTTGGCTGACGACAAATCCCGACTTCCAAAAATTGCCAACGGTTATACAGAATTATTTGAAACAGTATTATCAGATTCTAAAAACTGGCGACACACAAACTCAACAGACCTTAAAAGATGCTTTAGCAGAAGCCGCGAAACAAGCTGACCCATATTGGGGAGAGATAATCCGACAAGCACAAGACCAATTAACGCGCGACATTACTGGGCAGGAAGCAGATTTCGCCACACAAGAAAAAACTTTGCAAGATAATATCGCAAGAATCAGAGAAGATTTGGCCACCAAAAAAGGAGACTTATCTATTGACCAACAAGCTGAACTCACGAGGCAGGCCACAAAATACTCAAACGATTTAGACACTTTGAGAAATAATGCTGGAGCCGCCGGATTAACATTCTCTTCTAAAAGAACACAGGCCGAAACCCAACTTGCTACTTCGAACACAGATATTGTTGAAAGCACAAAATTAAATTATATGAGGCAAGCAAGAGATTTGGAAACGGCTGCATCGCGCGGAGAAACTGATGCAATAAATAAAATTGCTGAATACAAAAGAATCCTTGGAGAAAACGAAATGAATTCATTAAGAGGATCTGAATCGAAACTTGGTTCTGCAAATTTGCCATCACTTCCAGCTCTTGCAGGAGGAGGAACTCCAACCGGAGATATAACCGGAAGTTTTGCCGAAGATAAAATTAAAGATATTTGGACAAGAGCCGAAGCATTGGCTGGGCTCGGAAATCTATTTACAAAATAAAATGCCTAAAATTCTACCAGATGGAAGAATCCAAGTCGAACAGGGCGACACGCCCGGGTCAATCTATGGTGCAGATTGGCAAAATTACTATAAAGGCGACCCTACAAAATTACAGATAGGTGCAATTTTGCCAGCCAAACAAACGACTTCTCCATTGCCCGGATCTCTTCCAGCACCGACACCATCTACTAATACTGGAAACGTGCAACTTCCCGAAACTCAAACTGATAGTTTGTCGTCTTTTAGGAATTTATTGCAAACTGTTTCCGCGCGAGCCACGCAAGAATCACGATCGGCCGGAGTTGGTGCGATGAATTTTGACCCATCAAAAGTTTCCGGCGGAACATTGTCGGGAATTTTAGATTTTATCAATAAACAAAAAACAACACCAATTTCAGACATCTATAAAGCTACAACTAATTTCTTTGACCAACAACAGAAAGCCGCGCAAGACCAAATACAAACTCTTATTAGTTCCGGGGCTATTGCAAATTTGACTGATGCCTCGTTGTCTAAATTAGCGGTTGCTTCCGGTATGGATTTGGAAACTCTAAAAGCATTAAAAGACCAAAAATCTATGGATAATTCAAAACCGACCAGTTTTATAACCGTAAAAAGAGGCGGAGTAGAATATCGAGTTGGATATGACAAAAGCGGAAAAGAAATTTCAGCCACTCCAACTGGTGCAGATGCCGGAGGGGGAAATCAATCAGAAGCAGAATTAAAAAGGCAAGCCATAAAAGATATGGACTTACAAATCAGTAATGTTTTAGGAAGCGATGGATACATTTCCCCCGACGATTGGAGTATAGCTAAAAACGCTTGGTTAAAACAAGGTTTGAATGGAGCAGATTTCGAGAGCATTTTTGCTGGTTATCAAAATCCAAATAATAACGATTATCCAATTTAATTATGTTTGAAGATTTATTCAATAAAACTACACCGCTAAAAACGGTTCCAGTTGTCAAGTCATCAGCGACTTCCGTTGATACAGGAATGTTCTCTGGTATATTTAGTGGCCCAAAAAAAACACCGGCTGTTACTCCGGACAACCCTTCATTTCTTACAAAAGTTGAAAGATTAGTTTTGCCGAAAGCGGCGGAATATGCTTTGGGAATTACAAAAAAGCCGGAAGCGAAAACAACAGAAGATTACGCAACTGCATTAAGCACGCCGGTCTTCAACCAACCTACTCAACCAAAGGTTCAACCTACTCAACCCGAACCATTTGGGCAGGGTTCTTTGCTTAAAAAAGCAGGAGATTTTATTTCATTATTGCCAAGTTTATTGAATACAGTTAAAAATGCTTTGGCAACTGCATTCCAAGAAACTCCGTTATTTTCTATCCCGATTGCATACGCGCCCGAGAGCGAACAAAACTTAAAAGATTTACAAAATAAACCACTTGCAAAATTTAACGAAAAGATTTCGGCAATGACACCAACATTGGCCAATGAACTTACGATTGGTTTTATCCCGGACAAAGCAAAACAACAAGCAAAACAAATTGCTACTATCACAACTGAACTCGACAAAAACAAAGGGGAATTGGACAATTTGGATAAAACTCTTTTACAACTTCGAAACACAAACCCAGACCAATATAATAAATTGCTTCCTTCTTACAACAAGAAGGTTAAGGACTACAACGAAAAAATAAAAACAGCCCAAGACCAAACAGCAAAATATCTTTCCTTACCGGAGATTCAACATCCTAATTATGCTATGGCTGGTTCGGCTATTGGAATGTTAACGGCATACAGTGAACTCGGAAAATTATTTGCACCGATTGTCCCAAAAATTTCTGGTCTATTAGAGAAACTTCCAAGATTTGTTCTTGACCCTGCAACAAAAGGAGGAGCATTAGTTACGAGAGCAATATCACAAGGGTTAGGATATACTGTTCCGTTATTCGCCACCGGTGCGACAATTAAGGAAGGAATGCAACAATTAACCGACAATAAATTTGATCCTAAACTTCTTTTGAAAGAAGCAAAAAGAGGAGCAGAATTCGGAGCAACAACTGGATTGGCCAGTTCCTTTGCAACAATTCCTGCAAGGATGGTTTCGCAGGCGTTCAACTTTGGTGGATGGACTGCTGTTGATACTTTGGTTGCCAAAGGAAAAATAAGCAAATCAGATATTCCCGGTATTTTAATTTCCGCCGGCCAAGGATTATTATTTGAAGCAATTTCCGGGAAACAAGTTAGTGATGCCTATGAAAATTCCAGAATGGGAAAGGTAACACAGGAACTTTCTGAATTTCATCTAACGCAAAGAAATGGAAATTTGTCGCAAGTAGAAATAAAAAATCTTTCTGCAACTATGGGAAAAGTTGATGCAGATTTGTTTTATGCAAAAAATGATTTATTGGTAGCGAGATCCAACAAAGAAACTCCCGAGATTATCGCCGGATTGGAAAAGAAATATATGGATGCTTTCAATCTCAACAACGAATTGAATGTAAAATACAATTATCGAGAAGGAACTGATTATATTATTAGAGATGGCAAAGTTGTGGTTCTAAATCCCGACACTGGAAGATTGGCTCCCGGCAAACAATTTCAAAACTTTGAAGATGGTATAAATTACAGAATCTATGACGATAAAATGGTTCCGGTAGAATTTGTTAATTCAGAGGGGATTGTTCCGCAGGGAAGTGGTATGATGAAGATGGGAAGCGGACAGATAAATAAGGTTTTCAATGAAGCTGGTCAACCGAATGTAGAGATTACAAAAACCGTCGGTGAAAAAGCGCAGGAAATATCCGCAAAGCAAGAAACGATTAACCCTGATTCTGCTTATGGAAAATATGTTAAGAAGACATACTCTCCGGCTGAATACTCCGCAAGGTTTATAGAAAAAAGTTTGACCGGACAAGAAAGATTGAGACAATCACCAAAGGGAGCGGCACTATTAAAAGAACAATTAACCAAAGAAGAAATTATCGCCAGTAAGGTGGCACAAGACCAACGGATTTCAGATATTGTTGACTTTGTTTTGGGTAAAAAAGAGATGCCTAAAATCACGCCAGAAGCACAGAAACAGGCCTCTGTTGAATCACAAAACAGCAAGGTCATAACATTACCCCAAGGCACTCCAAAGCAACAGGAAGCCAAATTAACCTACCTTAACAGCGAGATAAACAAGCAGGTAGAGAAGTTTAGAAAGGAAGCGGACTTAATGGCTTCAAATGAAGGTGCCGGAGTGCGATATTATGAGGGGAATAAGAATCAAGTTGAAACAAAGTTGTATTCTTCTTTCAAGAAGGGAAGAGCCGGAGCCGATATGAAGAAACGCGCAGATGCGTTAAAAAATTATTCTCACGAATTACTTTATGAAAATTCAGCAAAATATCGCGACTTGGTCAACGCTCGCGATCAGTTATTAGAAATTAAATCAGATGTCGCTACCGATGAAATTGATGTTGAAAAAATGTTCAACGAAGTTTCGGCGGAAGAGGCAAGAACAAATGAAGCTATCACTCAACTTGGCCAGATTGAAACGCCTACAATCACTCAAGAAAAAGTTGGCGCAAAAGCTGACACAAATCAAGGCAAACCGTGGAAACAAGGAGAACCTTACACCCCAGAAAGGTTAAAACTCCACGAAGATATAATCGCTAAACTTTTATCTGGTAAAGAAATTAACGCCGACATAGTAAAGCCGGAAATCCCCGGATACAAACCTGCTTGGGCTACAAGATTTCACCCAGAATCTCGGGATATTGCCGATAAACTTGTTGAAGAAAAAATGCTTTCCTTAAATGGTAAAACCAATATAAAGGTTGGGATTAACGTTGGTTTGCCCGGAGCCGGAAAGTCAACCGTTTTAGACAACCTTAATAAAGGTTATGATTTTTACGTTGACTATGTCGGAAATAATATAGAGAGAATCAAACGGGATATAAAAATGTTCAAAGATTTGGGATACACGGTTGATTTGAATTTAGTGGCAGTTAGTAATGAACGTTCTATTGAAACGCAAGGACACAGAAAATCAAGTGGGAAAAGATATGTTAGCAAAAAGAGAGTCAGAACATACGGTTCCTTACCTACAACAAATTTTTTCAAAACAAATGAATTGGCTGATAACTGGCATCTGATTCAAAATGAAGATTTCAGAAAAAAATCCATTGAAGTTGCCTCAAAAATAGGTAAGGACTTGACAATACTTGATAGCGCGGAGTATAATAAATTATATGAACAAAAAGAAAAAAATAAATCCAATGATAATAACCGGCAAGGAAATCGAGGAGAACGAACAAGCAATTTCGGACGGAATAAAGAGGGCACACGACAGAATAATGAAAGAACGAGCCGAGAAAGCCAAAGAACAGAAGTAAAAACTTCCAAAGAAAATCAACCACCAACCCTGGAGGAAGGTGGTTTTAATTTACAAACAGCGAGAGCAGAAGCCATCAATTTAATTAAAGGATATGTTGAAAGAGGAGATGATATTGAATCATTACAGAGCAGTTATTTGGGAGGAAGTGGAATGATGGATGGAGTTTATGCTCATATTGGAGGATACGTTAATGGAAAGAAAATAAAACCAAACCAAATCGGAGTAGAAAAAGATGATAAATCTTTTTTGTTTCCGTTAAAAGAAATTTTTGACGAAATAAAAAATAAACCAAGGGCGCAAGAATTTGTTGAATTAAACGGAGAAAAAATACCAGTAATTGGAACTGTTGCTTCTGACACCGGAAAAATAACATACAACGAAACCAAAGAAGATATGTTGCAAGAGTTGGCAGACAACAATATCAGTGGAACATATTTTGATAATATGTCCATCCAAGAATTGAGTTTAGAGTTGACTAATTATAGGAAAAATCCCGACTGGAATAAAATAAAATATACAGAAGTTGGATTTGAAGAGTCCCTCGCTGAAAACGGATATGCCCCGGAAGAAATAAAAGAAATGAGCAAACTTGCTGATGCAGGGGAATTCGGGACTGTGGCCCCGAGGACAATCAGAAAAACAAAGCAGCAAAGTATGATAGATTTTATCAGTGATAAGGGGACGAAATTTAGATTACAAGAAAATGTTGCGATTGTAAAAAGTGTTAATGCGCCCTTCGAAAGAGAACTGACAACAAGATTTTTAGAGCATCCCGAAGTCAAAGGAAAAGAATTCGCGGCGTATTCTTTCTTAATGAATTTAAGCAATTCCACTGGTCTTGGATTAAAACAGGAAGAGAGAAACATTATTCAGAATGTCTTGAATTCTCAATTCAAGGACGAGAAAAAAATTCCAATGGAAGAATTCAAACAGGCGGTTATCGCTCAAACTTTGCCATTGCAAGTTATCCCGAGCAACAGTTGGTCTGATTATGGTTCTTCTAATGTAGGATTAGATGGACTCGCGCATAAAACATATTTATTGAATTCCCCTTTTGAACACAAAGAAATAGGACACTTTTTCAATGATTACAAAAAAGAACTTTTGGAAAAGGATATGGAGATTAGGGAGATAGCCCCACAACCCGGCAATCCAACAGCAAAATTTGCGGTTGTCAGAAAGGGAGTTGCCTTAAACGAATTAAATGTTGCGGAAAATGTTTTTACTTTGTCTAACACGAGAGAAGAAGCCCAAAAGTGGATTGATGAACACGTAGCTTCCGGGAATAAAGAGGGTAGGTCAATTCTTGTGATGAATCAAGGATTATTCGCGCACATCAGAACCTTCGATGAAACCCCGGAAAGAGGAAATACAATGATTTCGCACGTTGCTGAAATTCAATCAGACCCATTCCAAAAAGGAGTTTTAGACAAAACAATTTTAGGGCAGATTAAGGGTGCACAGGAAGATTTGGATAATATAAAAGAAAGAATAAAAATAATCGAAACAAATATTTTTAATGCCAAAGAGGGATTAAGAACTAATAAAAATGAGGAAGGAAGATTGCACTTTACGGAACAAATAAAAACATTTGAGGACAGATTAACCGAGGAGCAATATAGGGAAAATAGTAAATTAAAAGAAATTTTATCTCTCCAAAAGAAAGATATTTCTCCGATGGAAAGAGTTTTTTCTGGTTATCGCGGGATTTGGCACGAAAGAGCAGTCCGAGAAATTATTTCCTTAAAAGCCAGTGAGGGATTTAAGGCATTGAGATTTCCGACAGTTCGAACGGTTGCAGTCATCGAAGGATTTGTTTCCGGCGATGGAGAAAATGCAATGCCATACGAAATTTTGAGTTCTGAAAATACAGACCCAAAAGTTGATGGTTTGGTTGTAGGAGATATAATCCAATATGGCGGAGAAGATATGACGATTGTTGAGGTTAATCACGGAGAGATTACAGTGGCTCAATCCACCGGTGTTCGTCATTTTGACGCGCAGGAAGCGATGGACGAGGACATTCAAAACCGATGGGATGAAGCAAAATATGGTTTTAACCAAGTAGAAAAAGATTTTGGCAAAATTGATTCGGAAGAAAAAGCCCAAACAGCTATCGACAAAATCGCTATCTACAATCAGATGGTTGATTTTAAGAATAAAGCAAAAGACATTGCAAACCAAAGAGAATGGTTCAAAAATTCTTCCACAGAGAAAGAGGCAAAAGAGGAATTAAAAACGTTAGTCAACGCGACCTCTCAATGGGAAAGATTTAAGATTGCCGTAAAGGAAATAGCAACCACAAAAACAAACAAATTTGACGAGGTTCTCGCAAATGATTTTGATTATGATTCTACAGATAAATTAGCAGAAAAAACTCCGGGAGTAACCAATATGATGTGGAGAGAATTGCAAGGATACGGAAAGGCAAAAAAATCTAACATTGTAAAAGCCGGAATGGAGATAGCCGAGGTTCAGATAAATTCTCACAAAAGAAGTGAGGCGGCTTTGAAAAAAGGACAAGCCGAACGAAGAACGGAATTGAATAATAAAATTTTAGACGTCAAGGACAGAAAAGAACCAACACCGGCAGAATTAAAAACACTTCCAAAGGATTTGCTTTCTCCGTTAAAAAATAGTGATTACAAATATAACATTGATTACGGCGCAGAAAAAATCTTGGAAAAAATGGCGGAGGCAGGTGGGATAAATCAAAATCTCGATAATTTTGAAGATGATTTCAAAAGTGATGAATACAATAATTACGAATCTGATTACGAATCGATGTATGGCAAGGGCCACGTTTTCTACCAAGATAAGGGATATAATAATCAAGAAGTTTGGACGACCGAATCAAATACCGAACAATTTTTACAGCCAGATCAATATGAAGAGGCACAGAGCATTGATGAATTCGACATCAATAAATTTGAAGGCAACCAAAAAACCGTGCTCGCCTTTTATGAAAGACAGGTAAATAGATATTTGCCAAAAATAAGGAAGGGCAATTTGGAACTGATAACTGATGATAATGGTTACCAATGGTATGAAACAAAACTCACGCCGGAAGATAACAATCCCCCAACCGCATATAGGATGAGAGAGAATCTGGCCAGAATGGGTGTCGTCATTAGCAACAAACAGGAAGCACAAATTATCTCTCTTAACCAAGATATTTTCGGAGACACTTCGGTTGAAATTACCGGGCAAATTATTGGAAATAAAAAAGCTCTCGGATCCTATAAATCCGGGATAATTCAGATTCTAAACGGACAAGCCAATGCCAAAGATACTTTTTATCACGAAGTCGCGCATAAATATCTCGATGTGTTTTCAACCCAAGACGAATACATTTCTATCTTAAAAGAAGCGGAGAAAAAATATAATTTAGATAATCTCACAGATGCCGATGAACAAGTGGCAGAAGATTTTATTAAATTCGCCAAAAACCACGAAGGATTTTTAGGTAAATTAAAACTTTTCTTTGAAAGGATTATTTTGAGAATTAAAAAATACTTTGGAGCGGAAAATAAAATCAATAAATTGTATAACGATATTCTATCCGGCCAAGCCAAAGAACAAGTCCCGGGAATGAGTATAAACATAACTTCTTTTAGGAGCACGGAGATGGCTTCTGAACAAACTAATCCTATTACAGACGAAGAAATAGAGGCGTTCGCCTATATCCAAGCTGATAAACCAATGCCAGAGCGATTAAAAGGGTCTGTGGAGCTTCTAAAAGCAAGGGGACTGGTTTCAGCCAACTTTGTCCCACAAATTGAAATTCCGAAGACAGAAAGAATCAAAAAATCAGCGACACCAAGACCGGTCGTTAAACCAATGAATCCCGGAGAAAAGATTTCAGAACGAGGAATTATTTTAAGAAAAAATCAACAGGATGTTTTAAGTCCATATATTGTTTCTTATATGACTGGCGACAAAAGAGTTGTTAGAACATTCAAAACGGTTGAGAAAGCCCGATGGCTTTATGATGCAATGGTTTATGCAAGACAAGCCGGAGCGAGAAAGCAGGGAGAGTTGCCACCCGAATTGCAACCGACCGATATTCAAAAACAAACAATCCATCAGATCATTCAAACAAAAAAGATTACACCAATTCAGTATAAACGGTTAGCCAAAGCATACACCGGCGTTGATTCAACTTTGAAAATGACACCAGAGCAGGCAGACCATTTTGCAGAGATGTTGAGATTATTGAAACCGAAATTTGGCGGTAAAATTTCTATTCCATTAACGACAGATTTGGTTTTACAAGAAACGGCAGAAAGAGAATTTCACAATACAACTATCGGATGGTTGATAGATATTTTTAGAACACCGGAAAACATTTTCAGAAAAATTGGTATTGCCCCGGAAACAAAACCTGTCTTTGAGGGTTTCCAATTAAAAAGTGATTTCGTAAATCACACCTTCGCTAAAATTGCGCAATGGCAAAAAGATTTAGGAGTTAGACATCCGACAATTTTCACACGTAAAAAATTTGAAGTAGAAAGCAAACGATTATTCGTGGCGATGAACACCGGAGATACAACAGAATTAAACGAAAAAGAAATGATGGTTGTGGCAATGGCAAAACAACTGGCCGGAGAAGTTGCCGATAGTGTTGATGCTTCACGAAGAGAGGTTGGTTTAGAACCAATGAATCGAAGAGAAAATTATATTACAAATCTTCTCACAGATGAAGGACACTATTTGATTGCCAACACAAAACAGGCCCCGAATGAATTATACGCAATGCTTGATAAAAGATTGCCGTCTAAAATCTTTGATAAATTATTACTGGAAAGAAAAGGCGGTTTGCCAATTAAAGAAGATTTTTGGAAAGCACTAAAAGCGATGGTGCAAATGCACGGAAAATATATTTATCTCAATCCACCGGTTCATAGATTGGCTCAATTTATGAAATTCTATGGCGATAAAATTCCTGTCTTGTCAAGAAAATATATCAATAACAGAATCCAAAGATTTCTTGGTCGTCCGAGTTTGGCCGAAAACTTTATGAAATTGGTTGATGAAACCTTCACAAAATTATTGGCAGGAGTTCCCGGAATGTCTAAAAAATATAATCTCGAATTAACCAATGGGATTACAGAAGTTTTGAACGTCCCGAGAGTTAATTTAAGAATTGTGCAATCGTTTGTGCCGACACTAAAAAGCATACGTTATATGTATGACTTAACTTGGTCTGTTTCTTTTTATGCGATAAACCTTACGCAGTTTTGGATTAACACCATACCAAAATTAAGAGGAACGCCACTTGATGTTTATCGCTCGGCCGTTGGAGCATACGCGCAAATGATGGTTGACTTTTTCAGACCTTCGAGGTGGGAGTATTGGCGACAACGAGGAGTGTTGACTGAAATCGACAATGTCCTTGATAATGAATACAGAATAAAACTCGGTGGAGATGTTCTAAACATTTTTGCTAAACTTTCCGAATTCAACAACAGGGTTGCTTCTGCTTTGGCGACTGATAAAAACATTGCCCTTTTATCCAAACACGGAAAACTAAAAGAATTATACCCGGAATTAAATTCTGCCTTTGGGGAAGAAGCCCAAAATTATGCAAGAAATTTAGCCAACATCACGCAGTTTAGATATGGAAAAGAAACCACTCCGATTGCCTTCGATAATCCGTTGATGAGTTTGTATTATCAGTATAATACCTTCGCTATAAAACAGGCAGAATTAGTTGGAGGAATGATTAAGGGAACGGACTTCTTAAACCTTTTCAATGATTTCAAAAAGGCATATGCATCCGGTAAAACAAAAGAATTTATCGCCGATTTACCACAAGGACAACGCGGAGAATTTATCAGATTTTTATTCAATGCTTTTATTCTCTCTTTGATTCTCGGCAATGGTTATGTTTGGGATTCTATTTTCAATTCTATTTTCAAAGGAATGGTTCCAAACCAAGTGCAGGGATTCCAAGATGTGATGACCGGATTGTGGACGGGCGATACAACACTTCGCGATCAAGGATACGCAGAGGTTTTGAAGCCGCCATCGTGGACTGTATTCGAAGACCTTTCTCAATATGGTATAAAATCTTGGCTCTTAAATTCAAAAGTGGTCAAACAATTAAATCTTATTCATTCTATTCTTACCGGGCAACCGGCGGAAATAAAATCCAAAGCAGGAAAGGTAGTTGAAAAAATCTCACCCGAAGTTGCTGTTGGAAGGTTGATTAACAGCACCCGAGAAAAAACCGCAAAAAACAATTCTTCTGCTTGGGATACCTATACAAAAATAGATACGAGTTATACTTCTACAAGAAAAAAGGCGATTGACTTAATGGCTTCCGGCAAGACCGTGCAAGCAAAAAATTTGGTTAAACTCTACAACAACAATGCGAAGATTTGGATTAAACAATTAAAGGATTTGCACCCTTCTGATTTGAGATTAAAAGCCATAATTGCTAAAATAAGTAAAAGCCACATTGTAGATTCTACAAATTTCGAAACGTGGAAACAAACGGCTAAAAAACAATAAAATATAATTAAACAAAAAATATATGGACCAAGAAGAATTAAATAGAAAAATAAAAAATCTTTACGATATTCTTAATAAAAGAATCGGTGATGTTGAAAAGAGAAAAATTAAATGGGCGGAAATAATAGATGTTCCGATATACGACCCGAAAGAAGGACATTCGAAAATTTCATCTGACATCCAACTTTTGTTTAAGAATGTTCTTTCTATAAGAGATGATTTGGCTACGCAAATTGAAAGAGCAATAAAGGGAATTGAATTTTACCACAAAGATTTGAAAGGTATCGGACCCGATGACCACCACCCAGAAAAACACATATTGGAAAGCCACACTGCATCTCCACTGATGACGCAACTTTTGAATCTGATAAAAAATCCTCCGAAAGCACAAGTAATGCGCGGAGGTGGTGCAACTGCTTTCAACCAACTTGTTGACGTGCCTGTTGCATATACAGGACAAGCCGGAAAGACATTGGCAGTAAAGGGAACGGAGGACGGCCTTGAATTTGTTGTAAACGTTGCGACTGATGAAAAGGTAAAGGCCTCTGCCACCGATACAACGCCAGGTTATTTGAACTCAAAAATATCGGTGTCTGGTGGATTAACAAAATCTATAACAAGCCCTGCCGGAAATGAAGTTGTAAATATAGCTGGGCCAGACTTAACCTCTTATGCTCCTCTAAAAAAGACTATTGCAGATAAAACCGATGATTATCCTGTTGTTGTTGCCGACACTGGTAAGATTTTGACAATGAGCAACGCTGGAACCAAAACATTTACCTTGCCCGTGATTGCGGCAGGAGATATTGGGACAATAATCACATTTGTTAAAAAAGGAGCTGGGAAAGTCGTAATCCAAGCCAACACTGGCCAGTATATTGACGACAGCACCTCTGCTGGCACGATTTATGACGACCAGGCAGCAGAATTAACCTCAACCATTACTTTATTAGCAATTTCTACAACGCAATGGGTGATTGTTTCTGCTAACGGAATATGGATTACCACATAAAATTAAAAAATATAATTAAATAAAAAATCTATGCCAAGCACAAAAATATTCGGAAAACACGATATACCTAAAACAGGACAAATAACGTCATATAAAACTGGCGATGATGGAACTTATCAAGCAGGGAGTAAAGCCAATCCTCGTTTTGTAGATAACGGAGATGGCACGATTTCAGACAGAGTAACGAGGCTAATGTGGGTTAAACAGCCCTCACTTATAATCCCTGGGGCAAGTGTGAGAGCAGACAATAAAATACAGGTAGCAAAAGCGGATTGGGCGACCAGCACTGTGTATGCTGTTGGAGACCTTGTAAGAGACGGAGCCGGAGTCAATGCGGTTGCTATGAATATTTCCGCGGCAAGCGCGGCAAGCCCCTGTGTTTTGACTGTTGATAATTTGCAAGGAGTTAAAACCGGACAAATGGTGTTGATTAACGGAATTACCGGAAATATGGGAACAGACACATTAAATGGCCACTATTACTATGTCCTCGTTAACCATACAGCAAAGACATTGACTCTTTATTCTAACGCTTATTGTTCTACTGCAGTGGATACGACTGGTAAAACATATACAAGCGGAGGAACATCAATACAAAATAAGTTTTATGTCTGTCCGGTAGCTCATACTTCTGGAGTATTTGCCGATGATATCACGGCAGGAAATTGGAGGGAAACTGTATGGACAGCCAGTGCGGCAAACCTTACTACTCCATCTGCAATGGCCTGGACGCCAACTGGTGGGGACGGAGACGCCATAAACAACTGCGAAGCTTTAGATTATGCAGGGAAGCAAGATTGGAGGTTGCCAAATGTGAAAGAATTAATGAGCATTGTTAATTATGGGCGTTATTCTCCATCGATAGATCCGACATTTTTCTCGAACACACAGAGTTTGTATTACTGGTCTTCTTCCATTTGTGCCAGCAATACCGCCAGTGCCTGGAGCGTGTATTTCTTCAATGGCGGCGTCCACAACCTCTACCAATACTTCGCTTACTTTGTCCGTCCTGTCCGCCAGTATTAATTTCGTGATTTGGTAATTAAACAAATTTTATGGCTCAATACTCCCACCTACCAATATACAACTTAGCCTTTTCCGTCTTGCGTGAATTTTATGTCCGAACTCCAAAGTTTGGCAAGCAGTATAAGTATTTTCTGGGGGGCGAGCTGATAAAATATGCAACCGAAATAATCAAGATAATAATTAGAGCAAACAATGAGAGAGATAAGGAAATGCGAATAAAATTGATAGAACATTTGTGCATAACGATTGAGCTAACCATTACCCATCGATACGTGGACGACTTCATTGTTTTAGGAGGCAAGGAGATTATACAGGACGTTCCAAAGATTAAAGAGTTTTTGGAAAAACGGCTTGATCTGAAAATGCACGATAAAAAGATTAAATTTCAACAAGTGAGCAAGGGCATAGATTTTCTTGGATATTTTATAAAACCGGATTATGTTTTGGTAAGACGTAAAGTGGTGGGTAGGTTCAAGGATAAAATGTATAGGTTGGAAAATCCGACCATTAAAGAATTGTTGGCAACGGCCAATTCATACTTCGGGCATTTTATTCACGCCAACTCATACAAATTGAGGAAAGCGATTTACGAGAAGTATTTTAGAGATAATTTTACAGCAAAAAAACAATATAAATCAATAAAAATTGCAACACGAAATAAATAAGGTTGCAACAAAAACAATGGCAGTAAAAATAGCATTCACGACGAAGATGGGGGTAGGGGGAGAGTATGTAAATTTTGACCCTCAAATTTTAGATAAAACAAAAGTAAGTTTAAGGTTAAAATTTTGGAAGGATAAGGCAACAAGAGATACCGAAGGATCGTTGCCCCTTAACGACCAAATGGAAGGTGGACGAACAGAAAGAATAATAGGTTTTGATTGTATTCAAGAATTTGATTACGATTTAGACTCGGTTAAGAATGTCTATCAGCAAGGATATGAATATCTAAAAACATTGCCGGAGTTTGCAGAGGGAATAGACGACATTACTGAAGAGCAGACAGCTCAATTAGATGCAGTTAAAAACGTGCAATTAGATGTAAGAAAAGTTATTTTATAACACCTATGGAAACGATAGACCTAACTCAGATTTTATTACAAGCGGGAATATCGGGCTTAATGGCCTTAGTGATTATTGCTTATTGGTATTTTGATAGTAAGAAAAAAAGAGAAACATTAATTATTAAAGATGACGACAGAAAGGACGACACAGACGAAGTAGCACGAGAATTAAACGACAAACAGGAAGTTAGATTAACTAAGATAGAAACACTTTACGAAGAGCATTGTAAGGTTCAATCAGAAGCCCTTGCCTGTATTCATAATGGGCTTAATTCTAACACCAATGCAATTAAAGATTTAGCAAAATCACTTTCAGATAATACAACGGCAATAGCAGTTTTGACAGCAATTATTAACGAGAGAATACCGAAAAAGCAATAGTTCTTTTAACCGGTAACATACGTTACCACACAAAGGAGGTTTCCGATGACGATATACTGGTGCAAAAAGCACAACTTCTGTCCAGTCAACGGCAGTTTAGAACACTGTCTGGCCCAAAACCGACACCTTGGCTGTCCCAATCTTACAGGATTGCCCACAGAACATCCGAAAGGGGAACATAATGATAAATACCACAGAAAAGAACGCCGGAAGCAACGGAGGGCATTACAGAGCTTACTGCCTGCCTATAACCGATAAGGACGACTTGCGAATGCTTATTGCACACCTTCCCGGGTTTATGGACACGGCAGAAGCCAATTTACGCCAGATGGTAGTTGAAATATACTACCAAAATATCCCACCCGAAAACTCCTAACATAAAGGGAGTCCCAGTTCAAAAAATCGCAGCCGAAAGGCCATTTGAATTAAAGGGACTTGGGACTCCCTACTTTTTTACAATTATTATTAAACAAAAAATATATGATAGACGAAATAAAAATCGATACAGGTTTAGTAGAAGACCCTCGTTCACAAGAAGAAAAAGATAAAGATTATCCGCACAGTGAAGTTGCGATGGCCATTCCTCTTAAATGGAATCGTGGGATTGAAGGTGCGCCGGAATATCCAGACCGAGATCAAAATGGTTCTTTAACTTGTGTTGCACAATCGGGAGCTTCCGGGTTGAATACAATCACCGGTAAGATTATTTCAGCTCACGCTCCATATAGAAGAAGAAGCAACTTTCCGGGAGGCGGAATGTGGTTGCAAAATTATGGCGACTTGGTAAGGAATCAGGGCGTTACCACAGAAGATTTAGACCCTTCTCAAAGAATGTCGGAGCAACAGATGAATGCGGACGTAACTGTTGCCACGCCTTTGAATAAATTTCTTTATGCTTTTCCAAACGTGAAAAACATCGATGAAATTGCGACTGCCATTGAAGCACAAAAACATTCTTTGATTACAATTTTGGGCAATAGCAATGAATACACCAATGTTGAAAAACCGATTGTGATTCCATCAGATAATCTTAATATCGCCCATTGTCTTTGCGGAATTTATTATTTTACAGATGAAAAAGGAGTGAAGTGTATTTTAGTGAAAGAGAGTTGGGGTCCAAATTATATCAGACAAAGAATTTTTACCGAAGATTATTTGAAATCACGGGGAACCGGAGCAATGTATCTTATCCCTCCGGTTGTAGTTCCACCAACACCGGCAAAACCAAAATTCAAATTCCAGTCGATTTTACTTTATGGACAAAGTAACTATTCTATAAAAATGTTGCAGGATATTTTGAAGTTTGAAGGATTGTTCCCAATTAACATTAATTCGACTGGCAACTATCTTTCCACAACAGCAGGAGCAGTTTTGAAATGGCAGATAAAACACAAAGTTGCTTCTTTGATTGAATTAAATTCTTTGCGCGGAAGACGTTGCGGAGAAAAAACAATCGCCGCACTCAATCTTATCTATTCGAAATGAATATATAATTATTGCTAAAATTTATTTTGGTTGGAGCGGTTTGTTTTGCATCCGGGATGGTTTGGGGTTGCTCACTAAATAGATGGACGAATAAACAATAAAGGCCGACAAAAAATAAAATTAAATTAAAAAATAAAATTATGTTTGATTTATCATTTTTGTTAGGAGGTTCTGTTGTTGCAGTTTTAGCCGTTCAAATTTTGAAAGATTTGTATGGCAAGGTTTCCCAGAGATGGGGATCGTTAATCGCACAATTAAGTTTGTTGATAGTATCTTTTGCGGTCGCAGGAATTGGAGCAGCGTTTCAATTTTTACCACCACAAATTATAGAAACCACTGGAATCATTTTTGCTTCCGCAATGGCGATTTATGAAGTGCTTTACAAAGCATTATATCAACAGGCAATCAAAGGAGTTCAAAAATAAATACGGTGCATTTTAGGTTTTTTGGCAAAATATGAAGTGTTAAAAAGCCCTACAACGAATTAAAAAAAAGATGGCCGATGATTAGGTCGTCTTTTTTTGTAGGTCTGTTTTTGCTCAAATACTTGATAGGGCTTGACAAGGTTTCTTTTATCGATTAAGATTAAGATAGTTAGATAAAATTAAATAAAAAAACAATGCCCGAGAATCCAAAACAAAAAGAAGAGAGAACGAAAAGAGATAAAGAAATATTCAAACTCTGGCCGTCTTTAACGTTGCAACAGATTGGCGAAATACAAAATCCGAAATTAACCGCCGAGCGAATTCGGCAGATAATTAAAAAGGTCGAAAATAATAAAATTAAAAATGGAAAATAAAAAAAGATGTTTCAAACATTTATTAACGAACTGCCAAGAAAGGAAAACGGCAAAATTGATTGGATGGAAACAATCGGTTCAGTCGTAGTGGCGGTTCTTTTATTTGGGTTTGCCTATCTTTGGTTCAAATATGTCAATTTCAATCCACAATAAAGAAGAGGAATTTTACTATTCCGGTAAATGGCGAGAACAGAAAGAAGACGAGAACGAAGAGAAAGAAGCACAGCATTTTTCAAAACGCGCAGACGAAGATGTTCAACACGTATTTGAAAATGGCCGTCTATAATTATTTTCTCAAAATGGAAAATGTCAAAAGAATTAATTGTTAAAGAGCCGGATGAAAAGCAATTAAATATATTGCAAAAAACATCCAGCCAGTTATTGAGGGCAGCGCAAAGTATCGCGATTAACTCGGCTCCAAAATTAGAAGAGGCGCAACTTATCCTAAAACGAGCCCGGGACGGACAGAAATTTATTAAATCGGATTTGAAACAATTTCTTGACCCGATAAAATTTCTGAAAGAGAGAATCGAAGCGAAGTATGAGGCGACTGGCGACCAACTCAAAGAAACCGATTTGGTTATTGGCCGAAAGATAATGGATTATAAAACCTCAATCACCGTAGCCGTAGAGGAAAAGAAAAAAGATATTGTCGCGCAAGTTGAAACTGGAAAGGTTAGCTTCGAAGTTGCCTCAAAAAAAATTGAGAAGCAGGAGATTAAAATCGACCAATTTAAGACAAGGAAAATCCCGGACATAGAGATAACAGATAAAGGACAGATTCCTCTTGAATTTTGGGAGGTCAATACGGTCCTGTTAAGAAAAGCCGTTATCACGGAGGGTCGCGAGATACCCGGCGTTAGAAAAATAATTAGAGAAATTCCAATTACTTAATATGGCAACATTTTACAAAACAACAGGAGAAGTCGAAGAGGTAAAACCTGCAAATGGGGAAAAGTTTTCCTTAAAAGAAATGCAGGATATGGTTGGGGGACATATTGAAATTGTCCCACTTCCAAACGGAGAAAGTGTTGTTGTGAACGAAGAAGGAAAAGAAGATTTTGGAGTTTGTATACAGGCAACCCCAAAAAACGAAAAGGCAAGCGACAGGTGGAATGAGGAATATCCGATTGACAAATTCCCGAACAACAACGATCGGTTAATTTGTGGAAATGCTCTCTTTATTAGTGATAAAGAATTAGAATAAATTTATGGCAAAAAAAGAAATAAAAACAAAAAAGAAAAGCACGGCGATAATTGTGAATCCGCAATCGTTGTCGGCCGAAGGACTGATGAATACCGCCATTCAGAAGGGCGTAACTGTTGATGTAATGGAGCGATTATTGACGATGAGGCGCGAATTGAAATCAGAAAAAGCAAAGGAATTATTTGATACATCGATGGCAGAATTTCAATCGAGTTGCCCGGTTATTAGAAAGAAAAAAGTTGTGATGAACAAGGACGGAAAAAGCAAGAGATATTCTTTCGCTCCGTTGGAATTTATTATCACGCAGACAAAGGATTTAATTAAGCAATGCGGATTTTCCTATTCGATAGACACGAAGGTTGAAGACAAATGGGTTGAGGCAATTTGTAAAGTTACGCACCAAGCCGGACATTCAGAAACAAGCAGTTTCAAAATCCCGATTGATACAGAATCTTATATGACCCAACCACAACGTTTTGCTTCAGCACTGACTTTCGCTAAAAGATATGCGTTTAGTAATGCCTTTGGTATTCTTACCGGTGATATGGATGATGATGCTCAAACGGCCGGGGACGATGATGTCCCAGACGTTGCCAGAGTGGCAGGAAAGGGCCCAGTAGGTCAGAAGGCATCCGGAACGACTAAAACCACACCCAAGACCGAAAATGACGTAGAAACAGGGATTAAGATGATTAAGGCACAGAAGGACAAGGGAATGATACTGGATTGGAAGGCAAAGATTGAAAAAAACCCGGCTTATTCCGCACAAGATAAAAAGATTTTGCTCGATGCAATAAGTGCGAGGTTGGACGTGCTTGATAATCAAGGATGAGGGTTGTAATTCCGCACCTTTCATATTCTCGGATGACCTTGTGGGAAAGAAGTAAAAGTCAGTATTACAAGAAATATATTTTAGGGGAAAAATACGCGAATAAATATACTGCTTTTGGAAAATGGATTCATTCAGTTTTTGAGGATGGTGTTCCAACAGACGATCCTAAAATTGAAAAAATGCGTTCATACGTCCCCACTTATCCCACAAGAGAAAAGGATTTCGAAGTAATCAAAGAAAAAATTCCGCTTCTAATAAAACTCGATGGCACAGATTTGAAGAAAAAAGCATTTGGAGATATTAAAACCGGCAAAAAATGGAGCCAAAAAGATACCGACGAGTCAGACCAAATAACTTTTTATGCTTTCGTGTTGTGGTTAAAAACAGGAAAGATTTTCAAATCATATATTCACTGGATTCAGACGGATGAATTGGAAGATGGATTGATTGTTCTTACCGGATACGCCGAAACCTTTGAAACAACGCGCACGATTGAGGACTTCTTAAAACTTTGGCCGAGGATACAAAGGAACTGGAAAGAAATTAACGAATTTACTATTAAGGAATATGCCAAAATATGAAACATAAACCAAAAGGCAATCCGTTATTGAAGCAAGCAAGGCGGATGATGTCCCAGCACGAAATCGAAACCAAAGTGAATCCATTCGATTGTGCCGGGTGGCTTGCAAGAAAAGCAGCAAAGGCCGAAAAGGTGAGAAAACATATAGAAAAAGTCCAAAAAAGGAAATGAGTGAAGAAACTTTATTATCAGTCCCGGCGGAAATTAAAAAGGCAGAAACGATGTCAGATAGAGGGTTAAAACTTGTGATTTATACCCAAGAATTAAACTCTGCCGATTCCGCCGCACTGTTCAAGTTAAAAGGAAATTCCGGGTTTTTCTTATTTAAGTCAACGAAGATTTCGGAAAGCGATGTGGCCACAATCCCTAATGAAATAAAGGAATTCAAGACAGACCGGACACCGAGCGAAAGATTAAGGG
>Ga0315282_10001439_pt1 | contig 44791 bp, 35 predicted proteins | sample YL17G07_20_MG_FD_203693 | JGI IMG/M metagenome (GOLD analysis project Ga0315282, IMG submission 203693) | Sediment microbial communities from Yellowstone Lake, YNP, Wyoming, USA - YL17G07_20 | ecosystem: Environmental > Aquatic > Freshwater > Lake > Sediment | place: USA: Wyoming | collected... | reverse complement strand
GTGCATCAAGACCCGGAAGCAGCCCGTCGAGAACGTGGAGTTCGGCTGCGGGACCGCCGTGGCCTGCCACATGGCCAACATTTCGTACCGAGAGAAGAAACGGGTTTTCTGGGACGCGGAAAAATCAAAACTCAAGTACGAAGCCTAGACGGCAGACGTTGCAGGCGTGCCTGAGGCGGACCCGCGAAGCAAGCCCGTAATTGGTAGCGCGGACCCCGCTCTGCGGGTCGGCGGTTTTCCAGAGGGGAACCACGGCGAGGGCTTTCTCTCGCCGTGGCCTTTCGGCTTGACAAGAAAACTACGACAACCCCAGCAGCAAGTTCGCCGCGGCTTGCGCACTTATCCTGAGACCTCGAGGCACACCACCTCATGGATGGGCACGCGTGGGACTGTTACCTCGATCCCCCCTCCCGCTGAGCGCCGAACCGGCAACTCCGCCCCCGCAACCACGGCCCGCGCTGTGAAGGCTTTAAGGGGCAGGTTCACTCGCACCGTAACATCGGTTAATGGGATCGGGTCTTCGTGAAAGTCGGGGTGCTTCGGCGTGTGTCGTAAAGGTGAAAAGTTCACAATATGCACCAGGTACCGTTCCTTGCGGCCGATCTCCGGGCGTACAGCTTGACGGGTCAGCGTAATCTCAGTGCTCATCGGAGCGTTGGTCTGGATCAGTGGTACAGGCAACAGATCTTCGAGCACTTTCCGGAAGGCCTGCCGATAGATCCAGTATCCCTGATTGTAATAGCTGAGGCCGAGGGGGAAGGCGAACAAGGCCACGCGCCCGCTGCGCGCCAGAGCGGCGTAGGGGGTCGCGCGCTCGAACGGCGTTTGCGCATGGCTGGTGTAATGTTCAGGGCTGCGTTGAAACGCCGGTTCACCCAATTGGGCCAACGTCATCGCCGGCGATTCCGCGCGCCACTGCGATGCTCCCTCGTACAAGGCATACTCATAGGGTGGAATGTCTCCGGTCATGTTGACTTGCGGCAACAGATAGGCGGGCTTGAAGGGTGAAGCGCCGGCATAATACAGCCCGTAGCGTTCCAGCCAGCTCTTTTCAGCTCCGGCGATCAGCCCGCTCTTATGCCCCACCACCAGGGCGCCGCCGTTTTCGGCGAAGGTGTGCAACCGCGTCGCGAGTTGCTCATCCACCGCCATCTCATCCCCCAGCACCACCAGCGCATAGCGTTCCCAAGGAGCGTCGGGCTCGACCACGTCAAACTGCAGGCGAGCCTCCATCAGGAGCTTGACCAAACCGTAGTTTGCTTCCGTAGCGGGCGACTCGAGCGGCAGACCGCCGGTCACAATCGCGGCCTCCGTCACTGGAACCGCCTGGTCGAGGTAGGGCTCAAGAGACTTGATCCCGCTGTAACCTTTGCCGATGACATGATACACAGCAGGATCCAGCCTCCCGCTCGGGGGCATCTGGTCGCCAATATCGCCCCGCGCGCCATTGGCCACGATGCTCGCCAGTTCCGTGTGAATTTGCGCCGGGAGCTTCAGGCCGCCAAAATCCGCCCAGGAAGCTTTGAAGCGGCCGGTCACGCCGTAGGTGGTCAGCCCAAAGGTGCGTGTGTAGCGGACAATCGTGGGGAAGTAGTAGTAGCCCCAGAAAGCCGTAGGCAGGGCTTCGATGTCAAGACTGTCCATGAACGGAATACGCTCTCCCAGGCCGTAGACGCCCTGCCCATTGAAATCCACCTGGCACCCCGACCGCGTCTCCTTTACGGTCTTATGCAGCCTCGCGATAAAGGATTTGTGGAGAGCGTGTTTGTGCTCGTGCTGCACTCGCGTGTCGAATGGGTCTAAACCCTTGGCGCGCAACTGTCGCAGACACTCCGCGCAATAGCACTCGCCGTCAATCGGCACGGGCATGTCGAACCAGACGCCGTCCAACTCGTAGCGCGAGACAAACTCTTTGGTGTGATTGAGCATGAGTTGCACGAAATCCTCGTGCGTCAGGCAGAGCGCCGTCCAGGCCGGCGTTTCATCGAATTTCGGCAAGTAGGTGGTCCGATCTCGCTTGAACACCAGCCATTCCGGATGGTTTTCGGCCAAGTAATTGTCCCAGGTCGTGCAGTAGTAGGCATAGACGGCAATCTTGCGTTTCCGGCATGCGGCGACCTGCGCTCCCAGGAGATCGAATGACAAGCCGGGGTGGACGGGCCCGTAAGCGCTGGGATAGTAGAAATAGCCGTGCATATCCTTGGCAAACACCACAATGCCGCTGACATTTCCCTCGAGCAGCCGGTCCCCAAATTCCTCCGCGTTGAATCGCCCGCCAATTCGCGGCACATGCTGCGAGTTGTGAAAGTCGAGATGAATCTTTCGCCAGGGACGCGAAGGCAGGGCCGCCAGGCGTGGATCAATCCAGAATTTCGCGGCGATACCATCCCGGCCCCATGGCGCCGTCGAGCCAGGATTGGGCTTCGCAATGTTGGCGGATAAGGTCCCCCCGGCATGCGCTTTGCCCTTTTCTTTCGGGGCGGCGCTTGCCTCCTCGACAAAGCCTAGCCCGACAAGACCTGTCGCCAATCTCGTGAAGAATGATCGCCTGTTTGATCCGAACATGATTTCTCCTCCTCGCATGAGGTCGCATGCACTCGATCATGGAGGGGATTCGTAGGGTGAGGCACGCCTTGCCCTCCATGAGGCAGCGCAAACTTGTTCGGCGGTGACCACTGGTCACCCAAGTCTGCAGCCCTGGTCACTGGAATTGTTGCCTCAAAGTTCCTCGTTATCGGTTGTACTTTGGCGTTACGCCGCGGAGGCGTCTCCAGACAGCGTCGCAGCGTGCCGGAACCGATTGATCGAGTGCCCCGCCGTCGCAAGCCTTCAGGTTCTCTTCAAGCTGCTCAAGGCGCGAAGCCCCCAGGATGATGGAATCGACCTGGGGTTGGCTGAGCAGCCATTGAAACGACAGTCCCACCAGCGTCTTCCCCGCCTCACCGGCAACGGCCGCCAGTTCCTCCACCGCCGCAAAGTAGTCGTCATGCCAGTAACGGCCCAGGTACATCTGGTTTCCGTCGAAGCGAGTGCCGGTAATCGGCCCGCGCTGCTTGGAGTGTTTGCCTGTTAGCAATCCCCCTGCCAGCGGGTTGTAAGGCACAACGCCAACTCCGAAGCGCTTGCAGAACGGCAAGTATTGCTCCTCGATGCCGCGCGCCAGGAGATTATACATGGGCTGCGAGATGTAAGGAGGCTTGAAACCGTTCTTCTCCGCAAGCCAAAGGATTTCGCACACCTGCCAGGCGGCGTAGTTGGAAACCGCCGGGTAGCGCACTTTGCCCGCGTTCACCAGTTCGTCCATGGCAGCCAGTGTCTCTTCAATGGGGACGTCGTAGTCGGGCTGGTGCAGGTAGTAGATATCGACGTAATCGGCCTGGAGGCGTTTGAGGCTCGCATCAATCGCCTTGTGGAGCGCGGCGCGCGACAGCCCGCTCTCCTCGGGGCCATCACCCATTTTGCCGCGCACCTTCGTGGCCAGGATTACTTTCTGGCGGCGGCCCGCGAGCGCTTTGCCCAGGATGGTTTCAGACGCCCCTTGGTTGTAGACATTGGCGGTGTCGAAGAAATTGATTCCGGCATCGAGGCCGCGGTCAACCATGCGCATGGCTGCGGCCTCAGCGGTTTGGGAGCCGAACGTCATGGTCCCGAAGCATAGTCGTGAAATCTTCAAATCGGTCTGCGGTAGTAAGCGGTATTCCATCTCAACCTCGTCTGGAGTGGCGGTCTTTGTGACAGCCCCCTCGGCGGGCGAGCACGAGGTTCGCCTCTACTCCATGTTGACTGCGGGCACGGCTCCCCGCGAACCAGCAAATCACAGTCCCGAGCTGGCGATTCCCTCAAATGTCCCGGGCGCGGTTGCGGCTCAAAAACCCGTGTGAGGTCGCAATTCGATCTTTTCCGATATTCACTGCTCCCGGCACCGGACGGTTTTTCCCAGAGGGAATTCGTTCTCGCGGCTCAACATTGGGGTAAAATAAACGCCTATGGCCGAAAGCCCGCTCCTCCAACTCGCTCAGGATATCGAATGGCTGGGGTGCGAACTCGAATATCAAGGGCACAAGCACGCCCTGAAAGGTTTCCCCGAATCCGGGGAAACCTGGGACACGTTCCTCGAGAAGCAGCGGGGTGTCCTGACCACCTGCGACAAGATCGAGCGGGAACTGAAAAGCACAGTCCGCTATAACCCCTCGGCCCTGGTGGGAGTCGAATTCCCGCTGGCGGCAACCCTTGATTCCATCACGGACCTGTTAAACAAGGTCGAAGATATCCGCCAATCGGCCATCTTCTCCGTTCATGAACTTCCTGCCAAAGTCCGGGCCTTCACCAGGTTGATTGAGAATTACCTCGACACCGTCGGCGCGATGCAAGGGTGAGTTATCAACTTTGCATCAGGGGGCGAAGGAATTCCGCGGAGGCGCGAATCTCTTCCAGTCCGTTCAGGCCATCCTCGATCGAGACCCATCCCTTGTACCCGACTTCGTGCAGGATGCGAAAGATGCGGGGATAATCGTTCAGTCCTCTTCCAATCACCCCATGAGCAAGGATGGAGGCGTATCCCACGGAATCCTGCAGGCTCTTTAGTTCTTCCAGCGTGTGGCCCGGTTTCAGAAACCGGTCGCTCGCGTGCATGGTCACCACGCGCTGTTTGACCTGCTGGAGCAATTCGATGGGGTCTTCGCCTGCCAGCAAGGTGTTCGAGGGGTCATATTGAACGCCGAAGTGCGGCGACGCCACCTGGTTCACTATTTCCAGGAAGACGTCCTGTTGCTGCGCAAACTCCGGATATTTCCAGTAGTTGTCCTTGTAATGGTTCTCCATGGAAAGGACTATATTTTTTTCTTTGGCATAATCCGCGCACTCCCGGATGCATTCCACTACCCAGCGCACGCCCTGTGCGCGCGGGACCCCCGGGCGTCGCTGGCCGGAAAGCACCCGGCAGAACCCGCCCCCAAGTAACACCGTCGTATCAACCCTGCGCTTCTCGCGCTCGATTTCGCGGCGGCGCTCTTCCGGCTCCGGCCACGTGAAATCCGACGAGCAGCAGAGCATGGGCATCTCGAGATGTCGCCGTTCCAGCGCGGCGCGAACCTTCCCGAGGTAAGAGGGATCAAGGCTTTCCAGAAACCCGTCGTAGAGCTCCAACCCGTCAACCGGCAAGTCGGCGGTCATTTCGATCCAGTCGAAGACACTCATCGATCGCTCGATGACGAGTTGGTCCATGAAGCATTTGGGAAAGGCAGCAAGTTTCATAAGGATGTTGAAGGGCGCTTCACAGGTCCCTCGGCGCGCCTACGGGCAGTTGCTCGTAATCGAGAACCGCTCCGCTGATTAGTTCGTTGCTGGCAAAGAAGAGCGCCCCGCGCGCAATATCTTCGGGCAAAAGCATGCGTCCGAAAGGCCGCGTCTTCAGGGCGTCTTCCAGCCAGTTTTCGCCTTTGCCTTCCACGACGGATTCGACGTAATGCTCGCCTTCGGTCAGCACCCAGCCAGGATTGATCTGATTGACGCGGATGCGATACTTCGTCAGGTAGTTGGCGAGGTTCCTGGTAAACGTCGTCAGCCCGCCCTTGGACGCGGAATAAGGCAGGAGCTTTCGCTCACCGATGTAGGCGTTCACGGAACCAATGTTGATGATGCAGCCGCTTCCCTGCTCTTGCATGTGTTTCACGGCTTCCTGGCAGAGGATAAAAGGCGCACGGAGGTTGGTGGCGAAAATCTCATCCCAGAGAGCCAGGGAGGTGTTCTCGATGTTGCCGCGGTGGACTACGCCGGCGTTGTTCACCAGGATATCGAGCCGGCCAAAGCGCTCGACGGCCCGCTTGATCACGTCGCGGCAGTGGGCCTCATCCTTCAGGTCTCCGACCACCAGCAGCGCCTCGCTGCCCATCGCTTGAATCGCCTCGAGCAGCTTCTCTCCTTGCGCCTTTTGTATCTCCAGGCCGTGAACCACCACGCGCGCCCCTTGCTCGGCAAGCTTGCGGGCGATGCCCGCGCCGATGCCTTGCGTTGATCCGGTGACCACCGCTACCTGGCCGGCAAGCGAACGGTTTAGGCTGCTTTGTTCCATGTTGGCAGTCCTTGGTTTGGAATGGTCGATCAAGATCAGGAGTCCGAATTCCGGCTCGGTCGGATGACCGCCTTCACGATCTCCCCACTGGCCATTTCCTCGAAGCAGGTTTGCCAATGCTCGATTGGCTCCACGCGGCCCACCAGCGGCAGGGGATCAAACCTGCCGGAGGCCATGAGCGCGATTACCTTCTCCCAGATCGCAAAGTTGTGGCTGAAGCTTCCCTGAATGCGCGCGGCCTTTTGCACCAGGGGATCGAGAGAGAAGTTGAGCGCTTGGGGTCCCCAGCCCACTTTGGTGATCTGCCCGCCCGGTCGCACGGCGGCCAGCGCGGGCTTGAGCGAGGAGGACACCCCGGTGGCGTCAATCACCACGTCCACTCCCAACCCGTCACCAAGGCCACGCCATGCCCCGGCCAGCTCCTCCTCGCCCAGGATAATCGTGCGGTCAGCTCCCAAACCCTTGGCGATGGCCAAGCGTTTCTCGTCCTGCTTCATCCCCAGGGCGGCGAGCCAGCCGGCGCCCGATAGCCTGGCCAGCGCCAGGCAAAGAAGTCCAATCGGCCCTGGACCCAGGACCAGAACCGAATCCCCCGGCCGGATATGAGTCTTGACGCAGATGGCGTTGTAAGCAACACAGCAGGGTTCCGTGAGCGCGGCTTTTTCGAAGGAGACCGAATCCGGGAGGCGGTGCAGGCAGCGCGCCGGCACCTTGACGAACTCCGCCATCGCCCCGTCCACGCCATAACCGAACCCCAGCCGTTCCGGGCAAAGGTTGTACTCGCCGGTTCGGCAGTAAAGGCAGTGGCCACAGATACGCGCGGCGGTCTCAGAGGTGACTCGATCTCCCTCACGAAACTCGCGAACGGATTTCCCAGCTTGCACCACCACGCCGGCAAACTCGTGACCCAGGATCACCGGGACGCGCACGGCCCAACTTTGCGTGTTGTGGTACTGGTGGATTTCGCTGCCGCAAACGCCGACGCCGCGCGTTTCGAGCAACACCTCGTCGTCCGCCAGCTCAGCGGGCGTGGGCAGCTCACGCAGCTCCACCGCGCCTTCCCGAAGGGCAAAGTGGACAACCGCCGCCATGGAAGATTCGGCCATCGCTGAGTCCTTCAGAATCTTGATTTCCAAACTCGAAATTCGAAAATCGCAAATCGGCGGTGCAAGTTCCGCCGGCTGGGTTTCAACCCTCGAGCCACAACTCCCCTCAGGGTTCGATTTTCGAGCTTCCAGTTGCGAATTTGGAATTTCGCAGCTTCGCCAGGATTTCCCGCAACAAGCCTTCCGTGTCGTGCGCGGGGGTCTTGAAAGCATCCGCGTCCACGGTGAGCGGCGCCCCCAGCACCAGGTGATAGACGCCGTATTTCGGCAGTTGCAGCACCTGTTCAACCGAAAGGCCGCCGACCGCTTGAACGGGAATGCGCACGGCTTTAACCACCGCTGCAAGCTCATCCAGAGGGCTGGGCGGAACGCCTCCGTGTGCCGCGATCACGGCAGGGTCGCGGCGCTCGTCGTAGCCCACGTGATGGACGATGTAATCGACGCCCAGGTCTTCCATCTCCCGCGCGGCGGCGGGCTTGTCTGGACAGCCGAGGTCATCGCCCATGACTTTGACTCCGTAATCCCGCCCGGCCTTCACCACCATCTTGAGGGTTGCCGGGTGCGCCCTCGCCATCACCACCACGAGGGTGGCGCCAGCCTTGGCCATCATCTCGGCTTCGAGGTAACCGCCGTCCATGGTCTTAAGATCCGCCACGATCGGATGCTGAGGAAACTCATGGCGCAGCGCCTGGACGGCGCGCAAACCTTCGGCCAGGAGGAGCGGCGTTCCGGCTTCCAGCCAGTCCACTCCCGCGCGCACCGCTTTGCGCGCCTGGTCGAGCGCTTCCTCGATGGAGGTCAGGTCGAGAGAGATTTGCACAATGGGCTGCTGTGTCACTTGAAGGACCCTCACAGGTTAAGTTGCACGCGCATAGCTTAACCCAATTTGGGCGCACGGGATGAGTTTTTAAAGCTTGCCAGAGTGGCGGCAAACCCCATGCCGCGTATCTGAAAAACCGGACCTCAGCAAGCCTGGCCCGTCGCACGAGGTGAAAAATCTGATTGTCGGGGACGGCACTTGTCTCGTATCCTCGGGGTGCCGGAACCCGACCCTCGTGGTGAGTGCCACTCCTACGCGTACTTGGTCGAGCAGGCCAGGAAAGGAGAACTCCCAGAGTTGGTGACAGTCTTTGCCTGTCAGTAGTCAGTCGTCAGAGGTCAGTTGCCGGAAAGAACAGAAGAAGCCTGCTCGGGCTGAAAGCTGATAGCTGATCGCTTTATTCTCGAGGTGATAAAAATGAACCGACGCCAATTCACTCATACTCTGGCGGGAGCGGCGCTGGGCGCTGCCGCGCTCAAAGCATCTCCGCTCGCCGCAAACCCCATGACCCCGGAAGGGGAAGCACCGGGTGTCCCTTTCAAAATATCCGTGATGCTCTGGACGGTGTTTGAGGGACTGCCTTTCGAGCAGCGCCTGGAGAAGGTTGCAGAGGCGGGCTATCGCTATGTGGAACTGGTGGGTGAGTACGAAAAATGGTCGGAGGACGATTTCCGCAAAGTCAACAGCCGGCGGCGTGAACTCGGCATCAGCTTTGACACCACCGCCGGCCTGGCCCACGGCGTGGGCGACCCGCGCGAGCGCGAAGCTTTCCTGTCCGACCTGCGGAAGGCGCTCAAGATTATGGAAAAGATCGAGTGCCCTGCAATCATCGTCATGTCGGGCGACGTTGTACCCGGGATGAGTCGGGCAGCCCAGCACCAGAGCATCGTCGAGGGCCTGAAGCGGGCCGCCGAAATCGTCGCGGGAAGAGGCGTGACGCTGCTGCTCGAGAACATCGACCTGGAAGAGAACCCCCACTACTATCTGTGGTCCGTGGCGGAAGGGTTCAAGATCATGGAGGAAGTGGGTCATCCCCGGGTCAAGCTCCTGTACGACTTCTTCCACGAGCAAATCTCCGAGGGGAATTTGATCGAGAAGCTCGAAAAGAACATCGACAAGGTCGGCGTCGTGCACATTGCGGACGTCCCGGGGCGGCACGAGCCTGGAACGGGCGAAATCAACTACACCAACATCTACAAGAAACTCGCCAAGCTGAATTTCACGGGCTACGTCACCATGGAATTCATTCCCACCGGCGATCCTGTCCAGAGCCTGCGGGCGGCGCGGGAAATGGCGCTGAGCGCCGCGCGGGGATAGGCGCGCACAGCGTGTGCCCCTACCAGTGCGCCACGCGGGTGGATGAGCGCTTCTTATCTGACACCTGAAACTTGTAACCTGCTCTCGCTGTGGGAGGGGGATGTACCGCCGGGCTTCAGCCCGGTATCCCTGAAGGTCAGGTACTTCACTACCCGCCGGAGGGCGGCGCTAAGGGAGAAGCCGCTGGGTCACAAAGCGAACCCAGAGCCACGACTGCCTTCTGCTTTCTGCCTACTGCCTTCTGTTCTTCTACGGCGGGAAGTTCATGCGGCGGCGAGGCGTAGCGCCGGCATCTTGCCGGCAAGTGAACATGCCGCCGGGACGGCGGCGCTACTCGGGGAAGTTCATGCGACGCAGGAGGTCCTGGAAGCGCGGGTCGGAGCGCAGGGGATCGAGCCTTGGATCCGCCTTGAGCCAAGATAGCCAGCTGTCGCGGTCTTCGTAGGCTCTTTCCAGCCATTCGAGCGCCCGGTCTTCTTGGCCGAGGCCAACGTGGATGACTCCTATAGCGTACGGCGAGACGTAAGTGGTCTTGCGCCGTTCGTTCAAGTCGGTCAGGATTCTTAAAGCTTCATTTCTCTTCCCTGCCGCCGCATACGCGTGCCCTAGAGCTGCCAGCGCATAGGCGGTGCCTGGCAATCCCTCTCTGGCTTTCTCATGTTCAGCGATCGCGTCTTCATACTGCCCCTTTTGCTCATATGCCTGACCAAGCCAGCCGTGCGCCACAGCAAAGCCGGGATCCATCTCCAGCGTCTTTCGCAGTTGTTCAACTGCTTGGTCGTACCGACGCGCCGTATGGAATCGAAGTCCGGCCACCGCATTGATGGTCAGTGAAAGCGGGTCAAGCTGTTGGGCTCGTTTGATCTCGGCGATAGCTTCGTCATGCCGCCCCACGATCTCAAGGTGGTCGGAATACCAGTGGTGCGCAGTGGCATAGTTCGGGTTCAGCTCGATGGCGCGTTTGAATTCTCTTTCCGCACCCGGCCAATCCCAATAGTAGCTATCCTTCACATAGCCCAGAGAAGTGTGGCCTTCCGCAAGGGTTTCATCCAGTTCCAGGGCCTTTGTCGCCGCCTCCTTGGCCTTGGGGAAGCCCTCCTTCGGCGGCAAGAAATCGAAGATGGCAAGCAGATTGTAGCAGTCCGCCAATCCCGCCCAACCCATGGCGTAACCTGGGTCTTCGTCAAGAGCCTGTTCGAAGTAAGTGATGGCTTTCTTCAACCCGTCCTCTGTCCTTTTGTTCCAGAAGTAGCGGCCCATAACGTAGGCTTGGTAGGCTTCGGGATTGACCGGATGCCTGCTGGCGAGTCGCGTCTGCTCCTGCGGCGTGAGCTTGATTTGCACCTCGCGGGCGATCGCCTGCGCCACGTCGCTCTGCAAGGCGAGCACGTCGCGCAGGTCGCGTTCGTAGCTCTCGGCCCAGAGGTGGCGGTCGGTCGGCGCGTGGAGCAGGTTTGCTGTCACCCTGACGCGGTTGCCGGAACGCAAGACCGAGCCTTCCACGACGGCGTCCACGTTCAACTCGCGCGCGATTTCCGGCAGGGTCTTTTTGGTTCCCTTGAAATGCATCGCCGTCGTCCGAGAAATAACTCGGAGGGCTCGAATCTTGCCCAGGTTGGTGATGAGCGCGTCGGTCATGCCGTCGGCGAAGTATTCCTGCTCGGGGTCGCCGGAGAGGTTTTCGAGTGGCAGGACGGCGATGGATTCGATCTTGGGTAGGGGCGCGGCATGGCGGGCCCCGGCGAAGGTCAGCAGCCGGTCGCGCAGGCCGGCCACGTTGAGGGTGATGAGCACGGCTGCCACCGCAACCATGGCTCCTGCGGCCAGCGCAATCCGACCCCTTCCAAAACGTGCCCCCTCACCCGGTCCCACCAAGCGGGACCACCCTCTCCCCGAGGGCGAGGGCTGGGAAATAGAAACAGCCTCTGGCTCCCCTCGCCCTCTGGGAGAGGGGCTGGGGGTGAGGGATTCCACCGGATAAATGAACCGATACCCGCGGCGATGCAGGGTTTCGACAAAACGCGGATTGTCCGCCGAGTCTCCCAGCGCCTCGCGGATTTTGTTGATGGCAGTGTTCACGCCGTGGTCGAAGTCCACAAAGGTATCGGCCGGCCAGAGTCGCTTCTGTAACTCCTCCCGCGTCACCACCTCGCCGGGATGTTCCAAGAGCATCGCCAGGACTTGAAAGGGTTGTTCCTGAAGCCTGACCTTGAGGCCCTGCTTGCGCACTTCGCCAGCTCGAAGGTCCACTTCAAAAACTCCGAAGCGCGCTACCCGTGGGGAACGGGCGCTCATTTCCATGGGAGGGCACCGTTAAGGTGCGGCAAGTATAGCACATAGTTAGTTATAGCCAAATCAAAAGCCCACCCCCTAGTGGAGCAACCCCTGTATCTCCTTTCTCCTCAGCACATTAGCTCCCGACTCTCGTTTGTACTCGGGAGGAGCCTCAATGGAGCCGCTGTTCATTGAGGTACCTGCTCACCTGAACAAGAGTCGGCCTCACCACGCAACCCGTGGCGGAGGCCGTCATGAGCAGGACGATCTGGGGGGTAGGCACTGAGGGTTGGGGACTAGGAACGTTTCTTGTTTTGGGCTTTCTTCTTACCTTTGGTTCACCGGCCTTTGCTAAGGAACCTTCAGCCGACGATTCAGAGGTGGATCTGAAAATCACCGTGCGCGTCTACGACTATGCCCAGGTCTCGCGCGGCACCTTGACCGCAGCAGAGAGGGCGGCGACGGGAATCTTCAACGCTGCTGGAATTGAGCTGACATGGGTTAACTGCGTCGGCTCAAGCCAAGCATCTCACAATGATCTGGATTGTCATCATCCCCTGGGCAACATGGAAGTTGTCCTGAGAGTTCTTCCGAGGTCTACGCCTGTAGGTGCGCAATTCAGCGGCAGCGTGCTTGGTTTCTCATATGGCGAGGCGGTGGCAAGTGTTTTCTACGACCGTATCGAGGATGCGGCTAACAAGATGTACGGCGTCTGGTGGGTGATACCCGCGATTTTGGGCCATGTGATGGCGCACGAACTCGGGCACTTGTTCCTTGGCCCCGGCAGCCACTCAGACTTGGGGATGATGCATGGTCGCTGGGATCAAAAAGACCTGCGACAAGCCGTTTACGGTCGCTTGCTTTTTACGCCCCAGCAGGCCGAGCTTATCCACGCCGAGGTGCTGGCGCGGCTCGGGCAGCAGCGAACCACCGAGCGAAACGTGCTCACCAAGGCGATGTAGGGCTAAGAGGCAAGACGACCCGCCGCGACTTCCACGCGCGGCCACACGGCCTAGGCTAGCTTGGCGATGCGGCTCGAGACTTCCCGGGCAAAGCGGTGGAGAAAGCCGCCCAGGTACTCGCTAATATCGAGCCTCTCGTTCTCAATCAGGGGGGTCAAGTCGAGACCGTAAATGAGGGAGGTGGATTCATCCACGCCGTGCGAAGCGAAGTAGGAGGCGTTGGCTCGTCGCCGGGCCATGCTGGCCAGATCGTATCTCTTCCCTCCGCAGATCTGAGAGTCAAAGACACCCCCCAGGGACATCGCCAGGTTCTCGTGTGCTTCCACATTGAAGACGACCTTGTCGTCATCGTTCAGCCAGTCGAGGCTGCGCCAGACTTCGCAGCCATAGAGACGCTGAGGTCTTGCTTCTTTGGGCAGCTCGCGGATGGCCTCAATAACCCTCAGGGCGGTGGCCACGTGCGTGTCGTGCTTGTCGGCGAGGTTGTGAGTGTAAATAACCTGCGGCCCCGCGGCACGGATGACTTTCTTGAGGTCGTCAATGACCTCGGTGTTGGCGCTCGCCTTCACCGCGCCGCTCGTGTAGTCAAGAAAAACGTGCGCGGAGTATTCGCCGAGGAAGGCCGCCTTTTTCTGCTCCTTTCGTCTCACCTTCTGCATATCGTCATCCGTATAATTCGCGTAGAGGCCGTCGCGGGGGCTGCCGCTGCCGTTGGTGGCCGTGATCCCGGTAAAGTGTTTGTCACTCTTGCCAAAGCACTCGAGGATGCCGTGAAAGGCCATGATTTCGATATCGTCCTGATGGGCTGCGATGCTCATGTGCGTGGTTCGAGACAGGGCAATGTCCACGGGCGACCCGTCCGGCACGTAGATTTCCGCTGAAGGGTTATGCAAATCCATTCTGCTTCTCCCTGTTTTCACTTGATGACTGGCAAGCTCGCCGCGGCCACCGCCTGGCCGACGCGCCGGCTGGACTCGTCTGGCAGGTGCAAGGTGATCTCTTGCGCCAGCTCCGGAAACTCCTTCTGCAACACCTCCCGGGCGCGGGTCAGGATAATGTTCCCGCCTTCTCCTGAAGTCACGCGGCCGAGAATCAGCACATGGCGGAGCTTATAGAAATCCGCATAGTGGGCGATGCCGTAACCAACATAGCAGCCGATGGTCTCAAAGATCAACCTGGCGCGATCGTCGCCCGCCTGGAGCAGTTCCTGCACGGACTTGAGCTTCTCCGCCAGGCCGAGTGACGCGGCGAGCTCGATCCCCGCGGCGGGAGCCAGCCGGAAGACCGCCTGCTGGGAGAAATATTGCACGCCGCACCCGCGATCACCCGACCACTCGTCAACGGGAGCTTCGGGATGGTAGTCAACGGGGCAGAAGGCCAGCTCGTTCAGCCACGTGGTGATTTCCCCGGTTTCCGTGACGTATCCCCCGGCCTGGCTGGAACCCAGGGCGATGCCGAGCACGGCGGTGTCGCTTAAAGACATGGCGCCGGCAAGCGCGGTAACCTCACCATCATTCACAACTTCCAGGGGAACTCCGCCCCAGGCGCTCTTCAAATCAAGGAAAAGATTCGCAATCCTTTTCTCGAAAAGCTCTTTGGACACTCCCCGGTAAAGGGAGCCCACTCTCGGGCGGTTGCTGGTGTACACTCCGGCAGCACTGCCACCGATGGCGTCCACGCGGGGCAGGTGCTTTGCGGCTGACTTCAGCGCGGCCATGATCTCGTTGAAATGATAGCTGGGATCGGTGGCATTTCTTGGATCCCACACCACCTCTTCGCTGTAAACCGTCTTGCCGTCGATCAGGGCGGCCACTTTTCTGTCGCTGGCGCCCAGGTCGAATCCTATTCGGCACCCTTCCAGGTGCCCGCCCAGACGCATCGTTCCCTCGGAGGGTTCCGGAACTTTGTCGGGGTCCGCAATCTCGACGGTGAATGGGTGCTCGTAAACACCGCCCATAAATTCGGCGTCAAACGCGCGCGCGCCGGCCGGCGAATAGACCCGCTTGATGTGCTCCCCAATACTCTTTGGCCCGCCGATGAAAACCCGCCATCCGCCCCGCTGCCAGAGAAGCATCTTCACCAGTCTCTCCGCGTACGGGAAGTTCAGTAAAGCAGAGTTCTCGCCTTCCTCGAAGCACTTCGTCCTGAAGACGGAGACGGATCCGTCTCCGCGCTCGAGCGCGCTGACTAACGGCGCTCCGCGTCCGGATTTGCGCAGCAGATTCAGGAAGGCGTGATTGGCCAGTACCGCCGGAGAAAAACCCTTGTGAAGCAGAGGAACAACAAGCGGTTTTGCCAGTGTTGCGAGTCCTTTCATTTTATTTCCTTTCTGAGACCATCATGAAGGGCGCGCGCGAGGCTGCGTCAGGTGGCATCAGCAATCCAGCATAGGGACGCTTCCCTCACTCGTCAAGAAGCGTGTGGCTTAGTGGGTGTTTGAGTCCGAAGGGCAGGATGTCATCCCGAAGGGAGCACAAGAGCACATCGCCCGTTGCAGGTTCCCGAGGGGCGGTCGCCGCGGTGACCGTGCGCCCTCGGTAGGCGGGTGCCACCTGTCCTTGCCCGCTTTCCCAGGAACTCTAACGCCGAGCCCTTAGTCCCGGCTTTTACTCATTCCAGCCCGCGTGTTCCTGCCAATCGACAATCCGCAAGTGGTCTTCCTGGCGAGAGAGTTCCGCGAAAGATTGCTTCATGCCCTCTTCGATGTTTCCGTCCTGGGATTGGTAGATCCAGCTCATTTCCTGTTTGAGCGCCGCAGCCTCGCCACTCAGCGCGACGGTCATCTTTTCATACTTGTAGGGCGCGGGCTTGAAGCCTCCGGAGCCATACGCCTGGTCGACGATCAGCACGGTTTGCGGGTTGAGCACTTTCGCGCGGAGCAGCTCCTGGCACGCCTTGATGACAAACCAGCCGGTGGTGCGATGGTCCACGTGCCGCTCATCCGGATGGGCCGTGGCGATCATGGCGGGACGGAAGTCCGCGATGATCTGTTTCACCAAGTCAATAACCGATTCGCGCGCGTAGGGGAGGTTCGGCTTGAGGACGTGCTCGTAGGGCGCATGGTCACAGGCCAGATAAATCGAGAGGAAGGGATTTGACGCCTTGATGTGCTGCGACCAAATCGCTCCGGAGCCGCCATCCGGCAAGCCCAAAAAGGAGAGCTTGTCGCGGCTCAGCCCGAGATGCTCCAGCGCCTCCGGGGTTTCTTCCATCCTGACCAGCCCGAATTCCCGAGCCTCGTTGGGGCCGCAGGGCTTGGCGTAATACCGCTCGCAAGCGCCCACGTCGCCGCCCGTGAAAATCACCACGCGCACGGGAATCCCGCCTTCCACGGCGGCGCGGATGAGGCCCGCATAAGATAGTTCGTCATCCTCGTGCGGGCACATCACCAGTAACGAGGCCGGCAGGGCGTTCACCGCAAATTCCTGGGTGGTCTCGGCCAAGCGCTGGTTGCCTGCGCCAAGGAGTGACAGCTTCAAGGAATAGACGCCGGGCGCAAGGGAGCTGGGAACCGTCCAAGCCTCGGCTTCGACGTTGCGCGTCTGGCCGGGAGCGAGGCTTTGTCCAGAAAGCAGAGTCGCCGCATGAAGTTGCTTTTTCCCTGAGTCCAGGACCTCGGCGCGAAGCTCCACGCCATTCCACGCTTCACCGCTGGCATTCCGCAGCAAGGCTTTCAGGGTGACCTTCTCGCCCGGGCGGAAGAGAGTGTGGGCATGGTCAACAGTGAGGGCAGGAGAGAAGAGCCCGGACGGGTAGAACTCGCGATACTTTGCGAAGTCGATGGCAGAGTTGTACGGGTGCGTGAAGGCGCGCCCGTAGGGCTTGGGCAAGTCGCGGTCCACGGCGCGCACCATCGCCGGGGTGGAAAACTGCATATCGTAGAGCACGCTACGGTCGGAATTCCAAACCGACACTGTGTACTGGTCGACTTCCGGGAGTGGGACCTTCTCGTGTCGCTCCGGCGCGCCTGCTCCCAGCACCGCCCGCTGGAGACCTTGCAGGAACGCAGCTTTTCCCGCGACCATCGCCGGGATCGTCACGGTGCCGCGGGCGGGCAAGTCCAGATGCTCGCGCAGAGCCTTGAGACCCAGGTCGGGGTTTTCACCTTTTTCCCCGGGCTGGTTTGAATCCGTCGGGAATAATGAAATCCAGGGATAGTTGGCGTTGGAGAACTCGACCCGCAGGTCTTTCATCTCGCCGTCAGTGAGGTTCTCCAGAATCACCTCGCACAGGATGGTTTCCCCCAGGTTATAAAAGGTCTTGTCGATGCTCATCTGGCTGATGCGCACCAGCTTCTTGTAGGCGGCAAAGCTTCGGAGTTTCTTTGTGGCGACCAGTTTGCGAGCGGAGCGGTCTTCCACCCGGATGGTCACGCTGTAAAGGCCGGTCGGCGCGTCCGCGGGAATGGGCCAGCCGATCTCGTAGCGAACTTCGCCAGGCTGGCTCTCCGCCTGCCGGTCCATTTGCGCGCTGCTGGTGGCCGTGGCCCCGACGTATTGAATCTCGGCAAAGACCGCGTAACGGTTCTGGTCGCCTTCCATTCCTTTGAGTGTTGCTCGAATCGTCGCGATCGAACCGACGTTGAAGCCGATGTCGGCGGGTGCGCCCTCAACAGAAATCGGACCCGCCGAGAGCGGCGGAGGAAGCAATAAAAAGGTTAAAAGCGCAAACATCCAGGAAAATCTTCGAGTGAGCATTTCGTCTCCAGCGTTCTGAGTTAACGTTCCATTATTCTGGTTGGCGACACAGAGTTCAACTTGAATTACAGGCAGAGCAAGGAGAGTGTCGCACCCACAGAAGGCGCAACCGTAGAATGTGCGCAGTTCCGGATGGGCCTGCAACAGAGATTTCCTCTGCGCCGCAATGTCCAGTCGCGCCGACTCCTCAGGCTGGCCTTGATCCTCTCGAGCACTACTCTAACCGGCGGGCCCGGCCTTAACCGCAAAGAAAAGGCCAGGGTCGAGCAGCGACAACGGCGGAGGAGCGAATCTGCGGCGACTTCCACAAGCTTTGCCGCTGACCCTGGCGGCACAGCGCTCTCAAAGGCGCCCTGAGGATTCCAAACCGCGAGAACTTGACCGGCGCGCGGATTCGCAACGGTCACAGACCCCTGACGCCCGCGCATAAGTTCGTTGAGGAAAGATTGGAGATGGCCGCGGCTCTGCAAATCCAAGGGGTACAGGAGGCCCAGCAGAAGGCCCGCCACGACAAGGCGCGCGGGCGTAGACTCTTCAGTCGCAACCCTGCCATCCCTGGACGGAGAGATCACGCAGGGGGACGATTCAACGCCAACGCGAAGACTCTTTCAAGAAGCCGGCTGGGAATGGTAAGTTCTTGCGCCAGTGGGTCGCCCACGAGGCTTCTTGGTGCGCGGCTGCACCATGACCCGATGGCAGTTCAAGCACAGCCGATGCCGCCCACTTGGTGAAAGGGTACTTCGGGACGAATTACAGTACGGGCACTTGGGCTGACTCATATAGCGCAGCAAATATAGCACACCTCCAAAGCCAGGCATAGAGATATTAGAACCATTTGCCAAGTGTATACAATAATCATTTATGACCTAAATAGTAAATAGGGGATTCTCGGTTCGGAGAGTTCCGGCTACCCGCCTCCCCTGCCGGAAACAAGTCCGCTTCCCTTGAAGCCCTTGACGCTGCGGGCGAAGTGCGACATGGTAGCTGCGACATACCCTGGAGTTGAACGCCAGATCCTTTCGGAGGCACAACGATGACAACTCGCCGCTCTTTTTTACTCAGAGACACGCCCGCCTTTGCCCTGGGGTCAACCGCAATTCTGGCCGGCCAATCGTCCACGGTGGCTGGAAGGGCAGAAGCGTCACCGGCTCCCTTGTTTGAGTTTGCGACCCTGCGACTGCAAATGGGTGGACAGGTTCGTCGCTGCCTGGAATGGCTTGAGAAGCACGCCCTGCCTCTGTTCCAGAAGCACCGTTTCGGCCCGGTGGGATTCTTCACCGTCGACGTCGGACCACACATTCCGTCGGTTTTGGGAATCTTCACCTACCCCAGCTTCGCCGCACAAGAAGCGGCCTGGGCAAGTCTCCATGCCGATGCCGATTGGGCTGCCAGCTTTGCGGAGCTGGAAAAGGACGAGCCGGCTTTCTATCGCGGGGACAGCATCTTACTGGGCGCCACACCCTTCTCACCCCCGCTGAAAGCCGCCGCACCCGGCGATCCAACCCACAAGGTTTTCGAACTGCGCATCTATGAAGCGCCTACCCGCCGTCAGCTTGAATACTTGCACGAGCGCTTTGCGGGAGGGGAGATCGACCTCTTCCACAAGAGCGGCATCCATCCGCTGCTCTACGCCGACACCATCATCGGGCCCAACAAACCTAACATGGCTTACTTGATCCCCTTTGAGAGTGAGGCTCATCGGGAAAAGGCCTGGGCAGCTTTCCGAGAGAATCCGGACTGGCAGCGCCTCCGGGACGAGTCCATTCGCCGAGGCGGCGAGATCGTACGCAACATCACGAATATGCTACTCGTCCCTGCCAGTTTCTCGATGGTCCGCTGAATTCACTCGCGCCGGAGCGCCGGCCATTATTACAGGACGGGATTCCGGAACCGCTTGACGGGCGTCGGAGCGTTCTCGGTGTCCCGGCCGCGGAGGAAGTCGAAGTCGCAGCCCTCGTCGGCCTGAAGGATGTGGTCCAGGTACATCCTGCCATAACCCCGCTGATAGTGCGGCTCGGGCGGCTTCCAGGCAGCGAGGCGTTTGCGGATTTCCTCGTCCGGGATGAGTAACTCCAAGCTTCGCCCGGGAACATCCAGCTCAATCCAATCGCCATTCCGGACAATTGCCAGGGGCCCACCCACGGCCGATTCGGGAGAGATGTGGACCACGATGGTCCCGAAGCTGGTGCCGCTGATGCGCGCGTCGCTCAAACGCACCATGTCCTGCACTCCCGCCTTGAGGAGTTTGCCGGGGATGGGCAGATGGCCCCACTCAGGCATTCCGGGCGCGCCGATCGGGCCGGCGTTCTTCAAGATGAGCACACTGCTCTCATCAACCTCCAAGTTTGGATCATCCAGGCGAGCGAGGAGATCTTGGTTGTTGTCAAAAACCACGGCGCGGCCCTTGTGCTTGAGCAGGTGGGGCGAGGCGGCGGATTGCTTGATCACCGCGCCGCGTGGGGCCAGGTTACCCTGCAAGATCACAATGCCGCCTTCCGGATAGAGCGGCCTGTCGAGTGGCAAGATGACCTCACGATTGAAGCAGGCAGCGCTGGCAATGTTCTCAACCAGAGGCCGGCCCGTCACCGTCAGGGATTGCAAATGGAGCAGCGAGCTGATTTCCTTCATCACCACCGGCAGGCCGCCGGCATAAAAGAAATCCTCCATCAGGAATTTCCCCGAGGGCTTGGTGTTGGCGATGACGGGTGTGGCGCGCGAGAGGGCGTCAAACTTGGCGAGCGGCAGGTTGAACCCCAGCCGGCCCGCAATGGCCACAAGATGAACGATGGCATTCGTCGAGCCGCCCAGGGCCATCAGGACGGCGATGGCGTTCTCCAGGGCGTCCTGGGTCAGGAGGCGAGAGGGTCGCAGGTCTTCCTTGGCCATCTCCACAATGCGGCGTCCGCTCTGCTCGGCCGTCGCCAGGCGGCGCGAATCGGCCGCCGGGATGTCTGCGCAGCCAGGAAGCGTCATGCCCAACGCCTCCGCCAGGCAAGCCATCGTGGAGGCGGTTCCCATGACCGTGCAATGGCCGGCGCTCCGCGACACACAGCTCTCCACCTCGCACCATTCCTCTTCGCTGAGGCGGCCGGCGCGGACTTCTTCCCAGAGCCGGCGCACGTCCGTGCCGGAACCAAGCGGCTGACCTCGCCACATGCCGCGCAACATGGGACCGCCCGGGACCATGATGGCCGGGACATCGGCGCTAGCCGCGCCCATCAGTTGCGCGGGCGTGGTCTTGTCACAACCACAAAGCAGGACGACAGCATCGAGGGGGTATGCCCGGATGCATTCCTCCACGTCCATCGCCATCAGGTTGCGATAGAGCATGGTAGTGGGCTTCATCAGCATTTCGCCGAGGGAAATCGTGCAGAATTCGAGTGGAAATCCGCCCGCCTCCCAAACTCCCCGCTTCACCGCTTCCGCAACCTGGCGCAAGTGGGCGTTGCAGTTGTTCAGCTCGCTCCAGGAATTACAGACGCCGATGACAGGCTTGCCCTCGAACACCCGCTCGCTAAAGCCTTCGGCGCGCAGCCAGGCTCGGTGCGCCAGCCCCCAGCGGTCGTCCTTTTCAAACCAGTCACGGCTGCGCAGCCTAGTCATAAAAGAGTCCATGGATGTCTCTCCTCTGTCACTCAGCATTTTTTCACGATGTCGTTCATCTTCTTGACAAACCGCTGCCGAAGGTCGGCGTTTTCTGGATTTCGCAGGTCGGACGCATATTTCCCGAACTCTCCTTTCAGTGCGCGATAGAAGGCTGTACGGTTCAAGGCATAGCCCTTTCCATGTGGGGCCACCAAACCGTCCCCTGGTTCGTCCCGCCTGTGGGGTTCAGCCGGCAGATTATCGGACGGATCAGGCCGCGGGGGCTATGGGTACTTCGGCCATTTGGGGCTTGGCCAGGGCGACAGCTCGGCGGCAATTGACTATAGTCTTTGACCATGGTATGTTTGGCAATCATGGAGGAAATTGCGATTTCCAAATTCAAGGCAACTTGCCTTGCCGTGCTTGAGCGAGTGCGGCGGACTCGCAAGGCGATCCTCGTCACCAAGTTCGGCGAGCCGGTTGCCGAGGTTGCTCCCCCGCCGCCCGCGGCGCGGCCGAAACGATGGCTGGGCGCCTTGGCCCAAAGCGGGCGAATCACCGGCGACATCGTTGCCCCTGCCAGTGACGAGGGCGACTGGGAGGCGCTTCGCCGATGAACCTTCTACTCGACACTCACATCTGGCTCTGGAGCTTGCTTGAACCTGCACGCCTGACGCGGCGGGTTGTCGGAGCCCTGGAGAACACGGACAACGAGCTGTGGCTGTCCCCGTTAAGTGTTTGGGAGCTGCTGATCTTGGCCGAAAAGGGTCGGATAACACTGAGTACTGCGGCGGGCGAGTGGGCAACGGAGGCTTTGAAAAAAGTTCCCGTCAAGGAAGCGCCGCTTACTCTGGAGGTCGCGCTCCAGACGAACGGCGTCCGGCTTCCTCACCGCGACCCTGTGGACCAATTCCTGGCTGCTACGGCCCGCGTGTTCGACCTGACGCTGGTCACGGCAGACACACGCCTCCTTCGGGGCAAGGGCTTCGCTACTATGCCGAACCGCTAGAACCACCCGTTCGATCACCGGACGACATGCTCCCTCGGAACAGCCCTGGCAAGAGCGTTGGGCCAGCTATTACCGCGCTTGGCTACGCGTTGCCCAGGCGGAAGATCGGCTCGACGCCAGTGGCCCGAGCCATCAGCGTTTTCTCCTCCTCCGGCTTCAGAGGTTCAAATCGCTGGGCCACATCCATGGCCAGGCGGAAATATTTTTCGTCGCCGGGAGGCACCGCCGCGGTGATGGGCCGCGACAGGGTCCAGCGCAGCCCCAGAGCCGCCTCGTCGGGAAGAGCCGCCGGCTGGTACCAACACTTGGGATTCGGGCGGTCGCTCTCCTTCATGGAGGCAGGCCAGGTGGTCTTGGCCATAGCCTTGAGCGCCAGGATTCCCATTCCCTTCTGCCTTGCCTTCTCGAGCACCTGCGGTCCGAAATCAGCCTGGGAGAAGAGAACGAAGTTGATGGGAAAGAGAATCGTATCGAAGTCGAAGCGATCGAGGGCGGCGAGGGCCGTTTCCACGGAGTGCGCCGAGAAACCGATAAAGCGGACTTTGCCCGCTTTCCTGGCGGCCTGGAAAGTCTCCATCGCCCCGTTGGGCCCCATGACCTTTTCAAGCTCTTCCATCTTGGTCAACGCATGGAACTGGTAAAGGTCCACGTGGTCCGTGCGCAGCAGTTTGAGCGACTGCTCGAGTTCCTTCGCCGCGCCCTCCTTGGTCCGCTCGGTCGTCTTGCAGGCAAGGAACGAACGCTTGCGGTAGGGCTCAAGAGCAAGTCCCAGGCGTTCCTGGGCGTTACCGTAGGTGGGCGCCACGTCAAAATAATTGATGCCCCGGTCGAAGGCTTCGGCGACGATGTTGTTGGCAAAAGGCTGCTCGGTGTCCGTAACCACGATGCCGCCCAAGGCGATGATAGACAGCTCGACGCCAGTCTTACCCAACCGGCGCCTGGGGATCGGTGACCGTTGGTTACCTGCTTCTCCTGCCTTCGCCGATGGCTGGAGTATCTTTTGTGAGGCGGCCGCCAACCCCGCAGCCGCCGTTCCCTTCCTGAGGAAGTCTCGTCGGTCCATAAGGCGCCTCCTTGCGGGACACTCTCCCAAACTCAGTGACTTCGCATCCCGCCCTCTTTGGCTTGTAACATCCGCCGCGCCCGCCGTCAATGGGAAAACCGAGCGCAAGTCAGCAGTCAGTCGTTGCTGCCATCTTGCGATTGGGGGTGAGAGCGCGAATCGCTGGACGGAGCTTGCGCTTCCGAGACAAGGCGTACGAATGACCTGTCAGCCCCTCACGATCGCCCTGGGGGAAACGAATGGTTTACATGGGGATGCAGCAGCAGACAAATCGCCCTCGCGCTCAATCGCTGCGCACGCTGCGCCAAGGCGCGACTGAGCATACAATAGGCGCGGAAGAAGCTGTGCAATGTCCGAGAAACCATCGAGCCCGAAAGGACTGCGAGAATCGCCGCTCACCGGCCTGCTTCCACGAACCATCGATTTTGGCCATGATATCTCGAGTGACCTCAACGCAGCGGAACAGCGCGAATGGCTGGTCACAAACGGGATGGGCGGCTTCGCTTCCGGCACGGTCGCGGGGCTGTTGACGCGACGGTACCACGGACTGCTGGTGGCGGCACTGAAGCCGCCTCTCGGCCGCACGCTGCTGGTGGCCAAGCTCGATGAAATCGCCGAGTATGACGGGCAGGCATATCCGCTGTTTACGAATCGCTGGCGAGGCGGCGCGATTGATCCCCACGGCTACCGGCATATCGAACGCTTTCGTCTCGAGGGCACAACTCCGGTTTGGACGTTCGCAATCGCCGACGCGCTGCTGGAAAAGCGGGTTTGGATGCAGCCAGGGGCCAATACCACCTATGTCCGGTACGATCTGGTGCGCGGCCAGCAGCCCTTGAGGTTGGCGCTCAAGGCATTGGTCAATCACCGCGACTTTCACTCGACCACCCAAGCTCACAACGCGGAACTAAACATCCAGTCTGTCGAGCACGGCCTGTGTATCGTGCCGTCCGGCAGCAGGACGCCCTTCTATTTGCTCAGCCGCTCCGCCACCGCGGAGCCGCGGCTCGAATGGTACCGCGACTTCGATCTGGCCACCGAGCGCTGCCGCGGGCTTGATGACCGCGAAGATCATCTCTTTGCCGGCGCCTTCAGCGCGGAATTACAACCGGGGGAATCGGTGACGCTGGTCGCCAGCACCGATCCCGCTCCCAATCTTGATGGCCAATCGGCGTGGAGGGAGCGCCTCGCTTACGAATGCGCACTCCTCGATCAATGGGAACGAGCCTTCCCTCAAGTGTCGCGAAAGGCGCCCGCCTGGGTGCGGCAACTGGTGCTGGCCGCCGACCAGTTCATCGTGGAACGCGCGCTGCCGGACGACTCTCGGGGTTGTTCGGTGATTGCCGGCTATCACTGGTTCGGCGATTGGGGGCGTGACACCATGGTGGCGCTGCCGGGCCTCACACTCTCGACAGGGCGGCCGAAAATCGCGCGAAGGATCCTCGCCACCTACGCGAAGTTCGTGGACCAGGGGATGCTCCCAAATCGCTTCCCTGAGAGCGGCACGACGCCGCGTTACAACTCCGTGGACGCAGCGCTGTGGTTCTTCCAGGCTGTGCGCCAGTATTACGCCGCGACACAGGACGTCAAAGTGCTCCGCAGGCTGTTTCCGGTTTTGGCGGATATCGTGGATTGGCATATCGCCGGGACGCGCTACAGCATCCATGTGGACGCAGAGGACGGCCTGCTTTACGCGGGGGAGGCAGGCACACAGCTCACCTGGATGGATGCCGCGGTCGGCGGCCGTGCGATCACACCTCGCATCGGAAAGCCCGTCGAGGTGAGCGCGCTTTGGTACAACGCGCTGGCCGCGATGGCAGGGTTCGCTCGCGAGCTTAAGAAGTTGGCCGGGGATTACGAGGCGATGGCGCGGCGCGCCCGCCGAGGCTTCGGGCGCTTCTGGAATGAGGCGACGGGCTACTGCTTCGATGTCCTTGATGGGCCCACTGGGAACGACGCATCCTTGCGGCCGAACCAGATCTTCGCCGTCTCCCTGCCCGAAAGCCCACTCGAGCCCGAGCGCCAGCGCGCGGTCGTGGAGGCGTGCGCGCGCCAACTGCTCGCTTCTCACGGCCTCCGCACTCTCGCCGCCGATCATCCCGATTATCAGGGCCACTACGGCGGAGACCAGAGCCAGCGCGACCGCGCCTACCACCAGGGAACCGCCTGGGGCTGGCTGCTAGGACCGTTCGCGCTGGCGCACCTGCGGGTCTACAACCATCCCGCTCTCGCCGCCTCGTTCCTCGAGCCTTTCGCGCACCATGTGCGGACACACGGCCTGGGGACGGCGAGCGAGATCTTCGATGGTGACCCGCCCTTTGCGCCGCGCGGAGGCATTGCGCAGGCCTGGAGCGTCGCAGAAGTGTTGCGCGCGTGGATGGCCACGCACTGAGTTGCCTCGACATCTTGGGCCTGCTCCCCAGCGCGAGCTAAGCCGCGAGGGCGCCGCGCCCTTCTTTATGTTTCAGCTCATTTCTCCTATTTTCTTTTTTCCAAAACCGCGAATCGGTTAGACTCTGGGTTGTATGCGTCTATCTGCCATCCGACTGCACTGGGTCCAAGTCCCCCTCCACGAGCCTTTTCGGATCTCCGGCGGGGAAGTCTCGATCAAGGATGCGATCCTGATTGAGGTTGAAGCAAACGGAAAGATTGGTTGGGGCGAGGCCTCGCCCATGGCAGGCTCGTTCTATTCGCAGGAGACGCCCGAGAGCACGTGGGAGCTTCTTCGGATGCAGCTAGTCCGGAGTTTTCTTGAACACCCGGAGCTTGACCCAAGGCGCTGCTTCGAGCGGCTGGCGGAATTTCCCGGTGAGCCATTCGCCAAAGCCGGGTTGGAGGGAGCGATCTGGGACCTCCACGCAAGGGAAAACTGCCAGCCGCTCTGGACGATGCTAGGAGGCAGGAACCGTCCCATTGCTTCCGGCGCTGCGATCGGGCTCATGCCCACAATTCCCGAGTTGCTGGATCATGTTGCGCAGTTCCTGCGCGAGGGCTACCGTCGCATCAAGATCAAAATAACTCCTGGCGCGGATGTGGAGTTGGTCCGGGCGATCCGCAAGCGCTTCGGCGACATCCCGCTGATGGTGGACGCCAACGCTGCATATCGTCTGGAAGATCGTCCCGTGTTCGAAGAGCTGGACCGATTCGACCTGATGATGATCGAGCAACCGCTGGCCCCCGAGGCCCTGGAGGAGCACGCAGAACTCCAGCGCCGCCTGCGGACACCAATCTGCCTGGACGAGTCTGCGGAAAGTCTTGATTCCCTGCGAGAGATCATCCGCCTGGGGAGCGGACACATCCTGAATATCAAAGTCCAGCGGATGGGGGGGCTTCAGCCGGCTCGCCGGGCGCACGACCTGGCGCAGGCGGCGGGAATCCCGTGTTGGCTGGGGACGATGCCCGAACTCGGCATCGCCTCGGCCCAGGGCTTGCACCTTGCCACGTTGCCGAATTTTACCTTGCCAACTGATGTGGAAGCTTCTGCGCGATGGTATGTCGATGATATCATCGCGCCGCTCATCGAAGTGACCCCCGAAGGCTCTATCCATCTTCCGGACGGATGCGCGATGGGATACAAGGTGGACGCGGAAAAAGTTGCGCGCTTTCGAATCGGCTTTGAGGAGTTTCGGCCATGAGTCCTCCCTCGACTGAAGAATTCCAGCGTCGGGTTTTCAACGGACTGATTCCCGCTGTGCCGGCGCCGTTCAAGGCGGATGGGGAGATCGATGAAGCCGCTCAGGAGCAGTACGTCGCTTACCTGGCACATCAGCCAGTGGCGGGAGTGGCGGTGTGGGCGCACACCGGGCGAGGCTTGCATCTGAGCCGCGAGCAGCGGGCGCAAGTTTTGCGGAGCTGGGTCAAGGGATTGGGCGGCGGCAAGGTTGTGGTAGCGGGCGTGGGAGGCTCTCCCAAGCATCTCGCGGACTTCTCCGCTTATGTGAACTCGGCGCTCGAGATGGCGCGGGATGCGCTCGACTATGGCGCCCAGGCTTTCTTGGTTTACCCACCCAGGTTGTTTCATCACGTCGCCAATCACCAGGAACTGATCCACGATTACCACCGGCAACTGGCTTCGCTGGGGGCGCCGCTCATCCTCTTTTATCTTTATGAAGCGGCGGGCGGAATCTCCTATTCTCCAGCGCTTCTCCGCCGACTTTTCGAGTTGCCCGAGGTCGCCGGGATCAAGCTCGCCACACTCGATAGTGTGATGACCTTTCAAGACGTCGCCAGCCTCGTCGCGCGCGAATTTCCCAAGAAACTGCTGATCACGGGCGAAGACCGGTTCCTGGGCTATAGCCTGATGTGCGGCGCGCAGGCGGCGCTGATTGGCATGGGCGCGGTCTGCTGCGGTTTGCAGCGTGACATGATGGAAGCTTACTTTAAGGGGCGCACCGCGGAATTCCTGGAACTCTCGGGGAAGGTGGACCGCCTTTCCCAGGTCACTTTCATTCCTCCCATGGAAGGCTACATCCGCCGGATGCTCTGGGCGCTGGTCCACCTGGGCGTGCTCGCTCGCGAGTCGGCGCACGACCCTTGGGGACCGGAGCTTCCGGAAAGCGAATTTGGGGAGCTGGGGAAGACGCTCCGCGCGCTCGGCACGCTCGCGTAGCCCGGGAAAAAGGCCGCGGTGGCCCCGCCGGTCCCATCGATCTGCGCCAACTAAGAGCCTCATAACAATTCACTTTCGGTCGGCACGAATTGAAACCCCCTTAAGTTCATGTTAGATTACGTGCGTCGCATTCTTGTGGAGAGGCACGTCGTGGATCTCAATATGACCAGGCGAAAGGAAGCTGCTTTGTGCGCGGCGATCGGAGGTGGCGGAGCCCTAGTCTTCTTGTTTGCCTTTCCCAGGGGTGCGATAAGCACATTGATGCATGAGGTCTTGCACCTGCCTGGGCCGGGAGCAGGGATTGCCCTGATTTTCGGCCCCTTCCTGGCCCTTGTAGCACTCACCTCGTTCCTTTCAAGCCGGGGTAAGGGGGGTTCACTGATTGCGGCACTCACCTTCGGCTTATCCTACGCGCTGGTTGTGTGGCTCTTTAGGATCCCCACTAATCCCAAGGGGGCATTCGGCAGTATATTGTTTGTTGCTGCGGTCGCGCTTTTCGGTCTGGCTGTCGAGTCGGTTATGGCGCTTGCCCGCGCCTTCAACCAGCCATGGCGATGCCTGTTAGCTGGCGCTGTGGCCAATGTTGTCCTGCTGGTCTTTTATTGGCTGGCCATTTTCCCTCGCACCGCGGGTTGGGTAAAGTGGAAGGATATTCCGCTCTTGCTGGGCGTGTGCCTTGTTGGCGGGCTCGTCCCAGGGTATATCGCGTGGACGGTGTCCAGACGTTTTCCCAGGACCCTCGCCCACGAGCAGAAGGAGTAATGTATGTGTGGTCCCGCTGATTTTGAAGCTCTTCAAACATCTATTACTCGCTTGACTGCACTTTGCGCTGCTGGGGTTACAGCCTATGCGGTCTATAGGGCAGTCTCTTTCTACCGGGAACGCAGGCTAAAGCGACACAATCAAGAGAAGAGAACCACGGGCGATCTGTTGCCCAGGTTCGCCGTACAGGCTTCCAGTGAACGTTCCAACTCGTGACGACCTTCTCGACCACTGCATCGCTTACCACGGCCATCTTTGAACGGGGCAGGTGTTAGGGGTCAGGTTGGCCCTCAAAGGCATGGAGCTCATTGGTACGAGCGACCCCAGGCAGATGATAGTTTTTATCGAGAATGACCGGTGCATTGCCGATGCCATTCAGATCGTGACCGGCACGCGCATGGGGCGACGAAGCGCCAAGCTCATAAACTACGGCAAGATGGCCGCTACCTTCCTCAATACCGAGACCGCTGTTGCTTACCGCATAAATGTTCGGCATGTGGCGCTTGACGCCGGATACAGCAAGGACACGATCCGCCGCATCCTGGATGTGCCCGATGCCGAGCTTCTTGCCTGGAAAAGGGTAAGGGTACCCATGGAACCGGAAGACTTCCCTGGCCGGCCACGGCGGACGGTGAATTGTGCACGCTGCGGGGAAAAAGTCTTCGATGGCCGGGATGTTTGCAGCGATGCGGGACCCTTGTGCCCTTCCTGCGCCCACGGTTCATACTATGAAATCTTGGAGGAGCGCGGGTGAGGCTTGTTGATGAGCTGCTTGAAAGCGTCGCTCACCTCGACTGCCAGGTCAAAAGAGTATGCGTCGGCCTCCACTGGACCGTAGTGGAAAGCAGACATACGGGCATGGCTCACACCTATAAGAGCAACCACAAGGTCGAGCTTGAGTCATCGGGCAGCCTAGCAAAAGAGAGCGCGTTCGAGCTTGCATTGCGCCTGAGGAGTTGGGAGCCCTTGGAATCGAGCCTCGGCCTAGCCGCGCTGAACTCCCTCATTGCGCCAACGGGCACTCCTGCTAACGTCTTCGAGCACGTCCTTGGAATCGCACCTGGGAAGACGGTCACGGTTGTCGGTCGCTTCCCATCCAACGGTCAGATTGCGCAAGTTGCGAGGCAGGCTTACTTTCTGGAGACGGATCCCCAGGCTGGAGAGCTTCCTTCTTATGCGTGCGAGGAGGTGATACCTGCCTCCGACATCGTAGTCATTACCGCCACCGCGCTCATTAACAAGACGTTGCTCCGCCTGCTTGAACTTAGCAAGCACGCTACTTCCATCGTCCTTGGCCCGAGCACCCCGATGAACGATGTACTTTTCCATTATGGAGCCGATATCGTTGCTGGTGTCCGCGTAACCAACCCGGATGCTCTCATCAGCAGCGTCATGCAGGGGGTAAAAAAGTTCAAGAAGCTGGACGGACTTGAACCAATCATTAGGATGTCAGGGGGCAAGTAAAGGGAGCGGAATTGTGCAACTGGCCGTCAGTCAATGCGCTGATTAGAAGAGATCTTAGTCGAGGAAAGCTTGAGAGACTCTGGCCGAACCCGGAAGGCTCCCCAGCGAGTCCCTTTCTGATTTAGGCCGTCCACGTCTGACATTTCTGTATTCCGATTTTTCCGCTTGGTTTCTGGTTTTATTGCTTCCGGCCGAGATCACTGGTAAAGAGGCTGCGGTGAATTGAAGAACGAATTCATCGAGCCTACTATCTTACCGCGCATGTGGGAATTCCTCCCGCCACGAGTCCGGCTGCGCGGGGCACCCCGCCCCGACCCGCGGCACTCGCAACGTCTGGCCGAGGACTTTGAAAAATTCCGCGAGGGCCTTCCGCATCCGCTCGAACCCTACGTCCTTAGGACCTACGGGATCGACCTGACCAGTTCTTACGGTGGCCGGCGTGTGAAGAACCCCTTCGGAAAAGCCTCGGGGCAGCTTTCGCTCGCACCCCGCCAGGTGGAAAAGGATGCGGAAGGCGGGTTGGGTTTTGTCATCCTCAAGACAGTCATTGCCCAGGACGCCTCGGGCGAACAGAGCATGCAGGAATGGGCCATCCCCGAAACGCGCATGCTGGTTGAGCGTATCCGCGCGCGCAGCGGGGAAGAAGGCTGGACCGTCACCTGGAAAGGCCGCGGCTGGTTCGGGACCTTTGAGGCATATCGGGAACTCTTTGACCAGGCCTTGACGGTTGGAGACGCCGCGGGCATGCTCGTGGCGCCCTCAGTCAAGTATCATCTGCCCACCCCCCAGGAGGATTTCTGGAAAGAGGTGGAGTACGAATTCACCACTCGCGCGCTGGTGGATACCTGGAGCAAGCACCACGGCAACGACCTGATGCCTTTAGAAAAAGACTTCAGTCCAACCCTCGCCGGTTCCGAACGGGCGGCGCAGCAGACGAAAATCCTGGAGTGGCTGCGGGTGGTTCCGGGCCTCATCCACGGCGCTGCCAAGGGAAAGGTTTCGGTAGGACTCAAGATCTTCAACACGCTCTTTGCAGACAGTTTCCAGTTGCAGATGCTCGAGGCCGTTCACGCTGCGCCACCGGGCGACGGCCGCGCTGATTTCCTCATCTACGCGAATCGCCTCTTCGATCCCTCGAAGAAGTTCGAAGACAAGGTTGGAGTGGCCTACGGAGGCCCGGACTTGAGTGACCGCAATCTGGCGGTACTGGAAAAGTTCTTGCACTCCCGGGCGGGCACGCCGCAGGCTCTTCCCGCGTTTCCCCTCAGCGCCTCGGGCGACATCCACTGCGGCCGGATTGCCGTCGAGTACCTCTTGCGGGGCGCTTCGACATTTCAGATGCATACGCTTTTCCAGTTGCCCGACGGTGAGTTCGAAATGAGAACGGCGAGCAAAACAGAGAAGGTCTTGCACCACTTGATTTTTCACCCTGAGCAGGGCTTTGTCGTTTGGCTCCTGGCTCTCCGTGAGCGCTGTAGCTGGAACAAGGAAATGAATGTGCGTGACATGGCGGCATGGTGCCGGGAGAACTGGAATGAACTCATTGAGAGATTGAGAGATTGAGTCATTGAACCATTGTTTGAACGACAGCAAGGGATAACGACACAGCCGCATGATGAGCGAGGCGGTCAATGGTTCAATACCCTGACGGCTGAATGACTCAGTGATGGCGACAACTATTAAGCTCCGGGTCATGACCCTGGCCGACATTCCCGCTGGAATGAGGCTGAAGGATATTGCCGGTTGGAACCAGACGGCCGCAGATTGGGAGCGGTTTCTGCGCGCCAGCCCGGACGGCTGCTTTGTGGCGGAATGGGACGGCCGCGTCTGCGGAACGGCGACGACGATCGTGTATGAGGGCCGCTTCGCCTGGATTGGCATGGTCCTCGTCGACCCCGAGCAGCGCGGGCGAGGGATTGGCACTCAACTCCTGGAGAGAACCATCGAGCACCTTGACGCCTGCCGCGTCCCCACCATGAAACTCGATGCCACGCCCCAGGGCAAGCCGATTTACGAAAAGCTGGGCTTCGTAAGTGAGTATGAGATTGAGCGCTGGATGCTCAAGCGCCCTGCGAACACAGGGACCTCGCCGCCAACCGCGCACCCTGACCTGAAGGACATCCTCGAGCGGGACCGCAAGGTGTTTGGCGCCGATCGGAGTGATCTGCTGCAATCGCTTGCCAGTGCAGCTCCGGATTTCACCCTGGTAAAGAGAGAGCAGGGAGAAGTGGCGGGATATGCGTTCGGTCGCCGGGGATCGCGCGCCGATCATCTTGGTCCGTGGATGGCACAGGACGAAGCCGCCGCGCGCGAAGCGCTTGAGGAATTCCTGCGTCGCTCCAGGCGCGAGACTGTATTTGTGGATTGCGTGAAATTGAATCCTTTCGCGCAGGCGTTGCTGGTCTCGTGGGGCTTTGAATACTCCCGACCCTTGACGCGGATGTTCCGAGGAGCCAATGCGCATCCCGGCCGACCGGAACTTCTCTGCGCGATTCTCGGGCCGGAATTTGGATGAAACGAAACTCGAAACTCGGCGAAAGGACGAACTTCGAGCTCTGAACCTCGAATCTCCGATAACGACTTCTGACATGGCGGACCCAAAAGTAAATGGCGTCTTCTACGGCTGGTGGATTGTCCTGGCCACCTTCCTCAATCTTTTTTTTGCCGTGGGAATTGTCTTCTACGGCTTGCCGGTTTTTTATCCCTCGCTGGTCGAAACCTTGGGCTTCAAGCGGGATCAGGTTATCCGCGGAATGTTTCTGGGGTTTCTGCTGGTGGCGCCGTTCTTCGGATTTCTGGGCGCGTTGATCGACCGTATCGGCGCGCGCCGGGTGATTCGCTTCGGCATTGTGCTGGTTGGCCTGCCGCTGATCCTGATGGGCTGGATGACCAGCCTGTGGCAGTACTATGCGCTTTGCATCGCGGAAGTGGTGGGCTACGTCCTGACCGGACCGGTCCCCAACCAGGTTCTGGTTTCCAATTGGTTCCGGGCGAAGCGTGGGCGCGCCATGGGCTACGCCTACCTGGGACTGGGCCTGGGTGGAGTGGTCGCCCCCATTCTTGCCGCCCGCCTCATCGAACATTTCGGCTGGCGGCGGGCCTTTGAGATCATCGGCATCGTCATCCTCGTGGTCCTGTTCCCCGTTGCCCAGTGGGTGACGCGCTCCACACCTGGGGAGATGGGGCTTTCTCCGGATGGGCGTCTCGAGGGTCCAGCGGCTCAGCGCGCTGTAAGCGTGCCGTCTGTGGAACTGGGGCCCGCCATCCGCACCGCTAATTTCTGGCTGATCCTCCTGGGAAGCACGCTGATTATCGGGGCCATCGGAACGGTGATCCAACAATTCGTCCTCTTCCTGAAAGATCAGGGATACACGACCAGCCAGGCGTCCCGGGTGTCGAGCGGCTTGTTGTTCGCAGGCCTCGCCGGCCGGGTGGTGGTCGGCTACTTCGCGGACCGATATCGCAAGAAGAATGTGATGGCGTTGTTCTACCTGGCGCTGGCTCTCGCCATTCCGCTTTTGTTCCTGGCCCGGCAGCCTGCCGCGCTCTGGGGATTCGCGCTGATCTTTGGCTTTGCCATGGGAGCGGACTACATGCTGATCCCACTGGTGACGGCAGAGTGCTTTGGTCTCGCGGCGCTCGGGAAGCTTTTGGCGCTCATCATCATGGCGGACTCGCTAGGGCAATGGTTTGGGCCGATGCTTGCCGGAAAGATTTTCGAGACAACCCACAGCTACAACCTGGCCTGGATGATCATCACGGCGGCGGGCATCCTCGGGTCAGCTTTGATCTACTCCATCTCGAACGCGGAGAAACAAGGAGCCGAGTCTTGACGGCACTGGCCCCGCCGAGATTGCCGCGGAGCTTCAGAATCGGTGGTTCTACTTCTGGGGCAGGCGCTACCTCCCTGACAAGGAAGTCACAAACATCCTCCCGGCACCGGGCCGACGTGGAGTTTCGCCGCGCTCGTGGCCGTTTTGGCGAAAGAGAATCGCAGAGAGCCATCCCTCCTAATGAACGGGCCGTGATGAAGTGGAATGGCAACCCATTTGAATTGGATGGGGGAGACGACGGGCACTCCGAGGATGATGGCGCGTTCTTTCTGTTACCGTAATGGCTGGAGCGATATCACAAGCTGCTGGAGCCGTGATTCATTCCGTTCCGGGCATGACCTCGACGCATGGGATGCTACCACAGGCAAAGCCCCAGGGTTGGTCCCAACCCCGGGGCAGTGTAATTCCTGAGTCTACCCTTGGTAGGCATCTCCAAGCGCGCGTACCTGCTCATGGGCCGGGCGTATCCGCGGGGATGACGAGGATCGCGCCTGCCGCCACCGGATCACCCGCCGGCTCATGTGCCGGATCCCCGGTCGTGCCCACTCGCGGAAGGGCCAGCAAGCCTCCCATATCGATCTGGAGCACATTAAAGTTACAGCCATCTAGCAGGTAGCCATAACTCTTACTGGCGCTAATGTTGAAGACCGCTCCCGCCGCGTGGGGATCTCGTGCATAACAGTAACCTGACAAAGCGGGCGAGGTCGTCAGGTTCATGAAGCTCCAGTCCGTTAAACCCGACCAAGTCCCGTCGGGCGGGACCGCGGCGGGATCCTGGAGTTGGCCCACCGCCAGACTGGTGGAGTACCCTGCCATGAACAACACGAGGTGGGTTGTGCTGTCCACCGCAGATCCAGAAAAAGATACATAGGGGCCACCGTAGGAGTTGCTGACCAGGGCGATGCCCACATAGCCGTTGAGGTTGGCGGGTACAAAAGTGTTCGGCAGGGTCGGATCGCTGGAGTCCGTCTTGACAACCGTCGCCAGGTTTACGAAACCCGCCGTGTAAGTGTCCTCCGAGGTGAAGACGCCCACCTGGAGATTGCTGTCAACGGAGTCCGCATCGATGAAGTCGCCCCAAGGGTTCAGCGATGGCGCGACGGTACTCGTGAAGAAGCTTGAATCCATCTGATAGGACTTGGCATTCAGCAAGTCAATCAGTTGGACCCCTTGATAGTTGCCGGCCAGGAGCACGTTGTGCGAAATATCCCCACCGATGTTCTCGGCGAGGAACTGGCCACTTTCAACCGGGTAGAGCGTGCCGAGCGTATTCGTTGTGAGGTCAAAGAAATAGTACCCATCGGCGGTGGCCAGCCAAACGCCCTTGCGGCCGGCGTCGGGAATACCACCGGCAATGAACGCATCGCCGCCGCTGAAGAAGACCGGGGACGTCGCCGCCAGCGGCAAGTCTGTCTCAAAGTCTACCAACAGGGCGTCATCGGTTCCGGGCGTACCGGTTGCCAGGACCTGGGCGTTAACCAGCGCCACGTGCTTGCGCCCGTAGGCAAAGACGAACACTTGCGGATGAGTGGCCGTGCCCACAACGGCGATGACTCCCCCGACGTCATAGTCGCCAAAGGTGTTGGTATAGAGGAAGGGCCAGGACTTGGAAACTGGGTGACTCGGATCAGTGACGTCAATTACCACCACGCCCTTCGACCGCGCGGCAACAAAGACATACTGCTTTCCGCCAAACGACAGACTGCTGATGGCGCCGGAACTGCCCTGCGTTAAACCCACGGCTGGGGGAGTAAGGCTGCTGGACGAAACTCCTCCGGAAATCGATTCCACATCTCCGGACACATCGGAGGGGGTTATTCCCGCATTGGTAACAGCGAAGCCAATCAGAATATAGTTGTTCAGGGCAGTCAAGAAATCGGTGGTGGCCGCTGTCGTGGAGAGGAAACCGCCACCCAGCGGGATATTCCCGCCGTCGGGACCCTTGCCATCAAAAACCCCGTCCTGAATATCCAGCGAGACCGCCGCGAGGAAGTCGTCGGGAGAAGCAGGGACGAGGTTATGCCCCTCCAACGCGAACGAGCCGATGGCGAGGCCCACCTTGAAGCCGTCCGGATCACTCGCGATGTCACTCTTCGCGAACTTGGGGAAAATATGCTCCAGGATCGCCCCGCCCGACAAGCCGAAGAAGCTGGCAAAGGTGGCCTCGGCGGCGGCGTGGGCGTCCGTGAACGAGGTCGCGCCCCCCACCAGGTTGTGGAGGATCAGCGAACTCACCAGTTCGGTGATCGGGGTAACCGAGAGTCCGGTCACACTTCCTGTCGCATCATCAATGACCGCCGCGATCGTGCTCGTGCCGGTGATGGTAGTCCCATCAAATTCGCTGATGTAGGTGCCGCCACTGATGACCACGCGCACGGGCTCGGTCGGCACCGAGTTGAGCGCGATAAAGAAATTCCCATTGCTGTCCGTGGTGCCGGAACCCAGGACGGCCCCGTTGCTCCCGTCCGCCGCGTTCACAAGATAAACGGTAACCGTGGCGTTCATCAGGGGGCCTTTCACGGCGGCACCGGAAATCGACGGGACCAGGGTAATGGTGGTGGAGGCCGACTTGGATGGATCCACCACACTGGCCGCCGTAATGGTGACGGTGTTCGGGCTGGGCAGCGCGGATGGGGGAGAATAAAGCCCTGTGGCACTGATGGTCCCGAGGGTCGAATTCCCCCCGTTCACCCCATTCACCGACCAGGTGACGGACATGTCGGTCGCGCCCGTCAGATTGGAGGTGAATTGTTGCGTGGGGCCCAAAGGCACGTCGATAAGCGTCGGCGAAATCTCCACACTTACGCCGGGCACCGAAATGTCAGCGGCGTTGGAGGTGGCCGAGCCCGGATCGGGATTGACCACCGTGACGTGGACGGTACCCACCTGGGCGAGAGTCGCCGTGCCCGTGGCCGTCAGTTGGGTCGAGGAGACAAAGGTCGTGGCCAGCGCCGACCCTCCGAACATGGCCTGGGCCCCCGCGACGAAGTTGCTCCCCGCCACCGTCAAATTGAAGGCGCCAATGTTGATGGGCGAGGGTGAGAGCGAGGCAATGACAGGGACCGGGTTCAGCAGGGCGACTGCCGCCGAGGCACTCTTGGACGTATCAACCACACTGGTGGCGACGATGGTCACTGAATTCGGGCTGGGCAGCGCAGGGGGAGCCGTGTAGAGCCCCGTGGCGCTGATTGTCCCCACGGTCGAATTCCCCCCGTTCACCCCGTTCACCGCCCAGGTGACGGAGGCGTTGACCGCGCCCGTTAGATTGGAGGTGAACTGTTGCGTTTGGCCCACGCGCAAGTTGACGGGCGTCGGCGAAACAGCAACATTTACCCCCGGCACCGGCACATTCGCCATGTTGGAAGTGGCCGAGCCCGGGTCTGGATTGACCACCGTGACGTGGACTGTCCCTGCCAGCGCGAGCGTCGCCGTGCCCGTGGCCGTCAGTTGGGTCGAGGACACAAAAGTGGTGGGCAGCGCCGACCCCCCAAACATGACCTGGGCCCCCGAGACGAAGTTGCTCCCCGTCACCGTCAAAGTGAAGGCGCCGATGTTGATCGAGGCGGGTGAGAACGAACCCACAACGGGCACCGGGTTCAGCAGACTGACCGCCGCTGAGGAACTCTTGGAGGTATCAACGACGCTGGTGGCCGTGATGGTCACTGAGTTCGGGCTGGGCAGCGTGGCGGGAGCCGTGTAGAGGCCCGTGGCACTGATGGTCCCGACGGTCGCATTGCCGCCGTTCGCCCCGTTCACCGACCAGGTGACCCCGGTGTTACTTGAACCCGTAACGGTTGCGGTGATCTGTTGGCTTTGGCCAAGTCGAACGGACGCTGTCGTGGGCGTAACCCCAATCGTGATGCTGTTCACCTTCACGACGGTGGAACACTTCACGTGGGGCAGAAAGCCCAGCCGCACTTCCACGGTAACCTTATCGCCGCTGGGCGGCGAGGCGGGCGCCGTATAAAGGCCGCTCGAGGTGATGGTTCCAACCGTCGCATTACCCCCGTCGATCCCATTCACTGAGAAAATCAGCGTGGGGTCAGGAACGTCGCCAATGATCGCGACCAAAAAATCCTCGGTCTGGCCCAAGCCCACCGTAGGGTCCTTGGGGGTCAGGGAAAGGAAAACCGTCCTCAAGGTCACGGTTGCCGAAGCGCTTTGGGTCGGATCAGAAAGGCTGGAGACGCTTACCGTTACCGTAGTCCCATCAGCAAAACTCTCAGGCGCCGTGTAGAGGCCGCTGCTGGTGATCGTTCCGGCGTCGGCAGTACCTCCGATTGCTCCGTTGACAGACCAAGCCACTCCACCACTCAAGGTGGTGGTGAATTGATGGGTCTCCTCGCAAAAGAGGACGATGGACGTGGGCGAGATATCGCTGGAGGTGAGTTTGACCGTCGCGGTGGCGAACTTGCTGGTGTCCGCGACGCTGGTGGCGGTAACGCTCAGGGTCTTCGAGCTGGGCCGCATGGCCGGAGCGCTATATAGACCACCACTGTTGATCGTACCGACGGCAGGGTTTCCGCCAGGAATGTTATTGACCGACCAAGTCACGCTTGGGTCGGATGCACCCGTGACCCTGGCGTTGAATTGCTGGCTCTGCGTATACCCCAAAGAGGCTGTGGCGGGAGAAAGGGAAACGCTGACATTGGGATCAGCGCTGGAATTAACGAATCCCCCACCACCACCACATGAACTCGAACAAAACAGAAGAAGCCCAGCTACCAGGGATGTCCAGAACCGGGACATAATTTCCTCCTCCCGCCTTCAGGCTCAAAGTGAGACGTGCCTTCGCACTACAGCCCTTTCCGAAGCCCAGAATTCGACCGCCCCAAATTGATGGATGGAGTTCCTTATTTTCGTTCCCAGGATAGCTGGCCATTTTGTCCTTGTCAAGAGGTAACAGAGTCCCTACGCAGATCGTACGAGGTTGGGTCTCAGGAGGGAGCTATGTTGAAGATTCAGAAGGGATAAGCGCAGGTGAGTGTGGCAACGCAGCGCCAGGGTGTGACGAGCATTAGGTGAGCCAGGAAACCCCGAACCTTTTTCTCTTGCCCGCTAATGCGAGATTCTTAGCCAGTAACGCGCTACCGCTCTACTTGGTCTTCATCACGAAGACGCCGTCCCAGACGCCCTCGGGAGGCTGCTCGACCAGATCCCGGCAACGTTTGGCAAAGATCCCGCTGGGTCCGTCCTGGGGATAGTCCCGCACCAGATTTTGAAAACACTCGATGGCCGTCTCCCAGCACCCGCTGCGATAAGCGGTCAGCCCCTCGTGGAAACGTTCGACAAGATCCTTGAACCCTTCGTATCCTTCGATGCCACCCAGGAGTTCGTAAATCGTCACCGGCTTCAGCTTGCCTTTCACGCGGATCAGGTCGAGTTCTCGCGCCACCATCTTTTCTCGCACCCTCCGGTAAGTGCTCTCGCTGATAATCAGGCGGGTGGCGAATTGCTTGTTCAGACCTTCCAGGCGCGAGGCCAAGTTGACGTTGTCCCCCATGATGGTGTAGTTGAATCGTTTGCTGGACCCCATGTTGCCCACCAGCATGGGTCCGGTGTTGATTCCCACTCCGATGTCGATGCGCGGCCTTCCCTCCGTGTCCCAGCGCGCCTGGAGTTTCTTGAGCGATTGCAGCATCTCCAGTGCCGCGCGGCAGGCACGCTCGGGGTGATCCTCCTGGGGATAGGGGCTTCCCCAGAATGCCATGATGGCATCCCCGATGTACTTATCCAACGTTCCCCAATGGCGGAAGATTACGTCCGTCATTTCCGAAAGGTACTCGTTCAGCAGATCGACCAGGGCGCTGGGAGACAATCCTTCTGACAGCGTGGTGAAGCCGCGAATGTCACTGAACATGGCGGTGATATCCCTCTCATCACCGCCCAGGCGCAGCAGTTCGGGCCGTTGCAGCAGTTGACTGATCAAGCCGGGGGGGACGTACTGGTGGAACGCGCCCCGAATCTTGCGCTTTTCTCGCTCTTCAAAGAAGAATCGGTAGCTGGTAATCCCCGCGTAGTTGACGGCCAGGGTGGTGGTGGGGAGAAACATGGCGATCCAGACCCGGTAGGCGGAGAAAAGGTATTGGGCCAGGGCAAAGAACAGTGCCAGAGTGGCCACCACGATGATCGTCGCACGTAGCGAGGGGAGGACGCTCAGCAGCACTCCCGCCGCCAGGCTGAAGAGCAGGAGGAAGCCAATGTCCACCAGGAACTCGCGCGGGCCGCGACGGATGAAACTGCCTTCCAGGAGGTTGTCCACAAAGTTGGCGTGGACTTCCACGCCGGGAAAGCCCGCCTGCTGAAAGGGCGTGACGGCCATGTCGCCGATACCCGTGGCCGTGGGGCCCACCAGCACCAGGCGGTCCCGGAACACACTCGGATCCAGTTTGCGCTGGACCACATCGGCCATGGAATACGTGGGGAACGTCTTGGCCTCCCCGTGAAAGTCGATCTGGACAGAGCCCGCAGGGTCGGTGGGAATGGTGGCCGGACCAAAATCAATGCGCTCCAGGCCGTTGGGATTGAAGAAAACAGCTACCTGGTCGAGGGGGCGGTTGGTGTAAGCCAGGGCCGCCGCCACGTCCAGGGAAGGATAGTAGTTTCCCTGGAAACGAATAGTGACCGGTACGCGACGGATGGTGCCGTCGGAGTCAGGGAAGACATTGTAAAATCCAAAGTTCTTGGCGTACTCCGCAAACTGCGGCAGGTTTGGAGAAATCCCCTCGACGAGATTCCCCTCAAAGAACTTCCCGTACTCAGGATGGATCACTTGCGGATAAGCCTGGAACGACAGGTAATTCAGGAATTCGTTTACCCGCTGCTTGTTCTGGCTGGCAGTTTCTTCCTTCGAAACAATCAGGAAATAGCCCAAGATGGCATTCTCGTACCGGGAGAGCGCGGCGGCAAACTTCTGGTCGTTATCGGCATCGCCCTCCAGTTCCTTCAGGCGCGCAGAAAATGGCGCGCTCTTGGTGGGGCCCAGCCCCTCGTATTCTTCCCGGACACGCCGCAGCGCCTGGAGGGCGGAGTTCTGATCGGGCTGGGGGAAGTTAATGTCGAAGGCGATAACCCGGGCATGCGCCTCGCGCAGGAAATCCACCATCTCGGCAAAGTTACTCCGCGGAAAAGGCCAACGGCCCAACACGTCCTGACTCTTCTGATCGATGGCGACGATCACGACCCTAGGGGCAGGCGGGCGTCTGCCTCGAAAGCGGAAGCGCATGTCCAGCGTGCGCAGTTCCAGTTCGTAGAGAAACATAAGGACGGGCTTTTCGTGCGGGATGAGGTAAAGGGGAATGTAGAAACCCAGGCTGAGCAAGCAGATCGTACCGCTGATAACCAACCCGCCGCGGTGCCCCCGGGCAAATTGCAGCAGCCGGTTAACGAATTGTCGGAGCGGCTTCAACATGGCTTGCGTTGGGTGCCACGATTGCGCGGGGTTCCGAGCGCGCTGGACGAGGCAGCTTTAGCATCGTGGTTTCCTCGCGTCAGCGCGCCCACCTCGGGTGGGTAAGAATTTGCAGAAAATCAAGTCATCGCAGGGGTCATCGCGCCCACCGGGCGATGCGCACGGCCTCTCGCATCGCCCCAACGCTTCATGCCCAGAACTCCTTATTCACACCCGCAACCAGGTTGGCTGGGCGAAGCAACCTGCTGGATAAACGTCTGGACGCCTGCGTTAACGTTCGCTGCCGCCCCGGCAGCCTCGTTGGCCGCGGTTGTGGCGTTCGTGAGTTCGCCCTGCGCGTTCGTCAACGTGGCGTTGGCCACGTTCAGGGTGCTCGTGGCGTCCCCCATCCGCACCACTCCCACGCTCGTGAGGGCTGCGGAAGTCGCCCCGGTGGCGGTGGTGGTGACGTTGGTAACTGTGGTGGCGGTGCCTCCCAAACCTCCTGCACCTCCCGCGCCGCCCCCACCCACGCCCCCGCCCGGCTGCGCGTTGGTCTGGGCCACCTGATTCTGGACGTTACTGGGAGAAAAGTTCACACCCCCGGTAGGTGGCATGTTGCGGAACACCGTGGTCACTTGCCCGGCACGCAACGTCGTTACCCCGGTAATGGCCGCATTGATGTTGGAGACCCTCACCATGCCTTCCAGGCAGATGACGCGCGTAAACCTCGGCGTCGCGATGATCATAACGATCGTCCCCACCACACCGATCACCGCGGTTTGGGTTTTGATTTGAAAGCTCGCCCCGGGCTTGGTCAGCTTCACGATTTCACCGCGAAGCTTCCCCAGCGTCATCTCAACCTCAGTCTGTTGCGTATTGGGGTCATGCTTGACGATCCGCATCTGGGAGCGGGCTCCCACGTTCAAAAACGAACCATCCAGAAGCTCAATGCGCACTCGCCCTGTCCGCTCCGTCCTTACCACGTCCTGCCAGTAGACAACGTCACTCAACTTGAGAGGGAGTTCCGCGCCCGTGCCTTGACGCTGCACGACCTCCGCCGGAATGGCCGCGCTCACCTTGCCGGCCGTTTGGGCGCCACCCTGTGGCCTCCCCGCTTCCACTTGAGCATACTTCCCCACCGGCAGGACGATCGGCGCTCCCAATGCGTGGATCTCCACCCGGCCCCGGTCGTTGAAAATGGCCAGCGAAGAGCCTACGGCAGCAATCCGGCACAGAGCCGGCAAGCCGCGCTCTCCTTGCACAATCACCGCTGTCCCCTTCGCCCCGACGCGGGTGGTCTGCCCTGGGGCGCTCCGCACCTCTATCGCGCCCCCACGAAGGTTCAAGCTCGTGACGGCGAGGTCGTGGGTCAAAGCGACTTCAGTATTCATCGCCAGCGCCGCCGATGCCCCTGAACGGAAACGCACCGTGGCTGTCGATTTGCCGTCTGTCGCGATGACATCTCCGGCCATCAGCGTTGCCCCGGGAATCGCCACGACATTATCAACCCGAACTCCAGCGCTGGCTGTGGTTAGCGAGCCCAGGATTTCCCGGCCTAGACCCGTGTCTCCAGCGTACGCATTCAGGCCCCCCAAGATCATGGAACACACAAGCACCCCTAAGATTCCGCGGCCACGCATTGGGAACCTCCCTCTCTCATTGTTCTGCGTCCCGACGCCCCGAAGGATGACGTCACCTCATCACGAATCCTGTCGGGCTAAACTTTGCTGCCATTTTCCTTGACGGCGTTCCCGGTGTCAAGGGCAAACATCCGGAAAAAATTAGAGCTTCTTTATTACCACCCAAGCCAATTCGCTCCCCAGATTTCCACGAATTCTCACTCTCTCATCTGGAAGAGCCAGAGGTCTTAACTCCTGTCGGGCGGCTGGTGGGGCCCTCAAGACTCGCCTCGCCGATCCGGCTCCAACACTAATCCGTTAACGCGATCACTATCAAAGCATGGCCAAGGATCGCGATTTCTCTAGCCGCTAATTCACCTTCAGCGTGAGCGCGGTGTCGCGGCTCAAGGTCGTTCCCCCTGAGGCGCTGGTATAGGTTCCCGTGACCTTCAGCGAGTAGCTGCCCGAGGGCGTTCCCGCCGGGGCATTCGTCGAGACGAACCCTCCTCCGCCGCCGCACGCCGCCCAGACCAGCACGAGCAGCAGCATCCCTGCCAGCACTAACGTCGGGGCAGGCTTCAACGCCCGTAGCCGCCAAACCGCCAGGAGGGCTGCCAGCCCGACTAGCGCCAGCAGCCACAGTTCACCGTGGATCGAGAATGTAGTGTAGACATGGCCATCGCGTAAACTGATTCTAAAGCGCTTACTTATCGTTTGACCCCTTTGGTGACGAAGTTGGGCCAGATGTCTTCGCCGTTTACCGCCAGCCAATAGACTTGTCATCGGCCTCGTTCACTATTTCTCAACGGGCAGGTCCGCGTTGGCGCTCCAATCTTCCCAGGAACCATCGTAGACCCGAACTTTTCCGTATCCCAATAGCCGCAAAGCGAAATAGATTTCCGCCGCGCGCATACCCATCTGGCAGTAAGTGACCACCTGCCGGTCGCGGTTCACCTGAGCCTCCGCGAAGATTCTTTCAAGCTGGGTAGCATCCAGGAAGGTCTTGATTTCGCCCTGTTCAATCACGCGGGTCCATTCAATGTTCACCGCGCCCGGGATGTGGCCACCCCGCGGGCCTAAGAGCTTCTCTCCTGTAAATTCCGCCGGAGAGCGAGCATCCACTATTCTTACGGCGGGATCCGTCAGGTGCGTGTTAACCCACTGGGAAGTCGCAATGACCGCGGCACTGGGTGCCGGCGTGAAGTCTCCGGGCGCAACGCTGGGCGAATCGGTAGTGGTGGGCCGCCCCTCGCTGTGCCACTTCTTGAAGCCACCGTTCAGGACCTGGACGCGCGTGCGGCCGAAAAACTCCAGGACGTAGAACACCCGGGCAGCGAACCGGCTGCCCTGATCGTCGTAGAGCACCACACGGGAGCTCGTGTTGATGCCGGCGAGGCGAAAAAGCCGCTGCGCCCAGCTCAGAGGCAGCGGAAACCCCTGGCGGTTGGCTTCCAGATCGTCGGTAGCAAGCGCCGGGAGGTTGACCGCGCCGACTATGTGCCCCTGGCGATACTCTTCCGGAGGCCGCGTATCGATGAGGCGCACTTCGGAGTTCGAGAGGCTTCGCGCCAACTCCTGCGTCTCGATCAAGAGTTGCGCGTTCGGGTATGGCGGCGACTGCGCGCAGGCCGCCGCCGACACCAGCACGATAAAGATCCAAAGCCATCCGATTCCTTTCATACCACCTCCCCCGGCTGGAACCGCAAACCCCGCCTCACCGCGGTGAGACGCAGAAGCGCGGACGAATCGCCAAGAAGTTCCAGACCTGGCCGCAGGGCTTCGGGACGGTTAATGCCACTCGCAAAGCGAAGAAGGGCCTCGCCTAGGCAGTGGGCGGCTTGGGCGACAGCGGAGGAAGTTCCCGCGCCTTGACCTCGGATTGGAAATTGACCTTCTTGTGGCTGCCATCGCAGAAGGGCTTGTTCTCCGAGGCCCCGCAACGGCAGAGGCTGATCATGGTGCGGCCAGCCAAGCCGAAGGCCTTCCCTTCCACATCATAGATACTGAATTCCCCCTCAATGCGCAAGGGGCCATGCTTATTCACCGTGATCTTTGCCAATGGTTCCTCCTCTGATTTCGATTCTAGTTTTTGCTCATTAGGCACAGCCGATTGGTGCGAATTTCAATCCGTCACCGAGCCACGCCAGTGCGCCATCCCCGACAAAAGCCCGGTCGAAAAGACCGCTGCGAGACTTGCGGGTGTAACAG
>Ga0315282_10001438_pt1 | contig 44832 bp, 23 predicted proteins | sample YL17G07_20_MG_FD_203693 | JGI IMG/M metagenome (GOLD analysis project Ga0315282, IMG submission 203693) | Sediment microbial communities from Yellowstone Lake, YNP, Wyoming, USA - YL17G07_20 | ecosystem: Environmental > Aquatic > Freshwater > Lake > Sediment | place: USA: Wyoming | collected... | reverse complement strand
CCTAGAGCCAGCGCGACGGCTTCCTGGACGGCCATGGCCTCGCCCTCCGCCCACGCGGCGCTGAACGCGTCGTCACCAAGGGCGGCCCGCGCCGTGTTGAGCTGCTCTCCATAGGACCCGAAGTCATAGGAGTCCGGCTGGGCGCCTATCGACCGGCGGAGGACATCGGTCGCCCCGAACAGAGAGGCAGCCCGTTCGGCCTGGCCCTGCTGAGACGCGAGCGCCGCCAGGCCCTCGAGACAGTCGGCGAGGAGTCGCTTGCCGCCCATGTCCGCTGACAGCGTTAGAGCTTCGCAGTAGTGCTCTCCGGCTCGCCCGTGTTGGGCCAGGTGTGTAGCGGCGGCAGCCAGGCCCAGCAGTGCCTGCACCGCTGCACGCTTGGACCCCAGTTCCCGCGCGATCTCCAGTGCCTCTTGGCACAGTGCCCTGGCCCTGCCGTGGTCGCCGTGCGTTTCGGCCACATGGCCCATGCTGTTGAGGAGGAGACTGACGCCCGTCCTGTCGCCGATCTCGCGCGAGAGAGCCAGCCCCTCCTCGTGGAGGGCGACGGCGGCCTCGTAGTCCCCTTCGTCAGCGGTCAGGTTGCCCAGGTTGTTGAGGACAACGGCGGCACTGCGCCTGTCGTCCTCCTCGCGGTAGAGGGCGAGACTCCTGCGGTAGTAGCTGCGAGCCGAGTCGCCATCGCCCTGCTCCTGGGCGACCCACCCCAGCGAGTGCAGTGACCGCGCGATGTTGTTGAGCTTGGCTCCTGTCTGCTCGTATATGGCGAGGCTCTGCTCCATCACAGCCCTGGCCGCCTCGTAGTCGCCCTGGTAGGCTGCGACGTGGCCAAGGGACAGGAGGTCCCGCGCCTCGCCAAGGCTATCGCCAAGCTGCCGGTGCAGCTCGAGGGCCTCTTCGAGCAGCTCGCGCGCGGCGCCGTAGTCACCTTGGTCGCGTGCTAGGCCGCCGGTCCAGAAGAGCGCGTTGGCTCGCAGCGATGGCTCGGTAGACCCCTCGGAACTGAGGAGCTTGTCGAACCAGTCCCTGCCCTCCTTCCAGTGGGGTCCCACCTCCCAGACACGGGCGAAGGCGCCCGCGAGCCGGAGGCCTAGGTCCACGTCATGCTCCACCGTCCAAGCAAGGGCCGCCCGGAAGTTGGCGTGTTCCATCTCGCACCAGGCCAGCGACGCCTCTGCCTCCGGGCTCCAGAAGAGCGGGCTGACCTCCACAGCCCGGCCGGCGTAGAACTCGGCGTGTCGCTGTCGCGTGGCCTGCGCGTCGCCGGATTCGCTGAGGCGTTGGGCGCCGTACGACCGGAGGGTCTGGAGCATCCAGTAGCGGTCTCTGCCTGGGATGACGAGTGACTTCGAGGCCAGCTCGCCGAGTAGCTCCGGTATGTCCCACGGCTCCATCCCGTCGCCCGCGCACACCGCCTCCGCTGCCTCCAGTACGAACCCGCCCGCGAACACTGAGAGCCTGGCAAAGAGCCTCTGCTCAGGCTCGGGCAACAGCTCATAGCTCCAGCGGACCGTGGCTTCCAGGGTCTGCTGCCTCGGGAGTGCCGTTCTGCGCCCCCCGGTTAAGAGGCGGAAGCGCTCGCCCAGCCGCTGCTCGATCTGCTCAGGCGACAGTACGTTCGCTCGAGCAGCCGCCAGCTCGATGGCCAGCGGGACACCCTCCAGCCGCGAGCATATCTCCGCTACCGACGGAGCGTTCCTGTTCGTCACGGCGAAGCCCGGGCTCACTTTGGTGGCACGGTCGACGAAGAGTCGCACAGCCGCATACTGGGTGAGTTGCTCCGGTTGCGGCTCGATCCCCGGTGCCCGGTGCGGTACTGACAACGACGGCACTCGCCACGCCGTCTCCCCCTCGGCTCGCAACGCTTCTCGGCTCGTCGCCAGGACTCGGATTGCTTGACACTGCCTGGTGACGTGCTCAGCCAGCTCGGCGCACTCTTCCACCAGGTGCTCGCAGTTGTCGAGGACGATGAGGGCGCGCTTGTCGCGCAGGTAGCTCGCCACCGCGTCGACCAGGCTCCGCCCCGCCTCCTCGCGTATGTCGAGCGCGGTCGCCAGCGCCTGGCACACCAGGCCACCGTCGGTGAGTGCCTCAAGTTCGACGAGCCACACCCCGTCGGGGTACTCGTACAGCATCTCTGCCGCCGCCTGCAGGGCCAGCCTGGTCTTTCCCACGCCCCCGGCACCAGTGAGCGTGAGCAGCCGCGTGGCCCGAAGCAGCTCTCTGATCTTCGTCATCTCGGCTTCTCGCCCGACGAAGGTGCTGACCTGGTACGGCAGGTTGTTGGGTATGGAGTCTATCGTCCGCAGGGCCGGGAAGTCGCTCGGGAGCGATGGATGGCGGAGCTGCGCCACACGCTCCGGTTCAGCCAGGTCGCGCAGGCGCTGGTAGCCCAGGTCTCGCAGGCTCAGCTCCTCGGGGAGGAGCTCGCGCGTCAGTCCCGCCGTCGCTTCCGACACAAGGACCTGACCGCCGTGCGCGATGCTGCGGAGTCGGGCGCAGCGGTTGACGGCTGTGCCGTAGTAGTCATCGACCCCCAGGTCGGCTTCCCCGGTGTGGACTGCGATGCGCACGCGCAGAAGGGCGCCCTCGGGCCATGGTTCCGCTGTCAGCGCTGTCTGGAGTGCACAGGCCGCCACGACGGCGTCCGTGGCGCGCGCGAAGACGGAGAATGTGCTATCACCTTCGCCGCGCGGCTTGATGAGGAACCCGCCGTGCTCTGTGATGGCGTCTGCCGCGATCGCATCGTGCCGCGCGAGGGCCGCCCGCATCGCCTCCGGGGCTTCCGCCCACAGCCGGGTGCTGCCCTCGATGTCGGTCATCAGGAAGGTGACCACGCCGGAAGGAAGGTCCATCCAGTGCGCTCCCATCCATCTCCACGCTCGCCAAGGGATACGCACTTCGCTGCATTCAGTGCGGCCCCCTTGGGCGACTGTCCGATCGGAATCGTCACGGCGTACCCGGCGGCGGTAAGCCCGGGGTAGCGTCGCCCAGCACGACCACCCAGTCCTGGCCTTGGGATGCGGGCCGCTACGCTGCCGTGTCCTCTCCGCCCGAAGGCGTACGGGAGCCCCCAGCGAACCTGCACGTGGAAAGGACGTGTTCCTGTTGGTCAGATCATGCGTCCTGGCTGGGTCCGCCGCGATGCTGGTCGCGGTCCTCGGCGCAAGCGCTGACGACCCGGGACCGCGGCCCGGACAGATCATCGTCGATCCGGACGACGCGCGCTGGCTGCGCCGGAGCGGCGGGGGCAGCTTCTTCATGTGCGGCCCGGGCGACCCGGAGGGCTTCCTCTACCGCGGCGCCGAGCGCCCCGACGGCACCCGCGCCGGCGACCAAGAGCAGCTTATCCGCAGGCTGGACGGCACCGGCGCGAACTGCATCTACATGATCGCGGTTCGCTCGCACGGCGGCGACGGAGGTCCCACCGAGGACCCGTTCATCCAACACGACCCGGCGCTCGGAGCGGACCCCAAGGTGCTCGACCAGTGGGACCGCTGGCTTGGGACGATGGACCGCGCTGGGATCGTCGCCTTCTTCATCCTGTACGACGACAGTGCGAGCGTGTGGGACACGGGGGACGAGGTCGCCGCGCCGGAGAGGGAGCTCATCCGGCGAATCGTGGGGCGGCTCAAGGAGCACACCCACCTCATCTGGTGCGTGGCCGAGGAGTACGGCGAGGCCCTCAGCCCGGAACGGGTGAGGCGCATAGCGGCGGAGATCCGCGCGGCCGATGACCGCGGGCACCCTATCGCAGTGCACAAGAACAGCGGCCTCGGCTTCGAGGAGTTCGCTGACGACCCGAGCATCGACCAGTTCGCCGTACAGTACAACGTCCCGACCGCCGAGGAGCTGCACGACGGGCTCGTCGAGGCCGACAAGGCGTCGGCCGGCCGGTACAACCTGAATCTCGCCGAGGCTGCCGACTGGGGAACCGGAACGGAGGCGCGCCGCAAGTGCTGGGCGTGCGCGATGGCCGGCGCGTATGTGATGATCCTGGGGATGGATATCGAGCACACGCAGCCGAGCGACCTCGAGGACTGCGGTCGGCTGGTGCGCTTCATGGAGGGTGTCGACCTGCGCGGCGTCGCCGCCCACGACGAGCTTGCGGCGGGCGACGCGCAGTATGTGCTCGCGCGACCGGGCGCGGTCTACATCGCCTACTCTTCCCACGCTGCGGGGAGCCTTGGCTTGCGCGGCGTTCCCGCAGGCGACTACACGCTCTCATGGCTCGACTGCGCGACGGGACGAACTGAGAAGGCGGCGAGGACGGTCGAGGGCGGCGAGCTCAGCACGTGGCCGGTGCCCGACGGCATGGGGCCTGAGCTGGCGTTGCTTGTGCAGGCTCGCGACCCCCGAGTTACCCCTCTCCGAACCGCACCGTGACCACCCGGTCTACCTCGACATCCGGCACGGTCTGCGTGGCACCGTTGGGCCAGCGGATCGCGAGCGTGACGGGCCCTGTGTGTTGGCCGAGGCCGAAGTGAAGCGTAAGGTCGTTCTGGTTCCCCTCGCCCGTGCCGGCTTCCACTTGGCGAGTCAGGATCGCGCCATCGTGAGCTATCCGCACCTGGGCACCTATCGCGGCCCGGCTGACGGCACGGCCGTCGCCTTCGAGGCGGACCTCGAGCCAGTTCGCGGCGGCGCCCTTGTTGACGAAGAGCTTGCCCCCGGTTACGAGGTCGAGGTCACCATCCCTATCGAAGTCGGCCCAAGCGGCCTGGTACGTCGGCGGCTGCTCGGCCAGTCCGGACTCGGCGGTTGCGTCGGCGAAGGCGAACGCGCCGTCGTTGCGATACAGCACCGGGTAGTTGTTCCGCCCAAACGACGCGACCCCGTACACCGTCGTGAAGTAGAGATCCAGGTCACCGTCGTTGTCGTAGTCGCCCGCGGCCGGCGTAGCGTACGATTCCTGGTAGAACACGCCGCACTCGCCCTTGTCCTCGAACGCGTATCCGCCGGCGGGCCCGAGGTTCCGCAGGAAGCGCGACTTGGGTTGGTCGCCTCGGTCGTCCTGGTGGGCGAAGTTGCCGGCGAACAGGTCGATGTGGCCGTCGTTGTCAAAGTCGCCCCAACACGCCCCGATCGAGTGGCCGCCGTCGAAGCCGGGCGAGGTCGCGAGAGCGTTGCGCTCCGCTGCCTCGTCGGCGAAGTGGCCTGTTCCGTCGTTCACCCAGAGCTGATTCGGTTGCAGTCGGTAGTTCGAGACGTAGACGTCCTGGTCTCCGTCCTCGTCGAAGTCGCAGGCGGCGACGCCGCGGGCCCTGTGCCGGTCGTCGGTCCACGCGAGCCTGAACGTGCCGTCTCCTGAGTTCATCAGGATCATGTCGGGGTACGTGATATCGGCTTCCCAGTCCTCGTACCCGCCGATGTACAGGTCGACGAAGCCGTCATTGTCGAAGTCGCCCCAGCACGCGCCGCGCGACACGCACTTGGGCAGCTCGGGCAGCGGCGCCTCGACGAAGCCCTTCCCGCCATCGTTGCGGTACAGCTTCAGCGCCGACCACGAAAAGAGGTCGGCAAGCCCGTCGTTGTCGAAGTCGGCAGCGACAGCGTTGGCGACGTCCGCGACCTTCGTGAAGCCCTGCCCGCTGTTGTTGCGCCAGACCGCTCCCCCGGCGCAGAGGTCGACCCACCCGTCGTTGTCGATGTCCACCCAGCAGGCCGCCCCGGTGTCCAGCGTGAGGCCGAGCGCGGCTGTGCGGTCCTCGAAGCTCACCGTCGGCTGAGCCAGTGCGGTACCGCCCGGCAGACCCCAGGCGAGCGCGGCTGCGATCGCCAGGATCGAGCCACAGGAGGGTCTGTTGTGTGACAACCTGATCTCCTTCCGCGAACCAGACTTGCCCCTACCTCGGCGGGAACAACAGGAACTCCCAGATCGTCGGGCCGCCGGGCCCGTCGGTGACGTTCAGCCGCACGCGCTGAGCCGTTACCGGCTCGAACGCCATCTCAAGGTTCGTCCCGATCCGGCCTCCGCGAGCGAATGACACCCACTCGCCGCCTCTCTCGTACTGTAGCTCGAACTGCCGGACGCGATCATAGGCTTCCGCAAGATAGGCGCGGCCTATGCGTTCCGGCCGGCCAAGGTCTACCTCGAGGGTCGCCTGCGACACGCCGTCGTCCGTCGCCCATCGAGTGCTCGGGTCCCCATCGAGCGCCATACCGGCCGCGTGAGCTGCCATGCCCCTGTAGACGTTCGACGCCGTGGCGGGCTTGTCCAGCGTATAGGAGTCAGCCGCATCGGCCGGCAGGTCGGGCGTGGGTTCTGCCGACAGGCCCGGTCCCACCGGGGGATGACCGACGCGCCCGGGGAGCCGGCGGCGTAGCGCGGCAAGCTCGCTCGGCGGGACGAGCTCATCCCACTTCAGGAGGGGCTGGATGGCGGGCACAGGCTTCGGCGCCCGGAGCCTTATTGTGACGATCTGCTGCGGACGGATCGGGAACTCGTACGTCGGCCCCCCGGCCAGGGCCTGCCGCCTCGCGCCAACGAGATCCGTCAGAGCGGCCTGCCCGTGCGGCAGCCGCACCGTGACGCGCGCGGTGCCCGCTTCACCCCGGCATTCGACCATGCGCAGCTCTATGTCAGGGCCCTCGCGCCGGAGCGCCTCCACCACCAGGTTGTCGGAGGTCCCGACGAAGGACCTTGGGGCGGCCTCGGTAACGCCCGGAGCCACAACGGGTGGCGCGTTGTACTCGTAGGCCATGCGCGCGATGCCGGCGTCGCTGAACCGGCCGCGGTGGGCCACCAGCGCGAAGGACGAGTGGTGCGTTCCGCGTCCGCTGAGCCACGCGCACGGGTAGCCCATGTACGTGTCCTGGGCGTTGAGGAAGAACACGGTCGGCGTGCGGCCGTTGAGCTCCCGGCCGGGCAACCCCCGGTCTAGAATCGCGAGCCCACCTCCGCCTGCGAGCTGGTAGTGCGACCACCGAATGGCCGCCTGGATCCCGTCCGCGTATCCCGTAAGCGCCGGGTTCTTCACCGCCCACGCCCCCTCGGAGAAGCCGTAGGGGATCCCGCGCCTGACCTGCGAGATGTCACCGGCAAGTGGCACTTCGGCCAGGACGACCGTCGCGTTCGGGATGTCGCTAGTCTCCACGTCGAAGTCGACGCGCGGATGGTCGTGGTAGAAATGGATCGTCTGACTCAGCGGAGTGCCGTCGATGAACGTGCCGTCAATTCGGACGACCGTAGCCACCGGGCCCTCCGCGACCGACACGCTGTGTGTTCCCTGAGCCGAGTCTGCCAGCCGACGACGTTCGGGTCGTGGGGGCGTGTTGTGACCGTCCCCGCCGGTCTCGGCAACGACGAGCACGGGCCCCGCGAGGATCTCCCGCCCGGACGGCTTCAGCCGTAGGCTGACGAGGGCCCCGGTCCGCGGGTCAACCGTCGCCCGATAGTAGGTTGTGTCGACCTCGGCAGGCAGATCGATGGGCTTCGCCGCCGGGGCCGGCTCGGGCACGATCTCGGCACCCTCGGTTCCCATCGATGGCAGGTCGGCGACGCACAGCGTCCGTCCGTCGGCGTCCTGCTGGCACTTGGCGCCCGCGATGCGGCTGCCGGGAGGCAGCGTCACGGCGAATGGGTCCGTCCGCTTCCAGTTCACCGGGTTGAAGATCCCCACGTGCTTCCCCTCGCCGAGGCACGCGCGCAGGGCCTCCTGGTCGGTCTCGCCAGCTGCCCGGTCGACCCAGTCGAAGCGGTCTCGCACGTCCCAGGACCGCGGATGCTCGAACACCATCCCGCCCGCGGCGCCCCAGAGCGTGTTGCGGTCCATGTTGAGCAGCATCTGCAGCCATGAGTCGTAGAGCCGCTGGACCGGGTAGGTATAGCCCGCCTCGGCGCTGGCTATGGTGGCCAGCGCCTCGGACGTTTGCAGGGCGTGCTCGGACGCGCGGTAGCGACCCTTAACGGTCGGGTTCTGGATCCAGAACGAGGTCCAGGTCAGCCGTGCACCGCTTCGGGTGGTCGGAAGCTCCGTGGCGCCGGACCGGATCCCGGGAAGCGCGGCGTCCAGATAGTCGGAGAGTGTGGCGAATGACAGGCGGCGCTCCGGGGCGACGCGGGCCCATTGAGTCAAGAACTCAGCGGGGTACTCGGGTCGCGCGGGCGGAAGGCTGTAGTCGCCGGCCCCGCCGAGGACGAGCACGGGCGCGCCCACAGGCGTGTACCGGGTCTTCGCCGCGGCGTCCGCCACGAGGGCCTTCATCGTCTCCTCGTCGAGCGCGTCATGCGTGCCGAAGACGGCACCCCAGTCAGCGTACGCGCCTGGCGAGACGCACAAGGCGCGCGAACCGTCGGGCGATTCGAGCCAATGGAGCGACTTCGGCGTCGGGTTGTCGCGCGTGTAGACCATGGCGTCGAGGCCGAGGCCGGAGACGATCTGGCCCATCTGCTCATGGACGCCGGTCACGTCTATCGCCCACAGCGAGCGCGGCCTGACCCCGAGCACCTCCTCCTGCCAGCGGAGTCCCTCGACCCCCATCTTCACGAGGGCCTCGCCGCCTGACAGGTTGATGGTCGGCTCGAGGAAGAACGCGTTGACGAGCCCGACTCGTCCCTCGTTGATGCGCCGCCGGAGCTCCTGCACGCGCCCGGGCTCGAAGGCCATCATGGCCATCATGGTGTTGACCTCGGACAGCGCGAACTTGTAGTTGGGGTCATCCCGGACGCGGTCGAGGTGCGCGTAGTATGAGTAGGCGCAGTAGTTGCGCTCAGTCGAGAAGTCGGTCAGCCAGCCGCAGCTCGCGGGATGGAAGTTGGGGACAATGTAGACTGGGCAGCTCTCATGGGCCTTCCCCGCTGCCGCGGCGGCCTCCACTGCGCGCTCGTAGGCCGGGTACTCGTCGGCTGGGATCAGGCGCAGCCATGCGAGGTTCATAACGGCCTGTCCGGGCTTGGCGACGGGCCTTAGCGCGAGCTCATACCGGCCCGCCCGGGACAGGGCGATGTCGCCGAGGCTCACCGACCGGTGGTCGTACCAGGTCCCTGTGTCCTCCGCTATCCTCGCCTCCAGGCGCTGGTCAGCGACCGTAACCGCGAAGGTGCTGCCCTCAGAGCCAGCCTGGCACGAGTAGCGGAGCACCACGACGTAACGGCCCGGGCGGGGGACATCCGTCGTCCAGTCGACCCAGTCGGCGGCCTCGGTCCAGTAGCAGATGCTCCCGATGCCCTGAAGGACCATGAAACGCGCCTGGGTGCCGTGGATCCGAGCCGCCTCAGCCGTCAGCTCGATCGGGTCGGCCGAGGCCGGGGCCTGACATAGGACCAGAGCACCAGCCAAAGCGGCTGTTAGCAACCCGGACCTGCGCAGTCTCATGGTGAAGGCTCCCTGTCAGCCGTGGCCTGTTCCGGACGGTGTTCGGTCGAGCGGCCGCGCCGCCCTGCGAGGCGGCGCTTCGCTGGCGAGCGGCTACGCTTCGGCTGCAGCGCGGTAGACCACGGTGTCGGGCTCGATCGATCCTGCTTGGACCCAAGCCTCGCCGGCAGGGATGCCGGCGCTCGGGGGTGCCGAACCCGTGGCAGCACACATCCTTGCAGAGCCGGCCTCTGTGCCGGCGGGCCCGCGACGAAGCCACACGGCTCCACACACCATCTCCGGCCCGGCACCGATCGCAGGCAAGAGCGCACCCCTACCCTCGCCTGACGACGCTGCTCACGAACGTGAGCAGTTACGATCTTTCGCCTGGGCGCGACGCACAGGACGGCAAGCCCCTGCGGGAGAACCCGCGGCGGGAGAGGGCGGCTTCAGACCCGGTCACGGAGGCGATGGACGGTGCATGACATCAGTCTGGACGGCGCGTGGCAGGTGAGGCAAGAGCCGCTGACCCTGAGCGGCGAAGCCGGGCTGGAACGTGTGCTGCAGGCGGGCGAAGGCTGGATCGCGGCGCGGGTTCCCGGCGAGGTCCACCTCGACCTGATGAGGGCCGGGCTGATGGCTGATCCGAGCGTCGGCACGAACGCCCCGGCAGACCGGTGGCCGGAGAACAGCTCGTGGTGGTACCGCGCGTCGGTGGTCGTAGGCCGGGAGTTCGTCCGGCTTGAGCGGCAGCAGCTCGTCTTCGATGGTCTCGACCTGTACGCGCAGGTGTTCGTCAACGGCTAGCTCGTGGGCGAAGCGGCAGACGCGTTCGTGCCGGCCTCGTTCGACGTGCGCCGCTCTATCCGCGCCGGCAGCAACGTGATCGTTGCGCGGCTGACGGCCGGGAACGAGCTGGCGCCCGACGACACGCCGCCCGGCCAAGGCCGACAGCCGCATACGCCGGTCTTGGGCGAGACACCGAATCCCGCGAGACCCGGCGATCCGTTCGGGCATCGGAACTGGTTTGGGCGCAAGTGGCTTCGCAAGCCCCAGGCCTCGTACGGCTGGGACTGGCAGGAGGCGCTGCCGAACATCGGCATCTGGCGGAGTGTCCGCCTGGAGGGCCGGACGCACGCTACGCTGCCGGACATCCGTCTCGACACGCTCAGACGGAAGGGTCGGGTGAGTCTCGAACTCGAGGCCGTCCTGGAGAGCCTACATCCCTGGAGCGAGCGTGCGTGCTCCTTCGAGCTGACCATCCTCCCGCCGGATGGCGGTGAGCCGATCTTGCGCAGGTATGAAGTCGACGCCCCACCCGGCCGCGTGCCGGTGCGAGACGTGATCGCCGTCCCGAACGCGAAGCTCTGGTGGCCCAACGGCATGGGCGATCAGCCGCTGTACCAGGTTACGGCCCGGGTCCTCGATGCGGAGGGGACGGTTTGTGACTGCCGGCAGTTCGCGATCGGCCTGCGCACGGTCGAGCTCGACCGCAGCCGCCTGGCGGAGGGAACCCGGTTCTGCGTGCGTGTCAACGGCGAAGACGTGTTCTGCAAGGGGGCCAACCTCTGCCCGCATGACATGATCCTCGCGCGCATCCCGGACGCGAAGCACGAAGCCCTCGTTGCCGAGGCCAAGAACGCGCACATGACGATGTTCCGCATCAACGGCGTATCGGTGTTCGAGGCGCCCGCGTTCTACGATGCCTGCGACCGATCCGGGATCCTGGTCTTCCACGATCTCCCGTTCACGTGCGCCACCTATCCGGATCACGACGAGCGGTTTCGCCAGGCTGTGCGTGACGAGACGGAGGCTGCCGTCAAGCTGCTGCGGCACCACGCGTGCATTGCCCTATGGTCCGGCGGCAATGAGTGCATCTGGGGCCTCTGCGACTGGTACAACCCGGATCGCTCGAAGCCGATGGATCTCGGCGGTTCACGGCTCTACAACCAGGTGCTGCCGGACGTCTGCCGCCTGCTCGACCCGAGGCGGCCCTACTGGCCTAGCAGCCCATGCGGGGGCGAGAACCCCGGCGGCGAGCTATCCGGGGACTGCCACTGGTGGTCTGCCTATATGGGTGGCGACATGAGTCGCCGCGTACGGCACGAGGTCTTCGACGAATGCAGGGGCCGCTTCGTGAGCGAGTGGGGGTTCCCGGCGCCATGCCATTTGGATTCGATCCGCGAGTACCTGGGGCCCGACGAGATGGGGCCCGGCACGCCTGCCTGGGAGATGCACACGAACCAACTCGCCGGCAACACACTGTCGGAGGCGATCCGCATGCACTATGCCGACCCGGAAGGGCTATCGCTGCCCGAGTATGTGGAGTACGGACAGATGTGCCAAGCGTCCATCCACGGGCACGCTTTGGAGGCGTTCCGCTTCCGCAAGAACGACCCGGTAGACGACTGCCAGGGGGCGCTCATCTGGTCCTACTCGGATTGCTGGGGTGAGACAGGCTGGTCTCTGTTGGACTACTACCTGCGACGCAAGGCGGGTTACTACTGGGTGCGCCGGGCATCGTCGCCGGTGAAGGTCATCGTTCGGCGCAGGGGTGTCCGGCTTGCCACCAGGCTGGTTAATGACACGTTGGATTCGCTTGCCGCCACGGTTCAGTATGGCTGGTGGCGCCTAGACGGTCGGGGCCGCGAGCTAAGGACGCGCGAGGTCAAGGTGCGAGCCAACGGCATGGTGGAGATCGGGTCCGACGTGGTCCCGGATGTCCGCGAGAAGGCGCCAAGCGAGTGGCTGTACGCCGCCGTACTGCGGAGCGGCGGCGGTACGACGATCGACCAGTCTATCTGGCCACTGGCGCCGTACCGACAGATGGCGGTGGCGGAACAGGACATCAGGGTCGTCGGCCTTCCGGACGGCGCCTTGGAGGTGTCGAGCCCGGTGTTCGCGCACGCGGTGCACACGGAGGACCACGGACACGAGGTGATCTCGGACAACCGGTTCGACCTGTTGCCAGGTGTCCCGGTGCGACTGCGCCTCGCCGAGGGTGTCAGCAGGGACTCGCTGCGGTTGCGGCCGGTGTGGGCCGGACAGGGGACAGACCGCTAGTCGGCCCCCTAGGTGCGGCCCCGGCAGGGCCCTGGCACATGCTTCCCGAAAACGGTGGCACCTCCGACCAGGATGGGGTGTGCAATGATCCGATCGAGTGTCCCGCCCGCCGCGCTGCTCTTGCTCGCGACCGTGCCGTGCGCTGAGGCCGACGGCCCCATGTGGGACATGGAGCGCTTCGGCCAGGCGCCCCTCTACGAGCCGGCTACCGGCTATGAGTGGGCGGAGACCGCGACGGGAGTGGAGCCGATCTTCTTCGACGGCCCGCCCTTCCAGGGTCAGCCGACGAGGGTGTTCGCGTGGCTCGGCGTGCCGGAGGCGCCGCCGGGCAAGAAGCTGCCCGGGATGGTGCTGGTCCACGGTGGCGGTGGCACTGCGTTCGCGCATTGGGTGAGGATGTGGAACGATCGGGGCTATGCGGCCATCGCGATGGACACGTGCGGCTGCGTGCCTGTCGGCACATACGGCAACTGGCAGCGGCACGAGCACGGAGGGCCGGCCGGCTGGGGTGGCTGGGACCAGATCGACGATCCCAGAGAGGACCAGTGGGCCTTTCACGCGGTTGCCGATGCCCTGCTCGCCCACTCGCTGCTTCGGTCTCTGCCCGACGTCGATCCGGACCGCATCGGCGTCACGGGGATCTCCTGGGGTGGCTACCTGACCAGCCTGATCGCGGGGGTGGACCACCGATTCCGGCTCGCAGCGCCGGTGTACGGCTGCGGGTTCACGCTGGACATGACGTTCGGCGATAGCGTCCGCGCGCTAGGACCCGAAGGAGCCGAGCGGTGGATGAAGTGGTGGGATCCGTCGTCCTATCTCGCCGAAGCCCGAATGCCCATCCTTTGGCTTGACGGTACGAACGACTTCGCCTACACGATGAACGGCTGGCAGGAATCCTATCGCCTGCCGAGCGGCCCACGCTACCTCTGCCTCCGCATTCGCATGCCCCACGGCCACACCGAGGGCGAAGTGCCTGAGGAGATCCACGCTGTGGCGGACCAGATCCTGAACGATGGCCCGGCGCTGTGCCGGATCACCAGCCAAGGCCGCGACGGCGATGGCGTCTGGGCGACCTACGAGGCCGAGGTGCCCATCGCCAAAGCCGAGCTCTGCTTCACCAGAGACACCGGCAAGTGGACGGATCGAGCGTGGGACGCGACACCGGCCGAGCTTGCGAATGGCCGGGCTACTGCGACGCTGCCCGAGGGCGTCGCGTGCTACTTCCTCAACCTGACCGACGACCGTGGCCTCGTCATCAGCACGGAGCATGAGGAGATGAAGTGAGGTGGCAAGGGCACGCGTGGACGAACCCGGCCTGCCTGCTCGGGCCCGTCTGCCGGCCGCTGGGGCCGGGTGCGGGGTCCGCGGGCAAGATGGGACTTGATGACCAGATGCGCCGTTGCATGTTGCTTGGTTGCCGACCGGGCAGCCTCGCTCGAGTCGCTCTCACGCTGAGCCTGGCGACGGTGGTCGTGACCTATTGCGGCTGCTGCGGGGGCCCTGGCAACGGAAACGAGCCCGGCCCTAATGACCCGGGCGATGCCCAGCCGGGTACGCCGCACCTCCTCGTCGAGCCCACCTCGCTGGAGTACGCCTCGCCGGCTCAGACGCGAACGGTCACGATCAGCAACACGGGCACGGGCTCGCTGAGTTGGGGGCGGGGGAGCGGGGACGACTGGATCGTGCTGCAGCCCGAATCGGGGCTCGGCGACGACACGATTCAGGTTACTGTCGACCCGCCAGGGGGTACCGGGCAAGGCAGCTTCACCATCATATCCAATGGCGGGCAGCAGGTCGTCACGGTCAGCGTGGGGCCTCAGGTCGTTGCCAGCGTGGCCGTGACGCCAGACCCGGCCGAGGTGGTTACACAAGGGGGGACGGTGACCGTGACGGCGACGGCGCGCGACGCACTGGGCGGTACCGTCGCGGTGGCGCCCGCGAACTGGGAGTGGAGCATCGCGGATCCGGCCGTCGCCACCGTCGCGGAGGCGGCGGACGGCTCCTGTACGGTGACGGGCGTAGCATTGGGCGAGACAGCGGTTTCCGTCGTTGACTCGGGGAGTGGCAACTCGGCAACGGTGCCAGTTACCGTGTATACACCCTACCACGTGGAGCGGACGTCGACCGGCATCCACGCAGGTACGCTGACATGGACCGTGTCGGCGCCGGGCCTGACCGCAGACGACTGGGAGGCTTATGTGGCGTCAGCTCCCGAGCTGCCCAGTCAGACAGACTGCACCACCGAGTGGGCAACGCAGGGGGCCTCGTCGGACGAGGTGGTGGAGGGTAGCCCACTTGCGCGCGCGGTGAGGCGACTCCGGTTGCAGGGCGGCGGTCGCGAGCACGGGTTCACGGCTGTTGCCACCTACACGATGGCTCTGTGGCGCCGGGAACTGAAGAGTGGTCGCCCCGGGACCAACGAGCCCCCGCTGTCATCCGCTGAGATAGCCGCCAGTCTGGTCTCATTAAGCACGGTCGATTGGGACTCTCAGGCCTTCCAGGGCTGGCTCGATGCTCTGGGCTTGCGGCGGCAGCAAGGCGAGCTGGACGTCGGCTTCGCAAGGCGGGCCTACGATGTTATCGACGACCACACGGTGTATGAGTACGTGCCATCCCAGGACCGTCGCGCGTCGGCGCTGTGCCAATCGGGCGATCCTATCCGCACTGACTGTGGGGGCCACTCCATCCTGTTCACTGCGGCGATGCGCGCGAACGGCATTCCGGCTCGCACCTTGTGGGGCTGGTGGGCCGTCTCCGGGGAGAACTGCCACGTGAAGGCCGAGTTCTTCGCCGAGGGAGCCGGCTGGGTACCCGTCGATATGACGGGGTCAGGGTTCGGGTTGTGCGGAGGCGACCATATCGCGTTCCATATCGACACGGATGTCGAGCTCAACACTGACCTCGCGGGGCCCTATACGGCTGGTTGGATGCAGCAGCCGCAGTGGTGGGTGCACTGGACTAGTGGTTCGGGGGACACCGCGACCACGACTTGCGAGTGGACGGTCACAGACCTGTGAGAGCCGCGACCCCGTTGCGGCGCGTAGGCCGCCAGCTTGGTGTCACTAGGGAGCGCCCGGACATGTCGACGTTACTCTACGCCTCGACGGCGGCGCTGTGCTGGGCCCTGTGCGCGGGAAACGGGGCCTGCCAGGAGCCCCAAAACAAGCCCACGGTCGCGATCGCGGACTTCGAGACCGACGCCGCCGGCTGGCGGTACGTCGGTGGCGAGGAGTTCCCGGGCGCGAAGGGAGCGATGGCACGCGACGTGTCGGCGGCGCACGGGGGCGCGGCGTCGCTCCAGCTTGCCGCCGACTTCTCAGGGGCCGGCGCCTACGTCGGGGTGTGGACGAACATGCCCGACCTCGAGGGGCGCAACCTGACGGAGATTCGGCTGTGGGTGAAGAGCAGGAACGTGTCCGCGGTCGGGGTGCGCATCGCCGACAGCTCGGGCCAGTGCCACCAGGCCAACGCCGTCGCGATCGCTCACGACGATGAGTGGCATGAGTTGGTCCTGCGCTTGTCCGACCTCGTCGGGGGCGAGCACTGGGGCGGGGCAGATGATGGCAAGTGGCACGGCCCGCCCACCGGCTTCGGGCTCAACATCGGCAAGGATGGACTGGCTGACGGCGCCATCGGTGCGTTGCGGATCGACGACGTGGTCTGCACGGTCTCCACGGTCCAGCTCGGGCACCCCACGGCGGCGAAGTGCTCCCTCGCCCCGACCTCCTGCCGACCCGGCTTCGGAACCGACCTGACGTACCGGTGGGAGGGCGAGCCGATGGGCAGAGACTTCACCGTCTTCGTGCACTTCATCGGACCGGACGGCACAACCGCGTTTCAGGACGACCACCAACCGCCGGTCGGGACCGCGGTGTGGTCCGGGCACGTGGAGTATGAGCACACGGTCGCTGTGCCCACGACCGCGGCCGAGGGGGAGTACCGCATCATGGTGGGGCTGTACGACCACGGCGCGGCCGCGCGCGGGTGGGACCACCAGGTGCTGAGGGCCGGTGAGGGCGTGGAGGCGAGCGAGGGCGGCACGACGTGTCAGATAGGAGTGCTGACCGTCGACGCGAACGCGCCTCTCCCGGAGCTCGGTCCGCCCACGCTCGACCTCGAGGGTTACCACGTCACTTTCGCGGACGAGTTCACGGGTGCACTCGACGTGTCCGCCTGGGGACCGGGCACGCGCTGGATCGCTCACACGCCCTACGCCGGGGACTTCGGCGATGCCCCGTTCGCCGATCCCGAGCCCGGGTTCCCCTTCACTGTCCGGAATGGGATCCTGCGGGTAGAAGCACGGAAGGACGCAGACCGGTGGCGTGCCGGGCTGCTCTCGTCGGTCGATCCGAAGGGGAACGGCTTCTCGCAGCAGTACGGGTACTTCGAGATGAGGGCGAAGCTCCCCAAGGGGCTGGGCACGTGGCCCGCATTCTGGCTGCTGGGAATGCCCGCGCTGAGGGACAAGTCGCTAACCAACATCGAGATAGACGTCGTCGAGCAGTACGGCGTGAACCCCTATGCCCTGCACACGACGGTGCACCTGTGGCACCCGGGGGGCGAGCACTGGGCCGACGGGCGGCCGTCACTGGTCCAGGGCATGACCGATGACTTCCACAACTACGGTGTTATGGTGACCGCAGACGACGTTATCTTCTACTTCGACGGCGTTGAGCTGCGAAGGGTGAGGACGCCCGAGGAGGCCAAGGTGCCGCTGTACATCCTGGTGGACCTGGCATTGGGCGGAGGCTGGCCCATCGACCAGACGCCCAGTCCATCCTGCATGTGCGTGGACTACATCAGAGCCTACTCGCGATGAGCGGCCGTCAGTTGTCCTGCTGCGTGCGCGCCGGCGGGCCCAGGGCGTCCCGAATGCCCTCGGTGAGGTCGCTCGCGACGCGCCGGAGCAGCCCGACACCCGACGTCGCTCCGTTCCCCACGACGTTCCGATACACTATGAGCGCGGCCACGAGCAGCGGTACGGCGCCCAGCGCGATGAAGACGAGGTCGCCCGGGAGCCTGGCCCACTCGATAGTGTGCATGACCCCGCGGCTGAGGAACTCCGGGCTGCGCGCGTGCCAGTAGCCGTTCTGAAGGACATCCAGAAGCTGCGCGACACCACCGGGGAACAGGTTCGTAACCACCATCAGCGCCAAACCGGCGTTCAGACCCCAGAACGAGACCCGCACCCATCGCTCGACTCGAGGCCACTTGTCGCCAGGCGAGGCCTGGCGCAATGCGAGCACGATGAGCGAGGCCGCCAGCATCCCGAACACACCCATCATCGCCGCGTGTCCGTGGTTCGGCGTCAGGAGCGTTCCAACCTCGTAGTAGCTGACGATGGGCAAGTTGATGAGGAACCCGAAGACGCCCGCGCCGACGAAGTTCCAGACGCCAACGGCAATGAGGAAGTGGAAGGTCCACTTGTGGGCCCTTGACAGGTCGGCGCCGCACGTCTCACATGAGCCCTGCGTCAGCTTAACGAAATCCCACGCGTCGAGCGTGAGGAGCGTGAGCGGCACGACCTCCATCGCGGAGAACAGGGCCCCCAACGCCATCGTGACGTTCGACTGCCCCGTCCAGTACCAGTGGTGCCCGGTGCCGACGATCCCGCTCCCGAGGTACAGGATGGCGTCCAGGTAGACGACCCGAGTCGCCGTCAGTCGACTGATGATACCGAGCTGATGGAAGACCACGACAACCATGACGGTCACGAAGAGCTCGAAGAACCCCTCGACCCACATGTGGATGATCCAGAAGCGCCACATATCGACGATCGCGTAGTTGGTGGTGCTCTTGAAGAACAGGGCCGGCAGGTAGAACAGCGGTATGGCGACAGCCGCGAGGAGGAAGAGGTTGGTGACCTCGACCCGCTCCGGGTCCCGGCGTGCCGGGGCGGCCGCCCGGTACAGGAGCACCAGCCACAAGGCAAGTCCACCCGCCAGCAGCACCTGCCACACGCGCCCGAGGTCGAGGTACTCCCACCCCTGGTGGCCCAGTAGGTTCCACAGGCGGCCCAGCGCTCCGTTGACTCCGAGCGCCTCTCCCAGCAGGCTCCCGAAGACCACGACGCCCAGGGCGATGAACAGAACGTTGGTCCAGCCGGTCTGGCCTCTCGGCTTGCTGCGGCCCAGCACGGGCGCCAGGAATAGACCGCCGGCCACGTACGCGGTGGCGATCCAGAAGACCCCTAGCTGCAGGTGCCAGGTGCGCATGATGTTGCTCGGGAGAAGCCGTGATAGGTCGATACCGTAGAACGAGCCGGGATCGGACCGGTAGTGGGCCAGCGCCCCGCCGACCAGCGTCTGCCCCACCAGGAGGGCCGCCGCGAGTACGAAGTACTTCAGCATCGGCTTCTGGGCCGTCGACATCTCGCCTGGCACGAGACCCGGACGTTGTGCGCTTCGGCCGGACCGCCACCCGAGGTAGTCGAACTTGCCGAAGCAGAACAGTACCAGCGCGGTCCCGCCCAGAAGCGTGACGAGGCTGAGCGCGCTCCAAAGGAGGGCGTCGGCGGGCGGCGTGTTGCCCGCCATCGGATCGAATGGGAAGTTGCTGGTGTACGAGTAGGCTCTCCCCGGGCGCTCCGCGGACGACGCCCATGCCGCCCAGGCGAAGAAGGCTGTGAGGTGCGCCACCTCGTCGGGGTCCCGGACGGACCCGGCGGAGAGCCCTCCGCTGTTCCTCGGGTCCGCGAAGTAGCTTGCCCAGGCGCCGGTCTGCTCCCGGTAGGCCCGCGCTTCGGCGTCACTGAACCGCAGGACGCCCGCGTCCGGGTTGTAACGGTTCTGCTTCAACGTCAGCGCGGTCTCCGCGTCTGCGGACGCCCTGTCAACGGGCCCGAGCTGCGCGAGCTTCCTGCCGAACCTCCGCTGAGCCACATCGTCGCCGACGCACAGAGCCAGCGCGTGCAGGTAGGCCGCGGGGAAGTCGGGACCCAGGTACCCGCCGTGTCCCCAGACGGTGCCGTTCTCCATAAGGCCATGCTTCAGGAACACCTGCTGTCCGGCATGGATGTCGTCCCCCGTGAAGATGGTCGCGCCCGATGGGCCGACCACGGAGTCGGGGATCGGCGGAGCATCCCTGTACGTCCGGCCGGCCAGCCACAACAGCACGCTGAACCCGACGATCAGGACTAGGATGACGGCGACACGCCATCCGGGACCAAGTGAGCCACTACGAACACCGGGGGTAGCAGCACTATCTGCCACGCGCACGCACCTCCTCGCTTCGTCGGGTCAGCCCCATCCCCCGTACCATCGACCTGTCAGAAGCGTGGCTCGCGCTCCAGCCCCCGCCGGGGCCTGTGTCGCTTTGGGTAGCTCGTTCGTGCAGCATAGTAGCGCCACCTGTTCATGCCCCGCAGAGCTGCTGGCGGGCTGAGCCGCGGCCGGCTCAGGGTACGAACACGGTCTTGGTGTTCACGAACTCCTTAAGCCTCCGAAGGGCAGCCTCCAGCTCCCCGATCGCGACGCGCCCGCCCCGTGCCGGGCCTCCCGTGAACACGGGCGCACCGAGGTGTGTCAGGGAACGGCCTCTGCCACGCTTGACGATCCCGACTCCCACCATGTAGCTTACGCATGGAAGCAAGCTCTCATGATGAGCGCCGGAAGGAGGTGGTCCCATGACCCGACACCTTGCCTCGTACGAGGCACCCACCCCAGGAGGTACAGATGAAGAGCCTACCAAATCCCGGAGTGTCGGCATTGGCGACAGCCTCACCGACACAGGAGACGCTTCGTGTTCGTGCGATTCGTGAGTCCGACGCTTTCGATCATGAGCTGTGCAGGCGCTTAGCCGGCCTCACATCCCTCCCCCGCCGTTACGCCAGTTGGTCGAGCCCGGTCGCTCCGGGGCTCGTCGATCCCACTCAGATTCTCGTGGCCTGTGTTGACGGTCTGCTGGTCGGCAGAGCCGTTCTCGAGGCCGTGTATCCGCCGTACTGCGAAGTCGTCAACCTCTGCGTGCGGCCGGACTACCGGCGACAAGGCGTTGGGACCGCCCTGGTCCGCGAGGCACAGCTCCGTGCCCGGTGCATGGGGTTCAAGTACATGGCCGCGCAGATCGGGCTCGACGATCGCCGGTCGCGGAGCTTCCACGAGAAGCTTGGGTTCCTGCCGGCCGCTGCGGGCGAGATGCGCCGGATGGTCGCTCTGCTCGACGTCCCGATGGTCCGCCTCTTCGAGCAAGCTCACCGCGGGTCGAAGTTCGCCTCCGGGCCCGACGAGGATCTCGGGGCGGGGTGGTGGCGACTGGAGTGGCGAGATGGGTCTCAGTACGTAGCGCTGTCGATGTTCGGTGGGTCGTGTCAGTACGACTGTGACGGGTTACTCCCTGTCGTGCGCGCCTACTCGGCTAGCGATGAGGGAGTGGTCCTGCAGATCCGTGCGGACGCGCCCGAGACGATTCGCACGGATGAGCCCGGCAGGTACCCGTCCTCGCACGCGGGGCGCGCTGAGGTGCGTGTCGCGGTCCGGAACATGGGAGAGGCGGAGTTCGTGGGGGCCGTCCGCGCAGTACTGCAGCCCGGTCTCGGGGTGTCTGACGTTGCCGGCGCCGATGCCGAGGAGCTGCGGGTGGGGCCGGGTAGCACAGGCCAGGCGGCCTTCACTGTCGCGGTTCAGCCGGGGTTCTCCCGGGACGCCCTGCGGTTCACAAGCTACCCCGCGATCCCGCTGACCGCCGAGGTGTGCTGGGAGGAGGGCACAGTGCTCCTGTCCGCAGCCGCCAGGGTCACCTGATCTGCTGCGCCGTCGAGGGGGAACCCCGCCCCTCAGGTTCGAGCATGCAGAGACGCTCGGCCGCGCGTGGCCGAGCGTCTCTGTACGACAGGCCCCCCAGCACGTGGCTCTACGCCACGAACACGGTCTTGATGTTCACGAACTCCCTGATGCCGTAGTGGGACAGCTCCCTGCCGTAGCCGCTCTCCTTGATGCCTCCGAAGGGCAGCCTGGGGTCCGAGCGGACGAACGCGTTCACGAAGCAGCAGCCCGCCTCAAGCTCCTCGATAGCGATGCGCCTGCCCCGTGCCGGGTCCTGCGTGAACACGGCCGCGCCGAGGCCGAAGGCGGAGTCGTTGGCCACGGCGATGGCCTCCTTCTCATTCCTGACACTCACGATTGCGGCGACGGGCCCGAACAGCTCCTCATCGTACGCGGGCATGCCCTTGTGCACTCCGGTCAGCACGGTGGGGGGGTAGAACGCGCCCGGGCCGTCCGGTATCCTGCCGCCGAGCAGGCACACCGCGCCGGCTGCCACGCTCCCGTCCACTTGCACCTGCAGCTCGTCGCGCAGATCGAGACGGGCCAGCGGGCCGAGCTTCGTCCCCTCGTCCAGCGGGTCGCCGAACTGCGCGCACCTCATCTCCGATAGCACCGCTTCGGTGAACTGGCCGAGGACGCTCTCTACCACTATGAAGCGTTTCGCGGCGATGCAGCTCTGCCCGCAGTTGATCAGGCGACTAGCGACACAGGTCCGGGCGGCGAACTCGATGTCGGCGTCGGGAAGGACGACGTACGGGTCGCTCCCGCCGAGTTCGAGGACGGACTTCTTCAGGCGGCGTCCTGCCTCGGCCGCCACTGCCCTGCCCGCAGCCGAGCTGCCGGTCAGCGTCACGGCGCGAACGTGCGGGCTCGCGATGACCTCGGGCACCTGTGACCCGCCGATGAGGAGCGTCGTGAACAGACCGTCGGGGAGCCCGGCCTCGCCGAAGATGTCCTCGATCGCTTTCCCACAGCCGGGAACGTTTGATGCGTGCTTCAGCAAGCACGCGTTGCCGGCCATAAGCGCGGGGGCCGCGAACCGGAAGACCTGCCAGAATGGGAAGTTCCACGGCATAACGGCGAGGACGACGCCGAGCGGGGCGAACGCCACAAGCCCGGTCCCGCTATCGAGCTCAACCGGCTCGGGAGCGAGGAGACCCTCCGCCTTGTCGGCGTAGTACTCGCACACCCACGCGCACTTGGCGATCTCGGCGCGGCCCTCGACGACCGGCTTGCCCATCTCCAGCGCCATCAGCCGGGCGTAGCTGCCGGCCCGCAGGCGAAGGCGTTCGGCCGCCCGGCGCAACGCGGCGGATCGGTTCGCGAAGCTCGCCCGGCGCCACTCGCCGAAGGCCGCCTCGGCTTGGTCGATGGCCGCTATCACGCCACAGTGACTCATCTCGCCGTACTCGGCGATGATCTGGCCGGTGGAAGGGTTGGTCGAGGTTATGGGCATGGACGCCACCTCCCCGAGCGCGGGCACTCACGCACTCATCCAATGACTACGCCCGAACGCGGGCAGAGCCCTCCTAGCGCCTCGTGAGGCCCGTCCCTTGCCCGCCCCCGCCAGGAGGGTGAGCCGGTACGGAGGGCACTCCCGGACCGACCTGAACACAGTGGTGTCTGCTCCGTCGGTACGCTCGGTCGTGCGTATACGGTATAAACGCACTGTGCGCATGTAGCTAGGGGAGGCATGAACGACATGAGGCGTCTCGTGCCGACACTGGCGGTCATCGCGGTGGCCCTCACCGGCAACGCCGCGCGATCGCAGGTCGTCTACCCGTTCGAGGTCGACGACGGGTTCACGCCGCTGGGCCCCATCGACGTAAGTGTGATGAACCTGCAGCGCGACAAGGGCGTGCGGCCCGCGCGCTTGTGCTCCGACGAGGTGTTCGTCCGCCGCGTCTTCCTGGACGTCATCGGCGAGCTGCCCACAGCGGACGAGGCGCGGGCGTTCATCACCGACAACCGTGCTGACAAGCGGGCCGTGCTCGTCGACGACCTCCTGCAGAGGGACGCGTTCGCCGACTACTGGGCGCTGAAGTGGTGCGACCTCCTCCGCGTGAAGTCGGAGTTCCCCATCAACCTCTGGCCCAACGCGGTGCAGGCGTACCACCAGTGGATCCGTGAGTCCATTCGGGCGAACAAGCCATACGATGAGTTCGCCCGGGAGCTGCTGACATCGAGCGGGAGCAACTTCCGCGTCCCGGAGGTGAACTTCTACCGCGCGATCCAGGGGCGGACTCCCGCGGACATCGCCGCGGCGGTGGCGCTCACGTTCATGGGAGTTCGCATCGACAACTGGTCGGAGGAGCGCCGCGCGAGCATGGCCCCCTTCTTCTGCCGCGTCGCCTACAAGAAGACCAAGGAGTGGAAAGAGGAGATTGTCTACCTCGACCCGGCGCCGTCCGGCGCTATGGACGCCATCTTCCCGGACAACACGCCCGTTCATATCCAGCCGGGACAGGACCCGCGGAGGGTCTTCGCCGACTGGCTGATCACCCCGGATAACCCGTGGTTCGCCTGGAACATCGTTAACCGCGTGTGGGGGTGGCTGATGGGCCGCGGGATCGTCCACGAGCCGGACGACGTCCGGCCGGACAACCCTCCCTCAAACCCGGAGCTCTTGGAGTACCTCGCTGATGAGCTGGTGAACGCCAACTATGACCTAGAGCACGTCTACCGGCTGATACTCAACTCGCGGACCTACCAGCAGTCATCGATCCCCCGGAGCGAGGGGCCGGACGCTCAGGCACAGTTCGCCTACTACCCGGTGCGCCGGCTCGAGGCCGAGGTCCTGAGCGACGCCCTGTGCTGGATCGGAGGCGAGGGCGAGAGCTACTCGAGCGCCATCCCGGAGCCCTGGACGTACACACCCGACAGCGCGCGGACGGTCTGCCTGGCAGACGGCAGCATCACCAGCTCGTTCCTGGAGATGTTCGGCCGCCCGGCGCGCGACACCGGCCTCGAGTCTGAGCGCAACAACCAGCCGACCGACGCGCAGCTCCTATACTTGCTGAACTCGAGCGACATCCAGCGCAAGATCGAGCGCAGCCCGCGACTGCGGAACCTTGTGCAGCTCGCGGGGCGTGACCTACCCGAGCTCGGGGATCTGATCTACCTTACCATCCTGTCGCGCTTCCCGGCCCAGGATGAGCTGGTGGCACTGGACGAGTACGCCCGGGCCGCCGGCCTCGGGCCGAAGCAAGTCCTCGATGACATAGCGTGGGCGCTGATCAACTCGAAGGAGTTCCTCTACCGGCACTGAGGAGGCGGACATGAGCGCACCGGAGACCACCCACGGCATCACGCGGCGTGACGCACTCAAGCGCGTGCTGCTCGGCGCCGCCGGGCTCGCTTTCGTAGAGAGGTGCGGCATTCGAGCGTGGGCGGACGACGGACAGCCCCGGGCCAGGTCCGTGATACAGATCTGGTTGGCGGGCGGCCCGTGTCATCTCGACACGTTCGACCCCAAGCCCGACGCGGGCTATGACTATTGCGGGCCGCTCGACAAGCCCGTCGAGACCAACGCGCCCGGCGTGCGGATCTGCCAACTGCTCCCGCTCCTCGCGCAGCAAGCGGACAAGTACTCCATCATCCGCAGTGTCGCTCACGGCAACAACGGGCATGAGTCGGCCGCGTACATCGTCGAGACCGGCCGGCAGCCCGGTGGGACGCTCGTCTACCCCTCGCTCGGGACGATCGTATCGCTGTTCAAGGGGTACGACCACGGCTACACGGGCCTGATCCCTCCGTACATCGTGATGACCACGCCGCTGGGGCGTTTCTCCGAGATCGGGTTCCTCAGCGCGAAGTACAAGCCGTTCGTCACCGGCGGCGACCCGAACAGAAAGCCGTTCGCCGTCGAGGGGATCATCGCCGAGGGGATAACAGACCAGCGGCAGCAGGGCCGCCGCGAGCTACTGCACGCACTCGACACGCTGGGCCAGGCGATGCCGCGGGACCCCGGCTTCCTGCAGCTCGCGCAGTGTGAGGACAAGGCCTACGACATGATCCTCGGTGACGGCGGAAAGGTGTTCGACTTGTCGCAGGAGCCGGACGAGCTTCGCAACCGCTACGGACGGAGCACGTTCGGGCAGTCTTGCCTGGTGGCTAGGCGACTCGTCGAACAGGGCGTCCCGTTCGTGACCATCAACTACCCGGGGTGGGACACTCACAAGCGCCACTTCGAGACGATGGCCCGCAAGCTGCCGGAGATGGACAAGGGCATGGCCACCCTCCTGCAGGATCTCTCAGACCGCGGGCTGCTGGGCAGCACCATCGTCTGGTGGACCGGGGAGTTTGGCCGCACGCCCAAGATCGACTGGCAGGAGCCCTGGAACGGGGGGCGCGGGCACTACGGCCCGTGCTTCTGCTCCGTGGTCGCGGGCGGGGGCTTCAAGGGCGGACAGGTAGTCGGCGCCTCGGATGCCAGGGGCGAGCAGCCGACGGAGCGGCCGGTCCATCCGCGCGACGTGATCGGGAGCATCTGCGAGCTCCTAGGCATCGACCCCGAGGGCCCGCTACCGAACCCGCGTGGCCTCGACATCCGCGTCGCGCCCCTGGAGGCGGACGGTTCGAAGGGCGGTGGACGGCTTGAGGAGATCATGTAGGGCGGCGAGGGCCGCGCGACTGGCCCTGGTTGTGCTCGCCGTGACGGCCGGCGCCGCGTGTGCCCAGCCGGGAGACAGGACACCTTACCTCGGATACGCGTACCCGGCGGGCGGCAGGCAGGGGATGGTGTTCCAGGTAACCGTCGGCGGGCAGTTCCTTCGCGGCGTGACTGACGCGTTCATCTCCGGCGATGGTGTTCGTGCGTCAGTTGTGAAGTACTCCCCGCCGCTCATGGTCCTCAACGGCGAGCAGCTACGCGAGATCAGGAGGCGGCTCACCGAGCTCCTGCAGAAGGCACAAGGGACAACCCCCGCCGCGAGCAGCCCCGTGATGGTGGACGGCAAGCCCGTGGAAGTCCCCGACATCGCGCAGCTCCGCAACCTGGAGAACCGGAGCGCCGAGGAGCTTACAGAGCTTATCAAGAGATTCTTCGATCCGAGGAACCTCCAGCCGACCCAGCGGGCCATAGCCGAGACGGTGGTCATCGAGGTCACGATCGACTCCGCCGCGCGGCCCGGCGAGCGCGAGCTGCGGCTGGGGGCGCCGATCGGCCTGACGAACCCGCTGCGCTTCGAGGTCGGGCAGTTCTCGGAGGTCATCGAGCGCGAGCCGAATGACCCGATGAAGTTCGCCCCCGAGGCAGAGGACGTGCCGGTCACGTTCAACGGGCAGATAGGCCCCGGCGACGTGGACCTATGGCGCTTCCGGGCTGAGAGCGGTCAGCACCTCGTGATGGACGTCCGAGCCAAGCGGCTCATCCCGTACCTGGCGGATGCGGTGCCGGGCTGGTTCCAGGCCACGCTGACGCTCTATGACTCCAAAGGTCACGAGGTGGCCTTCTCGGACGACTACGGCTTCGGCCCCGATCCGACCATACTCTACGAGGTCGACGAGGAGGGTGAGTACACACTCGAGATCCGTGACGCCATCTATCGCGGGCGGGAGGACTTCGTCTATCGCATCGGTGTGGGCGAGCAGCCCTTCATCACCTCCATGTTCCCCCTGGGTGGCCGTGCCGGTGTCGCAACGGTGGCGTCGCTTACCGGCTGGAACTTGCCCACGGCCAACCTCCGACTAGACACTGAGCCGGGACCGGAACCGGTGCGGGAGACGGCGCTTACGCAGGGGCGGTGGCAGTCGAACGCCGTTTCGTACGCGGTGGACACCCTCCCGGAGCGTGACGAGACGGAGCCGAACGACAGCGTGGACTCCGCCGAGCCGGTCTCCGTGCCAGTGATCGTCAACGGCCTCATCTCCAAGCCGGGCGATGTGGACTCGTTCATGTTCACCGGGCGCGCGGGGGACAAGGTAGTAGCCGAGGTGTACGCGCGGAGACTGGGCTCACAGCTTGATCCGGTGCTGCGGCTGCTCGACTCGTCGGGGGTCGTAGTGGCGTGGAACGATGACCACGAGGACCCGGCGGCCGGGCTCATCACGCATCACGCGGACTCCTATGTCCTGGCGAAGCTCCCCAGCGATGGCGCATACTTCGTGGAGCTATCGGACGCTGACGGGCACGGGGACGACGACTACGCCTACCGCCTGCGCGTGGGCCCGCCACAACCGGACTTCACGCTGCTCGTGACGCCGTCCGCCGTCGGTGTCCCGGTCGGGCACGCCGCCCCGTTTCGCGTCCACGTGGTACGTCGGGACGGCTTCGACCGCGACATTGTGATGTCGCTGACCGACGCACCACCCGGGTTCTCGCTCGGCGGCGCGAGGATACCGGGCGGTCGCGACAGCGTCCAGATGACGCTCACGGCGCCGATCGTCCCGCCGGGGCGGCCGGTGCCTCTGCGGCTTGAGGGGCAGGCCACGATAGCTGGAACGCAAGTCAGCCGAATGGCCGAGCCAGCCGACGACATGATGCAGGCCTTCGCCTACCATCACCTTGTGCCCGCGCGGGAGCTGGTAGTGATGGTCACCAACACCATGCGGCTCGCGCCCGTGTTCGGCCTGATGCAAGCGGAGCCTGTCAAGATCCCATCGGGCGGCACGGCCGAGGTGCGCATCATCGCCCCGAGGCTCCCGCCGCTCCTCACCGTGCAGCTTGAGTTGAGCGATCCGCCCGAAGGCATGAGCATTGGGAGCGTGACGCGCGTGCCGGGCGGGCTGTCGCTCGTGCTGCAGGCCGATGCTGAGAAGATGAAGGTCGGTTACGCGGACAACCTGATCGCCGAGGCCTCCACGAACATACAGGGACGGGGGCAGAATGGCCAACCGGGGCGCTGGCAGCGGGTGCCTCTCGGCACTCTACCGGCGATCCCGTTCGAGATCGTGGCCCAATAGGGGCGCTAGTGCCGCGCCCAGCTCAGGATCGGGGCGCCCGTTGAGCTCCAGACCTGGTGTTCGCGTCGTTCTCTGCTCCGCTGCCCTGGTCGTCGCCGGCACGTGTTCCGCTGACGAGAGGAGCGCCGCGATGGGAGTCCCTCCGTTCGAGAGGCAGGTCCTGGGCGAGCTCGACAACTCGCCCGACATGAACACGCTCTTCAACGTAGCGGACATCGACGGGGACGGGCGCACCGATGTGCTGGTCTCGGGCCGGAACGGGCGCATGGCGTGGTTTGGCAACCAGGGAGACGGTCGGCCCTGGGTGCGGCACATCATCGCCGAGGTGCGCAACCAGGAGTGCGGCGGGCTCGCGGTGGACCTGACCGGCGACGGCCGGCTCGATGTCGTCAACGGCGGCGACTGGCAGTCCGACGAAGTCGCGTGGTGGGAGGACCCCGGCCCGGCGGGCGGCGAGTGGGAGCGCCGGGTGATCGCGGCCACGGGGCACAACCAGTTCCACGACGAGGCCGTCGGCGACGTCACGGGCGACGGTGTTGCCTCGCTCGTGTTCTGCAACCAGGGCGGCGCGACGCTCTACCGGATCCCCCTGCCCGCGGACCCACGTGTCAGTCCCTGGCCGGGCCTGGAGGTCATCGCGACGGGCCTGCGCGAGGGCACGCAGCCCGAGGAGGGGCTCACCATCGCTGACATCGACCTCGACGGCCGGAACGAGATCATCGCCGGCACCCGCTGGTTCAAGTGGAGCGGAGCCGCCTGGGAGGAGAGCAAGTTCGCCTCGGGGTACATCACCACCATGCTCGCGGTCGGGGACATCGACGGGGACGGGCGGCCCGAGATCGTGCTGTCGGAGGGCGACCCGCTTATCTACGGCAAGCCCGAGGGCGGCAGGCTCGCGTGGTTTGACGCAGGCGAGGACATGCGAGCGCCATGGGAGGAGCACGTCCTCGCCGAGGGTCTGCTCGATGCCCACTCGCTGCAGCTTGGGGACATCTGCGGGACCGGCAGGCTGGACATCCTGGTGGGGGAGATCGGCCTCGCCGACATGCCCTCCGACCGGCCGCCCAAGCTCCTGGTGTTCGAGAACGACGGCCGGGGAGGCTTTACCCGACACGTCGTCGATGAGGGCATCGGCACTCATCACGCGCGGCTGGTGGATCTGTACGGCCGAGGCGTGCTCGACATCGTGTCGCGCCCGCTGCACGGCCCGCGGAAGGGGACCATCTTCGTCTGGCGCAACGGACGACGGTAGGCGCTGCGGGGCCAGGTTGTCCCGGGAGCGCCCCGCCCTACCGCGATGCCCGGATCTCGATACCGTCGGGAAGGCGCCGCAGTATCTCGACGCTCGCCAGGTGCTCCGCATCCCGCATGACAGCGCCTTCCGCGTAGAGGGCGTTGTAGAGGGTCGCAAAGAGAGGCCGTAGCTTCGGGTTGTCGTCGTCGGGCCGCGCGGGGATGACCTGGATGGGTCCGTGGCCCGACTCCACCGCGGTGCTCACCTTGTAGAGCAGGACACCCGGCTCCTCGGCCTCGTCCATCTCGTGAGTGCGGGCCTCGACGACATACGCCTCCTCATCGCCGATGGGCAACACCACCGCCTTGAGCCCGCCCTCGCTCTCGATGGGCGTCAGGACACAGGTCGCCTCACCCTCGCGCAGGACCGCGACCTGATCGTCGTCGAGCCAGCCGAGCTTCGCCTTGTGCCAGGCCAGGTAGTGGCATCCGCTCGCGACGAAGCCCATCGGGTCCCAGCCCCCGACGAACCTGTGGAAGCTGCTGCTGCCGTACTCGTAGAGGTCCGGCAGGCCCATGACGTGCCCCGTCTCGTGGATCAGCACCTGCCAGCCCCAATGCTCCTGGCGGACGTCGTTTCCGAACGTGACGGCATGGCGCACCTCCACGCCGTCCACGGAGATGCCGTCACCGGGATCGGCGAGGAATGTCGGCGAGTTGGGGGTGCCGGGGTTCCTGGAGCCGGCGACGTAGACAATGTCGTACTGCGAGAAGTCGACGTCGCCGTCGGCCTTGGCGATGGTCTCGGAGAGGTAGTGCTTGTGGGTCTCGAAGCGGCTGCAGTCGTAGTCGCCCGAGTCCGAGGCCGAGTCCATCGGTATCCATCGGTGGATGGCATCGACCTTCAGCGACATGCGCCCGTACGAGGCTCGACGGTAGTAGTCTATGCCTCCGGGCACGAGCCGATCGTAGAGGGACTGAGTCGTCTCTTCCACCTCGGCGTCGGGGAACCTAGCGAAGAGCATGACGGCGCGGATCTCGCCGCTCGGCCGCAGGAAAGTGCCGTAGTCGGTGGCGGCCTCTTGCAGGCCCTCGAGGCGTCTCTCTAGGCCAAAGAGGCCCCCCTCAGGCGGAGCCTGCCACACAAGCAACACCTGCGCCGCTATCAGCGCCCCAAAGCACGGCATCGGCACTTCCTTTCACATGCCGCTCCCGGACGCGTTCGTGGCGCGCCGCTGCTCGAGCAGCCACCGGTAGACCTCCGGGTTGTTGTACGTCTGCGTCCACGAGTCGTGGTCGGCGTCGGGGTACACGGTGAACCGCACCGAGCTGCCAAGATCCCGCAACGCCTTCACCATGTTGGCGCTCTCGTCGAGGGGGACCACGGGGTCTTTGCCACCGTGGAACACCCACACGGGTAGGCGCGCGATGGCCGGCGCGGTGGTCGGATCGCCGCCGCCGCAGATCGGGACCGCGGCCGCGAACATGTCGGGGAACTCGGCGACGATGTCCCACGTGCCGTAGCCGCCCATCGACAGCCCCGTCACGTACAGGCGACTGCGATCGACCCTGTACTGCGTGCATACCTGCTCTACCAGATCGCGCAGCGCCCACGGCGACCACCACTCGCCGGCCGGGCACTGCGGAGAGACGAGGATGAAGGGGAAGTCCGGCTTTGTCTGCACGATCTTGGGCGGGCCGTGGACCTTCACCAGCTCGAGGTTGTCGCCGCGCTCTCCCGCGCCGTGGAGGAACAGGAGCAGCGGCCACTCGCGTGTGGTGTCGTCCCCGTAGGCCCGCGGCACAAAGAGGAGGCGCCCTAGCGGCTGTAGATCCCCAAGCTGCTTCCGGAGCCCGTACCACCATCGCCCATCGTCCGTCCAGGCTCGTGCACGCCGGCCGCAGGCTCCGGCCTCGTCCAGGCTGGCGAGCAAAACAGCGCTCGCCTGATCGGTCCGGAAGCTGCTGGTCACGATGCCCTTGAGGCCCTCGGTCAGCGCGGACGGTTGCTCGCGCAGTACATCGGCGGGGATGCCTATCTGGCCGGGGAACTCGGCGGTGAAGCGCCACTCACCCGATCGCCACGGAACCGGGTCCTGCGTCCGGAACAGGGTGACGTAGCGCTTCTGCGGGCCCATGTCCCGCGTCTCGACCTGGACGACGGCCCCGTACCGCCCGGGCGTAACAGCCGAGGTCACCGCATGGTAGTCGCGGCTGTAGTAGGTCGCACGAACGGAGTAAGGGCCGACCAGGTCCTCAACAAGCGACGGCTCGGCAAAGTCGCATGGCGGGAGCGAGGCCCCGCTGAACACGAACGGCCGAGCCCGCATCTCCGCGTAGTGGAACGCCTCGCGGCGTTCCTGGTCAGCGTCCGGGACCAAGGCGAACGTTCGAGGCCGCCCGTCGAGTACAGCTTCGATGGCGCTGAACGGTCGGCCCCACTTAGGCATCGGGAGCGTCAGCACGGCCTCGGCCGCGCCCGGCCCCTCGCTCAGCTCGGCGGACGTGAGAGTCACGCCTCCTTCACGGAGCGACACTCGTTCGCCGACCAGGTCCGGGGTCGCGACAACGCGCACCTTGGTCCGCCGGAACCGCTCGTACCAGGCAGAAGCGGCCACTGTGACCGGCCCACTCGGTGCGTGGGCCAGGCGAAGCCTATGGTTGCGCGACGTGTCAGCGTAGGTGCCCGGCAGCGGGTACCACATGCGGGCGACGTCGCGCTGAGCCGCGTCGCTGCGGTGCACGACGAGCTGGAACCCGACCTCGGCGCCCGCGGAGGGCAGGAGACCGAGGTTGCTCCACGGCAGCAGCGCCTCCACCACATAGCCGCTCGGGCACGGCGTCACAGCGATCTGAGCGGCGAGCGCGGCCTTGCGAAGGTCGGCGCTCTTGCGCTGGTCATAGGTGGTGACCTTGGGCCGCGCGCCCGTGGGGTCGATGCCCGGGCCGACGACCACCTGGAACTGGTCCGCGCCGGCCTCGGTGGCCAGGAACAGCTCCACAGTGTCCAACCGCTCCCCCCGAGCCACCGAGGACGGGGCGACGTCGCACACGGCGATCAGCGCCAGGAGCCCCTCCGCGCACCAACCAAGGCGGGCCCGCGCCGACCACTCGGAGCCCGGCTCGGGCGCTGCCTCTCCCAGACCCAGTGTCTCGACGCGGAAGCCCCGGTCGCCCCAGTCGCCATCGGAACCGTCGACCACTATCCGGTCAAGGCGAGGCACGTCGAACACCGGGGGCGCCCACTGTTCGGCTCCCAGTGCCGGTACCGCCATGACGGTTACGGCGACGATTGAGGCCGTTGCGGCCGATGAGGCTACCATGCGCATCTCCTCCGGTCTCGGGACGCTCGTTCCCGCTCCGTAGCGTTCCGGCGCGGGCCCCGCCATTCCTCGCTCACCGATGCCGACAGGTGCGGACCGCGTGTCGCCGAACCGGTGCTCAGACCAAGCCCAGGAGGCAGTCCATGCTGCTCGTCGCCAGTCCCGCAGAGCAAGCTCTCGTCACGCAGTGGTTCGAGAAGGCGTTCGCGCCGCCGGCCCAAGTGGAGACCATTGAGCTCCCCCTGTCGTTCCGGTACGGCGATCGGGCCTCTGCCGACCTGGTCGCGCAGTGGGAGTGCTCGGTCGCAGACACCGCCGACGAGACTGCGGACCGACGGACCCTCACCCTTCGCGATCCGGCGACCGGGCTTGAGGTGCGAATCGACATTCGCCGGTTCCGCGACCTTCCGGCCTTGGACTGGGTGGCGCACTTGCGCAACACCGGCGCCGCGGACACTCCCATTATCGAGGACGTCCGGGCACTGGACGCGGCGTTCGGTCTACCGAGAGAGCGTGGGTGCCGTGTCCACCACGCCAAGGGCAGTGGCTGCGCAATCGATGACTTCGCGCCCATCGTCACGGAGCTGAACCCGACGGCCGACAGTCCGCAGGGAGGCTGGCTCGGCGCCGGCAACCCCCTGGTGGTCGGCACGTACGGCGGGCGGTCGTCGAACGGGGCCCTGCCCTTCTTCCGACTTGAGATGGACGGCGCGCCGGGCGTCATTGGGGCCGTGGGCTGGACCGGCGATGTGTTGATGCGCTTCTGGCGCGCCGACGGCGGCGAAGTCCGCGCGCACGCGGGGATGCGTCGCACACACCTGCGGCTGAGGCCGGGCGAGGAGATCCGGTCGCCACGGATCATGCTCCTGTTCTTCGAGGGCGACGCCGCGAGGGGCCACAACCTGCTCCGCCGGCTCATCCTCGCGCACTACGCCCCCCGGCACGGTGGAGCCCTGCTCCACGCGCCCATCTCGCTCGCCGTCTGGGGGGAGAACCGCGCGGATAGGCAGATCGCCAAGGTTCGCTGGCTGAGCGAGAACGGCATCGCTATTGACAACTTCTGGGTCGACGCGGGCTGGCACGGCGACGCGGAGTACAAGGACAGCTCGAACGTCTTCAACAGCGGCTGGGGTACCCAGGTCGGGAACTGGTGGCCCAACAAGGTCCCCTACCCCGACGGCATCGGCCCGGTGGGCGACGCCGCCCACGCTGCGGGCATGGACTTCACCCTCTGGCTCGAGCCCGAGCGCGTCTTCCCCGGCACGCAGTGCACCCGCGACCATCCTGAGTGGCTCCTCGGACCTATCGGCGGCAACTACCTCTACAACCTGGGCGATCCGGCGGCGCGCGCGGGCCTCACCGATACGGTGTCGAAGGTCCTCGAGGATGGACGCGTCACCGTGTACCGGCAGGACTTCAACATGGACCCGGCGCCGTTCTGGGAGGCTACCGACGCGGAGGATCGCGTCGGGATGGCCGAGATACGCCACATCGAGGGCCTCTACGCCTTCTGGGACGCCCTCCGGGCGAGGCACCCGGGGCTGCTGATCGACAACTGCTCAAGTGGCGGCCGGCGCATCGACATCGAGACCCTCTCACGGAGCATTCCCCTGTGGCAGAGCGACTTCCAGTGCTTCCTGGCGTTCGATCCGATAGGCCTGCAGGGCCAGACCCTCGGCCTCTCGCCGTGGGTCCCGCTGCACACCGGGGCCTGCGAGCGGCCCGACACCTACGCGCTGCGCAGCGCCCTGGGCCCGGGCCTCGTGTTCGCGACAGCGCCCAACCCCGCGGGGGTGCCGGAGGGCTGCCTCACGCCGTGGGACGCGTATCCGGCGGACTGGCTCCGGAAGTCGGCCGCCGAGCAGAAGACTGTGCAGCCCTACTACGAGGGCGACTTCTACCCGCTGGTGAGCTACTCCCTCGCGGGGGACGCCTGGGCCGCCTGGCAGTGCGACAGGCCCGACCTCGGCGAGGGCTGCATCGTAGCGCTGCGCCGTCCGAAGAGCCCGTTCCCCGCCATGCAGGCGCGCCTGCATGGGCTGGATGCCGACGCGACTTACGAGCTGCGCGACGCGGATGACGGTTCAGCCTGGACCGTGCCGGGGCGAGAGCTCCTCGACCAGGGCATCAGCATCGCGATCGACGACACCCCGGGATCGCGGCTGGTGCTCTACCGGAAGGTCGGCCGCTGAGCAGGCGCTATCGCCTAGCGCTTACGAAGTCGAGGGCAGCCGTCCAGTCAACATCGGTCACCGGCTTGTCATGGCCCCCGCCCGGGTACTCGGTGTACAGCACGAGACTGCCGAGGCCCCTAAGTGCCTGAACCAGCCGCCGAGTGGGCTCGATGGGGATCACGCTGTCCGCGTCGCCGTGGCCAATCACTGCAGGCATCGTGAGCCGGTCCGCGCGGAGGAGCGTGGAGCGCCCCGCGAGCTCCGTCGTCAGGTCATGGCCGTCCTCAGTGTAGTGGATGCGAATGGCTGAAGCGATGTTGGCGAGCGTGGGGTCCGCGGAGGTGAGGGCGTACTCGTAGTAGGCCTGGATGTCCGCCGCCGGACACAGAGCGACCACCCCGTCGACGAGATCGGGTCGGCGTTGCGCGAAGATGAGAGCCGACGTGCCGCCCATCGATCCGCCGATCAGGTAGAGGGGCCGGCCCGGCCAGCGGGCCCGAAGCGCCTCCACCACCTCCGCTACTCCCTCCTCGGCGAGCGGGCCCATCCATGTGTTGCCCCCGTAATGGGCCGTCACGTACGCCCACCGGCGCGGCAAACACTCGCGCCGAAGGCGCCCGAACACGTCATTGTAGATGCCCTCCGTCATCCCCTGGTACTCGTCCCCGTAGTGCCCGTGGAGGTAGAGCACAATGGCCGTCGGATCGCCATCCGGCAACTGCACCAGCCGCGGCCAGCATGAACCGTCGCACGAGCGGTTGATCGTCTCCCGGACGGGCTGTGGAAGCTGCACCTGAGTAACCGCCGGTAGCCCAAGAACCACCGTCGAGAGAGCTGCCGCTATCATGCTCATCATCCCGCCTTCGTCGTGCCCGGGGGCGCCGCGAACGGCGCCGGTAGAGGGGCGTCCGGAGGTCGTTACACCACGGGACGCCCATGTCCCTGCAGCGTGAACGCGCGTGCGGCGGCAGGGCGGCCGCGCGGCCGGCCGGAACCAATGCGCGGTGGCCGGGGACGAGCGTAAGGCGGGGCGACATGACGCCGAGTCAGCGGACGAGTCGGGTTGCCTGCTTGTGGGCCGCACTCGCGTTGCCGGGAGGGCTGGCGATGAGCGAAGCGCGGGCTGAGTCCCTGTTTCCCCTCAACACGCCGGGAGGCGAGTGGCGCGAATTCCGGGCAGCGGGATACGACGCGCCCGTGTGGGGCGTCGTCTACTGGTCGGGCGACCGGGTGACGAACGGGATGCCCGTCGGTGGAGTGGACACGGGGTGTCTCGACCTCGAGACGACCGGGCTGCTTGGCTACTGCACCCTGTTCAACTCCCACGTTCCCCGCCGGGGACCCATCGGGCTCCCGTACCTGGGGCTCAGCGTCGGCGGGAAGACGTGGGTGCTATGTCATCCGGCGGGCGCGGCCGACACGGACCTCGTGTCACTGACCTCCTGGTCCCTCGAGCCCGCGATGGGCCCTGAGCAGCGCGTGTGGGCGCCGGGGCCGGACAAGCTGCCTGCCTGGTTCCGCAGCGTGGCGACGCTGCCATACGACATCCCCAACGGACGCGTCGCGTGCCACAGCCCGGCGGTCCTCCGGTGGACGAGTCCCGTGGATGGGGAGCTGCGCATCGCCGGTGGGCTATGGCTCGCCCGCGACCTCGACCGGCCGCAGACCTGGGAGCTGCGGCACAACGGCGCCACCCTCACCTCGGGGCGGCTGGAGTGGGGACCGACTTCCGAGGCGCCCATGAGCCTGGCCGCCGGGAGCGGAGGCCAGGCCGCCCTCACACTCTCCGCCCAGGTTGGGGACACCGTTGAGCTGGTCTTCACTCCGGCCGGCACGTTCGGCGACTACATCGGCATCGACATGGCTATGGAGGTGGCGGGGCAGACGTGGAATCCGGCTCGTGACTGGAGCGATGAGGAGAACCCGAACGGGGCTTGGACCTACGACTCCGTGACCCGCCCATCGTCGCCGGCCCCGCTGTTCGTCGGCGAGGGCGCGCTCGGGCGGGCAGACGACATCCGCTACTGGGGGCACTACCCGATCGCCGACATGGAGTTCGAGACAGCCGCTCCCGTCCAGGTAGGGCTGCGCGCGTGGTCGCCGCTTCTGCCCGGCGATGTCGTGACGTCGATGATCCCCGGCGCCGTGTTCGAGGTGCGCCTTCGGAACGCCGGCCGCGAGGCGCGGACCGGCACCGTCGTGATGACCTTCCCCGGTCCGACCTCCGCCGAGGCCGGGGCCGCGGCTTACGAGCGCCGCGATGTGCACGGCCCGGTCCGTGGCGTGGAGGTGGGCGCGCCCCTCGCATCGTACGCTCTCGGGGTGGGCGGCGGCGTGCGAGCCCGCGTCGGCGGCGGCTTGGGTGTGCGCCGCTCCGCCTGGGCCGCCATCGATGCGTCCCTGCCGGAGCCGACTGCATCGGACGCCGGCGCCTCGGTCGCCGTGGACTTCTACCTGGCTCCCGGAGAGAGCCTGGTCGTGCCCTTCGTCCTCGCGTGGCACGCCCCGACCTGGCGAGGTGGTGGCACGAATGCCGCCACCGACACCCGCACCTTCACACATATGTACGCGCGCCACTACCCGGATGCGGCGTCGACGCTCAGTCTGCTCGCCGGCCGACGCGAGGAGCTGCTCTCGCGCGTGACGGCGTGGCAGGGCGCGATCTACGGTGACTCATCGCTGCCCGGGTGGCTGCGGGATTCCCTCGTCAACGTGCTGTACATGATCGCGGAGGATGGGCTCTGGGCGCAGAAGGCGCCGCCGCTGCCAGACTGGGTGCGCGCGGAGGACGGTCTCTTCGGGCTCAATGAGTGCCCGCGGGGGTGCCCGCAGATCGAGTGCATCCCGTGCAGCTTCTACGGCAGCCTGCCGCTGGCGTACTTCTTTCCCGAGCTGCAGCTATCCACGATCCGTGGCTACCAGGGCTACCAGCTTCCCGACGGCGCGCCGCCGTGGATCTTCGGAGGCTGCACCGGGGGGACGCCGCCTATCGACTTCGCCTCCCCGACACGGGGCTACCAGTTCGCATCGAACGGGATCAGCTTGGCGGCGATCGTCGACCGCTTCCTGATGTGCCGGGACACGCCGGACCACGCGTACTTGCGCGAGCTGTACCCGATGGTCAAGCGAAGCGTCGCGCACACTGTCAGCCTGCGGACGACTCCCTCGTACACCATCGGCGAGAAGATCATCGCCATGCCAGACGAGAACGTGGGGACCGAGTGGTTCGAGGCGCCCGAGCCCGGCTGGGCCGGCATGACCGCGCACATTGGCGGCCTCCACCTCGCGGAGCTGCGGATCGCGGAGCGCATGGCGCGCCAGGTCGGCGACGCCGAGTTCGAGGCACGGTGCGGTGAGTGGATCGCGGCCGCGCAGGAGGCTATGGAGACCAGGCTGTGGGATGACAGGGGCTACTACCTCAACTACCTCGAGCCGGAGAACGGTAAGCGGTCGGACCTTGTGTTCGGCTACCAGCTAGACGGCGAGTGGGTCCTCGGGCACCACGGCCTGCGAAACGCGCTACCAGAGGGCCGCATCCGCACCGCTCTGGAGACCGTGAAGCGCTGCAACGTGGCGGTGACGAAGTACGGCGCCGTCAACTACGCCAACGCCGACGGCTCGGTCGCGAATCCGGGGGGCTACGGCGCGTACAGCTACTTCCCGCCGGAGCTCTTGATGCTGGCGATGACCTACATGTACAACGGGGAACGCGACTTCGGGCTGGAACTCGCGCGGAAGTCCTGGCACAACCTCATCTGCGTTCAGGGCTACACATGGGACATGCCGAATATCATGCGCGGCGACGTGGACACGGGTGAGCGAACGTTCGGCAACGACTACTACCAGGACATGATGCTGTGGTCTCTCCCGGCGGCCCTGTCGGGCAAGGACGTGAGCGCCCCATGCAAGCCGGGCGGGCTCGTGGACCGGGTGCTTAGGGCGGCGGCGGGGTAGCTGTTACAGCTCATGCTTCCGGTCGGCTGCCCTGTTCCCCGCGTCGGAACGGTCGGGGGCAGCCGGTTGCGCTCAGCCCCGGAGCGGCGTGAGATGGGGGTAGCCGGCGACCCCGGCTGCGAGTCCTGGAAGGGCGACACAAGAGGCGCACCGGCCGCTGTCGCCCCGCTGGGGCTCAGGAAGATGGAGGGCTCGGGAACCACGGCTTGCGCCGTGGTCTCTCATGTATCGCCCCCTTGCGGGGGCTGGCAGCCGCAGGCGCTGCCGCTCGCGCTCGCCGCAGCTCCGAAACCCCGGAGTGCACAGCCTGAGCCCGTACGGGTAGCTCACACCCGCCTCACTGCATCCGCACATCCAGTACCGCCACATCGCCTGCGGCGATGTGGACTGTCATGTCGGGGCCGGGCGTGACCTCCCCGCCGCGCACGAGCTCCCTGACCGCCACGGGGGAGCCGATCCTCACCGCCATTGTGCCCGACCAGTTCGCGAAGAGGTCGTTGTTCATCAGGCCGACCAGCATCCGCTTCGGATCGTCGGCGAAGAAGCAAGTCCTGACGTTCAGCCCTTGTGGTGACACGCCGACAGGGTTGAGGGAGTCGAAGTACCCCTCGAGCGCATCCTGGACGCCGCGCAGCAGGCGGTAGGGCGGCTCCATGTTCACGAGCTCCGGCCGTGCATACGTCAGCTTGTCCGTCATCCAGTAGTCGGCCGAGCAGACGATGACCCTCCCCTTCCCCACCCCGTGCACAGTCAGCAGCGCGTCCGACGCCTCGCTGACGACCAGTGCGTCGGCTCCCTGAAGGCCCAGCTTCGAGTACGTGTAGCGCTGCTCGCCGAACTGCTCCCCGGACGAGAGCAGGCAAGACGTGCAGCCGGTAGCCGAGTCCCCTACCGTGAGCCCCGTGAAGTCTGCCGGAAGGCGACGCGCCGTGCGCGCGTCGATCAGTAGGTCGCCGCCCTCCTCCACGAAGCGCGTGAGGTTCGCCTGAGCGTCGGGCGTCATCTCGACATCGCCGAGGAGCATGACGCTCGTGTACTGCCGCAGCGCATCGAGGCCGCACCGGTTGGTGACCACGTCGAACATGTCGCCAAAGGGCGTATCGCACACGAAGCCGCGCTCGTTGCGGAGGTAGCTGGCATCCTCGTAGCCCGGCCAGACCATGCGGAAGACCTGGTCGGCCATGTAGTCGCCCTTCTCGTATGGCAGCTTCCCCCAGATCTTGTACTTGTCAGAGCGGTAGAGATGCCGCGGCACGGTCCAGCCGCTGTAGAAGTCGAGCATGAAGGCCACCGGGGTGTGCATCACTCCGCGATCCGGATGCTCTGCCACCCACTGCTTGGTCTCGAGGTGCTGGCGCCCCAATGGACTCAGCTCGGGAGCTCCGTTCGCGAGTCGGTCGGCTGTGAACTGCCCGGTCTCGGACCCTGCAATGCTGTCCCCGCCGAGGTAGCTTGAGAGGAACAGCCGCTTGTGCAGGCTGAGCGAGCACCCCTTGTGCGGGCCGAAGCCGTAGCCGTTCGCGCCGTTCGTCAGGCGATCGTGGTAGAGGTTGTAGCCGAAGCGGTTCCAGATCGACGTCGCCTGCGTCGTCAGGCGGCCGTACTGCTTCGACGCGCCGCGAAGGAAGGCGAACATGAGCGTGTCGCTTGGGAGGCCCTGGGCGGTCTCCAGGCCGAGCGTCCGATCGCCGCGCTCGGCATAGTAGTGGCTGAAGTTGAGCGACCCCGTGGCATTCATGTAGTTCTGGCTGTCGCGGCAGATCGCCTTGTCCCAGCGCTCGAAGTCCTCCCACCCGCCCCTGCGATCGGTGAACGTGCCGCGGTCCGCGTAGGCGCCGATGTACCGCCCGTCCTGCTCCCCGTTGTCGAAGCCGAGGAACCGGTCGCCGAACACGCGGAGCAGGATCTCCTTGTGCTCCGACGCGAGCACCGGGGTGGGGCCGGCCTCGTCGTACGGCACGTAGCCCCAGATGTCGAACAGGTACAGCCCCCGGTCGCGGACCACCTCGAGCTGCCGCTCGAAGCCGGCGAGCGCATTCTGATACTCCTCGTCGCTCGCGAAGCTCCTCCGCAGCGGGCAGATGCCGATGTGAGGCCAGCACACATCGCCGAAGTCATAGAAGCGGTGGAAGTCGTCCAGGGTGGAGGTCGCGATGTCACGCGCGCCTGTGAAGTGTAGGCCATACCCCATCGTCGCCCGGGTCGCGGGCCGGGGATCGGTCGACAAGAACAGCGGGTGGTCCTCCGGCACCACGGGCCGCGTCCAGGACCTGAACCCGGGCGAGAGAAGGGCCGCCGGCCTGTCCAGCCCCAGGACCACGGCGCCGAGCGCTTCACGGGCCGAGGCCAGGCGCTCCAGGTAGCCATCGGGCTCGGCCAGCTCGTCCCTGCGCTCGAAGCGGACACCAGACAGGGCTCCCGCGAACGTGTTGGCCTCTCTCGGCCGCGCGTTGCCCTCGTCGAGATCCAGGCATACCGCGGTCACGCGGCCCGGGTCGAACACGTCGTTGCCCTCGAACGAGATCGGCACAGACGCCTCGCGCGTGCCGGCCTGCACGTCGCGTTCCCGCCAGAGCAGCTTCTCATCGCCCTTGCCGTCAACCAGCCTGAGGGCGACGACGTGCCCCGATCCCGTGCTCTCCCACTCAAACGTTAGCCGGCCGAACGGCTCGAGGTCCCACTTGCCCTCGCGCATGAGGCTGAGGCAGTCGCCCGCGAACAAGTTGGCCTCATCCTGGTTCCCGAACTCGACGTGGAACCGAAGGTGACCGCCTGTCTGCCCCGCTTCGACTGCCGACGGGGCCCCGAACAGCGCGACGGGATGCCACTCGGCTGTATCCTCCAGGAACGCCCCGTCCGGAACGGCATAGCGCCCCCAAGTCAGCGTGTGTGGAGGCGTCTCACGCACAGGTCTGAGCTCGAGCGCAGCCATCTCCGGAAGCACGTCCTGCACCCGGATCCAATGCGGCCCCGCCGATAGCGAGACGTGGCCCTGCCGCTCCCACAACGCGTTCGCGGCGCCGACGCCCGGTGTGGCGTTCCGCGCGCACATGTTGTAGGCGTTCAGATCGTCGCCGTCGATGACAACATCGCACGGACGCCCACCCCCGGACGCGTAGCGCATCCACACCTCGTATGGCCCTTCCGAGGGCACGTCGACCCACCACTCGAGCGATCCCTCGCCGTAGACCGACGGCGGCTGCGCCGGGTCCTCCGCAGCCACGGTCAGATTCCCCGAGGCGCGGTCCGTCTCGGCGGGCAGGAGCGCGATGCGACCCCGTGTCGTGCCCGCCATGCCCTGCCCTACGCGCAGCGTAGCCAGCAGAGGCGGCGAGAAGGTCCTGCGCGAGCTCACCTCGCCCGTCCACTCGCCTACCGCGACCGCCCCGCGTACCAGTGCGGCGCGCTGTAGGTCGATGTATGCGCCGGTGTCCGTCTGCTCCAACGCCACTAAGTAGGCGCCGTCACCTGCATCCTCGTCGGACACGTCGAAGGAGAGCGTCGCCTCGGCCCCGTCCTCCAGGCCGTCGAGGTCATAGGCGCCGACTATGGCAGCCTGGCGCCCGGGCGGCTTGAGGTAGACCCACCCGGCGGCGCGCGTGCCGTAGAGCTTGCGCAGCGTTACGTCCAGCTTGGCGCGGCCCTGCGTCAGCGGCGTGCGAATGGCGCGGCCCGTTGGAAGGGGCCGCTCGGGCGAGGCCATCTCGAACACCCTCTCTCCGGCGGCCAGCTTCCTGTCCGGGTCATAGCGCACGCAGTCCGACACGCGGATCTCGTCGACCGTCCCCTGGAACCAGAAGTCGGAGCCAACATACGAGCCGACCCAGAGGCCGCGCGACTCGACCCCCAGTAGGAAGTCGTCCGCGGCGTCCACGCGGCCCTTCAGCACGCCGTCGAGGAAGAACGAGACGTCCTTCCCATCATAGGTCGCGGCGAGGTGGTGCCAGCGAGGCCGTAGCTGGCCGATCGGCACCCCGACCTGCTGGTGTGGGCGGCCCTCGGCGTTCGGCACGGCTCCGCCCTGGTTGTAGATAGACATGGCCGCATAGCCGCCCTCATCGACCTCGAAGTGGAAGCCCACATCGAGCCCGACGAGGAACCGCCGCCCGGATGCGGCCTCTTGGTTGAACCAGCACTCCACGGTGGTCGCCTTCAGGCCGCGGATCGCGGGGAGGAGCTGCCGGAACACCGCATCGTCCGCTCCGTCCAGCCACACGCCCCCGCCGTACCTGCCGGCGACCCGGCGAGCGCCGAGCAGCGTGCCGTCTTGCCCGTGCCCGCTCGCGTCGATCGCGATGTCGCCCTGGTCCTCGTCCAAATGGTACAGAAGCAACGTGTGCTCTTCCGGCACGAAAGGGCCGTCAGCCGGCTGAGCCGGGCCCTGACGGGCACATACGAGCAGGCATAGCACCATGATCGGTGCGACGAACCGACCGGCTGTCGAGACGCGGCGGTGTGGATGCCTTCTCATCGTCCATCCCATCCGAAGTCGTTGTCCACGACGACCGGCCGGCCGGTTAGGGCAGACTCCACGCCCGCGACGAGCGCGGCCATGACCCGTGCGCCGTCGACGACGGTGGCCTGAGGGGTGGCCTTGCCCTCCACGCAATCGAGCATATGGTCGCACTGCTCGGCCCAGTAGTGCACCTGCGACGTTCCCGTCACGCGCGGCGGGCGCTCACGGGACAGCACGCCGTAGTCTCGCACGAGCTCCGTCCGGTGGCTGGCCTCGTCGTGCCTGTACAGGCGACCGCCCCATAGCGTCCCCTCCGTGCCCCACAGAACGAGGTGCCCGCCAAGGGGAACGTAGGCCCTGCAGCCCGAGGCGGCGATCAGCTTGCCGACTGCCCCGTTGTCCCAGCGCATCGTCATGACGTAAGCATCGTCGATGGGCAGGAGGGGCTCGGAGAGGTGGTTTGAGTACGCGTGGACCTCCACGACCTCCGAGCCCATCGCCCAGCGCATGAGCCCCAGCGGGTGGCAACCGCCGCCGAGCAGGATGTCCTGTGGCGCGGCCGGATCGGACCGCCACGGCGTGCGGCCCCGGGGCCCGTACAGGTACTGCAGGTTGGAGATGTAGTCGCCCTCGGCGAGCCACACGCGCCCGATCTCGCCGGAACGGCACGCCTCGGCCATCGCCATGTAGTCCGGCCGGAAGTGGTAGTTGTGGCCCACGAGCATGACCTTGCCTGTCTCGCGCACGGCGCGCACGAGCCTGGCGGCGTCCTCGCGTGTCGTGCACATGGGCTTCTCGCAGAGGACGTGCTTGCCGGCGCGCAGGGCGGCTTCCGCATGGTCGGCGTGAAGATGGTCGGGGGTGCACACACTGACGATCCGGATGTCCTCGCGGGCGAGCAGCTCATCGAGACCGCCGCAGAACACGGGAACGCCGGCGTCCTCGCACCGCTTCCGCCCCTTGGCCTCGTCCACGTCCCAGAGGGCGACGACCTCGGCCCTGCCGGTCGCCTGGTAACCGCGGATGTGCCCTTCACCCGCGTCACCGCCGCCGCCCAGAACGCCAACTCCCCAGTCCGCCATGCCGCGTCTCCTCTCGGACCTCAGAACACAGTGGCACCGGCATCCCTGCCGGTGGCTGGTGCGCCGCGTCGTGGCCCTACTCCTTCGCCGCCAGCACGACCCCGGCGCCGCAACCGGTGTACAAAGGCAGGGGCAACACCCCGTGGGTCCTGGCCGTAGCGGCCGGCCCACATACCTCGGCATAGGGCTCACTCTCCGTGGGCGGGGCCCGTCTGTCGCGAAGGGTGGGTGTTGCGACACGCTGCCGAGCAAGCGCCGGCGTGTACGGATCCTGTGCGCACTGCTTGGTGTCGCGTCCATCGCCTCCTGCGGGAGCGGGCTGAGTTGCCGCTAATCCGTTGCCGGATCGGATGAACTTGCAGGTGCATGACGTTTGCGTAGCAACCACAAGCGACCCCTTGACGCCGGCGCCGGAGCGGGCATAGCATTGTGGTGTGGTTGCGTAGGAAGGGCCGGGCAGGGTGCCCCGCCGACACGTTAGGTCTTGTTCAACGGGCGGAACTGTCGCTAGTCCGAGCGTCGAGAATCCACCCTCAAACAGCACTACCCGCGCTTCGGAAGGGCACCGAAGATGGCAGCAACCCCA